>Ga0209417_1001902_pt1 | contig 35663 bp, 35 predicted proteins | sample RifGroF2_FD_184002 | JGI IMG/M metagenome (GOLD analysis project Ga0209417, IMG submission 184002) | Groundwater microbial communities from Rifle, Colorado, USA - Groundwater F2 (SPAdes) (version 2) | ecosystem: Environmental > Aquatic > Deep subsurface > Groundwater | place: Rifle, Colorado... | reverse complement strand
ACGAGTTCCCGCTGAACGAACGAGTGCGCACCATGTTGCGCCTGGAGGATCTCTTCTTTCGCATCGCCCGCTTCATCGAAAGCGACGAGAGCCCAGACCATCACGCAGCGCTTGGCATCTTGTTCGAGATCCTCGAAGTCGCCTGCCGTGCCGACCTTAAATCCGAGCTGTTACAAGAGCTTGAACGGCAGAAGAAAGTCCTCAACGGTTTGCACAACAATCCCGAGATATCCGAAAGCGCACTGGACGCGCTGATCGCCGACATCGAGAACACCAGCGCGGCGCTGCTGAAGATGACCGGCAAGATCGGCCAGCATCTGCGCGACAACGAATGGCTAATGGGCATCAAGCAGCGCGCCGTCATTCCCGGCGGCGTCTGCGAATTTGACCTGCCCTCCTACCATTACTGGCAACACCAGAACACCGAATTCAGGCAAAACAACCTGAATGAATGGCTAGCCCCCCTGCTGCCCCTGCGCGACGGCATCACCATCCTGCTCAAGCTGCTGCGCGAAAGCGGGCGTACCCACCACTTCACAGCATTCCACGGCAGCTTCCAGCAGATGCAGGGCGGCCGTGTCGCACAGATGCTGCGCATCAGCCTAGACGCCGAGATCCCCTGCATCCCCGAGATCAGCGCCAACAAATACGCCCTCAATATCCGCTTCGTCGAGGCCAAGTACACCGCCAAGACCGCGCTTTACGACCAGGACGTCGCCTTCGACCTGACCTTCTGTTCTCTCGCATGAGCAAGCCGACAGTCGTCACTTGCCCGACTTGCGGCAAGGAACATGTGTGGGATACAAATAACCGCTTCCGCCCCTTTTGCAGCGAACGCTGCAAGCTCATCGATCTGGGAAAATGGGCCAACGAAGAATATCGCGTCGAACAACGCGAGCAGGAAATACCCGATCCGGATCACCAGGCCTGACGCAGCAATGCGATGCCATGAGCGCCGTGTTTCCACGCGTTCGGCATATCTTCCTGTTTCAATCCTCCCAATGCATACACCGGTATAGACGAACCCGCCGCGATCGCGGCAAAATTCTCCCAGCCCAGATGCGCTGCACCCGGATGCGATTGTGTCGGCAGCACCGGACTCAGCAGCGCAAAATCGCAGCCCAAGGCTTCGGCGCGACGCAACTCCTGTGAGTTATGGCAGGAAGCCGCACACCGATCCACGTCGGGACGTTCCTTCATATCCGCGAGCTGGGTGGAAGTCAGCTGCACACCGTCTGCCCCCACCTCCCGCGCCAGCGCCACGTCGCCGTTAAGCAACACCTTTGCGCCCCGCGCATGGGACAGGGCAACCACACGCTGCGCCAGTGAGCGCAGCTGCTCCCCAGGTAGATCTTTCTCGCGCAACTGGATCAGTTTCAACCCCGCATCCAGCCTGGTTTGCAGGATTGTCAGAAATGACTCCACGCCCAGCTGGGCGGCATTGCTGATGGCATACAGCGTCGGCAATTCCAGCGCGCGCAGGATGGGCGCATTGGCGGGAAGGATAGGAGCGACGTTTGCATGTCCCGGCTGTTGCCAGGCGAACTGCTGGCCCTCATGCGGATGCATTTCGCCGGACCACTCCGTCACACGGAAGAAGTTCAGCCGCACGGTAGCGTGCGGATAAGTGAACACGCGGGTAAGCCAGGGATAGGCGGTATGCACGGTGATGCCGAGTTCCTCGTGCAGTTCACGCACCAAGGCGTGATGCGCAGTCTCCCCCGGCTCCACCTTGCCGCCGGGAAATTCCCAATAGCCGGCCCATATCTTGTCGGGAGGACGTTGCGCAAGGAGAAAACAGCCATCGGGACGTTGCAGGACCGCCGCGGAGACTTCGACGACTTTATCTTTCGACATGTCGACCGCACCAGTCCCGCGCGAACTGCCCCGCCACCCTGCCACTGCGCGAACCGCGCAGCAACGACCATTGCAGTGCGGATGTGCGTACATCATCCGTCATTCCCGGTTTCCAGCCATGGTGCGCCAGCCAGTGTGCGGCCACCGCAAGATATTCATCCTGCGTAAACGGATAAAAGGAGATCCACAAGCCGAAGCGTTCGGACAGCGACACTTTCTCTTCCACGCTCTCCGCCGGATGCACCTCATCGCCCACATATTTTGTGGCGAGATTGTCCTGCATCGATTGCGGCATCAAGTGGCGGCGGTTGGAAGTCGCGTAGATGAGCAGGTTGTCGGAGAACGCCACCAGATCGCCGTCCAGCGCCGCCTTGAGCGCTTGATAGCCGGGTTCGGCATCATTGAAAGAAAGATCGTCGCAATACAGGATGAAACGCTCGGCGCGTCCCTGCACCAAGCCGATGATGTGCGCCAGATCGATCAGCCCCTGTTTGTCGATCTGGATCACGCGCAAGCCTTGCCCGGCGTATTCGGTCAATAGCGCTTTGACGAGAGACGACTTGCCGGTGCCGCGCGCGCCGGAAAGCAGCACATTGTTCGCCGTACCGCCGCGCACGAATTGCTGCGTGTTCTGTTGGATGCGTTGTTTCTGGTCGTCAATGCCAAGCAGGTCGGAAAGCGCGATACGCTGGAAATTCAAAACGGGATGCAACGAGCGTTGCTGATGGTCCCAGCGGAAGGCGGCGGCAGATTGCCAATCGGGCGGTTGCGGTTGTGCGCCGGGCAGAATATTTTCCAGACGAACGAGTAAGCCTTCGGCACGGGAGAGAAATTTATCCAGCTTATCCATAGAACATTTCCCCCGTGCGGGAGCTGCAAATCAGCTTCTGTAGCTCGCGTTGATCTTCACGTAATCGTAAGAGAAGTCGCACGTCCACAGCGTGGCGTTGACCGCCCCGCGGTTCAGTACCACGCGGATGGTGATATCACTCTGCTTCATCACACGCTGGCCGTCATCTTCCCGGTAACTCGCGGCACGCCCGCCGTTCTCGGCCACCAGCACGTCATCAAGATAGAGTTTCAATGTCGCAACATCAAGATCGCCCACGCCCGCGTAACCGATCGCAGCGAGGATGCGTCCGAGGTTGGGGTCGGAAGCGAAGAATGCGGTTTTAACCAGAGGGGAGTGCGCAATGGCGTAGCCGATCTTTTTGCACTCGGCTTCGTCCTTGCCGCCTTCGACCTTGATGGTGATGAACTTGGTAGCGCCTTCGCCGTCGCGCACGATGGCCTGGGCCAGCACGGTTGCGACTTCGGTGATGACGGCCTGCATGGCTGCGCGGTTAGCGGCATCGATCGTTACGCCGCTCTTTCCGGTGGCGATGAGCATCAGCGCATCGTTGGTGGAGGTATCACCATCCACGGTGATGCAGTTGAACGAACGATTGGCCGCCTCGGACACCATCTGCTGCAACAACGGTTGCGCGATGGCGGCATCGGTGGCGATGTAGCCCAGCATGGTGGCCATGTTGGGATGGATCATGCCGGAGCCTTTGGAGATGCCGGTGACGGTGACGGTTTTGCCGCCGATCTGCACTTGCTTCGACACCGCCTTGGCGACGATGTCGGTGGTCATGATGGCTTGCGACGCATCGAACCAGTTGTCGGCTTTCAGATTGGCGATGGCCTGCGGCATGCCGGCGACGATCTTATCGACCGGCAACGGCTCCATGATGACGCCGGTGGAATACGGCAACACCTGTTCCGGGGCGCAACCCAGCAGTTTCGCCAGTTCGGCGCAGGTGGAGCGCGCAGCAGCCATGCCCTGTTCGCCTGTGCCGGCGTTGGCGTTGCCGGTGTTGACCACCAGCGCGCGGATGCCCTTGCCTGCGGCGAGGTGAGTTTTTGCAACGGTGACGGGTGCGGCGCAGAAGCGGTTGGTGGTGAACACGCCGGCGACGGTCGCGCCGTCTTCGAGCTTGACGACCAGCAGGTCCTTGCGCCCCGGGCGCTTGATGCCCGCTTCGGCGATACCCAGAGAAACGCCCGTAACGGGCAGCAGTTGTGCCGCGACGGGCGCTGATAGATTCACCGGCATTGCTTTATCTTCCTAATAACGTCCGTGGGTCTGGTGGATGTAGTTACTCATCTCGACCGACTGCATGTTCATGCGGCGCACGATGCCGTGGGTGTGGCGCACGATGCCGCGCATCACGTAGTAGACGATGGCCGGCTGCGTGTTCAGCAGGGACTCGAACTTGGAACGGTCCAGGGTCAGCACCTTGCTGTCGGACTTCGCCACCACAGTGGCGCTGATCTGCGAAGCGTTGCCGCCCGCGAAAGTGATGATGCCGGCCAGATCGCCGGGCTGCAGCAGATGCAGGGTCGCCTGCTCGGTTCCCACCGTCGCTGTCGCTTCCACCTCGCCGCTGGCCAGGATAATCAGGGCGTTCTTCAGACGCACGTCGCCGGGTTGCACCAGCACTTCGCCCGCCTTGAAATCCTTGATCTCGATGATGCGCGCCAGCGATTCGATCTCGGCATCGCGCAACTCCTCGGTCAGCGTGGAGTTGTGCAAAGTTTGTATGATCAGATCGTCTTTTGTCATTCCTTATCTCCCCAGAGTGGTTGCCTGCATCAATTCAAGCGGCCGTGGCATTGCTTGTATTTTTTGCCCGACCCGCATGGACACGGGTCGTTGCGTCCAACCTTTTCACCCGCACGCACGAAGGGCTTCGCCTCGGCTTCCGGCTTGTCGGTCGAAGCCAGTGCCTCTTCGTAGTCGGCGTGATGATACTGCACATTTTCCGGGGCGTGGTGCGCTTCCGCCGCCGCCACATCGGCCTCGCTGCGTATCTGGACGTTGAGCAGGGTCTGCGTCACGTCGCGCTTGATCGCCTCCAGCATAGTGGAGAACAGTTCGAACGCCTCGCGCTTGTATTCCTGCTTGGGATTCTTCTGCGCATAGCCGCGCAGGTGAATGCCCTGGCGCAGATGATCCAGCGCCGCCAAATGTTCGCGCCAGTGCTGATCCAGACTCTGCAGCATGACGATGCGCTCGTAGCCGTGCATCACCTCGCCGCCAACCTGATCGACCTTGGCCTGATAGTTTTGTTGCGCGACCTCCGCCACCTTGGCACGCACACCGTTCTCGTCCAGTTGCTTGTCCTGCTCCAGCCACTGCGCCACCGGCAGATGCAACTGGAAATCGGCGGCCAGCGCCTTTTCCAGACCCGGCGCATCCCATTGTTCTTCCATGCTGCCGTGCGGTATATATTCGGCGACCATGTCGGACAGCACGCCCTCGCGCATCGCGGCGATGGTGTCCGAGATGTCGCTGCTTTCCAACAACTCGGCGCGCTGCTGGTAGATCACCTTGCGCTGGTCGTTGGCGACGTCGTCGTACTCCAGGATCTGTTTGCGCATGTCGAAGTTGCGCGCCTCGACCTTGCGTTGCGCGTTCTCAATTGCGCGCGTCACCCAGCTATGCTCGATGGCCTCGCCTTCGGGCAGCTTGAACTTGTTCATGATCGCAGAGACGCGGTCGGAAGCGAAGATGCGCAGCAGCGGGTCTTCCAGCGACAGATAGAAACGGCTGGAGCCGGGGTCGCCCTGACGGCCGGAACGACCACGCAGCTGGTTGTCCACGCGGCGCGACTCGTGGCGCTCGGTGCCGATGATGTGCAGTCCGCCGCTGGCAACCACTTGCTCATGGACAGGTTGCCACTCGGTACGCAATTGAGTGATGCGCTGTTCTTTACTTGCCGCATCGAGACTGTCGTCCATGCGTACCAGTTCAATCGGCTTCTCCACGTTGCCCCCCAGCACGATGTCCGTGCCGCGGCCCGCCATGTTGGTGGCGATGGTGATCATTTTAGGGCTGCCTGCCTGCGCCACGATCTCGGCCTCGCGCGCATGCTGTTTGGCGTTCAACACCTGATGCGGAAGTTTGGCTTTGTCCAGCATGCCGGAAAGAAGCTCTGACGTTTCGATAGAGGTCGTACCCACCAGTACCGGTTGGCCGCGCTCGTAACAGTCGCGCACATCGACGATCACCGCCGTGTATTTTTCTTGCGCGCTGAGATAGACCTTGTCCATCATGTCGTTGCGGACTGTCGGACGGTGCGGCGGGATGATGACTGTTTCCAGGTTATAGATGGTCTGGAATTCGTAGGCTTCGGTGTCCGCCGTGCCGGTCATGCCGGACAGCTTCTGATACATGCGGAAATAGTTCTGAAAAGTGATCGAGGCCAGCGTCTGGTTCTCTTTCTGGATCACCACGCCTTCCTTGGCTTCGACCGCCTGATGCAAGCCATCCGACCAGCGGCGTCCGGACATCAAACGGCCGGTGAATTCGTCGACGATCACCACTTCGTCGTTCTGCACCACGTAGTGCTGGTCGCGCAGGAACAGATTGTGTGCCTTCAATGCCGCATACAGATGGTGGATCAGTGTGATGTTGGCCGGGTCGTACAGACTACCGCCGACCGGCAGCATGCCCGCCTGCGCCAGCAGTTGTTCCGCGTGTTCGTGACCGATCTCGCTCAGCAGGATCTGGTGGTTCTTCTCGTCCACATGGTAATCGCCGGGCGAATTCTCGTCGGCCTGGCGCTTCAGACTCGGCGCCAGCTTGTCCATCTTCAGATAGACATCAAGATTGTCTTCGGCCTGGCCGGAGATGATCAGCGGGGTACGCGCCTCGTCGATCAGGATGGAGTCCACCTCGTCCACGACAGCGAAATTGAGTCCGCGCTGGAAACGCTCGCCTGCGGTACCGGCCATGTTGTCGCGCAGGTAATCGAAACCGAATTCGTTGTTGGTGCCGTAGGTGATATCCGCGCCGTAGGCTGCCTGCTTGTCCGCATGTTCCATGCTGGTCAGGATCACACCGACAGTCAGGCCGAGGAACTTGTACAGCTTGCCCATCCACTCGGCATCGCGCGCGGCCAGATAATCGTTCACCGTCACCACATGCACGCCCTTGCCGGACAGCGCATTCAGGTAAGCGGGCAGGGTCGCCATCAGCGTCTTGCCCTCGCCGGTGCGCATCTCGGCGATCTTGCCGTAATGCAGCACCATGCCGCCGATCAACTGCACATCGAAATGCCGCATCTGCAGGGCGCGCTTGCCGCCTTCGCGCACGACGGCAAAAGCTTCCGGCAGGATGCTGTCCAGCGCTTCACCGTTCTGTACGCGCTGTTTGAATTCGGCCGTCTTGCCGCGCAACTCGTCGTCGGAAAGTACGGATATCCCCGCCTCCAGCGCATTGATACGGACAACGTTCTGGCGATATTGCTTGAGCAGGCGGTCGTTGCGGCTGCCGAATACGGATTTCAACAATTTGGAGATCATGCTGTCTTTTCTGCTTGCTAACAAATAAAAAAGGGTGAGGCGGACACCTCACCCTTCGATTAAGCCTGTTGCATCAACTGGCCGCGTCTTCCAGGAAGCGCACCGGGTTCTGGGCGATGCCTTTGTATCTTACTTCGAAGTGCAGGTGGGGACCAGTGGAACGCCCCGTGCTTCCGGACAAGGCGATCTCTTTCCCGCGCCGCACCATCTGCCCGACCTTGACCAGCAACTTGGAGCAATGCGCATAGCGCGTGATGACCTGGTTGCCGTGATCAATCTCAATCATATTACCATACTGCGGGTGCATGTCTGAGTACACCACCATCCCGCCAGCAGAGGCACGGATGGAGGTTCCGCCGGGAACCATGTAGTCGACGCCTTCGTGCATCGCGCTATTGCCTGTGAAGGGATCGGTGCGCCAGCCAAAGTTGGAGGAATACCATCCCACCGTGGTCGGAGCGATCGACGGCAGCAGCTTCTTGCTCAGTTTATCCTGCATCAGCAGGGTCTCCAGCGCCACCAGCTTGTCGCTACGGTCGCTCAGCAACACATTCAGCTGCGCCATTTGCTGTTCCATCGCGGTCAGCGAGATCTCTTGCGACAAAGGCGCCGGAACATACGGGCCGCCTTGCGCAGGCGGCTGCCCGAACGAGAATTCCTGCGGTTTCATGCCGGTCATCTTGGCCAGCTTGGCACCCAAGCCGTCAAGACGCTGCAATTGCGCCTGCATCTGGCCCAGCCGCATTGCCAGCGTATCCATGCTCTTGCGCAGGTAAGCCTGCTCTTTCTGCTGTTCGTCCTGCTGTGCGCTGGCCAGCCAGCCGCGCAACTCGTTGCCCATCAAACCGGGCTGAAAGCGTACGATGGCGTACTGCGCCGCCAGCACCGCTGCCACGAACAGGACCGAAGCCATTATCGCCAAGGCCAGCAGATGCACTCGGGTCAGCGTGATGCTGCGTGCTTTTGCAAACCGATTGGAAACTAGAATAATATTCACATCATCCCCTTCAATTCGTGAATCCCAACTTACCTTGCCTAACCGTCTGAACACCTATCTGGCATCCGATCGGGAGTTGCGGCTACTTTCGAGCAGGGCCAGGCAATTGACCCTTGTGCAAAGGCATTATCAGGCCATCGCCCCGGCAAATTTATACAGTAGCAGCAAAGTGTTGCAATTAAACCAACAGATGCTGATCCTTGCGGCCTTCAACGGGGCGGTAGCCTCAAAGCTGCGCCAGATGACCGAAGAACTTATTTCCCTTTTTCAAGCAAGGGGATGCGAGGTTACTGGAATTCAAATCAGGGTGCAAGTCGTGTCCCCCGCGCCGCAGTACCGCCCGGTACCGCGCAGCTTGAGCAAGGCTGCGCACGAAGCCTTGGGCAAACTGGACGAAGATCTGGCCGATTCGCCGCTCAAAACAGCTTTGGAACGCCTGATGAAGCATTGACGCTGCCTGCTGCCGAATCTTTCCGCCACACCCCGCAGCATCCATTGCTAATCGAAGGGGAATTGCGGCAATCCTTGCGGAACTCGCCAGTGCCATCAGATAATCCGGCGGTGAAACATGCAGCCCTTGCTCCTCTCTCGCCTCATGCCGTTTGATAAACCTACTTATATATACCGCCCGATGTCAGCTGATTGCCGCCCCCTCACCCGCTTCCCATACTTCATTCAATTTGCTTTCTTATGCGTCGTTCTGCTTTCAAAAAACGCGTTTGCAGGCGGCTGCACACATCCAGAACAAAAGGGCGACCCGCAGGACACTGTGCGCATGGTGTTCGGTGGCGACATCGTGCTCGGCAACAATTATGTGGTCGACAACATCCCCGCCAGCTGGGATGAGCGCTATTTTGCCGGGGTGCGTAGCATCATCAAGGACGCGGATATCGCTTTCGGCAACCTCGAAGGCGTGCTCAGCGAACGCGGCGAGACCACCAAGACACCCGGCGGCGGTCGTCAATTCGCGTTCCGCATGCCCTCCCGTTACTCGGCACTGTTGCGCGATGAGGGTTTCGACATCATGAACGTTGCCAACAACCACGCCTATGATTTCGGTGAATCCGGCTTTCGCGACACGCTAATGAATCTCAAAGCCTCCGGCATCGCCTATGTCGGTCCGCGCGACCATCTTGCCACCCTCAGCGTACGCGGCCTCAACGTCGCCATGCTTGGCTTTTCCTATTCGTCCCGCTTCCCCTCGGTGTTTGACCTGGAACAGAACACCGAACTCGTACGTCAGGCCAAATCGGGGGGCGCATATGTGATCGTGACCTTCCACGCCGGAGCCGAAGGCCCAGCGGCGATCTGGCACGAGGACAAGGAAGAGATGTTCTTCGGCGAGAACCGCGGCAACGTCGTCGCCTTCGCCCGCGCCATGGTCGATGCGGGTGCCGATCTGGTCGTCGGCCACGGTCCGCATGTACTGCGCGCTGTCGAGTGCTACAAGGATCGACCCATCGCCTATTCGCTGGGCAACTTCGTCGGCGTGGGCGGTCTGTCGGCCAAAAAGATGGCCGCCGTCTCGGCCTTGCTGGAAGTCACGGTGAACACCGATGGCATCTTGCAGTCGCTGGAGCTGGTCTCGCTACGCTTCAATGAGCAGAAACTGCCGGAACTCGACGAGCGTGAATTCGGCACCCGCCTGGTCAACCAACTGGGACAGCAGGCAAAATTCAAGGGCACTTTCGTCGAATTCCCCGTCCGGGAGATCGGTGACAAGACATTCGAACGCTGGCTGCGTTCGGCCTCCCACTGATACGCTAGACCAGCACCTGCCAGGCCACCAGACCGTAACGTTCAAGCAGGTACAGCGCAGCAAACACCAGCAGCGTGTAGAACATGAAGCGCACCACTTGCCAGATGAAACGCGGATAACGCGGATCCCGGGTCAGCGCATACATCAACGCTGACGAAACGATCAGCAGGATGGAGATCAACAGCGCGAGGCGGATGAGCATCGCTGCTATCCTTTCAGGCGGCCTGTAGTTGCAGACGCAGGAAGTCCGGCGCCTCTTCCGGCTTGTCGAAGGTGGTGAACTCCCATGCCGTCTCGTCCTCGAGCAGGGCCCGGCACAGGGCGTTGTTGAGTGCATGGCCGGACTTGTAGCCGGAGAAGGCGCCGATCAGCGGATGACCGAGCAGGTAAAGGTCGCCGATGGCATCTAGCACCTTGTGCTTGACGAACTCGTCCTCGAAACGCAAGCCGTCCGGATTGATGACGCGGTATTCGTCCATCACGATGGCGTTGTCCAGGCTGCCGCCCAGCGCCAGACCCTGCGAGCGCATATACTCGACCTCCTGCATGAAACCGAAGGTGCGCGCGCGGCTGACTTCCTTAATATAAGACTGCGTGCCGAGATCGACCGTCACGTTCTGTTTGGTGTTCGCGAACACCGGGTGGGCAAAGTTGATGGTGAAGTTGAGCTTGTAGCCGTGATACGGCTCGAAGCGCACCCATTTGTCTCCGTCCTTCACTTCCACGATCTTTTTGATGCGGATGAATTTCTTCGCCGCCGCCTGTTCAGCGATGCCGGCAGATTGCAGCAGGAAGATGAAAGTCCCCGCGCTGCCGTCCATGATGGGCAACTCCGGACTGGTCAATTCGACGATCGCATTGTCGATACCCAGGCCGGCCAGCGCCGACATCAGGTGCTCCACAGTCGCCACACGCGCGCCGTTCGCCTCCAGGCAAGTGGACAGGCGCGTATCGTTGACCAGATGCGCCTCCGCGCGGATATCCGCCGGATGCGGCAGATCGACGCGACGGAAGACAATGCCGCTGTCAATGGAGGCCGGGCGCAAGGTCAGATAGACCTTCTCGCCGGTGTGCAGACCGACACCCGTCGCCTGCACTGTCGTCTTCAATGTGCGCTGCTTGACCATAAGCGATTACCTGACCGATTAGGTGCGAAGTTTAACATAGGCAGACGGCAAGCCCGTCGCCTCTATGCCTCCCCTCGCCCGCTGTCAGTCCGCCTGTTTGCGCAGGAACGACGGGATATCCAGAGGATCGACTCCTGACTGCTTCATCGCTTCAACTGCTTCGCGATGACGTCCGGTGCGGATCACTGCCGGCATGTCCAGTTCGTTGTAATTCACCATCGGTGCATCATGCGTGCCGGTGCGTTGCTGCTTCTCGTACACCAGCGACGGCTTCGGCTGCTTGCGCGCCAACGGCGTGCCCAGACCGGTGGCCACGATGGTCACGCGCATCTCGTCGCCCATCGCCTCGTCGAACACCGAGCCGACGATCACGGTCGCTTCCGATGCGGCGAACTGGAAGCAGTTCATCACTTCGTGCAGCTCTTCCAGGGTCAGGTTGCTGCTGGAGGTGATGTTGACCAGCACGCCACGCGCACCGGACAGATCCACGTCTTCCAGCAGGGGGCTGGCGATGGCCTGTTCGGCAGCACGCTGTGCACGGCCTTCGCCGGAAGCGGTCGCCGCACCCATCATCGCCATGCCGTTCTCGGACATCAGCGTGCACACGTCGGCGAAGTCCACGTTGACCATGCCGGGTACGTTGATGACTTCGGCGATACCCGCGACCGCGCCCTGCAACACGCCGTTCGCTGCCTTGAAAGCTTCCGGCAGCGTGGTCTTGCCGCCCAGTACTTCCATCAGCTTGGCATTCGGCACGATGATCAGCGAATCGACATACGATGCCAGTTCCTCAATGCCGCTTTGCGCCAGCGACATGCGCTTGCCTTCGAACACGAACGGCTTGGTGACAACGGCAACCGTCAGGATGCCCATCTCCTTGGCCACCTGTGCCACGATCGGTGCGGCGCCGGTACCGGTGCCGCCGCCCATGCCGGCAGTAATGAACACCATGTTTGCGCCGCTGATGATCTCGGCGATACGGTCCCTGTCCTCGATCGCCGCGGCCTGGCCGATCTCCGGCTTGGCGCCGGCGCCCAGCCCCTTGGTCAGATTCAACCCGATCTGCAACTGCACGCGCGCCTTGCTGCGACGCAGCGCCTGCGCATCGGTATTGATGGTGATGAATTCGACGCCTTGCACGCCCTGATCGATCATGTGATCCACGGCATTGCTACCGCAACCACCCACCCCTACCACCTTGATCACCGCGCCTTGCGGCTGTGCATCCATCAATTCAAACATAGTGTTTCTCCTTTTCTAAAATCAAACCGACCCTGAACCCGAATTAAAAATTGCGCTGAAACCACGTCTTCATACTCGCCAACACATCACCGAACGACCCCGAATTAACCCGCGACACTTCTTCGCGCTGGTGTCTATCCAGCCCGTACAACAGTAATCCCACGCCGGTGGCGAAGCGCGGCGTCTTCACCACATCCGACAATCCGGCGATGTTGCGCGGTACGCCCATGCGCACCGGCATGTGGAATATCTCCTCGCCCAATTCGACCATGCCCTGCATGGCGCTGCTGCCGCCTGTCAGCACGATGCCGGAGGACAGCAGATCCTCGAAGCCGCTGCGACGGATCTCCTGCTGCACCAGCGAGTACAACTCTTCCACGCGCGGCTCGATCACCTCGGCCAGCGTGTGGCGCGACAGCATGCGCGAACCGCGCTCGCCCACGCCGGGCACCTCGATCGGCGCGTCGTTGGCCAACTGGCGCAGCGCGCAGCCGTATTTGATCTTGATATCCTCAGCATCCTTGGTCGGCGTACGCAGAGCCATCGCGATATCGTTGGTGATCTGATCGCCCGCGATCGGGATCACTGCGGTGTGGCGTATCGCGCCGTTGGTGAAGATCGCCACGTCGGTTGTGCCGCCGCCGATATCCACCAGACACACACCCAGCTCCTTCTCGTCGTCCGCCAGCACGGCCTTGCTCGACGCCAACGGCTGCAGGATCATCTCGTTCACTTCCAGCCCGCAGCGGTGGATACACTTCAATATGTTCTGCACCGCCGACACCGCGCCGGTGACGATGTGGATCTCCACCTCCAGCCGCATGCCGCTCATACCGAGCGGCTTCTTGATACCTTCCTGTCCATCGATGCTGAACTCCTGCTCGAGGATATGCAGGATCTGCTGGTCGCCCGGCAGACTGATCGAACTGGCCGTCTCCACCGCGCGTACGATATCGGTGTGCGCCACTTCCTTGTCCTTGATCTTGATCATGCCGTTGGCATTGGAGCTCTTGATGTGGCCGCCCGCGATGCCGGTGTAGACCTCGCGTATCTTGCAGTCGGCCATCAGCTCGGCCTCCTCCAGCGCGCGCTGGATGGCGGCGACAGTGGCGTCGATGTTCACCACCATGCCCTTCTTCATGCCGGAGGACTGGTGCATGCCCGCACCGATCACTTCCAGCGTGCCCTCCGGCCTGATCTCGGCGACGATGCACGCGATCTTGGACGTGCCGATGTCCAGTCCCACGATCAAATTTTTGCTCTCTCTGTTCTTGCTCATCGTGTCCCCTTGCTTCCTAAACTTCCCTGCCGGGCAGATAAACCGCGAACCCGTTGCGATAACGCAGATCCACGTGGCGCACCGACCGCGCCATCGCAGCCAGACTGTACGGATACACGGCGACGAAGCGTGCCAGTCGCTGCTGCATCTCCTCGCGCCCCAACTCGATCACCATGCCGTCATCCAGCTTCACCTGCCAGGCGTAGCGCGGTGACAGGCTGAGCTGCACGATCTGCTGCTGCAGCGGCTGCATCACCGCGCCCAACTCGGCATACATCTGCGCCACCTGCAGCGAGCTGTCCGGCTGGCCGATGAAAGCCGGCAGGACCTGCTCCACCTCCCCGCAAGGGGGATGCCGACGGGTACCCGATGCCTTCGGCATCACCCTCTCGCACTCGCCCGCAAACACTTCGCCATGCGTATTCACCAGTTCCGTGCCGTTCCAACGCGCCAGCACGACCTGCTCTTCCACTTCCACTTCCAGGCTCCACGGGAACTTGCGCCGCACGCTCACTTTGCGCACCCAGGGCAGCTGTTCGAACGCCTGCCGCGTCTGCTCCAGATCCACCGTGAAAAAATTCCCGCTTACTTTCTCGCGCACCACTTTTTCCAGCGCCTCGACGGGGACGCGCTGCGGCGCGGCGGTCAGCTCAACTGCGCGCAGCGGGAACACCGGCAACTGCAGCACGTAGCGCGCAACGCCGTACAGCACCAGCGCCAGGCTGATGCCGAACAGCGCATTGGCGATACTGCGCAACAGTGGTGCGTTATCCCACATGTGCCCCCTCCAGTATCTGCACCACCAGTTGCTCGAAACTGATGCCGGCATGGCGGGCCGCCATCGGCACCAGGCTATGGTCGGTCATGCCCGGCGAAGTGTTGATCTCCAACAGGTAGAACTTGTCGTCATCTCCGCGCAAAAAGTCCACGCGCCCCCAGCCCTGGCAACCGATGAGCTGGAAAGCCAGCAACGCCAGATGTTGCATCGCCGCCTCTTCATCCAGTCCCAGTCCGCACGGGCACAGATAGCGCGTGTCGTCGCGCAGATACTTCGCGTCGTAGTCGTAGAACTCGTTGGCCGGCTCGATCTTGATCGCCGGCAAGGCGCGGCCGTTCAGGATCGCCACGGTGTATTCACCGCCGCTCATGAAGCTCTCGGCAATCACCACCTTGTCGTGCTTCGCCGCCTCGGCATAGGCCACCGGCAGCTCCTCCACCGTCTTTACCTTCGTCACGCCCACGCTGCTGCCCTCGCTCGCAGGCTTGATGAACAGCGGCAGATCGAGATGGTCGGCCACGGCGTTCCAGTCGGTCGGCCCGGTCAGCGCTTCGTACTCGGGAATGGGCAAAGCAGCCGCCTGCCACACCAGCTTGGTGCGCCACTTGTCCATGGCGATAGCCGATGCCATCACGCCGCTGCCGGTGTAGGGGATGCCCAACAGCTCCAATGCGCCCTGCACCGTGCCGTCCTCGCCAAAACGGCCGTGCAGCGCGATGAACACGCGCTCGAACTTCTCCTTCTTCAGTTCGGACAAGTCGCGCTCGGCCGGGTCGAAGGCGTGCGCATCCACACCGCTGCGCTGCAATGCGGCCAGCACGGCTGAGCCGCTCTTCAACGACACCTCGCGCTCTGCCGAACGCCCGCCGAACAACACCGCCACTTTCCCAAAATTGTTCAAATCCGTTCTCCCACGATTCTCACTTCCGGATGCAATTCGATACCCGTCTGCTGCAACACCGTCGCATAGAGGATTGCCTGACTTTGTTACCGCCGCTGCGCGCACCGTGTTCATGCCGCCTCTCCAATGATTCTCACTTCAGGATGCAACTGCACCCCGGTCTGCGCGGCGACCGTCGCCCGCACTTCGTTGATCAGATCCTCTATATCTGTCGCCGTCGCACCGCCCGTATTGACGATGAAGTTGGCATGTTTCTGCGACACCTCGGCGCCGCCGATCCTGCGGCCCTTCAATCCGCAACCCTCGATCAACTTCGCCGCATGGCCGCCCTCGGGATTGCGGAACACCGAGCCCGCGTTCGGCAACTGCAAAGGCTGGCTGGCGCTGCGCTTTTCCATCAGGGCCTTGATGTCCTGGCGCGCCTTTTCCACATCACCCGTCTCCAGCTTCAACCACGCGCCGACGAAGAACTCCTCGCTTGCCTCGTTCAACGCCACATGGCGATAGCCGATGTCGTATTCCTGCGGCGTGCGCTCCAGCAACTCGCCGCTGCGCGACAGCACCTGCACGCGCTGCACCTTTTGCCAAGTCTCGCCGCCGTAGCAGCCCGCGTTCATCGCCAGCATGCCGCCCAGCGTGCCGGGGATGCCGACAAAGAATTCCGCACCGCACAGATTGTTGCTTGCAGCAAAGCGCGCCAGCTTCGCGCCCGGCACGCCGGCCTGCACGTAGATCAGGTCGCCGTCCATGCGCAGTTCGGTCAGTGCACCCACCATCTGCAGCACCGTGCCGCGATAGCCGCCGTCGCGCACCAGCAGATTGCTGCCGAGACCGACTGCGATCAGATCTTCGTTTGCCGGTGTCTGCCGCAGAAACTGCCGCAGGTCAGCGAGATCGGCCGGACGGTACAACCGCTGCGCGACACCGCCCGCACGCCAGCTCACGTGGCGCGACATGGGCTCGTCGTGGAGCATCTCCCCACGCAACCCATAGTCACTGAACTGTGCCGGTTCGCTCATCTTCATTTCATCTGCTTTACTAGATTCGGCACGCCGCCGATGGAGCCCGCGCCCATGGTCAGCACCACATCGCCGTTCTTCGCCATCTGCATGATGGTCTGCGGCATATCGGCGATGTTCTCCACGAACACCGCATTGCTCTGTCCCGCCACGCGTAGTGCATGCATCATCGCGCGACCGTCCGCCGCAACGATGGGAGCTTCACCCGCCGCGTAGATATCAGCCAATGCCAGCACATCCACACCGGACAACACTTTGACAAAATCCTCGAACAGGTCGCGCGTGCGCGTGTAGCGGTGCGGCTGGAAGGCCAACAACAGGCGTTTTTTGGGGAAGGCGCCGCGCACCGCAGCCAGCGTCGCTTTCATCTCCACCGGGTGGTGGCCGTAGTCATCGATGAGCGTGAACGATCCGCCGGAAGGCAGCGGGATCTCGCCATAGCGCTGCATGCGCCGGCCCACGCCCTCGAATTCGGCCAGTGCCGCAACGATGGCAGCAGGCGCCACGCCGACTTCCAGTCCGACCGCGATGGCGGCCAGCGCGTTGAGCACGTTGTGCTCACCCGCGAGATTGAGCGTCACCTCCAGATTGAGCGGCTTGCCCTCGAACAGGCATTTTTCGTCATGGCGGCATTGCGCGGTGAAGCGCATCTTTCCATTCTCGTGACGCACATTGACCGCACGGATCTGCGCCTCTTCGGTCAGACCGTAAGTGGTCACCGGTTTGCTGATGCGCGGCAATATCTCGCGCACGTTCTCGTCGTCCACACACATCATGGCGCGACCGTAGAACGGCAAGCGCTCGACGAAATCGATGAAGGCCTGCTTCAACTTGTTGAAGTCGTGACCGTAGGTCTCCATGTGGTCGGCATCGATGTTGGTGACGACTGCCAGGATGGGGGTGAGGAACAGGAACGAGGCATCGGACTCATCCGCCTCGGCGACGATGAATTCTCCCGTGCCCAGCCGCGCGTTGGCACCGCTGCTGTTAAGGCGCCCACCGATCACGAAGGTGGGGTCGTACCCGCCTTTGGTCAGCACGCTGGTGACCAGCGAGGTGGTGGTGGTCTTGCCGTGCGTACCGGCAATGGCGATCCCCTGGCGCAGGCGCATCAACTCGGCCAGCATCACCGCGCGCGGCACGATGGGGATGCGCTGCTCACGCGCAGCCACCACTTCCGGGTTGTCCGCTTTCACCGCAGTGGAAGTCACCACCGCATCGGCATCTCGCAGGTTCTTTTCGCTGTGCCCCTGATAAACCGTCGCACCCAGCGATTGCAGACGCTGCGTGACCGCGCTGTCGGCCAGATCGGAACCGCTCACCTTGAAACCAAGGTTGAGCAGCACCTCGGCGATGCCGTTCATGCCGGAGCCGCCGATGCCGACGAAGTGGATGTTTTTGATCTTGTGTTTCATATTCGTTTCACCCTGCGAGAGAGACACACACTTGCGCCACTTGTTGTGTCGCATCCGGTTTTGCCAGGCTGCGCGCGGCTTGCGCCATCGCCAGCAGTTTTTCGCGGTTCAGTTCACGCAGTAGTTGCGCCAGCTTTTCCGCACTCAATTCTTTCTGCGGCAGCAGCAGCGCCGCGCCGTGCTCGCTGTTCCCGTTCGCGTTGTGCGTCTGGTGGTCGTCCACCGCGAACGGGAACGGCACCAGCACGCTCGCCACGCCCGCCGCCGCCAGCTCGGCGATGGTCAGCGCACCCGCGCGGCAGATCACCACATCGGCTTTTGTATACTGGTTCGCCATATCGTCGAGGAAGGCGCGGATGTCGGCGCTCACTCCAGCCTGTGCATACAGCTTTTGCACGGCATCAAAATGTTTCTTTCCGGTCTGGTGCAACACATGCGGGCGCTCCTGTTCACTCAGCATCGCCAACGCTTTTGGCACCGCTTCGTTCAATGCCTGCGCACCGAGACTGCCGCCCACCACCAGCACGTTCAATTTTCCGCTGCGGCCGGCGAAGCGTTCCTGCGGCGAGGGCAATGCCGCGATATCCGCGCGCACCGGATTGCCGCACCACTGCGCGCCCTTCAGCACGTCGGGAAAACCGCTCAATACCCTGTCCGCCACTTTTGCCAGCACCTTGTTGCTCAGCCCGGCGATTGAGTTCTGTTCGTGGACTACCAGCGGACGATTGAGCAGGACAGCCATCATCCCGCCGGGGAAGGTGATGTAGCCGCCCATGCCCAACACCACATCGGGTCGATGACGCAGCAACACCGCGATACTCTGTGCGAACGCGCGCAGCAGCATGAGCGGCAGCAGCAGCATGCGCACCAGCCCCTTGCCACGCAGACCGGAGAAGTTCACCCACGCCACCGGATAGCCATGTTTGGGTACCAGTTCCGCTTCCATGCTGTTGGGCGCGCCCAGCCAGACGATGTTCCAACCTTGCGCGCGCAAGACATCGGCCACGGCCAGTCCCGGGTAGATGTGCCCGCCGGTGCCGCCTGCCATGATGAGGATGGTGCGGCTCATATAGGCAACCCCTTGGCCACTCTGCGGTTCTCGTAATCGATTCTGAGCAGCACCGCGATCGCCATCAGGTTCACCACCACGCCGCTGCCGCCGAAACTCAGGAACGGCAGGGTCAGCCCCTTGGTCGGCAGCACACCCATGTTCACGCCGATGTTGATCATCGCCTGCACACCCAGCCACACGGCGATGCCCTGCGCCACCAGTGCGGCGAACAGGCGGTCGGACATCGCCGCCTGGCGGCCGATGGTGAAGGCACGCACGATGAGCCAGCCGAATAGCAGGATGACGGTACACACGCCGAACAGTCCCAGTTCTTCCGCGATCACCGCGAGCAGGAAATCGGTGTGCGCTTCCGGCAGGTAGAATAGTTTTTCCACACTGCCGCCCAGCCCGACACCGATCCATTCACCGCGGCCGAAGGCGATCAGCGCATGACTGAGTTGATAGCCCTTGCCATAGGGATCGGACCACGGGTCCATGAAGCCGATCACGCGCTGCATGCGGTATTCGGACGAGAAGATCAGCGCGGCAAAGGCCAGCGGCAGCAGCAGCAGCAGTCCGCCGAAGATCTTGAGGTTGAAACCGCCCAGCCACAGCGTGCCCATCGCGATCGCGCAGATGACCACGAACGCGCCCATGTCCGGCTCCAGCAGCAGCAGCGCACCGACCAGCGCCATCACACCGAACATCGGCAGGAACGGTTTGAGCAGGTGATCTTTCACTGCGCCCTTGCGCACCGCATAGTCGGCGGCATACAACACCGCGAACAGTTTCATCAGTTCGGACGGTTGCAGATTTACCACGAACAGCGATATCCAGCGGCGGCTGCCATTGACAGAGCGACCGATGCCGGGGATCAGCACCAGCACCAGCAGCACCACGCCGGCCAGGAACAGATAAGGCGCATATTTCTGCCACATCTGCGTCGGCACTTGGAAGGCAATCACCCCGGCAACTATGCCGATCATGATGAAGATGCCGTGACGCATCAGATAATAGGTCGCCTGATGGCCGGTGTATTTTCCAGCTTCTGCCGTCGCGATCGAGGACGAGTAGACCATCACCAGTCCGATGGCGAGCAGCGCCGTGATGATCCACACCAGCACGTTGTCGTATTCCGCCACAGCACGGCGCGGTGCGGTCAGTGTCGCACTGAACATGCCGCCTCCGTTCTCTTCACCGCCGCGATGAACACTTCCGCGCGGTGCAGATAATTCCTGAACATGTCGAAACTGGCGCAGGCGGGCGACATCAGCACCGCATCGCCGCGTTGCGCATTGGCAGTAGAGATGCGCACCGCATCGTCCATGTCGCGCGCCTTCAGCACCGGTTTGCCGCAGCCGGCGATGGCGCGCTCGATCAGCGGCGCATCGCGCCCGATCAGCACCACGGCACGCGCGTGTCTGGACACGGCGTCTTTCAGCGGCGAGAAGTCCTGGCCCTTGCCGTCGCCGCCCAGGATCACCACGGCAGGCTTGCCCAATCCCTTCAGCGCCGCCTCAGTCGCGCCGACGTTGGTGCCTTTGGAGTCGTCGTAGTAGGTGACGCCGTTCACTTCCGCAACCTTTTCGACGCGGTGCGGCAATCCTTTGAAATGGCGCAGTGCCTGCACCAGTGGTGCGAGCGGTATGTCCAGCGAACGGCACAAGGCCAGCGCGGCCAGCGCGTTAGCCACATTGTGCAGGCCGCTGACCTGCAACTCGTCGGCACGCATGATCTTCCGCTCACCCTGCATCAGCCAGGTGATCGCGCCTTCTTTCGTGATACCCCAATCGTTGTCGCTCGCCGGCGGATTCAGGCCGAAACTGATCTGCCTGCGTCCTTTGGCCTTCATCGCGATACTGCGCTCGTCTTCGCGGTTCAGCACCTGCACGCCCTCGCCCTGGAAGATGCGTGCCTTGGCGGCCGCGTAGCTATCCATGCTTCCCGCGTAGCGGTCGAGATGGTCTTCGGTGACGTTGAGCACGGCGGCGGCATCGGCGGCCAGCGTGTAAGTCGTTTCGAGCTGGAAGCTGGAGAGCTCCAGCACCCACACTTGCGGCTGCTGTTTGCGTGCACGCAAGGCATCCAGTACCGCAGGCGAGATGTTGCCTGCCACTTGCGTATCCAGTCCTGCCGACGCGCACATCGCGCCCACCATGCTGGTGACGGTGGTCTTTCCGTTTGCACCGGTGATTGCGATGACTCTGGTGTTGCGGCGATAGTCGTTGCTTGCCAGTTGCTGCGCCAGCAACTCGATATCGCTTTCGACGGGCAAGCCACGCGCGATGGCGCGCTGCACCAGCGGCTCGGCCACCGGCACACCGGGACTGATAGCGATGCGGTCTATACCCTGTAGTAGTTCGTCGCCGAACGGACCGCAGTACACTTCGGCCTGCGGCAGTTCGCCGCGCAGCGTTGCGATGCCCGGCGGGTCCATGCGGCTGTCGGCGACGCTCAGTCGCGCACCCTGCGCATGCAGGTAGCGGGCGAGCGACAACCCGGTCTCACCGAGACCGAGTACCAACACCGATTGTCCGCGCAGTCGATTCATTCTTTATCTGAGTTTCAGTGTTGCCAATCCAATGAGTACCAGTAGCATCGTGATGATCCAGAACCTCACCACGACCTGAGTCTCCTTCCAACCCTTCTGCTCGAAGTGATGATGCAGCGGTGCCATCAGCAGGATGCGCTGGCCCGTGCCATAGCGGCGCTTGGTGTATTTGAACCAGGACACCTGCAGCATCACCGACACTGCTTCCACCACGAATACGCCGCCCATGATGAACAGCACCAGTTCCTGGCGAATGATCACCGCGACCGCACCCAAGGCGGCACCCAAAGCCAGCGCGCCGACATCGCCCATGAACACTTCCGCCGGATAGGCGTTGAACCAGAGGAAGGCCAGCCCCGCGCCGGAGATCGCCGCGCAGAAGATGGCAAGTTCGCCCGCGCCGGGAATTGAAGGCTCACCCAGATATTTTGAGAATTCCGCATGGCCCGCAACGTAGGCGAAGATCGCCAGCGCGGCAGCCACCATCACCGTCGGCATGATGGCGAGGCCGTCGAGACCGTCGGTCAGGTTCACCGCGTTGCTGCTGCCGACGATGACCAGATAGACCAGCACGACAAAACCGATGCCACCCAGCGGGAACACCAGGTTCTTGAAGAAGGGCACGATGAGTTCTGTCTGCTGCGGCAGCGTGGCATGCTGCAGCAGATAGATGCCCACTGCCAGCGCGATCAGCGATTGCCAGAACATCTTGGCGCGCGCGGACAAACCGTCCGGGTTGCGATTCACCACCTTGCGGTAATCGTCCACCCAACCGATTGCACCCACGCCCAGCGTGGTCAGCAGCACCACCCAGATATAGGGATTGTGCAGGTCGCCCCACAGCAGCGTGGTGATGGCGACCGATGCCAGAATGAGAGCACCGCCCATGGTCGGTGTGCCGGCCTTGACCAGGTGGGTCTGCGGACCGTCGCTGCGCACCGACTGGCCGATCTTCATCGCGGTCAGTTTGCGGATCATCCACGGCCCCAGCAAGAACGAGATGACCAGCGCGGTCATCGCCGCCACCACCGCACGCAGCGTGATGTAGTTGAATACGCTGAATGCGCGCACGTCCTGCGCCAGCCATTGGGTCAATGCGAGCAGCATGCTTCCTCCTTTTGTAGCGCGCAAAATTGCACGACCCGTTCCATCTTCATGAATCGTGAGCCTTTGACCAGCACCGTGGTTTGCGCATCCATCTCTTTGTCCAGTTCCACATTCAGTTCTTCGACGCTTTCGAAGTGCCGCGCTCCGGCGCCGAACTCCTGCACCGCACCTGCACTGAGCGAACCCAGCGCGAACATCTTCTCTATTCCCAGCTCGCGCGCCGTGATGCCGATCTCGCGATGGAACTGCGCGGCGCCGTCGCCCAGTTCGCCCATATCGCCAAGCACGAAGATGCGCTTGCCGCGGGTTTGCGCCAGCACTTCAAGTGCGGCATGCATCGATGCCGGATTGGCGTTGTAGGTGTCGTCGATTAACATAGCGCCGTGCAGGGCCTGTTTGCGCTGCAAACGCCCGGCCACACCGCCGAATGTCTCCAACCCTTCGATGATGGCTTCCGGCGTCACTTGCAGCATCAACGCTGCAGTCGCTGCCGCCAGCGCATTGCGGGCGTTATGCTCGCCCGGCACTTGCAGCGTCATCTTCAGTCCGCAGAAGGGAGAGTGGACCAGCAATGTTCCGCCATAGCCCTGCCCTGTCCATTCGCCCTTCACTGCGGCCTCACGTTCCAGTGCGAAGTCGAGCACACGATGCGGATCGGCCAGTTCCCGCCAAAGCAAGGCGTGCGCATCGTCGGCATTGATGACCGCCGTGCCGTCACTTTTCAGTCCGCCGAATATCTCGCCCTTGGCGCGTGCCACACCCTCCACCGATCCCAACCCCTGTAGATGTGCACCGGTCGCGTTGTTGATCAGCGCCACATCCGGTCTGGCGATGCGGGTGAGGTAGTCGATCTCGCCTGGGTGGTTCATACCCATCTCGATCACTGCGTAGCGATGCGCCGCATTCATGCGCAGCAGGGTGAGCGGCATGCCGATGTCGTTGTTGAAGTTGCCCCTGGTCGCCAGCACGCTCTCCTCGGCGCCGGTGGCCGCGTGCAGGATGGCAGCCAGCATCTCTTTCACCGTGGTCTTGCCGTTGCTGCCGGTGATGGCGACCAGCGGGATGTCGAACCGCGCACGCCAGTGCGCGGCGAGTTGCCCCAGCGCAAGGCGGGTGTCGGACACATACAGTACGGGGCACAGGGCATTCGCGATCTTGCTGTCCGCATTGACCACTGCCGCCACTGCTCCCGCCTGCACTGCCAGCGCGACGAACTTCGCACCGTCAAAGTTCTCGCCCCTGAGCGCGATGAACAGGTCGCCCTTCCCGATCGTGCGCGTATCGGTGGAAACGGCGTTGAAACGCACATCCGCGCCGGCATGCTGCGCATCCAATATCCGGGAGGCTTGCGAGAGCTGCATCATGTCCAGTGCTCCTCGGCCTTCCACATGCTCAGCGCGCGGTGCGCGATCTCGGCATCGGAGAAAGGATGGCGCACACCCGCTATCTCCTGGTAATCCTCGTGCCCCTTGCCCGCCAGCAGGATAGTGTCGTTCGCCTGCGCCTTGGCGATGGCGTGAGCGATGGCTTTGGCGCGGTCCTCGATGATCTGGTACTCGCCCTGCATGCCCGTGATGATGGCGTCGATGATCGCGCGCGGTTGTTCGTTGCGCGGGTTGTCGCTGGTGACGATGCGCACGTCGGCGAACCGCGCCGCCACCGTGCCCATCATCGGGCGTTTGCCGCGGTCGCGGTCGCCGCCGCAGCCGAACACGCAGATGACCCGGCCATCGGAAGCCGCAGTCACTTCGCGCAATGTCATCAGCACTTTTTCCAGTGCATCCGGCGTGTGCGCGTAATCCACCACCACCGACGGCGTATCCTTGCCGCCCAGTGTCTGCATGCGACCCGCAACGGCTTTTTGCAAACCGAGTTCTCGCACCGCATCGTCGATGTCCATTTCGCTCGCCAGCAGCACCGCAAGCGCGCCGAGCAGGTTGGAGGCATTGAAGCGGCCGATGAGTTTGCTCTGCAGCGCGGCCGATCCCCAGCTGGTGTGCAGTTGCAACGACAATCCCTGCGCATCCATCTGCATGAGCGTGCCGTACACCATGCGGATGCCGAGCCGCTCCGCCAGTTTCAGCGATTCATCTTCCATGCCGTAACCGATCACTTCGGCTGCTGAATCCTGCAGTTGCTCTGCCAGCTCCGCACCGAAGGCATCATCCAGATTGAGCACCGCATGCTTGAGGTTCGCCCAGTCGAACAGGCTGCGTTTGGCGGCGGCATAACTCTGCATGTCGCCGTGATAGTCGAGATGGTCGCGTGTCAGGTTTGTGAGCAGCGCCACATCGTAATGCACCGCATTGACGCGTCCCTGGGTCAGTGCGTGCGAGGACACTTCCATCACCGCAGCCCGCGCACCCTGCTGTGCGTATTCAGCGAGCAGCCCGTGCACCAGCAAAGCATCCGGTGTGGTGTTGAGCGTTGCATGCAGGGCGCTGGGGAAGCCGTTGCCCAATGTGCCGAGCAGGGCGCTCTTGCGTCCCAGCGCGCTAAAGGTCTTTGCCAGCCAGTGACTGATAGAAGTCTTGCCGTTGGTGCCGGTCACACCCACCATCCACAGCTTCTGCGATGGCTGGCCGTAGATGTGGTCGGCGATCATGCCCGCCTTGTAGCGCAGATCATGCACCGCCAGATTGGGCAGCACCCACTCGTTGTTCCACTTGAAATCGTGCAGCTCCCAGATCACTGCATTGGCGCCGCGCGCGATGGCCTGCGCGATATATTGGCGACCGTCCGCCTGCGTGCCGGGATAGGCGACGAAGGTGTCACCCGGTTGCACGGCGCGGCTGTCGGACACCAGTCGCGTGAACTTCACGCCCAGTTCGTCCAGTTCTTCAAAACGGAAACCTGTCTGGGGCTTGATCGCGGAGGCGCTCATACTTCCTCCCCGATCACTTCGCCCGGCGCCATGATCACATTGTCCAGCGGCGCATCATTGGGCACGTTGAGGATGCGCAGCGACGAACCCATCACATTGCTGAACACCGGCGCCGCCACCAGGCCGCCGTAGTAGTCGCGTCCGCCCGGCTCGTTGATCATCACCGCAACGATCAGGCGCGGATCGGAAGCCGGTGCCATGCCGACGAACGATGCCACATATTTGTCTATGTATTTGCCGTTCTCGAGTTTGTGCGCAGTGCCGGTCTTGCCCGCCACGCGATAGCCGGTGATCTGCGCCAGCGGCGCGGTACCGCCAGGACGCACCACGGTCTCCATCATGTCGCGCACGGATTGCGCTGTGGCATCCGAAAAGACCTTTACGCCCACACTCGGCACTTCCTGCCTTAGCAGCGTCACCGGCAGCAACTCGCCGTTGTTGGCGAATACGGTATAGGCGCGCGCAAGCTGCAGCAGGTTGACCGAGATGCCGTGGCCGTAGGACATGGTCGCCTGCTCGATCGGACGCCAGGTCTTGTAGTCGCGCAGCTTGCCGACTGCCTCACCGGGGAACTCGCAGCCGGTGACCGAACCGAGGCCGCTCTCGTTGAGACTGCGCCAGAACACCTCGGGCGACAGACCGAGCGCGATGCGCGCCGTGCCGACGTTGCTGGATCGCTGGATGACCTGGCTGACCGTAAGCGCGCTGGAAGGGTGAGTGTCGTGAATCGTACGGCCGTTGATGGTGAACTTGCCGCCCGCAGTGTTGATGAGGGTGCCGGGGAAGACTTTGCCCGCTTCCAGCGCCGCTGCCACGGTGAACGGTTTCATGGTCGAGCCCGGCTCGAACAAGTCGGTGACCGAGCGGTTGCGCAGCACGCCGACAGATGGTTTGGCACGATTGTTGGGGTTGAAGGAAGGCCAGTTCGCCAGTGCCAGCACCTCGCCGGTCCTGGCGTCCAGCACCACGATGGAGCCGGCCTTGGCGCGGTTGCGCTCGACCGCCTGCCTGATCTCGCGGAATGCCATCGACTGTATCTTGCTGTCGATGCTGAGCGCGACATCGCCGCCCGCCTTGGGTGCGCGCATGCTGCCAGCATCCTCCACGATGAATCCGCGCCTGTCCTTGATCACCTGCTGGCTGCCGGCCTTGCCGCCGAGTTGCGCCTGCAGGGCCAACTCGATGCCCTCCTGACCGTTATCGTCCACATCGGTGAAGCCGATCAGATGCGAGGTGACATCACCACCGGGATAGTAGCGGCGATATTCGCGCTGCAGGGAGATGCCGGGGATGCCCAGCTTGACCACTCTGGCCGCCTGCGCCGGCGGCAACTGGCGTTTCAGATAGACGAATTCTCGCGAGGTGTCTTTGAGTTTGCTTTTCACTTCCTCGGGCGACAGGCCGACGATGCTCGCCAACTGGATGATCTGCCGGGTCGTGACCGCGGTATCCGCCGGACTCGCCCACACCGACTCCACCGGCGTGCTCACCGCCAGCGGTTCGCCGTGGCGGTCGGTTATCATGCCGCGGTGCGCATGAAGTTCGACGACGCGGCCGTAGCGCGCGTCGCCCTTTTGCTGCAGGAAGTCGTTGTTGATGCCTTGCAGATAAACCGCGCGCACCAGCAGCGTGGCGAGGCCCGCCAGCAGCAGCACGAACAGCACGCGTGAGCGCCAGGCCGGCAACTCGATCTGCCCCGTTGTTTGTATGGGTTGAGTGGCGTAGTTCACGGCTGCGTCACCATTCCCGACTCCAGCCGGATATAGCGTATCTGGCGCGGCTGCGGCGTCTGCATCAGCAATTGGACGGCGGCGAGTCTCTCTACCCGCGCGGGCATCGCCAAAGTACCTTGCTCCAGTTGCAACTGCCCCCACTCCACATCCATCTGCTGCGCCCTGTCTTTTTCTTTCTGCAATTCCACGTACAACTTGCGCGCCTTGTGTTGGGAGGTGACTACCCCCAACGCACACGCGATGACTATGATGAGTAACAGGACATTGAGCCTAGCCACCTAAACGCTCCGCCACGCGCAACACCGCGCTACGCGCGCGCGGGTTCGCCGATATCTCCTCATCCGATGCATAGATCGGCTTGCCGACCAGGCGCACCTTGCCCTCCGGCACGTCGGCGGCGCGGATCGGCACCCCCTTGGGCAACTTGTCGCCCTGCGCCATGTCACGCATGAAGCGCTTCACCATGCGGTCTTCCAGCGAATGAAAACTGATCACAGCCATGCGTCCGCCCGGTTTCAGGTGATCCACGCACTGCGGCAGCACGCTCTCGAGTTCTTCGAGCTCGCGGTTGATATAAATCCGTATAGCCTGAAAGGTACGAGTCGCCGGATTTTTGCCGGGTTCGCGCGTACGGACGCACTGAGCGACGATGTCACTGAGCTGTTTCGTGGTGAGGATCGCTTGCTCTTTGCGCGCAGCAACAATCGTCCTTGCAATCTGCCTAGCAAACCGTTCTTCGCCGTAATCAAATATCACCTCCGTCAGTTCGCCCTCATCCGCCGTTGACAGCCACTCCGCCGCCGTCTGCCCCCTGCTGGTATCCATGCGCATGTCCAGCGGCGCATCGAACCGAAAACTGAAACCGCGCTGTTCGTCGTCCAGTTGCGGCGACGACACGCCCAGATCCAGCAGCACCCCGTCCACCTTGTCGATACCGAGCCTGCCCAGCACAGCGCCCAGATTCTCGAACTCGCTATGTTCCAGTTGAAAGCGCGCGTCCTTGATCGCGCGTCCAGTTGCCACTGCCGTCGGATCCTTGTCCAGCGCGATCAGCCTGCCGCGCTCGCCCAGCTTCTCCAGGATCAGGCGGCTGTGTCCGCCGCGCCCGAACGTGCCGTCGACATAGACGCCCTCCGGCTTAATCTCCAACGCTTCGACTGCTTCGCTCAACAGGACGGTCGCGTGAACCAGTCCTTCGCTCACAACGTGAAACCTTCAAGTTCCGGCGGCAGATTGTCCGCAGTGAATCCGGTCATCTTTTCGTTCTGAGCCTGCCAACGCGCCTCGTCCCACAACTCAAACTTGTTGCCCTGCCCCACCAGCATCACGCGCTTGTCCAGCACCGCGAATGTGCGCAGCGTTGGCGACACCAGCACGCGGCCGGCGGCATCCATCACCGAGTCTTCGGCATGGCCCACAAGGAATCGTTGCAGTGCGCGGATGCGCGGGTCGAAAGCGGAGAGCTTCATCAGCTTCTCGCGTATGGGCTGCCACTCGGGTTGCGGATAGACCAGCAGGCAACCGTCGGCATCGGCAGTCAGCACTAGCTGACCTGCACAATGCGCAAGCAGCATGTCGCGATACCGCGCCGGTATCGCGAGCCTGCCCTTGCTATCCAGATTTAGTTGCGTCGCTCCCTGAAACATCCCGATTCCCCACCTTTACCCACTTTTTACCACTTGCACGTACTATATTGAAAAACAACTAGTGGGTCAAGCAAGTAAATGGGATTTTTCTTTATGGGACAATGAGTTAGCGCACTTCGTTAATGCAAATCAAATTTGCTTAAAAAGCAATGGATTGGAAAGCTAAGCTAAAGTTGTTTGTAATGCAGGGCAGGGGAACGCGCGAATTTGCCCACCAAGAACTGGCAAGAGATTTGATGCTCATCGAATCTGTTGTTGCGGAAAAAAGGTGAAGCCAGCCGGTAAGCCGGGTTCTGTCGTGGACAGTCATTCCTCTAGGCGTTTCGTTACCTGACGCTCAAGCAACCTACCCGCTGGCGACGCGAGCAACGTCATAGCCAGCCTATTTGGTCTTGCTCCGGATGGGGTTTACCCTGCCACTGATGTTGCCACCAGCGCGGTGAGCTCTTACCTCGCCATTTCAACCTTACCTGTACTGCTTGCGCAGCCATCGGCGGTGTATTTTCTGTGGCACTTTCCATCGCCTCACGGCGTCCGGTCGTTAACCGGCATCCTGCTCTGCGGAGCCCGGACTTTCCTCTACGCAGCACGAGGTGCGTAGCGACTGTCTAGCCAGCTTCGAAACGAAGTTTATCACGCGGGATAGGTTTACTTGGCTTTGTCCTGCAGCGCCTGTCCGGCCTTCTCCAGGGCCTTGCCGCTCTCTTCCACGGTTTCGCTGCCCAGGCGCTTGGCCTTGTCGAGCAGGGATTCCTGCTTGGCGAACGGATTGGAGAGCAGCGGTTTTTCGCGGCCGATATTGACGCCTAGCGCCATGCCGATGAGCACGCCGATAATCAGGCTGATGAAGATGGTTTTGAGCTGCTGGGTCATGGATGTCTCCTGTTGGTTGCTGAGTGTCGTTGCAGTTGTGGATTCTGCCTTATCCTTCGATCACTTGCATGCCGACGCCGAGGCTCTTCCATTGCTTCATCTCTTCCAGTAACGCCGTCTCGGTGAGCGGGTTCTGCGCCAGCCAGCCGGGGGCGATGGCAAGATGGAATTTGGTGCCGCTGAAACTGCCCTGCATCTCGGGAAGCGCGACTTCGCTGCGGCTGCGATAGAAGAGTGCGGCGAATCGCAGTGCCATGACCTGAGCCATCTGTTCTTCGGCGCCCAGCATGCCGCGCAGTTTTTCCAGCCCCCCGCGGTGCGCCAGTGCCAGCAGGCTCAACTGCGCCTGTTCCTTCTTCGAGAAGCCCGGCATGTCAGCGTTGGCCAGGATGTAGGAAGTATGCTTGTGGTATCCGCTGTGCGCGACGCTGATGCCGATCTCGTGCAGCCTGGCCGCCCAGTCGAGCAGAAGCGACTCCTCTTCGTTGATCAGTCCTGCCAGGAATTGTCCGGCCAGCTTGTCCGCCAGCCGCGCCACGCGGGCCGCCTGGCGCGTGTCCACGTGATAGCGGCGCATGAATTGCTGCACGGTGACTTCGCGCATGTCGTTGTGATGGATACGCCCGAGCAGGTCGTAGAGCACGCCTTCGCGCAGCGCACCGATGGCGGGTTGCATGACCTCGATATCAAGTTCGCAGAAGGCGGCGTACATGATGGCGAATCCGCCCAGAAATGCCGGAACGCGATCCGGCCGCAAGCCCGGAAGTTCGAGTCGGTTCACGTCGCCGGTCTTGAGCAGTATCTCGCGCAGCTTCTCTAACCCCGCGCGCGTGATGCCGCCATCGCTGAATCCGTTCTGCTCAAGGATGTCGCACAGCACGCGCGCCGAACCGGACGATCCGAAAGCGATGTCCCAGTGGCCGACGGAGAACTCGGAAGCGATGGCCTGTACTTCGCTGCGCGCGGCAAGCTCTGCCTGTTTGAGATTGGACTTGGTGATCTTGCCATCGGGGAAGTAGCGCACGCTGTAGCTGACGCAGCCCATATACAGACTTTCCAGCTTGAGAGGTTGCAAGCTTGTCCCGATGATGAATTCGGTAGAACCGCCGCCGATATCCATCACCAGGCGCTTGCTGTCCGATTGCGGCAGTGTCTGCGCGACACCGCGATAGATGAGCCGCGCCTCTTCGCGACCGGCGATGACCTCGATGGGAAAACCGAGGGCCTCTTCGGCCTGCTTCAGGAATTCGGGGGCGTTCTTGGCGACGCGCAGCGAGTTGGTGCCTACCGCGCGCACCGCTTCGCGCGGCAGCCCGCGCAATCGTTCGCCGAAACGCTGCAGGCAGACGAGCGCCCGTTGCTGCGAAGCCTTGTCGAGGCGCTTGTCCTCGGTCAGTCCGGCGGCCAGGCGCACCGCCTCGCGCAGGCCGTCCAGCATGTAGAGCTGGTCGTCGACCACACGGGCTATCTGCAAACGGAAACTGTTCGAGCCTAGATCGACTGCCGCAAGGAGGGGTTGCTGTTGCACGGTGATGAGGGAATCACTGTTCCTGTACTTCGCGCTCGATCTCTTCCACGGTGACGTGACGCACATCGCGGCCCTTGACCATGTACACCACATACTCGGACATGTTCTTGGCGTGGTCGCCGATGCGCTCGATGGCCTTGGCCACGAACAGAATCTCCAGCGAGGTGGAGATGGTGCGCGGGTCTTCCATCATGAAAGTGATGAGGTAACGCATGATGGCGCGGAAGTCTTCGTCCACCAGTTCGTCCTGACGCACTACTTGTGCAGCTGTCGAAAGGTCGAGACGGGCGAACGCATCCAGCGATTTGCGCAACATGTCCAGCGCGATATCGGAGGCATGTTTGATCTCGTGGAAACGCGGCATGTTCAGGCGTTCCTTCTGCGACAGCAGCTTGGCCATGCGCGCGATCTTTTCGGCCTCGTCGCCGATGCGCTCCAGGTCGGTGATGGTCTTGATGACGGTCATCACCATGCGCAGGTCGCCGGCGGCCGGTTGGCGGCGCACCAGGATGCGGTTGCAACTTTCGTCGATCTCGACTTCCATGGCGTTGACGCGATGATCGTCGTCGATCACGCGATTCATCAGTGCCACGTCACCCGAGGTCAGTGACTCGACGGCCAGTCGTATCTGGCTCTCGACCAGTCCGCCCATCTGCAACACGCGCGCACGAACTGCTTCGAGTTCCGCGTCAAACTGTTTCGAGGTGTGTTCGCTACCGACCATGATGGTTCCTTAAAGGATTATTGCAAATGCAGGATGTTAACCACACCCTGTTAAACTTTTGTTACGCCGCGACTCAGGCCGTCAGCGTCTTCACGCCGTCCGGTGTGCCCAACAGCAGCACATCGGCTCCGCGACGCGCGAACAAGCCGTTGGTCACCACGCCGGGCAATTGGTTCAATGCAGTCTCCAACTCGACCGGATTCATGATGCTCAACCCGTGCACATCGAGAATGACGTTGCCATTGTCGGTGGTGAACCCTTCGCGCAGCTTGGGCTGGCCACCCAGCTTGACCACTTCGCGCGCGATGTAGCTGCGCGCCATAGGGATCACCTCGATCGGCAGGGGGAACTTGCCCAACACGTCCACCAGCTTGCTGGCATCACACACACAGATGAACTTCTTGCTTGCGGCTGCGACGATCTTTTCGCGCGTCAGCGCGCCGCCGCCGCCCTTGACCATGTGCATATGGCGTGTGATCTCGTCCGCACCGTCGACGTACACCGGCAGGTCTCCGGCATCGTTCAGCGACAAGACCTCGATGCCGTGGCCTTGCAGGCGCTTGGCCGAGGCTTCTGAGCTGGCGACGGCGCCGCGGATCTTGTGCTTGATCTTGGCCAGCTCATCGATGAAGAAGTTGGCGGTGGAGCCGGTGCCAACACCCACGATGCAATCGGTCGGTACATGAGCGATCGCCGCCTGGGCGACCGCGCGTTTCAAATCATCTTGTGACAAAGCCATCATTTCCCCAGTTCTTAATCAGTATTATTGTTTTGCACGGCGATTATTGCAGGAAATTGCTAATTTAGAAACCTTCCAGCCCCATTCCAGCAAACTCTTTTCAAAGCGGCGATTTGCCTTTAGGATGCACCTGCCGTGGGGGTGTAGCTCAGTTGGGAGAGCGTCTGGTTCGCAATCAGAAGGTCGTCAGTTCGATCCTGATCACCTCCACCACTCCAAACCTTCTTTATCCGCGCGGATGGTGCGTGGCGTGCAGCTGTTTTAAGCGCTCCCGCGCCACATGCGTGTAGATCTGCGTCGTCGAGATATCCGAATGCCCCAGCAACATCTGCACCACGCGCAAATCTGCGCCGTGGTTGAGCAAGTGCGTGGCAAAAGCATGGCGCAGAGTATGCGGCGACAGCGGTTTGTGCAGGCCGCCATGCTTCGCGTGTTTCTTGATCAGATACCAGAACATCTGCCGCGTCATGCCTTCGCCGCGCTGAGTGACGAACAGCGCATCGGTTAATTTACCCAGCAACAAGGCGGGACGGGCCTCGACCAGATACTTCTTGACCCAATCCAGCGCCTCTTCGCCCAGCGGCACCAGACGTTCCTTGCTGCCCTTGCCCATCACCCGCGTCACACCCATGTCCAGACTCACCTGCGCCACGCTTAAGCCTACCAGTTCTGAAACACGCAGCCCGCTGGCATACAGTACTTCCAGCATGGTACGGTCGCGCATGCCCAGCGGGGTATCGACATCGGGTGCATTCAGCAATAACTCGACATCTTCCTCGGTGAGGCTCTTGGGCAGACTGCGCGGCAGCTTGGGCGTGGCTATCTGCAGGGTCGGATCGGCGGAGACTTTGTTTTGCCGCAGCAGGTAACGGTACAGGCGTTTGAGACTGGAGATAGCGCGCGAGGTGGAGGTGGCCTTGGCTTTCTCTCCGCTCACCAGATGCGCGAGAAAGCCCTGTATATCGGCATGGCTGGCGGCCAGCAGGCCGCATCCGCGCTGCTTTTGCAGCCACTCGGTAAATTTGTTCAGGTCGCGCCGGTAGCTTTCGAGGGTATTGCGGGAGAGGCCGTCTTCGAGCCAGAGTGCGTCGCTGAATTCGTCGAGAAGCTCAACGTCGCTCATGGGCAAGCAGCCAGCGCTTGATATCGAGCGCATCGCCTTCGGCATGCTTCATGAACCCGCCCAACCCCGTTTTACCCACCACGCGGTGGCAGGGAATAACGACGGGGATCGGATTGCTGCCGCAGGCCTGTCCCACCGCCTGCGCGCTTGAGCCGATCTTCTTCGCAAGCTCACCATAGGTCAGTGTCTGTCCGCTGGGAATATCCAGCATCGCCTGCCACACGTTGCACTGGTGATGTGAGCCGTCGAGCTCGAAAGGCAGGTCGATCTCATGGCTTGCATCGGCCAGATAAGCTTCCAGCTCCACACAGATCGTTTTTGCCATTGCGCTCGTTGGCGGCTGCACTTTTGTCTTACCGGAAAGGAATTCGATACCCAGCAGATCCGTATCTGAACAACGGATGCCGAGTTTGCCGAAGGGTGCGGAAATGATGGCCTGGAATTTCATGCGCACATGATAGCTGAAATGCAAAACGGGAGCCGAGGCTCCCGTTTTACATGTTGCTTGCTGCCGCTGCTTAAACTGCTGCAGCCTTGCGTGCAGGCAACTTTTCCTTGATACGTGCCGACTTGCCGGAACGGTCGCGCAGGTAGTAGAGCTTGGCACGGCGTACATCGCCGCGACGCTTCACTTCGATGCTGGCAACGCTCGGGGAGTAAGTCTGGAACGTACGCTCCACGCCTTCACCGGAGGATACCTTGCGCACGATGAAGCTGGAGTTCAGCCCCTTGTTGCGCTTGGCGATCACCACGCCTTCGAAAGCCTGGGTACGCTTCTTGTCGCCTTCGACCACGTTCACGTTCACGATGACGGTGTCGCCGGGTGCGAAATTGGGGATCGTCTTGTTCAGACGCGCGATTTCTTCTTTTTCAAGAATGCCGATCAGATTCATTTTGTTTCCTTTTCTTGTGCGGAGGCTTGTTCCTGCTGGTACTCTGCCAGTAGCCGAGCTTCCTGTTTAGTCAACTGGCGTGATGCCAGCAAATCCGGGCGACGTTCCGCAGTCCTGCCTAATGCCTGCTTCAATCGCCACTTCTCTATCTCGGCGTGGTGCCCGGACATCAATACTTCCGGAACCGCCTCACCGTTATAAACCTCGGGCCGCGTGTAGTGGGGGCAATCCAGCAGGCCCTGTACGAAGGAATCCTGCTGCGCCGATGCGTCGTCGCCCAATACGCCGGGGATCTGCCGCACCACGCTGTCCATCACCACCATCGCTGCCAACTCGCCACCGGACAACACATAATCACCGATGGAAAGCTCTTCATCCACTTGCTGGCGCAACAGACGCTCATCCACGCCTTCGTAACGACTCGCCAGCAATATCAATCCTTCATCCCGCGCCAGCAGTTCCATCACCACTTCGTGGGTGAGCTGCCTGCCTTGCGGCGAGAGGTGAATCACACAACTCTTTTTCGCTCCGCTTTGCGCCTGCGCTGCTTTCGCTGCGCTGATCGCCTTTTCCAGCGGTTCCGCCAACATCACCATCCCGGGCCCACCGCCGTAGGGTCGGTCGTCGATGGTGCGGTAGTTGTCGGTCGTAAAATCACGCGGATTCCACGTCTGCAACTCAAACTTGCCCTGCTCTGCCGCCCGTCGCGTCACACCGTATTTGGTGATCGCTTCGAACATTTCGGGGAACAGCGTTACGACGTCGAACCTCATTTGAGGTAGTCCGCCTGCCAATCCACCCGGATCATCTTGTCTTTCAGGCTCACCTGCTGGATCACGCTGGCGATGAACGGGATCAATTTCTCACCGCTTTCGCCTTTGACCACCAGCACGTCGTTGGCACCGGTCTCCAGCAATGAATCCACCGTACCGAAGCTCTCACCCTGCAGATTCTCAACCGACAGTCCGATCAGGTCCGACCAGTAGTATTCGCCTTCTTCCTGCTCCGGCAATTCCGCGCGGGGAACAGCGATCAACTGGCCTTTGTAGCTCTCTGCTGCCGTACGGTCTTCGATACCCTGCAGG
>Ga0209417_1001889_pt1 | contig 35910 bp, 23 predicted proteins | sample RifGroF2_FD_184002 | JGI IMG/M metagenome (GOLD analysis project Ga0209417, IMG submission 184002) | Groundwater microbial communities from Rifle, Colorado, USA - Groundwater F2 (SPAdes) (version 2) | ecosystem: Environmental > Aquatic > Deep subsurface > Groundwater | place: Rifle, Colorado... | reverse complement strand
ACATTTGTTTTAAAAGCACCATTCCGCCCCAAGGCGTAATCTCTTTATTTGTATAGCTTATATCATATTCCATGCTGCAAATTTACCTAATGCTACGCATTAGAAAAAATCTATTGCGTAATCTGGGATAATTCAATTTTTCAATATATTTTCACGCAATGGTTGCCAAATTCCGATTATGAATTAGACAATCGTCCACATTTCGAAATTTTAGGTAAAAAATATAAAAATAATTCCGCCGATTCAGAAGAAGAAATTTGGATTCCCGTGAAATTGAAATAATCAACGTCTATGAACATAAAAAACGTCATTTTACCACATTACTCCAAATAAAAAAGTCGATAGTTTCCTATCGACTTTTTTATTCAAGTCATTTCGAGTTTCCTACGAGAAATCTAGATTTCTCCCTGCGGTCGAAATGACAGTTAATTACGATTTCAATTCAGAAATTACTTCGTCGTTATTATCAATTAATTTGATGTCTAGAGGCATTTTACCTAAAGCATGTGTTGCACAACTTAGACATGGGTCATAAGCTCTGATAACAACTTCAACTGCATTTCGCATTCCTTCGGTAATTTCTTTTTGACCAGTCATCATTTTTTTAGCAACAAAATTAACGCCTTGATTCATTGGCTCGTTATTGTTTGTTGTAGAAACAATAAGGTTTGCCATTGTAATTTGATCGTCGTCGTTAATTGCATAGTGGTGGAATAATGTTCCGCGTGGAGCTTCAATTAAACCAACACCTTCTTTACGTTTTTGTCCTTTTGTTGTTAATTCACCTGACATTAGGTCTGGGTCGTTCAATAATTCTTTAATCATTTCAGCAGAGTGCAACAATTCAATTAATCGAGCCCAATGCATATGCATACACATATTGTTTGGTTTGCCGTTTGTGTAAGCTTTATAAATTTCGAATTCTTTTTGAGCCATTGGAGTTGGGATAAAATCGCAAGTATTTAAGCGAGCCAATGGACCAACTCTGTACCAACCTTTTTCTTTACCTAAGTCAATTAGGAAAGGGAATTTCATATAACTCCAACTTCTAACTTCTTCGGCAATATATTTACCATAATCTTGATAATCAACATCGTTCAAAATTCGTTTTCCTTCTGAATCAACAGCACGAAGAACACCATGATATAAATCTAATGCTCCGTCTTTACGAACTAAACTTAAGTGATTTGATGGGAATACTGAGAAATTATCGATAAACTCAGCATTAGCTTTGTGATATCCTTTGAATAAATCAACTGAAGCTTGTGCCCATTCAATCATTTTGTCGATATTCAACGGATCTTTTCCGTGTAAGAATTCGTCTTTTTCAGCTTGAGTTAAATGTTTGTTGATTCCACCTGGTATTGCTCCTGTTCCGTGAACTTTTTTACCGGCAGTAGCACGAATAATTTCTTGTCCGAATTTACGCATCATAACTGCTTGAACAGCTAAACCTTTAAACTCAGGAGTAATTGCTAAACCGATAACGTTTCTAATTGCAGGGTCTGCATCGTAACCGAACAACAAATCGGGAGCTGCTAAATGGAAGAAGTGTAATGAATGCGATTGGAACATTTGTCCATAATGCATTAATCTTCTCATTTTTTCACCGGTTGGAGTTAATCCGTCGCCAGTTCCTGCTCCAACAATTACGTCAAGAGCTTTAGCTGCTGCTAAATGGTGGCTAACTGGGCAAATTCCGCATAAACGTTGTACTAATACTGGAGCTTCCCAGTAAGGTCTTCCTTGAACAAAACGTTCAAAACCTCTAAATTCAACAATATGAAGACGACTTTGTGCTATATTTAGGTTTTCATCTTGATGAATGGTAACTTTTCCGTGTCCTTCGACTCTAGTTACGGGTTCTATAGTGATTTTCTTTGTCATTTTTCTCTAATTTTTTTAATTAATCAAATTTAACAACTTCATATGGTAATTCCAAAGCGTTACCTGTAACTAAGGCAACTAAAGCATTCCAAATCAAGTCAGCTCTTGGTGCACAACCAGGTAGGAAATAATCAATTTTAACTATTTCGTGACATGGATACACTTTGTCTAAAATCATCGGTAATTCGTCATCATTTGGAAGAATTCCTTCTGGATTTCCAATTTTTGCAGTTGGTCCATTAAGATAAGCTTCGTCGATGCATTCTTTAATGTCAATACCGTTTCTTAATGCTGGAAGTCCACCCATAATTGCACACTCGCCAACAGAAACTAAAATTTTGCAATTTTTACGGAATTCTTTTAGTACATGAACGTTTTCGCTATTGCAGCATCCACCTTCGATAATTCCTATATCGCATTGTTTTGTAAAAGTTTTAATGTCGTCGATTGGAGATTTATTAAATTCAACTAGTTCGATTAAATCTAATATTCTTTCGTCAATATCTAATAATGACATGTGACAACCAAAGCATCCAGCTAGAGATGTTGTTGCTACTATTTTTTTACTCATTTTTTTTCCTCCTTGAATTAATTCTTAATTTAAATTACCAATACCAATTGGTTTAAGGTCGAATTTACGACTTCCGATAGGAACAGCAAATCCTTTTTCTTTCTTAATTATTGCACCAACTGGACAAATTTCCATAGCTTTTTGTGCAATTGCAGGTGAAAGAGTTTTTGCCAAATCAACATCAATATTGATTTCTAATTTGTGTCCTCTATTTTTAAGTGCAAATACGCTTCTTCCTTTTTCGTCTTTGATTATACGAACGCATTTTTTACATAAAATACATCTGTTTCTGTCAAGCATTAAATTTGGGCTTGCAGCAAATATTTCACGTTGTGGAAATGCGTATTGAAAACGAGGAACAAGCATTGCATATTTGTATCCTAATGCTTGAAGTTCGCAACAACCGCTCTTTTCGCAAGATGGGCAGAAGTGGTTTCCTTCAACAAATAATACTTCAACGATAGCTTTTCTGACTTCATTTATTTCAGGGGTATCGTTTTCGATTTCAAGATTATTACAATCACATGTAAGAGGAGTTGTGCAAGCTGCCATAGTTCTGCCGTTCATTTTAATTTGGCAAATACGACATGAACCAGCAGGAATAACATCTTTCATGTGACAAAGAGAAGGAATATACACACCATTTTCAATGGCAGCATCTAGAATGCTTTGGCCGTTTTTGCCAACACATTCTTTTCCATCAATTTTAAATTTAATTGTGTCGCTCATATTTTCTTTTTTTATTTCTTCTACTTTTTTTGTTTCAACTACAGGAGTTTCTACTTTTTTCTCAACAATAGGCTCTCTCTTAACTTCTTGTTTTGGAGCTTCATGTTTTGCTTCCTGTTTAACCTCTTCAGGTTTTTGTTTTTTTCCAAATAAACTACTAAAAAATCCCATAGTATAAAATTATTTTTGGTTAATACTAATGTTCTAAATTTGGTTTTCTTCCAACAACGGCACATGATGCTGCTACTGCTGTTTCCATATTAAATTCGGAAACATAATCAGTGTCTTTTGTCAATGCGTCGTACTTTTCGCGGAAGTTTTGAATGGTTGTTATAATCGGGTTTGACGCTGTTTGTCCCAAACCACAACGGTTTGCTAGCTTCATAAACGATCCCCATTCAACTAATTCGTTAACTTCATTTTTGGTTGCATGTCCATTGATAACTTTTTCAAGTCTTTCTTTCATCAAAACTGATAAAGCTCTACAAGGAACACATGAACCGCACGATTCGTCAACAAAGAAATCCATATAGTTGTGAACAACATCTTTAAGAAGGTTTCGTTGATTTCCGATAATTGTCATTGCACCTCCAGTAGCCAAATCTTCATAAGCAATTGCTCTTCCAAATTGTTTTGGATTGATGCAAGTACCTGATGGACCAGCAACTTGAACTGCTTGAACGTCTTTTGCTCCGACCATATCCAACATTTGTTGAATTGTCATTCCCCATTCAATTTCATAAACTCCTGGTTTTTCACAATCTCCAGAAATACTTAATAATTTGGTTCCAGCTGATTCTTTTGTTCCAATACCTTTATACCAAGCTCCGCCTTTTTCAATTATTTTGGTAATATGAGCTAAAGTTTCAACATTGTTTATAACTGTTGGCTTATTCATATAACCTTTTTGAACTGGGAATGGAGGTCTGTTTCTAGGTTCGCCTCGTTTGCCTTCGCATGATTCGATTAAAGCTGATTCTTCACCGCAAACATATGCTCCTGCACCAAGTTGAATTCTAATGTCGAAATCAAAACCTTGTTTTCCAGCAATATTTTTACCTAATAAGTTTTGGGTTCTTAAATCTTCTAAAACTTTGTCTAGGTATTTTACTAAATATTTATATTCGTGTCGTAAATACAATATTCCTTGTTTTGCTCCAATAGTGTATCCAGCAACTGTCATTCCTTCGAAAACTAGAGCAGGAACTTCAGTTAAGATAACTCTATCTTTAAATGTACCAGGTTCTCCTTCGTCAGCATTACACATAACATATTTTACTGGTTCTGCTTCTTTTCTACAAAAATCCCATTTTAATCCTGTTGGAAAACCAGCACCACCACGTCCTCTAATTCCAGAAGTTTTAACTTCGGCTACGATTTGGTCTGCATTCATTTCAACAACTTTACGTAATGCGGTTCCTGTTTTGTACTCAGAAAATGTTACAGCTCCTTTTTTCATCAAATTATTTTTAACCATTGATTTGATTAATTCTGATGAATTTTGTCCGTCGCCGTACTCAGTTATCATTTCTTTTACGCATTTGTCGGCTTTAAATCCTGCAACTATTTCTTTAACTTTAGCAGGAGTCAAGTTTGTAAAAACTTTACCGTTGATTAATGCGGCAGGCTCTTGGTCACTCATTCCAATACAAGCAGTATTAAATAACCCGATAAGTCCGTCAGCAGAGACAGAACCAAGTTTGCAATTTGCTTCTTTTTCGAATGCTTTCACAACTTCTGCTTTTCCCTTCATGTTGGCAACTACACTGTCGTTCATATAAACGGTGTATTTACCTGCACTTTCTTTTGTAAAGAAATGGTAAAAAGATCTAGTTTGTTCAACATCTACTTTTGAAATGCCTAATTGACTTGCAACTAGGGCAATTGCTTCATCGTTGACAGAGCCATGTTCTGCTTGAATATCAAGCAAAATATCCATCAATCGAGTAGCATCTTTTTGATGTTTTTCAATAATCGTTTGCAACGTAGCTTTCATAGATTTTTGATTGTTTATTTATTAAAATATTCGTGTTACTATTTTTATTATTTTATCCCAATTTTTTTGTTGGTACTCAAATATAGACATAGACTTAAACGAATTTAGTGCTGTAAAGCATCTCTACGGCATTATTATATAGACTAAATAAAAATAAGGCTTAAAATGCTGAATATGAACAATATAATACCTATGTATTTAAATAAGACAAAAATTTCTTAAATAATGTTTTAAAACAATATTTGATAAATTATTAAAATTGCAAAGATGTAAAAAGTTAAAACCTAAATTTGAATTCGATAATTCAAAAAAATATGTCAATCCAAAATTAAAAAATAACACCTTTATACATGTGATTTTTAATTGGATATAGATAGGAAAAAATAAGGTCAAATTCATGTGTATTCGTCTTTATCGAACCGATATTGATATTAATTTTTGTTTGTTCTTTAGGTAGTATAATTTTATTAATTTCAATTATGCAATTATTAATTGTGATTGACTCAACTCGAATAGGAAGATTTGACGTTGAACGAATACTTAATGTTGAATCTTTAATTGAAAGTGAGGCTGATACCAATTCTGTTGCTCTAAACATTTTTTTAACTTCGTTTATTCGGCTAAGTATCCATTCTGGTTGGAAAACGGATTGAAAATCTTGTCTTAAAATTTTAGGTTCTATTGATTCAATAATTTTGAGATTATTTTTTATAAAGCAAAAAATCGAATCGTTGTGAGAATAATCATATAAATATTTGGAGTAGTGGAACAGAAAAGTAGAATCATTGCTCAAAACTGGATTTAACGGATACTTATTCTTATAAGAATATACCGAATCAAACGAGTAATTATGACCTTTATTTATCAAATCAAGTTCAACATCGTAACGAATATAGTTTGCAGGATCCCAAGCTATTGGTTCAAAAAGTTGAGTTTTTTCATTGAACCACAATTTCACATTTTGGCAAAGAGTAGCATGATGAGATAAGAATATGTCGGATAGGGCATAGAATTTACCATATAAATTCATATCGAAACAATCTGATGCATTTTGTCCTGATTTTTCGAGCAAATCAATTTTATCTTTGGCAGCTTTAAAATTTCTTATTAGTTCTTTGTTATCAAAAATTTTCTTTTTCATATATGGTTCTAATTCCGGAAAAGAATTGTAATAACCTTCACAATCGTTTTTTAATCTAAAAATTATACCTCCACTTCGATTGCATGATGTAATAAGTTCGCCGGAAAAACCTTCTTGCAATATATAGACACCAACATCTGTATTGTTAAAATATAGATTTATAAATTTGAAATCGTTTGAAATTATGCCTTCTTTTCGGAAGAATTTGTAAAACAAAAACCCATAAAATCCATAATTTTCGAGTTCGGGTCGGACCAATGATAATTTTCTTTTTCCAAAAAGCAAAGAGCTGTCTTTTATATTAAATCGATAAGTTGCATTATGAAGTCCATTTTTGTAATTTGAACTCATATCTCCACGAAGTCTTATTTCAATTGTATGCTCAATATTATTGTTGTCAATAATTTTTGCAGGAACGTATTCAAAATCGTTCATCCCGAAAATATCACAGCTATCTTCCATCGACAGTTTGTCGTTGATTTGTTTTTCGAGATAAAGAATATTTTTTTTATCAATATAGAGTTTAAATATAGGAGTCGTATCTAAAGTTTCAGAAAATGTAAAATAGGTTTTAAAATTTTTGATTAATGATGGAAAATATTTATGCTTAAGATATTCATTCAGAGCATGATCATTGCTCATTAGTTTAAAAAATACAAATGCAGGGTATGATGCAAAAATTAGAAAGAAGAATAATATAATAAATGTGATTTTTTTCTTCATTTGGTTTTCTTCAACTTTATCATAGTAATTTGAAATAATTTCATCGCATTATATATAATTTTCCTATGTTGTTGTTGAAATATTTTTCGGCTCCGGTTTGTCGTTTGTCTAATGTTTCACCATTTATCTGGGTATTTACTTTATAAAAATATACGCCATTAGCTAGCTTGTCTCCAAACATATCTATCCCATCCCAAAAATATTCTGTAATATTATTTCCGATATGAATTGTTCCGAGTTCGTCAAGCGAGATAACCTTAACTAACTTTCCCGAAATTGTAAAAATATGTATTTCGAATTCATCGGGAATTTCGCTTCCGGTTAACGTAAAAACAAATCGGGTTTTAGTCGAAAAAGGGTTTGGGTAATTGAAAACATCGGTAATGGTTGCTTGATTTATTACTTCAAACGAAATATTGTAATCGTATTGCCCTGACTCATTATTGGAAACATCTTTTGCTTGAACTCTCAGTTCATAAACTCCATCTGATAATATTGGTTCGTAAATGATTTTACAGCTATTATCGGGCAATTCAGCTGGTATCCATTTCATATTTTCACTACCATCATCGTTTTGAAAATATATTCGAACTTCTTCGCCAGTTTCTTGAGGTTTTAAATAAACTTTAAAAACAGAAGTGTCATTTAATGCTAGAAATTTATTTTCATCTTTGAGAGATACAACTATTTGAGGTTTTGCTGATACTATTTCGCCATTCATGATATGAACTCCATCAAAAACAACATCAAGTAAAGGGTTTGTAATATCTGAGTTTATAAAAAAATATTTTTGAGCTATGTTGTTAAAATGGTACTGCTCAATTTGATCATATTTCCCTGTTTGTGAATTTATTGGATTTACTTCAATCCATACACTATTCAGTCCAGATAAACCTTCGGTAGAAAATTTTAGCGTGTCAATTAGTACATCGCCTGCTGGGTGAGGTCGTTCGCGAACTTCTTTCAAAACACTAAATTCACTATTGTGATTTTGGAGTAAATACTTAATCAACAAGCTATCCATATCAAAATCACTTATGTTTTCGGTTGCGATTGAGAAAATAATACTGTCTCCTTCATTTACAGTATCGTTATAGAAATAAAAGCCTTTGTTAAAATTGATAGCTGTTTCGGGAGCCAAGTCAGAAATTAATTGCCATTTTTTGAGTTGTGCCGGAGTTTTTGCTGAATCGTCGCGGTTTTTCATTAACAATTTCACAAAAGGATATTCTTGAGCATCAACATTGTTTTGTAGATTGTAAACTGCTGTATCAGTTTCTGAAATATCAGAAATCAATTCTTGTTCATTACCACTTTCATTAACTCCATATAAAACTAATGACGATTCGTCGAACGAATTTTCTTCACTTGGAGTTTGCCTCCAACGTAAAGTATTCCATTCTGATGACGGTCCAAATTGTACCGATTTTATATCTCCATAATAGTATGTTCGTGGAAAAAGATGCGATAAAGTTATATCGTCGTGATTGTGTTCTCCAACCATTTCTTCAACTGATTCTAAATTTCCTTTTTGAAAAAATAAAATATATGGATAATCATCGGGAACATTGCTAATTTGCATAGCAGAATTTGATAGTGATTCAAAGAAACTGTACTGTTCGGGAGTCCACTGTTGAAAATATCCAAATCGGAACGTGTACATTACAACATAGTTTCCATCGGGAATGTAATTGTTGATAAAGTTTATTAGACGTTCACGATATAAACTATCCGAAGAGAATATAAAATATTTATCTAAACGAGCTCTTAGTGGACATTTTTCATAATTTCTATGTCCAAAATCACCCCTGTTCGATTCCCAAGGTTCAAGCGTAAGAGAATCAATTACTGCAACCATTATTGAAGGAGTTGTTCCGCAACTTGTAAAGTCACCAACACCGTTAATATAATATGAGGTTCTTCTCCATTCTTCAGTTCCATAAGCACTTCCTATGGTTCGACAAATTAATTCGCGAGGAGTTGTAATGTAATCGAATGATCTTGCTGTTCGGTTGTAATCTATAAAATTGTATGTATTTTCTTTAAATTGAAAAAAGTGAGCCTGCGACCAACCGGTTTTATTGTTGATGTAAATAAACGAACTTTCTTTCCAATTATAATCCTCTCCATCTTCGGGCATTTTGCTAACTCTCCAAAAATAAACCGTTGTATCTTGTAATTCAAATGGAACATTCCATTCAACAACTCCACCAACTGCAAAAAAACTTTGGCTACTCAATGGGCTTGTGAATAAGTCGGTAGTATCGATTTCGAAAATATAATTAAAATCTGAGATAAAAGGGTCACCAATCGATGCTTTTAGAGTAACAATTGAATCGGGATAAATCGAGTAATCGTAAGGAAATATAGGTGTAATATCGTCGGAAGTTATAATTAAATTAACTGTGTATGAATTATTGAGTTCTGAGAGTTCGTCAATTTCTTGCATTCCATCGACATAAATACTAAACTCATTTACCCCAGTAGCTTTGAGTGGATTTACAGGTAAAACTACACTGAGCGTATCTTTGCCGATGCATTTATCAACAACATAAGAATAACTTTCGCTAGTAGCATCAGGATATTTCCTTGTAATCGAAACCATAAACGAATCTCGAATTGCTTTACCAAGATTTGAAACGATTATGTTCATTTGAAAATTATCGTCGTTGGTTGTAACGCTAATTGGATTAAAATACACTCCTGAATTTTCAACTGTTAAATCGGGTTTAGGAAATGAATTTAGTACTATTGCGGGGTCTCCGTTTAAGTTGAATTGTAAACATGCTGAAACTAATGATGGACTACTTGCAAAGTTTTCGGCAATGGTTGATATTGAAGATTTCATTCCAAATCCTATTGATTTTCCGTAATTTTTAAAGCTAATATTTCGATAAAATTCTTCCGAAAATTTATCTAAATAATATGAATTTCCTTCTGAAGTAGAAGCCAAAAAACCAATTGCTCCGTTATCTTGTGTTATTACCCAAGTTTCGGAAATCGATTTGGTATTTGTGTGTATATTTCCTGTATAACAAGAATTTGAAAGCAAAAGCGGATATTTAGATTTATTATTAAAACCATCAGGATCGTCAATGTTTTGATCAAAGCCATATGTGTAACCATGTCCAAAAAAAGTAATTAAAGAGGTTCCTGCATCGATTAATATTTCAACAGTATCGGATTGAGACAACTGAATAGGGTCAGATGAATTTTTTAAAATTGTTGTAACAGCACCTCCGAACAAAGTATCTTCAATTATACTTTTATAATTGTTTAAATAATTTTCAAAAGCTGCTTGCTCAAATTCATCGTTTCCTCCGCCAAAATGAATCACATTTTTCATCCACATTGCGGGCTCATTTGATTCAAATTCAGCAACCTTATTTAAGTACATTTCAACTTCTGATTCGGTATAAGCAGGTAAACGCCCAATACTTATGGGTATTCCATTTTCAGAGTTTAATCCTTCAATAAGCAATAAATCGCTTGCTGGATATCCTAATGATGGTATATGGTTCATGGTAAACGAGTTTCCTCCTGCACGGTGCGAACTACTCTGAACTGATTTTCCGATTAAAAAGATGTATTCTAAATTTTCCCAAGATGCGATTGCTTTTGATACAAAGTTGCGAATGGATAAAGGGTGCTTTTCAATTCCGTAGGCAAATTGGTCGTAAAGTTGATTGATATCGACAACATTTGATGTTAGTCCTGTCGAATTTCGATAAATTTTATAGTTTACTGCTTCATCCCACAGCAAACTATTACTGATAATTAGATATTCGGTATTTTCGTAATTTACAATGTAATTATCAAATAAGCCAAAACTCGTTGGATTTGTGTTTACAGCAACAATTTCTGATATATATTTTATCGAATCTTCTACAATCATATAGCAATCAGATTCTATTTCGGATTGTGGAATTATGGCTTTGTGAAGCGATGATTCGTTTACGACTTTTATTCGTTTCGAATTTGAAATATCATATAAAATTACATTCTCGCTTGCATTAAAATTTGAGATTTCGATATAGGTTTTGTTTGAATTTTCAGGTATTCTGAATCGAAAATTTGTCTCATTCTCAAAATCGAAGGTATGTGGGTATTTTATATCAATGTACGAAACCGCATTGTAATCGGTTGTTGCACCCAAATTATCTACGCTGGAAAAAATTACCGATGTGTTATCGGTCAAATCACTAGACGAAACCGTAAAATTCTTTTTGATATTTCTATATCCATAAAAAGTTGTATCAAAAGCATAATCGAGACACTCAATTTTTATATGATGATTGTAACCTGTTGTTGATGATGCGTTTGAGGCACTTACAGCAGCTAATGATATTTCTGCAACTCCTGAAGTGTATGCGTTTTTTGTAGAAATGCTTTTTGTTATTGATGTTCCCATTGCAAAATTTGCATCGAACCAACCTTCTGCAGGCGAATATTCTGAATATGTATCTCCTCCATCGTGATAAGATGACACATATTGTTGAAACGAGTTTTTAAAACAATATTCGGTGGGAGAATATGACGAAAAATTTGTCTCGTTAACCGATGTATATCTTTTGTTGTTAACCGATGTATTCCAAGTTAAAAAGTAAACATTAGTGTCGTTTATTAAACTATAATAAGGATTGGTTTGATTTACAGAACTTCCATATAGGTCGATGTCTAACCAAGCATTATTTTTCTCTCCAAAAAATTCAATATATTCTAAAATTCCATAGGTATCGCTTTTTATATAAATAGCTTGTTCTTCGCCTTTTGAAAAAAGTTGAATATTGTATAAGGAAATTGATTCGATAGGAACAGCCGCATCAACTAATGCTTGACGTGAAATTCGATAAATTCCATCTTGTGAAACTTTGACTTTAAAATATTTTTGCGAATAATTAATCCACTCGTTTCCATAATTTTGCGAAAACGAATATTGAAAAAACAAAAAAAACACAAAGGCAATTGCTATTCTTACCATAATTGAATTATGTTGCAAGATATAAAATTACATATAAATAGAGATGAAAAAAAATAAATGTTTTTTTTCGATAGAAATGAATTTATTATAGTTCAATTTTCAATATTTCTAATTTTGTTTGACTAAAAATTAAATTATTGAAAAAGTTAAAAAACGAAATAACAAGCAAAACTCTTAACATGTAAGACTATTAAAATACAATAAAAAAAGCTAATTATTGTCATCTAGAACTTCCAATGAGAAATCTACTTTCGTCTTGTTATTTGACAATATATAAACACCTCAAAAATTGAATTTTGGGAAGTAAAAAAAAATATTTACATTTGCATTGCATGAAAAACAAAATGATAAATAATACAAATTGGTGGTGTCTCTTTTTCGAAACGAAAGGGATGTAAGGGCTATATTTGTATTTAACATATTGAGACCGCAGCTAATCCCTGCGGTCTTTTTTTTTGAAAAAAAATGACAACTAAAATTTTTTCTTGGTATAAAAAAACTTTTTTTCCGTGGCGTTCATGCCACGAAAATCATCGTTCTATCCAATCGTGAATTGCATGGGAATATCTAAAATAATAATAATTCAAAAAAACAAAAATTATGAATAATACAATGATAACAGAAATAGAAAAAACAGAAACAACAAGTTTTACATTTAATAATGGTTACGTAGGAAAATATGGTGGAGCATTTGTTCCACCAGTGCTAGCAGGAAAACTTGAGAAATTAACCGAAGTTTTTGAAATAGCGAAAAAAACAGAGTCATTTCAACAAGAATTAAGTTCTTTGCTGATTGATTATGTTGGACGACCTTCTCCTTTATATTTTGCAAAAAGACTTTCGGAGTACATTGAAGCAAAAATATACTTAAAAAGAGAAGATTTAAACCACACAGGAGCACATAAAATTAACAATACTTTAGGTCAGGCTCTATTGGCTAGGGAAATGAAAGCAACAGAAATAATTGCAGAAACCGGAGCCGGACAGCATGGAGTGGCAACCGCAACAGTAGCTGCACTTTTTGGAATTCCATGCAAAATATTTATGGGAGCCAAAGATGCTCATCGCCAACAAATGAATGTTAAAAGAATTGAGCTACTTGGAGCTGAAGTTGTTATTACTAAACGAGGAACTGCAACGCTTAGAGATGCCGTTGATGCTGCCCTTGAATACTATATTCAAAATCCCGATGTTTTTTATTTATTAGGTTCACAAGTTGGTCCGCACCCTTACCCTGATATGGTTGGATATTTTCAATCGATAATTGGTCGAGAAGCTCGTAAACAAATATTAGAAAAAGAAAACAAACTACCAGATGCTGTCATTGCCTGTTTGGGCGGAGGATCAAATGCAATTGGAATATTTTCGGGCTTTTTGAATGATAAGTCTGTGAAATTATATGGAGCAGAAGGTGGTGGAATAGGAAATAATGCTGGAGAAACTGCCGCAACATTAAACTTTGGAAAACCAATGATATTTCAAGGCACTTACTCATATTGTCTTGTTGACAGTAATGGAGAAGCCTCAAAAACACAATCAATTGCAGCTGGACTAGACTATCCGGGAATTAGTCCAATGCACGCATATTTAAAAGATTGTAAACGAGCGAGCTACTATCCCATTTCAGATAATCAAGCAATTGAAGCTTTTAAGCTAACATGCCGACTTGAAGGAATTATTCCAGCCATTGAATCGTCGCATGCTATTGCTCTCGCAATTGAGGTTTTAAAAAATAGTAACAAAACAGCGATTGTAAATCTTTCGGGACGTGGAGATAAAGACAGTCAAAGAGATGATATGTAAATTAAACAAAAAAAAGCAGCTTAAATCTAGCTGCTTTTTAATTACCAAAAATGTAAATACAGCTTTGTTAATTTAATCGAAAGATTGCTCCTATATGAATCATTTTATTGATTTTAAATTCCATGACAAGTTCGGAATCAAAGCTAGACTATGTCAATTCAAACTTCTTTTCTTGTCATTTCGAGTTTCCTGCGAGAAATCTCTATTCTTTAATTGCTATAGATTTCTCAATCGCTATCGCTCATTTCGAAATGACAGCCACGTACTAATCGTCATTTCGAACTTGCTGTGAGGAATCTGTTTTCAGCAAGGGGGCATGCCCCCTTGTTATAAAAAGAAAGATTTCTCGTCACTGTGTTTCCCTCGAAATGACAGCCAAATGATTTAAAACAAAACAACCGATGCTTATTAGACATCGGTTGTTTTTAAAATTAAATTTTGATTATTTTTTTGCAACTTCGTCGTTGAATTCTTTAATCATTTTGTCCCAAACTTTTGGTTGATTGAAAAGAGCATCCCAAATTTCTCTATCATACCATAATTGGTTAATTTCTTCGTAAGTTTTTCCTTGTTGTTCAACCCAAGTGAAATATTTTAAGTTATGAATCATTTTACGGTCTTCATAAGTTAATTCTTTCATATTGTCGGCTGTTGTTCCGAATAAACATTTTTCTAAATCTTTTGTGGCTTGTTTTTCAGAATATTTCCCTTTTTCTGCTTCTTGTTCTTCTAATCTTGAAGTGTACATTTCAGCTGAATCTGTTGCTAAAGAGAAAATTACATCATCAGAAGTTAATTCGAAATGTTTTGCTGTTTTAATTGCTGATAAAATATTTGCAATACCAGAAATTCCAATTAATTTCAAATTATCGATATCTTTTTGAGAAACGCCTTCCGATTTTAAATATTTATGTCCTTCTGCTTCGTTGAATAAACGATAAACTCTCATACAATCTTCATCATCAATTGCAGTTACAACGTCAGTGTTTTTTACGTTGTGAACCCAAGGTACGTGTTTGTCGCCAATTCCTTCAATTCTATGACCACCAAAACCGTTTAATAATAATGTTGGACATTGTAAAGCTTCCGAAGCAACAACTTTAATATGTGGATGTTGTGTTCTCAAATAATCACCAGCTGCAATTGTTCCTGCTGAACCAGTTGCTGAAACGTAAGCTGCTAATTTTGATTTAGGAGTTTTCATTTTTTCGTAAACTTCTTGAATTGCATAACCAGTTACGTTATAGTGCCAAGCTGGATTTCCGAATTCGTCGAATTGATTGAAAATAACGCAATCTTTTCTGTTTCTGCGAATATCCCAACAAGCGTCATAAATTTCTTTTACGTTTGATTCGCAACCTGGTGTAGCAATAATTTCAGAACCAATTTCTTTTAACCAATCAAAACGTTCTTTACTCATTTCTTCTGGTAAAATTGCAACTGCAGTAACTCCCATTAATTCAGAATCGAAAGCACCACCACGGCAATAGTTTCCTGTTGATGGCCAAACAGCTTTGTTATAAGTTGGGTCGAATTCTCCTGTGATAATTCTTGGTGCTAAACAAGCATAAGCTGCACCAACTTTGTGAGCTCCAGTTGGGAAAAATTTTCCTACTAAAAGAACTATACGAGCGTCGATTCCTGTAATTGATTTTGGAATTTCGATATGATTTACTTCACCATATTGACCACCTTTTTCTTTTGGTTCGTTTTTCCAAGAAATTCTGAATAAATTTACTGGATCAATATCCCATAAACCTACAGTTTTAAGTTTTTCTTTAATTTCTTGTGGAATTAAATCAGGATTTCTCATTTGTTCAAAAGTTGGAAGAACAATTCCTTTTTCACGGAAACGTTCAATAGCTTTTTGTCTTACGTCTTTGTTTTTGATTTTATCAATTATCTGTATCATAAATTTTTTATTTAGCCATTGGCATTAAATACCTTTAGCGATTATAAATTAGTAATTACTATTCTCAATATATAAATTTTGTACACTTTCGAGCAATATTTTCAATTCTGCAGCCATTTTTAGTCCAGCCTCTTTTTTATCTGAAATGAATTCAACACTTTTCACTTCAAAACTAGCAAAGTCAAAAACAACATTTATATCATTTGTCTCGTAAATATATTCATTTCCTTTTAATGTTAGTGTATGAATATTGTCCTTATTTTCTTTATAAATAATCGTTGTTTTATCGCTAAGTTTACTGATAGTGTATCCTTTATCTGCATCTCTAAAACTCTGTAAAGTTAAATAAAACTTTGGTTTATCTTTATATGGAGCTCCCGAAGTCGGACAAAAAGTTGTACAATTTCCACATTCGTTGCAAAAATCAGCGATATTTAATACCTGATATTTTTGTTCAACCTTGAAAGTAATATCATCAAGCAATTGAGTTTTACCATTCAAAAAAATTGCTTTCGGTAATTTCACTTCAAAAGCTTCGGTTGTGTATGAATAATTTGCTCGATTAGGGCAAACCGAAACACAAACATTACAAACTTCGTCGCAATATAAACAACGTGAAGCTTCGGCAATTGCTTGTTTTTTATTTAGTCCTGAAACAACAATATCGAAATTTTTACGTGCATTAAGTGATGTTTCCTCTGGATGTTCACCGTATTTTCGAGTGGCTCGTTTTACGATTAAATCTTTAAAGGATATTTCTTTTGCTTTAATTAGTGGTTTTATTCCAAAACTTTTATCGGCACTTTTCATAATTTTGAACGCTGCATTTTTTCCATCGGCAACTGCCTTGATAATGGTAGCAGCTCCACGATATGCATCGCCTCCAATCAATACATTCGACAAGCCTGTTTCAAAATCTTTTTCTATTGAAATATCCGCAAAATCAAGAACAACATCTTGTCCTAATGCCGGAATTATTGTATCGAACTTAAGTGTGTGTTCTGAGTCTTTAATTTTTACAGGTTTTCGTCTCCCTTTTTCGTCGGCTTCGCCCAACTCCATTTTTGAGCAAACGATTCCAACAACTTGTCCATTTTCTGACACAATTTTTTCGGGAGACACTAATTCAATAATTTCGATTCCCTCGTCAAGTGCTGCTTTAATTTCTTCAGCATCGGCAGGCATTTCTTTAATAGTACGACGATAGAGAATTGTAACTTTACCATTGTCTTTCAACAAGCGATAAACTGTGCGAGCTGTGTCCATTGCAGTATTTCCTCCTCCAATAATGGCAACATTTTTCCCTTTCAATGGATTTTCGCAATTTTTTACATCTGACAAAAATTGAAGTGGGTCAAGAACTCCTTTTGCATTTGCTCCTTCAATATCCAATGCTTTTGCTTTTTGTGCACCAATGGCGATATAAATGTAATTGTATTCTTGTTTTAACTTTTCGAATCTGGGTTTATCAATTTTTTGGTTATAATTAATGTTAACTCCAAGATTTGTAATTCTAGTAATGTCTTTCTGAAGAGCCTCTTTTTTTAATCTAAATGCAGGTATAGCATCGCTAACCATACCGCCAGATATTGCTTTGCTTTCAAAAACATCGACCGAATATCCGTTCAATGCAAGAAAATACGAACTCGAAAGCCCTGATGGTCCGGCACCGATAATAGCAACTTTAAGATTATTTTTAGTTTTCGGAGCAGAAACTTCTGTTCCTGCATATGTATCCATTACATAACGTTTTACTTCACGAATAAGCAGGTTACTATCGTAATTTACTCGAGTACACTTACTTTGGCACATGTGATCACAAACCATTCCGAGTACTGATGGAAATGGATTTGTACGCATAATGGTATCGTAAGCAGCCTGAATATTGTCAGTGGCAACGTGATATAAGTATTCGGGGATATCCTGATTCGTAGGACAAGTATCAACGCAAGGTGCAGCGACGCAATCGAAATGTTTTAATTCGCGTCGAGTTTTAATGTCTGGCTTTAAAAACATATGGTCTTTATACGCTTCACTATCAATAACATAGTCGGCATATTCGTTCAGATTTTTTAATATTCCTTTTAAAGTTCCTTTTTCGTTGCTTTTTGCAATGACCAATCCGACAAGATTCGTTGCATTGAACTTATCCATTTCTGAATTTAATTCAGTTATGTATTGAAAAAGTCGTCCATATCCGCCAGGTTTCAACAAATCAGACGAAACGGTAATTGGTCTCACACCACAAGCAATTAAATCAGCAATATTAAAGCAATCAGCTCCTGCAGAGAACGAAACATCTAATTCGCCCTGAAATTCGTTTTGAAGTTTTCGAACAACATTTATCGAAATAGGGTGTAAAGCCCTGCCACTCATGTACATCATAGGTTCTTTTTTAGAGAACACATTCCGAATATTTTCAGTTTCGAGTGTATTGGTAAGTTTCAGACCGAAAAATACTCCATTTTTTTTAGCCGCTTTTTGTAACGATTTTATGATGTTTAAAGAATCGGGGTATTTCAAATCGTGTTCAAAAGCTATATCAGGAACAATGGTTGAATATTGTAGTTTTTCGTTTAAAATGAGTCTTAAATCTTTAGCTCCAAGCAAAGTTGGGTTTAATTTAACAGTGGTATGAAGTTTCTTTTCTTCAATCAGATACAAGCCAATTTTTTCGATTTCATCAGGCGGACAACCGTGCATGGTTGAAAGCGTAATATTATTTGAGATTGTATCGGGAATCGAAAGATTTACCACGTTTGGATAAAGCGATTTTAAAGAATTTATTTTTGCATCTTTTTCGACTTTACAGTTTTTCATTTTTTCAAAAAACCATTGCACATTTGGCTTCAGGATTCCTTCGAGATTATAACCAACACTCATGTTAAAAATAGTTCCAACATTTTTATCCCAGCCAAACTTATCTCTTAGAATATGAATCATAATCCATGCATTAAGATACTCGTCGAATGAATCGTGAATTTTTAATTCTTGGGACCATTCACAATTATATCCTTCATCTTGCATATCGATACAGGGCTTTGAAACTTCGAGTTCGTCTAATGTTTGAATAGTTTTTAATTCAATGTATCTTGCTCCGGTTAACCACGATGCGATAATGTTTTGTGCCATTTGGGTTTGTGGACCAGCAGCAACACCAAGCGGGGTTTCCAATTTTTGTGAAAATCGAGTTAACGAAATTCTATCTTTTTTAGTAGGATTGTAAATTAGCTCTTTGGGGATTCCAAATATTTCAGTTTCCTTTAAAAAAGTTAAATGAAACAATCTCTGTATGGAGACTCTTGAAAATTTATCAGACATAATCGTGTTTTTTATTTAGACAATAGAAAGTAAAGATATAAAAAGATTTAAATTTGTGAAAACATGTAAATTTTATATTTAGTAAAAACTAATTCGAGATGCAAGAACCAATTTACGCAATTATTTTAGCAGCAGGACATTCATCAAGAATGGGTTTACAGAAAGCCTTGTTGAAATATTCGGAAAAGCTAACTTTTTTAGAAAAAATTATAGAAACATATTCTACTTTCGGGGCAACAATTATTCTTGTAACAAATCATATAGTTATTGATGAACTTGAAAAAAATAATATAAAGCTTGATAATAATAATACAATCATTGTTGTAAATACAGATATCAACCAAGGACGAATGCTGTCGATAAAACTTGGTGTAAGCAAAATAATGAAATCTGGAATTTGCTTCATTCAAAACATTGACAATCCGTTTGTTAGCACCAAAACTCTTCGTCAATTGATGAACAATAGTCGTAAAAGTCATTATGTCTCGCCAACATTTAAAGGAAAAGGAGGACACCCAATTCTTATTTCAAATAAAATAATTGAAGATTTAAAAGAATTTGATAATCTTCATATTACATTGAAAGAATTCTTATCTTCGTATGAAAAAGAACAAATTGAGATTAATGACGAAAAAATATTACTAAATATTAACACAATCGATGATTATCATAATATTATAGGCTTGACATAATTTATTATTAATTTTATGCCGATTTTAAACCATTTGAATGACAACAACTAAAAGAAATATAAAACGAGGTATTTTAAAATTTTATCAATACTTTATTTTCATTGTAAGTATTGCAATAATTATTGCCTTGTACCCAAAAGAAGCTAAGTTTAAATATGAATTTACAAAAGGGAAACCATGGTTACACGAAACATTAGTTGCTCCATTTGATTTTCCTATATATAAGTTTAAGCGAGAAATTGAAAGTGAGAAAGACAGTATAAATAAATCGTTTAAACCATATTTTAAGTTCAATAAAAAAATTCAAATCAATCAAGCTTCAAGACTTGCAAAAGATTTTGAAATAAAATGGGAACAACACACAACAAAATATTATAGAAATGACATTGGTTTAAATTCAGATTCGAGTATTACCAATAAAAAAGAGACAATCAAAAATGAATACTTGAATTATATTTCAAGTATTCTGAATTTTATTTACGAGAAAGGAATTGTAGAACTTTCTGATGTACTTGGAAAAGTGAATTCTGATTTGTCGATTTTTATTATAAACCAATATTCCGAAGCCGACGAATTTAATATAAGCGAAGTTTTTACACCAACAACTGCTAAAGAGTACATCGAAAACGCTATTCACGAAAGAAGGAATAATTTTAGTTACAGTGAAAACATTGATATCGATTTAATAGAAAAATTGAATCTTCAAAATTACATTGAACCAAATCTTTTTTATGAAATTGGGATTTCAAAAGATGTAAAAAAATCGCTTATCGAAAATATATCACCAACAAAAGGCTTGGTTCAAAAAGGAGAACTTGTTATTTCAAAAGGAGAAGTTGTAAATAACGATAATCTTCGTATTCTTGAATCGCTAAAAAAAGAGTTTGAACACGATTCGGGAATAAATAAAAATTATCTTTTAATTTATTTAGGACAAGGCGTTTTGATATTTATCATCATGTTAATTCTATTCCTATTTCTTTATAACTTTAGAAGGGATATTCTCTACGATGTTTTAAAAGTTACATTTCTTAATTTCATGATTGTTTTCTTTGTTTTGATTTCCACAATTGTTCTAAAATTTGATTTTTTAAATTACTACGTTATCCCTTTTGCATTACTTCCTATTATAATTCGAACTTTTTACGATACTCGATTGGCCTTGTTTACACATTTAATTACCATGTTTTTAATTGCATTTATTTTCCCAAATTCATACGAATTTATATTTATGCAATTTATTACAGGAGCAATCGCTATATTCAGTTTAGCTAATGTTCGTAAACGAAGTCAATTATTCTTAACCGCTTTAATCATTTTTACAACATATACATCTTTGTATTTGGGGATTGCATTGATGCAAGAAGGGAACCTTGAAAACATTAATTGGAAAAATATAATTTGGTTTGTCGGAAACGGTTTATTATTGTTAACCTCCTACCCGACTATTTATATTTTTGAAAAATCGTTTGGATTTTTATCAGATGTAACTTTAATGGAATTGTCAGACACGAATCACCCTATTTTGCGAAAATTAGCCGAAAAAGCACCCGGCACTTTCCAACACTCACTTCAGGTTGCAAGTTTAGCAGAGGAAGTGGCTTTCAGGCTAGATGCAAATCCACTTTTAACAAGAGTTGGAGCTATGTATCACGATATTGGAAAAATGGAAACTCCTATATTTTTTATCGAAAATCAAAAAAATTCTTTAAATCCACACGATACAATTGATAGTGAAAAAAGTGCTGAAATCATTATTAACCACGTTAAAAATGGAGTTAATATAGCTAGAAAATATAATATTCCTCAGCAGATTATAGACTTCATCAGAACACATCATGGTAAATCTAAAGTCGAATATTTTTATCGAACTTACATGAAAGAAAATCCAGGAAAAGAAATAGATGAAAATAAATTCACTTATCCAGGAATTCCTCCATACTCAAAAGAAACTGCAATTGTAATGATGGCCGACTCAATTGAAGCGGCTTCACGAAGTTTAAAAGAAATTAACGAAGATTCCGTTAAGAACCTTGTAAACTCAATTATTAACAAACAAATTGAAGCAAATCAATTTGCTAATGCAGATATTACTTTTAGAGATATTAATAGAGCCAAAGAAATTCTTACTAGCAAAATTTTGAATATAAATCATGCTAGAATTGAATATCCTAAAGAAATTGTATAGAGTTGGTAAAGTTCATCAAGTTTATAAAGTTGAAAGTGAGTGTGAAATTTATTAACAAATCACTCCACCGCCAATTACATTTTCACCTTCGTAAAAAACGGCAGATTGTCCGGGAGTTATAGCAGATACTTTATTCGCAAATTTCACATTTATTTTGTTTCCTTCTTGGCTGAGAATAGCAAATTCGCCCGAATCTTTGTAGCGAATTTTCACCAATGCTTCAAAATCATTAGGAAGTCGGTTGTATTTCATTAAATTTATATCCGTAATATACATTTCCTGCTTGAACACTTCTTCTTTTGTACCGATAACGACGGTATTAGTTTCTGCAATGATATCGACCACGTACATAGGTTGACCGAGTGCAATTTCCAGTCCTTTGCGTTGTCCGATGGTATAAAAAGGATAACCTTTATGTTGCCCAAGAATATTTCCTTGAGTATCGATAAAATTACCTCCATCGACTTTTTTTTCTAATTCAGGAATTCGAGTTTTCAAAAATGCACGATAATCGTCGTTTGGCACGAAACAAATTTCATAGCTTTCGCGTTTTTTTGCAAGATTATCGAAACCTCGTTGTGTTGCAAGTTCTTTAATTTCCGATTTGTGATATTTACCCAATGGTAGAATTGTTCGTCGCAGGTTGTCTTGCGAAAGCCCCCACAATACGTATGATTGGTCTTTTTTCTCGTCAATTCCTTTCGAAAGAAAATATCTTCCATTAACATCATCTTTGTTTACTTGAGCATAATGTCCGGTTGCAATAAACTCACAACCAAGCTGATCGGCTTTTTTCAGAAAATAATCCCATTTTATTTCGGTATTGCAAATCACACATGGATTCGGTGTTCGACCTGCAATATATTCACTGATGAAATTTTTGATTATTTTTTCTTCAAATTGCTCTTTAATGTCAATAATGTAATAAGGAATTCCCATACTTACAGCCAATTCACGAGCATCGTTAAACGAATCGATATTGCAGCAACCCGATTCTTTTCCGGTGCTACAAGTCGACGAATATTCCCAAGTTTTAAGAGTAATCCCTATAACTTCGTAACCTTGTTCGTGTAACAAAAGAGCTGTAATTGAACTATCAATACCTCCACTCATCGCAACCAAAACTCTACCTTTCGACATTTTGTTCATTTTTAATACATTCCTTCAATAATCTTCATTATTTGCTTTTCTGGCTCTTCGTATCGCAACTTGTTGTTCTCAATTTCATTTATTTCTTTCGAAAATTCTAAATCAAGTTCATCTTGATTTGTTGCGATATTTTTCACAAATTCTAAAGACTTATTTATTCTTCCATCTTCGTTAAAAAATGTCCATTTACCTTCTTTTAAACCATCTTTGTAAAATCCTTGAATTCTCATACTCCCAGTTGGATAGTACGCATAAAAAACGCCATTACGAATTCCATCGCTGTTGTTTGCAAGCATCTTTTTGGTTCCATTTTCAAAATAATGAATCCACTCTCCGTGCATTTCTCCCTCTTTGTATGTTATTTCTTCACATTTATTTTTACTTGACGAAAAATACTTACTCGTAACTCCATCTCGAATACCATTTTTATAATTTTCTACATAAATTTTGAAACCCGACTCTAGATAATAATTCCAAGTGCTATCTTTTTTCTCGTTTATGTATTTTCCATCGGCAGCAAGTTTTCCTGATTTATAAAATATTTTTGTTCGTGCAGTTATTCCATCAAAATCATATTTTAATTCTGCTTTTAGCTTACCGGTATCGTAATAACGTTTGAAAATACCAACTGGGAAATTATTTCTAAAATACCCTTCGTACTTGGTTTTTCCGTTTGGAAATTGCTTTTTCCAAAAGCCCTGCCGGTTTCCATTTATGTCGGTGTAATTGATGAGCGAATCGCCAACTTGACCTACATTTTGAGAAAATGTTTGTGTCGAAATAAATAAAACAAAAACCAATACTAAGCTTCTAAACATATTTTTATAAATATTTGTGCAAATTTCAAGTAAAAATATATAAATTTATTTTTTTGACATTACGAATAAACAATAAACGTCGAAAAGTATTAATTAATTTTACAAACGGTATTTAAATTGACAAGTAAAATCAACAAAATAGCAATTATTGGTTCTGGAAATCTCGCCACAAATTTGGCGATAAATCTTAGTAATAAAGATTTTGATATTGTTCAAATTTATAGTCGGAATATTGAAAATGCTATCGAACTTGCTAAACAGACAAATTCCGAACCGATTTCCGATTTAGCTTTATTGACTAAACAAGCCGACCTATATATAGTTGCCGTTAGCGATTCTGCAATAAGTGAAGTGGTGTCGAAAATCAATATTAAAAATAAATTGGTGGTGCATACATCGGGAAGTGTTTCGGTAAATGTTTTTGGTAACAAATTTGAAAATTTTGGTATTTTTTACTCTCTACAAACTTTTTCAAAGTCAACAATTGTCGATTTTAATAATATTCCAATTTTAATTGAAGCAAACAATATTCAGAATCTTAATAATCTTACAAATTTAGCTCGCTGCTTGTCAAATACGGTTAGAGTTATTTCGTCGGAAGACAGACAAAAAATTCATATTGCAGCGGTATTTGCCAATAATTTCACCAACCATATGTATTCGTTGTCGCAGCAATATTTAGAAAGCAATAATCTTGATATTGAATTGCTAAAACCATTGATTATTGAAACAGCACACAAGATTCTCGATAACAATCCAAAAGATATTCAAACTGGACCGGCAAGAAGAAACGATAAAATAACCATCGAAAAACACATAGAAATGCTAAAAAACAAGCCCGAATTCCAAAAATTATATAGTTTTGTAAGCGAAAGTATTTTGAATTTTTATAAAAGTGATAAATGAGTAATTTTAAAGAATTATTATCGAAGGTTAAAGCTTTTGCATTTGATGTAGATGGTGTTTTTGCTAAGAGCAACTTTTATTTAGATGCCGCCGGAGAATACGTACGCTCGATGAATATTAAAGACGGTTATGCTGTGCAATTAGCTGTAAAAAAAGGCTACCCAATTGCTATTATCACAGGAGGCAATTCACTATCGGTAAAAAAACGATTTAACGATTTAGGCATTACCGATATTTACTTAAACTCTTCTTACAAACTAGATAATTTTAACGATTTTAGATTCAAATACAATATTGAACCCGAAAATATTTTATATATGGGAGACGATTTGCCCGATTACGAAGTTATGAAAGCTGTTGGAATTCCTACTAGCCCAGCCGATGCTGCCGAAGAGATTCATAGCATTTCTCGATATATTTCAAATATTAAAGGTGGCGAGGGTTGCGTAAGAGATGTGATTGAACAAGTTATGCGAGCACAGGGAAAATGGATGGATAACGATGCTTTTCATTGGTAGGAGGGAAAGTTATGAGTTATGAGTTATGAGTTATGAGCAAAAAATATAAAATATGTTGCATTTTCTAAAACTGATTAGAATTAAAAACTTACTCATCATTGTAATAAATTTTTATCTAATACGATGGTGCATCACATACCCAATATTACACAAACAAGGTGTCGATTTTCAATTTTCAGAGTTTAACTTTTCCCTTTTAGTTCTTTCTATAGTAATGACAACTGCGGCGGGCTACATCATAAACGATTATTTTGATCGAAAAACAGACCTAGTTAATCGTCCAAAAACTGTAATCATTGGTAAACATATTCACCGCCGAACAGCCATTATTACTCACACCATTATCAACATTCTTGCAGTTGGATTAAGTTTTTATGTTGCTTACCGTGCAGGAATGTATAAACTTGGAATTATAAGCATAATTATGACCGCACTTTTATGGTTTTATTCCACTACCTTCAAAAGAATGTTACTAGTTGGGAACATAGTTGTTGCAGCTCTAACCGCAACAATCCCAATATTAGCTGTAATTTTTGAAATTCCTTTATTGCACGAAAAATACACAAACGAAATATTGAGCAAACAAATGGATTTTTCTGATATTGGATTTTGGGCAATCGGATTTTCGTTTTTTGCATTTATTCTGAATTTAACACGAGAAATAGTAAAAGATATTGAGGACTATGAAGGCGATTTAAAATTCGGAAGAAAAACAATGCCGGTTGTTGTTGGAAAATTCTATACAAAAGCATTCATTTTATTTTTAATTCTTTTTACCATTACAATTACAATTATTGGTTTCGCAAAATACATCAACGATAATATAAGTTTATGGTACATCACAGCCTTTATTATTTTACCATTGCTGTATATTCTTGTTCAAACCATTCGAGCTAAAGAAAAAGAAAATTATCATACCATAAGCCGATTGCTTAAATTACTGATGCTTTCTGGTTTATTTTATTCATTTGTAATACTTTATAATATTCTCAACTAAATGACATTTCAAACAAATCTTAGCAAGTACACTATAATTCTTGCATCTAATTCGCCTCGACGTCATTTTTTGCTCAACGAAATTGGACTATCGTTTAAAATTATGAAACCCGAAAATGTTGACGAATCATTTCCAATAGAATTAACACATGAACAAGTTCCTATATATTTATCTAAAATAAAAGCTGAATCATTAAAATCAAAACTTAAAGAAGCCGATATTTTAATTACTGCCGATACTATAGTTTGGCTCAATAACGAAGTCATAAACAAGCCCGAAAATCGCGACGAAGCGATTTTAATGTTAAAAAAACTTTCTGGAAATACACACCAAGTGTATTCTGGAGTTTGCATTACAAGCGTGAAAAAACAATATGCATTTTCATCAAAAACCGATGTAAAATTTAAGATTTTAAGCGATGATGAAATTACTTTTTATGTCGATAAATATAAACCTTATGATAAAGCTGGAGCTTATGGAATTCAAGAATGGATTGGGTACATCGGAATTGAGCACATCAACGGTTCGTATTTCAATGTTATGGGATTGCCCATTCAAAAACTGTACAACGAATTAAATAATTTTATAAAATAATCAGAGATAAAATGAAAAAAATAATTTCGTATTTATTAGTAGTTATACTTATAATCATTTCAAGTTTAAAATTACGTGCCGACGAAGGAATGTGGTTGCCAATTCTACTTGAGACGCTTAAAATTAAAGATATGCAAGCCAAGGGTTGCAAATTATCGGCTGAAGATATTTACAGTGTAAATAACGCCAGCTTAAAAGATGCCGTTGTTATTTTTGGTGGAGGCTGTACTGGAGAACTTGTATCAGAAAAGGGATTATTAATTACAAATCATCATTGCGGTTACGGAACTATTCAAAAACACAGCTCGGTAGAAAAAGATTATTTAACCAATGGTTTTTGGGCAATGAGTCAGGAAGAAGAACTCTCAAATCCTGGTTTAAGCGTAAAATTTTTAGTCCGAATGGAAGAAGTAACCGATGCAGTATTAAAAGATGTAAGCGAAACTATGACCGAAGTTATGCGTCACGAAAAAATTAGTGCAAATATCGACACTCTGATTAAACAAGCAACCAAGGGAAATCAATATTTAGCAGTCGTTGAATCAATGTTTTTAGGAAATAATTATTACTTATTCATATACGAAGAATACAAAGACGTTCGCTTGGTTGGAGCACCACCATCAGCAATTGGCAAATTTGGAGGCGATACCGATAATTGGATGTGGCCACGCCATACGGGTGATTTTTCAATTTTTAGAGTTTATGCAGATAAAGACAACAAGCCCGCAGAGTATTCTGCTGATAATGTTCCTTACAAACCAAAAAAGTTTTTCCCAATTTCGATGAAAGGTGTAAAAGAAGGCGATTTTACTATGGTTTTTGGTTATCCAGGAAGCACAACCGAATATTTAACTTCGTATGCAGTTAAAATGATTTCAGAAAATGAAAACCCACATCAAATTAAGCTTCGAGAAAAACGCCTCGAAATTATGAAAGCAGATATGGACGCAAGCGACAAAGTACGAATTCAATATTCGTCAAAATATGCAGGTATTGCAAATTATTGGAAAAAATGGATTGGTGAAAATCGCGGTTTAAAAAAGCTCGATGCAATTGAAAAAAAGGAAGCCTTGGAAGAAGATTTTACGAAATGGGCAAATTCTTCACCAGAATTGAAAGCCAAGTATGCAAACATTCTTCCCGAATACAAAAAGCTGTACAGCCAACTCTCTCCTTATAATCTAGCTCTCACCTATTTTTTCGAATCGGCATTAGCTATCGAAATTATACAATTTTCGAATAAATTTAATCGTCTAAAAACTCACAACTCCGAGACTCTTAAAAATAATAAAGAAAGCATGCTTAATACATCTAAAAGTTTTTTCAAAGACTACAATATGCCAACCGATAAAAAAGTCTTTATTTCACTATTGAAAATGTACAAAGAAAATGTTCCGACAGAATTTCTTCCAAAAATATACAAGCTAATAGAGACAAAATACAACAATGATTACCAAGCTTATGCAGATTTTGTTTACTCAAAATCAGTATTGAGTAACGAAGAAAAATCGAACGCTTTTATAAATAATTTTACCACTAAATCGATTAAAAAACTTGAAAACGACCCAGCGTACCAACTTTCGAACAGTTTTATCGAAATGTATATGGAAAAAGTCAAACCATATTTTGAAACAATCAACAATCAAATTGATTCGTTACACCGCCATTACATGAAAGGATTGATGGAAATGCAATCCGATAAAATATTTTATCCCGATGCAAACTTTACTATGCGAGTAACATATGGAAAAGTTGACGACTACTACCCTCGTGACGGCGTACATTATAAGTTTTATACAAACCTAGACGGAATTATGGAAAAAGATAATCCTGAAATTTACGATTACGATGTGCCTGATAAATTGAAAGAACTATACATAAATAAAGACTACGGGCAATATGAGGTTGATGGTTCGGTTCCGGTTTGTTTTACGGCTTCAAATCATACAACTGGAGGAAACTCAGGAAGTCCGGTAATTGATGCTGATGGAAACTTGATTGGAGTAAATTTCGACAGAAATTGGGAAGGCACCATGAGTGATATTATGTACGACCCAAATCAATGTAGAAATATTACTCTTGATATAAGATATTTACTATTCATTGTAGATAAATTTGCAGGAGCGTCGCATTTAATCGACGAGATGACAATTATAAAATAAATCATGAAAAAATATCTTGCTTCGATATTTTTATTTCTAATTGTAAATATTATTTATAGTCAAGAAACTCCCATAAACTTTTCGTTCAAAGCTGGACTTAATGTTACACATTTAAGAATCGACACCATATTTACAAAAACAATTGCACAACCAGTTTTTGGTTTTAATTATTTGGCATCAATCAATAAACGATTTGCACTTAATTTAGGTTTATCAGTTTCAAATAGAGGTTCAAACGAAGGTACAACAACGAAATATCGAATAAATTTTATCGATTTGCAATTTATGCCTACGTTCAAATTGTTAGAAGGTCTTTATGTAGAAGCTGGCGGACAATATGCTATTTTATACAATTCGTATATCAAAGTTCTCGATAGCCAAACGGCATCAGGCGAACGTAAAATAATTACCGAAGGGTATAAATCGTACCCTGAATTTATGGTTGGGGTTGATGTTGAATTGGAAAAAACAGTACACATTGGTTGCCGTTTCACGATACCAACGAAAAATATTCCGTACACAAATATCCAATTCACAACAAATATTTTTATAAATCCCACAAAAATAGGAGGAGACAAACAAATATGTACTACAATCGAAGATGCCGTTAAAAATTCATCAACCGTAAGCAAACTTGTTCTTCAACGCAAAAAACTCCACGAAATTCCTTATCAGGTTTTTAGTATGCCTAATTTAGAAGAACTCATTCTAGATGGTAACGAAATAACTGAAATTCCAAAAGAAATTGCACAATTAAAAAAGTTAAAACATTTGTCGGTTAAACATAATAAAATTGCGACACTTCCTTCTGAAATAGGACTCTTACAAAATCTCGAAAGACTTGAACTCGAATATAATAATATAAGTTCAATTCCCACCGAATTATGCTACTTACCTAAACTTCGATTTTTAATAATTGGAAAAAACAATTTGCAATTTTTACCAAACGAAATCGAAAATTTGGGATATTTACTAGAATTAAATATTGCAAACAGTGGCGTTATGCTTCAAGTTCCTAATTCGCTCTACAAACTGCGGAATCTAGAATATCTTTATGTAGATAAAACTACGCTTATCCCTGATGCTATTTTGAACAGTCCCAATACTCGATACAATTATGTTGACGACAGTAATAGCACATCTGACACCGACGATAGAATTGAACCAAGCCGTTATCTCAAAATTATAGTTGTATCAGCTTTTTAACCATGACACGCAAACAACGATTCGATAACATAATCGATTATTTCAAAAAAAATCAACCGGAAGCTGATACCGAACTTCATTATAAAAGTGCATATGAATTGTTGGTTGCCGTGATTCTTTCGGCTCAATGTACCGACAAGCGAGTGAATATGCTAACACCTGCCTTATTTACAAAATATCCAAGCGTGTATGACTTAGCGACGGCGACTCTCGATGAAATTTCCCAGTTGATTCGCTCATGCTCTTATCCCAACAATAAAGCAAACCATTTGCTCGGAATGGCAAAAGGAATAGTCGAACAATTCGAAGGAAAAGTTCCAGATAACATTACAGACCTGCAAAAATTACCCGGCGTAGGTCGAAAAACAGCAAATGTTATTGTTTCGGTAGTTTACAACAAACCTGCAATGGCAGTTGATACACATGTTTTTAGAGTTTCAAATCGAATTGGCTTGACTCAACATGCCAAAAATCCGCTCGAAGCAGAGAAACAACTTGTAAAATACATTCCTGAAAGTTTAGTTTCTCGAGCACATCATTGGTTGATTTTGCATGGACGTTACGTTTGTTTAGCTCGCAAACCCAAGTGTGAAACATGCAATATATCAGCATTTTGCATGTTTTATGAAAAGAAAGATTAAATGCGTTTATATCACTGAATTATAACTCGTTCGATAAACATATAATTTTCGATTTCGACTTTAACAATGTAAATACCGATTGACTGTGAACTTAAATCAATTATTGATTTTTCGTTGTCAACAACCGAATTGTAAACCGTATTGCCAAGTGTTGAAATTACCTTAATGCGTCCCGTATTATTTCCCAAATGGTTTATTTGCAATACAAAATTACCATTGTTTGGGTTTGGATATAACGAAACGCTTAATTCTTGATTAACTTCCTCGACAATTGAATCGCTCGTAAGACTCATGTTTTTGAAATTGTAATCAGCTATATTTTCGTAATAATCGTCGTAATAAATGCCCGAATAGGGTACTGATATAGCGCTATCGTAAGCGTTTATCATTTCGGCATACAATATGGTTTCGCTTGTTGTGTCTTGCGATTTAAAATTATTCCATGTGATTGATGGACATGCAAATGGCTCGATATATGCCGTAAATGTTGCACCCGCATTTGCCTCAAAACCATCGGTTAATATTATTTCTTTGCCGGCTCGGTAAGTTACATTACCCGGCATTTCTGTTCCTGTTTGTGTTTGTGCATTTATTTTCATACTCGATTCGATGGTATTAAATGCCATTACATTAATAGGATGCTCTTCGCTTCCCCAAATAATATTTACCCCGAAATCTGTCTCTATAGGAACTGTTCCTGCAACTTTTCTATCCATGTAATTTACATAATCGGGTAAATTACCTTCGTTTGCTAAATGATAAAGATTATATAATAACATGTAATCTAACCCAGAGAAATTCCCAGTAAAATCTTTTGCAAAACAACCATCAGGATCAACTTCCATAGTAAAGCGTCCATTTTGCTGTCTATCTTTTCCTTGCCAAAATTTTTGATAAACAGCCCACTCAGGAGAAACAAATTCAACATAATATGAATATGGACCATTACAAGGAGCTGATGTTAATTGATTAAATGCTTTTGTCATATCAATATCAGCATCTTTATCATGTAATATTTTCCATAACAATAAATAGTAGGAATCCCAATCTTGACTGGATGTTACTAGATTTAATCCCTCTCTTGTTGTATTTATTGGAGTAACTATTGGAAACATAACTAATCGCCAAGAATCTCCAATTGCAGCTAAGGTAGCCACCATAGGACCTCCACTTTCAAAATCAAAATTATTAGCTAGTTGTAATTCATGCCAGATAAGCTCTCTACAATAATCTAAAGAATAATCATAAAAATCACTTAAAGGTTTCCCCGTTATTGCTTGTGCCGCTTTTGCAAAACCATAAGCATAAGCATTCGCATTTCCACCATGATCGTTATCAATCTTGTTGCCATTGGGATCGTAAATATGCCATCGGCTTAGCCCCAGTCCGTTTTCATTACGTATATAATTAACAATGTTGCCTGCCATTGTTCTTGCCAAATTACCATACCATGAACTTTCTGAGGGGAAAAACTTACTAACTAAAGCTAAACCATTCAATACTCCAATAGCTTCATCTTGGCTCATTGTTGTCCACTCATATTTTGGAAGACTTCCATCATCTTCATATGATTCTGTTGAGCCTATTTTATCTACAAAAGCTGGTTTGCCCGGCTCCCAATACAAAACGCCTTCATGACATATGCTTTCCCAGTTTATTATGTCTGTAGATTCAAGCCCATCATTTAATTCCGGATGATTTACTATAAAATCAATGGGAACATCGTCTCTTCTAAAAAAACCATCAAATTTATCTTCCGATAAATAATAAGGAGCCTTGCTTTCACATTCATCTAAACGTTTAAATGCTAACAATGCACATTGCAATTCATAAAGTGTATTCGTAACATCTTGATTGTTTCTTTTTAATAATTCATGTTCTGTAGCTAACATTCCCAAATAAAAACCGAACAATACCATATCTTGTCCAAACTCTAATTTCGCACCATCATACAAATTTCGCTCAGTCGCTACAATGCTTTGTCCAGGCTCTATTCCAACAGATACAAAATACTTTAACCTATCTCTATAATACCAATATTTTTTTAAATTTTCTTCTTCATTAATTGTACTTTGCGAGATACAATCTAACGATAAATTAATTAGCGTAAGAAAAACAATTATATATTTCATACTAAAATCTTTTTTCAAATTTATATTCCAATAACTGATTACCAATTATTGATTCAACCCAGAGTTCATAGCAAGTTAAACGTGTTATTTCCCATTCAGAATGTTTCTCTTTCCCAAAGAAATAGATTGGTAAAGTTTCTTCTGTTGTGTAAATATCAATTATTAACTTTCTTTTATCATCAGAAAACTTCCAATTACCATAAGACTCAAAATAATTATCCAAAGTTGTAGCTAACCAAAACTGATTATCAGTATAATTTGTATAGACATCCTTTTTTCCTTTGTGCACATATAATGAGATACCAACTGGTGTTGTTTCATAATATAATTCTGTTGAATCATTTCCATTTACACTAAATGTTTCAACTCTCCAGACTCCATCAATTCTCTTATTCTTGCTTGTTAAACTCATAAAAGGCCCCTCATCATATTTTTTACATGATATAATGAAGAAGATTATAATTATATAAATTAGCTTATCTTTCATAATTCTACTTTTTTAAAACAAATCCTAGTAATTATATCATATGGATATTCATTTTCAAATTCAAGAATCATTTCTGTTTCCTTTAGTTTAATTATTTTACCATAATAATCATGTTTATTATAAGTAAATAAAAAGTTTGATGTTTGTATTAAATCATCATTCAAGAAAACTGAAAAAAACAAAACGTCTTTATATAGCACAAAATCCCACCTTCCCTTTATCGGAAATTCGTTCTTATCTTTATCATAAATATTTATATCTCCTATTTCGTCTTTCAATTCTTCAAATTGGAAAAATTCGATAACTTTATTTTGATTATATAATTCTGTTGAATCAACACCATTAATATGATATTTATCAACTACCCAAGTTCCAACAACTCTATTTTCTTTACTTCTCAAACTCAACCAAGGTCCCTCTTCATATTTTTGGCAACCATTGCCAACTAGAAGAAATACGGCAATTACAAAAATTACTGATTTTTTCATTTGAAATTAATTTTTGTTTTCTAACAAATGTAATTGCTTTTTTATTGCTTCATTTTCTTTTTGAAGTGTTATTACATACAGCGTAAGTTCTTCAATTTTTTGTAGTAGCACTCCTGTCATTTTTTGCAAATCGGTTCCTTCTATTTCTATTTCTTTAGCCGAAGGTACATCGGGTAGGTGTTTGTTTTCTTTTATGTAATTCTCTACTTCGCTTAACGATTTAAGTTTGTAATTCGTTTCGAATACAAAATCGGCGGTATAGGGATTTTCAGGTTTTACTCGTATTTCTTTTGCCCAAATTCTACCATCATCGTAAATCATTGTATTGTTATTAATGTTCACGTTCCCATTTATGGTCAGTTTTTCGCTTGGTGAGCTTGTCCCAATCCCTACATTCCCGTTCTTTTGCAAAGTCATAATGTCTATGCTGTCGCAGTGGTATACAAATTTTTGTGCCCCCTGAGCATTACTTGTTCCTGTTGCACTGACAATCCAGTATGTATCGGTATTTCCTGCTTTAAATTTGAATCCAGCGGCTTTCGAACCTATGTTTTCTATTAATGGTAAAGTATTACCTCCTTGATCTGTTCCAACTGATTTGATATGAAAAATTGCGTTTGGGCTTGTACCAATTCCTACTTTTTCGCCATTGCAAACAATGGCATCGCAAAGTGCGGTCATTTCTTTTGTTCCAATATTTCCGTTTTCGTCGGCTACAATCATTTTGGCATCAGTAGCTGTTATAACAGGCAAATCGTCAATTTTTACATTTCCGGCAACATGTAGTTTTGCTTTTGGGTCGGTGGTTCCTATTCCCATTTTGCCATTATCAACTAATGTAATTACAGGGTTGTCGGGCGTGCCAATTCTAAACTTATTGGGATACATTGTGTAAGCATTTGCAATGGGTTCTAAATCCCAAATCGAAGTGGTTCCATTTTCAACTTCATTTTCAATTCGTATTGTTCCTCCGTATTCATAACCAACACCTCCAATTTCTCCGCCTCCTGCTGTTGTCGAAGGAATAAAGGTTTTTAAATGTAATTTTTTTTGTGGATTATTTGTTCCTATTCCTACTTTTCCTTCGTTTTTAAAATTTATAATGGTATTGTAATTATTATCTGCTTCGCTTTGTATTTTCAAATCGCCTGTTTCGGTTCGTATTGAATTTTCTGAGCCCGCCTCTCCTTGTGTTGATGATAGTATTAAGGTATTGGTTCCTATTCTGAGTTCTTCGTCAACTTGAATGGTTTCGTAATTAGCGGTGCTTACGTTCATACTTTCGGCACTTATGCTTCCAGTAGTTGTTATGTTATCGTCGTCGAAACTTATGATTCCTGACTCAGAGCTTATTTTGCTGTTGATTCCGTCGATATTCAAAAAATTTCCTACTCGCAGATTTTCTAAGTCCAAATCTCCAGTATTAATTCTGCCTGCTCTTATTTCTAGTTCTACATCAAGTTCTTCTAACTCGGCTCGTTCCGATATTATTTCAACGCTTTCTACCAAGTCGCTGTTTACTCGCTGTCCTATTATTACGCCATCTTGTACGTAGAGCGTTCCGCGTATGTTGGCATTGCCATTTACATCGAGTTTTTCAATTGGGTCGGCTGTTCCTATTCCTACGTTTCCGCTTAGTGGGTTAAGCAAACTGTGAAAGCCGTTTTCGCCATCTTGTATCAATAAATTTCCCGATTCGGTATAAAATCTGTTTTCTACTTGCTGGTCGGCGTTTAATGCTGATTTCAGTATCATGGTGTTTCCGCCTACTCGCATTTCGTTCAATACGCTTAGGTTGCTGAACGAACTGTGGTTTACTTCTATGTTGTCGGCATATATTATATTGGCTTGTATTTTTTGTGTTACAA
>Ga0209417_1001888_pt1 | contig 35923 bp, 35 predicted proteins | sample RifGroF2_FD_184002 | JGI IMG/M metagenome (GOLD analysis project Ga0209417, IMG submission 184002) | Groundwater microbial communities from Rifle, Colorado, USA - Groundwater F2 (SPAdes) (version 2) | ecosystem: Environmental > Aquatic > Deep subsurface > Groundwater | place: Rifle, Colorado... | reverse complement strand
AACTTTCTTTAATACCGGTTTCGGGACAGCTTCTTTTGTGTTTTCAACACGCAACACAACATGCGAACCCGAAACACTTCTTGCATGGAACCAAAAATCATTTTGTTTTGCAAATTTGGTTGTAAGCAGATCATTGTTTTTGCTGTCTTTCCCAACAAATACTTTCCAAGTTCCATCGATAAGAAATTGTTTGAAATTTATTTTTGGAGTCTTACTGTTTTGTTCGTCACTTTTCAAAGGAAGAGCTTTCATAAACGGTTTTAATTCATTTAGCGAAGTAATGGTAAACAATTGTTTCTGTTGTTCAAGAGTCAGTTCCAATCTTTTTGATAGTTGGATTATCTCTAATTTTGCTCTTGAAAAGAATATCTTTTCAGATTTCGCTTTACTAAAATAATAATTTACGTTTTCATTCGGAGAAAGATTTTCTTTTAAAAGAATTATTTCCGCTTTGCCGTCATGGTAGATATTTTCAATTTCTACACTCTTCATTCCCTTGGAAATATTTTGGAGATTGATAAGCAACAAGTTAGCTAATTCAGTATAAACGTTTTCTTTTGAACCTTCATCAACCTTCTTATTAATTGCTTCAAGCTTTGCTGTTAAATAGTTTATCAATTTCTCAAAATACTTCGAAGCTTGTTTATACATCGATTGGAAGAGATGAAATTGCATCTGAACTAAAAGAAATTCTCTTACCGCTTCATTGCAACTATTAAAGATCGCATCGGTTCGTAAATTACGCGTAAGGAAAAATGATTCCGGTAAGATCGAATATTCCTTTGATGACTCGCTAAAAAACAATCCGAAATTATTCTCATTTATCTCGGAAAGCACCTCAACTACCGCTTGATTAAAGGATTTATTTTCATCTTCGGTTCGCAAGAGAATCTCAGCGATAATTTTTTTACCGAAAAAAGGATAACGGTTTTTGAATTCTTTAATGCTTGTACTTACCGGCATCTCGTTGGATAATAAGAATGTGTTCCCAAATTCAGTTTCTTTAAGTTCATTATAGATTTTTTCTAACGTATCTATATCAACTGATTTGAATACTTCAGCTTCTCCAACTTTAGGAATTACAAACGCATTGGAATCTTTTCCCCGAAAGAGGAGATACAAACAAAACAGTTCGAATTCGAATTTTATGATACGTTCAAACCGTGCAATCTGAATGTTTTTCAATGTCGATCCGTAAACACTCTCGAAAAATGTACTCGTATTTTTTTTTGCCCGCCGGAAGGATTCTCTTACTTGCAGATAGGGGAGTTGAGCGCCGGTGTGGAATTCAAGAAACATTTCTCTTCCATTTGCCAAAAATGAAAGTAATAATTTATTCTTTTCTTGAGAAAAAGCCGTTTGGAATAAACTTCCGGTTAAGTCACTTTGCAATTCTCGTACAAATCGAGTTAGAAAAAAATAATTATTTATCATTCAATTCAAACACTATATAAAAGTCCATTTATTCTGATCCTGATTGCTATCCAAATGGGAAATTTCTTTATCTTTCACAAAAATAATTAAAAACTTTTACTTATTAGAAAGATTATGAAGAAGGAGCAGCATCCGTGAATATTTCCGCCAGCCTGCAAAAAGTAAAAACCGGGTTTCAGCCATCGTTTTGGGTCGCTAATTTTATGGAGTTATTTGAAAGATTAGCCTATTATGGACAGGCTACCATTTTAAGTTTGTTTTTGCGCGATCATCTAAAGTTTACTGAAGTTGAAGCCGGGCAACTTTCTTCTATCTTCGGCGGGTTGATCTATCTTCTGCCGGTTTTTGCCGGAGCTTTGGCGGATAAATTCGGATTTAAGAAAGCATTTTCGTTCGCTTTTTTTGTTTTAGCAATCGGCTATTTCCTAATCGGTTCTACCGGAATGACAATGTTTGCTTCATTCTACCCGAAAGAAAATCTTTATTGGCTGCTTACTGTGATTTTAGTATTCACGGCGATCGGTGGTTCTTTTATAAAACCAAGTGTACTTGGCACGGTTGCGTTAACCTCGAACTCGGAGACCAAATCTTTGGGATACGCAATTTATTATTGGCTTGTTAATATTGGCGCTGCTATTGGTCCGTTGCTGGCTTTTTTTGTTCGGGATTTGATCGGCATTCAATTCGTTTATATTGTTTCCGCAATTAGCTGCGCGTTAATGTTTTTTGCTACGTTAATATTTTATAAAGAGCCGGATCTAAATCTTATTAAAAAAAGTGATGGACTACTTGTAGTTCTGAGAAATTTATTTGTCGTTTTGATGAATATTAAATTCATGATCTTTCTTCTCATTTTCTCGTTGTACTGGTTAGTGTTTTGGCAAGAATTTATTGTCCTACCGTTTTACGTGGCTGATTATATTTCAAAAGAAGCGCCGATAGAAATTATTATTTCAATTGGTGCATGGACGATCATTCTCTTACAAATTCCCGTGAACCGATTGACGAAACATATTCCTACCAGTAAAGCCATTGTTTTTGGATTTGCGTTAGCCGCGTTAAGCTGGTTATTTATGTATTTAGCTCTTCCATTTGCATTAGGTCACGTTGTTTCGCTTGGTTTTCTGGGGACTTATAATCTCGCAATCCCGGTTTTGGCCATCGGAATTTTCATCTTCTCAATAGGTGAACAAACACAAGCTCCAAGATTTTACGAGTATATAGCGGATTTAGCTCCACAAGGTCAGGCGGCTCTTTTCCAGGGCTATGCATTTTTACCGATCGCAATTGCGTGGGGATTTGGCGGCTGGCTTGGCGGAACGCTTTATCATAATTTTGCTACGGTAGCAAATAATCCCGGTTTAGTTTTTCTATCGATTTTTGGGATTGGTGTTGTGGCAACAATTCTGATGGTTATTTATAATTTTATTTTCAGAAAATCTTGAAACGAATGATCTTCTTTTGTTAGACTTTTTATGAATTGATATATTTGCAGTGATGAATAAAATTTTTCAAAATCCCAAAGTGAAAAAGCTCCTTTATTTTAGTGGCGGACTTTTCATTCTCTTTCTTCTTTTCAATTATATACTGATGCCCTGGTTTGTTTATTCAGCCGAAGTTCAAGTCCCGAGTGTAGTTAATCTTCAGCAGGAAGCAGCCTTAAGGATGCTGGAAGAAGCCGGACTAAATCCGGTTATTGGAGATACTTCATATATCGAAAATGGATTTACAAAAAACGCCATAATTCTTCAAAAACCGAGAGCCGGAGAAACTGTAAAAAAAGGAAGAAAAATATTTTTAGTTTTAAGCGGCGGTGAACCGACAACAATGGTACCATCGTTGAGAGGGAAATCAATTACTAACGCTAGATTTGCTTTAGAAAGAGTCGGTTTGAAAATAGGAATGGTCTCCGAAGTATCTTCCGATAATCCTAAAGATATAGTAATCGCTCAGCAATTAATCGCCGGTGTAAAAGTAAAAAAGGGAAGTGTAATTGATGTGAGTGTTAGCTCCGGACAAGTGGAAGGTCAAATTGAAATTCCTAATCTCATCGGCAAATCATTAAATGAAGCGGAAAGAATTTTAAATGAAAGTTTTCTAAAAGTTGGAAAAATAAATTATCAACCGTCGTTTGATCTTCTTCCAAACACCGTTAAAGACCAATATCCAAGCCCCGGAAGCCGTCTGAACGAAGGTGACGCGGTTGATCTTTTTATAACTAAAAATGTTGAAACTAAAGACGAAATAACCACGAGGGAAGAATGAACTTATTAGCGCCATCAATTCTATCGGCAGACTTTTCAAATCTTGCTCAACAAATTCGCGCTGCGGAACTTGGAGGAGCCGATCTTATTCATTGTGATGTTATGGATGGTCATTTTGTTCCGAACATAACTATCGGTCCGTTAATTGTTAAAGCTGCAAAAAAAAGTTCAGAACTTCCTTTAGATGTTCATCTGATGATAACTTCTCCGGATCTCTTGATCCCGGAATTTGCTAAAGCAGGCGCTAATTATATTACGGTTCATCAGGAAGCAGTTCCACATTTGCACAGAACGGTTCAACTAATTAAATCATTAGGATGCAAAGCGGGAGTTGCCTTAAATCCGGCAACACCGGTTTCCACTTTATTTAATATTTTGGAAGAGCTTGATCTGGTTCTGATAATGTCTGTTAATCCCGGATTTGGAGGACAAAAATTTATCGCTCAAACTTTAGGGAAAATTGCAGAGTTGAAGAATCTGCGGGAAAAACATAATTATCATTATCAAATTGAAATTGACGGTGGTGTAAATAAAACCACAGTGCAAAAAATTAAGGAAGCCGGATGCGATGTTTTTGTAGCCGGGTCTTCCATCTTTCACGCTGAAAATATTACAGCAGCAACAACTGAATTGAAAAATGCAATTCAATAAATTTTTTAGAGGATGAAATGAGTTACGCGTTAATTGGTGGAAAAATTGTCACTCCGTTCAGGATAGTTAAAAACGGAGCAATTATTTTTGAAGATGAAGTTATTCATGAATTAGGTAAAGTTTCTGATGTTCAAATTCCGGATAACTGTGAAGTGATTGATATCAGCGGACATACTATTGTTCCCGGATTTGTTGACTTGCTTGTTCATGGCGGCGGCGGAAATGGATTTGCTGATCCAAATGACGAAAGCATTAAAAACGTGAGTGATTATTTTATAAGAAACGGCTCGACAACAATTTTAGCTTCATTATTTGCAAAACCCTATCAGCAGTTACTTGATGATCTTAATAGAGTTGCCACCTACATTGAAGAGCATCCTGATTCAAATATTTACGGAATCCATATGGAAGGACCATACTTGAATATAGGATTAAAAGGTGCCATGAATGAAAATTATTTATGGCAGCCAACCGTTGAATCGTGGGAGGCTATGTGGGAAGCTTCAAAAGGACTAATTAGAATAATGACGATCGCTCCGGAATTGCCCGGTGCAATTCAAGTTATGCGCGCGGCAGCTAAGAGAGGTGTTGTTCTTTCGATCGGACATTCGATGGCGACGTATGATGAAATTGAAATCGCGATTGATAACGGTGCCGCTCACGTAACCCATATTTTTAACGCGATGAAACCGTTTCACCACAGAGATGGGGGAGTAATTCTTGGCGCGCTTTTACGTAACGAATTGAAAATTGAATTAATTGCCGACAAACTTCATGTGCATCCCGCTGTTATGGAATTACTCTTGAAATTAAAAGGCGCCAGCGGAATTATTCTTATAACAGATTCCATTCGTGCCGGGGGAATGCATGAAGGTGAATATGAATTTGCCGATCAAAAAATATACATGAAGGACCAAAAAGCGTTTTTGCCCGATGGAACCTTAGCCGGAAGTACGTTAACCTTGAATAAAGCGATTAAAAACCTTGTGGAAACAGCAAACACAAAATTAACAGATGCGGTTAGAATGGCTTCGGTAAACGGCGCGAAGGTGCTTAATATTGAAAACAGAAAAGGAATTCTGGCAGTAGGGAAAGATGCCGATATGGTTGTCTTGAATGATGAATACGAAGTGGTAATGACCATTTTGAGAGGAAAGATCGTTTATCGGAAAAGTAAAGAATAAAACTAAAAACTATTTAATTCCTATGGCAAAAGGATCATTGAAAAAATACAAATTTAATAATGGATTTTTAGATTTTACAAAACCTATCTTTATGGGAATTGTGAATGTCACTCCCGATTCTTTTTCAGATGGCGGAAATTACTATCGAACAGATGAAGCTGTAAAACACGGCTTGCTCTTAGCATCACAAGGAGCCGATATTATTGATATTGGCGGAGAATCTACTCGTCCCGGCGCTGATCCGGTATCAGTTGCAGAAGAACTCTCGAGGACAATTCCCGTAATAAAAGCTCTTCTACAAAAACGAAAAGATTTACTAATATCGATTGATACAACTAAAAGTGAAGTAGCAGAAGCCGCTCTTACAGCCGGAGCTGTTATCGTGAATGATGTGAGTGGCGGGCGCTTTGATGAAAAAATATTTAAAGTTGCTGCTGTTTATAACGCCGGATTTGTGATCATGCATATGAAAGGTACGCCGCATTCGATGCAGCAAAATCCTTCATATAAAAACGTAATTAAAGATATCTACAATTTTTTAGAAAAACAGATTACTATCGCTCAAAAATATCGCGTGAAAAAAATATTTATCGATCCCGGTATTGGTTTTGGCAAAACGGTTGAACATAACTATAAGATTCTAAGTCATTTAGATGAATTTAAAAAACTTGGTTACCCTTTATTGATTGGATTATCTCGAAAATCATTTTTAGGAAAATCTTTAGGACTTACTATTGATGAAAGAGATGTCCCCACAGCTATTATGGAAGCGGTTGCAATTTCAAACGGCGCATCGGTAATCCGTACACATAACATGGAACTCGGTTCTCTCACAAAAAAATTATTAACGGCGTCCACCTGATGTTCGAACTATTCAAAATAGGATTTATCTCAATAACATTTTTTGATGTAATTGACGTTACCATTGTAGGAATAATCTTCTATAAACTTTACTCTGTGTTAAAGGGAACCGTTGCTTCTCAAATATTTTTGGGATTGATGCTGGTTTTTTTGTTGTCATTCATTTCACAAGTACTCAATTTACGGGCAGTTAATTGGCTGTTAAAATTCATTACCGAGATTTGGATCATCGCTTTCATCATTTTGTTCCAACCTGAGATTAGAAGAATATTAATGTTGCTCGCGAGAAGTCCACTCCTTCGTTTTGGACAAAAGGGAGAAACACAGGAAGTTGCGACCATCATTGCGGAAGCAGCATTCGAACTTTCACAATTCCAACATGGCGCATTGATGGTTATTGTAAGATCAAAAGGGATTCGTGGTGTTTCGGAAACCGGTGATCTGCTCAATGCAATTTTATCTAAAGACCTTCTTCGTTCAATCTTTTTTCCAAGAACACCATTGCACGATGGGGCGGTAATTATTAAAGGAAATACCATAGAAGCTGCGCGGTGTACCTTACCGTTAACTTCGATCACCTCTTATAAAGGTGAATCGCTTGGCATGCGGCATAGAGCAGGCTTAGGTATTTCTGAAGTAGCAGATGTACTATGTGTCATTGTTTCAGAAGAAACCGGGAGTATCTCAATTGCAGAGAATGGCGTTTTAACAAGAGGATTAGCAAAAGAAGTGCTGCGCCAAAAATTGATGTACAATTCTCCCGTTAAGAATAAATTTACATTCAAATATTTATTCGGAAAGTTCAGCAATCGATAAGTTATTAGTTGCGGTGATTCCTTTTTTCAATCCGGAAAGTATTTTTACTAAAGTTATAGAAGATACTCTCCCGCTTGTTGATAAACTTGTTCTTGTTAATGATGGTTCTACACAGAAGATTGAATATTCATTTATATCTAATGAGAAGATTCAACTTATTAATTTTGAAAAAAACAAAGGAAAGGGAGCTGCTCTAAAAGCAGGAATTGCAGAAGCTATTTCTCTCGGCTGCAAATACATCATTACTCTTGATTCGGACTATCAACATGAACCGAATTTTATTCCTGCTTTTGTGGATGCTTTAGCTGCTTCTAAATTTGTTATTGGTAAAAGAAATATTTCTTTTAAAGAGATGCCGTTTATGCGTGTGTTGAGCAATACCATAACATCAAAAATTCTTTCGTTTAAGACAAAACAAAAAATATTGGACAGCCAGTCAGGTTTTCGCGGATTCGATGCTTCAATTCTGACTGAAATTCTTCCTGAAACAAACGGGTTTGAAGCAGAAAGTGAAATGATACTTCGTGCTGCTAAGAGAGGTATCCGGATTTCATTTATTGATATTTCAACGAGATATAATAATCAGAAAAGTGCTATCAAAGCTATTGATGTAATTATTAAATTTATCAAGGTCATTTTGAAATATTAAAAAGGAGAAAATCTATGAAACTGAAATACTTGTCTCATTCAGCTTTTCAAATTACCACAGAGGAAGGATTACGAATATTGATTGATCCGTTCCTTGATGATAATCCCAATTCTCCGGTAAAATCAGATGATGTTTTTGCCGATTTCATTATCCTAACTCACGCGCATGGTGATCATTTGGGAGATGCGAAAAAAATAGCCCGTGCATACAATTCGCAGATCATATCGGTATTTGATCTAGGAGTAATTTTAGACAAACTAGGCTTTAATACGCATAAAATGCATATAGGAGGAAGTCATAACTTCCCATTCGGGAAAGTAAAATTTACAATTGCGCATCATGGTTCGTCTACCGATGAGATGCAATATGCGGGCGAACCGGCTGGCGTACTTCTTTTTATCGAAAATAAAATAATCTACCATACCGGCGATACAGGACTCTTCCTGGACATGAAACTAATTGGCGAACTTAATAAAATTGACTACATGCTTTTACCCATAGGCGATAATTTTACCATGGGAATTGAAGATGCTGTTCACGCAGTAGAATTTGTAAATCCGGGAGTTGCTATTCCGATGCACTATAACACGTATCATATCATTTCTGCTGATCCCAACGAATTTAAGAACAAAATTGAAGAAATCGGAAAACAGTGTAGAGTTATGGATTTTGGTGAAGAAATCACCATTAATTGAATTGAAAAAATTTCTTAGTTCATCTCTTTTTATGTAACTTTGTTAGTAAAAGAAGATTTTTAAGAAGGATAATTACAGGAAAAAATGGGCAAAATAATAACGGTTGCAAACCAAAAAGGTGGTGTAGGTAAGACAACTACAGCTATAAATATTTCTGCATCTTTGGCTGCAGCAGAAAAACAAGTTCTTCTGATTGACATTGATCCGCAAGCTAACTCATCATCCGGCTTAAGTATTGTGAATCAATATCCATCCATTTATGAAGTGCTCATTGGAGAGCAGCCGATAAAAGATGTTATAATTCCGAGTTTTATGCCGTTTTTGAACATACTTCCTTCAAACATTAATCTTGTGGGTGCTGAAATTGAAATGGTTGATATGGAAAATAGGGAAACGTTGTTAAAACAAAGGCTGGCAGAAATATCAGCCGATTACGAATTTATTATTATCGATTGTCCCCCTTCACTTGGACTTTTAACCTTGAACGCGTTATCGGCATCCAATTCAGTTCTTATTCCGGTGCAATGTGAATATTTTGCTTTAGAGGGATTAGGACAACTGCTGAATACCATAAACATTGTGAAACAGAACTTTAATCCCAAATTGACGATCGAAGGAGTTTTACTCACAATGTTCGATATTCGTTTACGGCTTTCTCAACAAGTTTCTGAAGAAGTAAGAAAATATTTTGGGGATAAGGTTTTTAATACAATTATACACAGAAACGTGAGATTATCAGAAGCGCCCAGTTACGGCAAACCAATTCTGCTTTATGATGCCGTTTCAAGTGGAGCAAAAAACTATATAGCATTGGCATCGGAATTATTGGAGCGAAATGGAAAACTTAAAAAAGTAGTTGCAAATGAATAAGATGAGAACAGGATTAGGTAGGGGATTGGACGCACTTTTAAAACCGTCAAACGTAATTGTTGAACGGGAAGAAGTTGTAACTACTGAGGCAGTTAGATCTGAATCACTTTTGAGGATAAAAATTGAACAGATTTCTCCAAATCCATTTCAACCTAGAATGCACTTTGATCAAGGAGCGTTGGATGAACTTAAAGCTTCAATTTTTACAAATGGACTTATTCAACCGATCACTGTTAGAAAAATTGACGGCGGAAAGTATCAGGTTGTTTCCGGGGAAAGAAGGTTAAGAGCTTGTAAGGAAATCGGTTTGATCGACATCCCGGCGTACATTATTGAGGTTCTTTCTGATGATGTTATGCTCTCTATGGCGATAATTGAGAATATCCAACGGGAAAGGTTAAATCCGATTGAAGTTGGAATGGCTTTTAAGAGATTAATGGAAGAATGCAATCTTACCCAGGAACAAATAGCTGAACGAGTAGGGAAAGATAGAACCACAGTCGCGAATTCAATTCGATTATTAAAATTACCGCAAGAAATTCAACAAGCTCTTATAACTGATGAAATAACGATGGGACATGCACGAGCATTGATAAATCTGCCTTCTCATTCAATGCAGTTAGACGTTTTGGCAAAAATAAAAGTGGCTAATTTGTCCGTCCGTAAAGTAGAATCGTTAGTAAAAAAAATGTTGACAGCAACTTCAACCGAAAAAAAATTATTTTCATTAAAAACACCCGGAAATTTAGCTTCATCAACTTCTGTGTTAGCGCTTGAAGATAAATTAAGAAAGATTTTCGGAACAAAAGTCCTATGCAAAATTAAACAAGATGGAACAGGAGAAGTAATCCTTGAATTTTACTCTTCCGATGAATTAGAGAGATTAATAGATTTGTTCGACCTCATTGAAAAAAATTATAATTAAAATATTCTTCGTTATAGCTCTACTGCCGATCATTTCATTCGCTCAAGACAGCCTTTCTGTTGCTGATACAAGTGTTGTTGATACGACATTTGTAATGGAAAAATCTGCTTGGGGCGCGGTTTTGCGCAGCGCTATTATCCCCGGCTGGGGACAAATTTATAACGAATCATATTGGAAAGTCCCGATTGTTTGGGGAATTGGAGGATGGTTTATTTACAACTATATCAAAAATGATAAAGACTACAAAAATTCTCAGCAAATTTATCTTAGAACTCAAGATATTGACGATAAAAGTGATAGAGATTTTTATAGGGATCAACGCGATTTATTTGCCATGTATTTTGTATTTACATACCTGGCAAATTTAGTTGATGCTTACGTTGACGCCCATCTATTTGATTTTTCCGTAACTGAAGATTTCTTTCGTCATCAACCGATGTTAAACATCAGAATGCATTTTTAATATATGTCTACTTATTTAGTAAAATGTTCGCGATGCGAAGGAGAAAATCCACTTTTTCAAAGTGTTTGCCTGAATTGCGGCTCGATATTAAGGGATCGCATTCCGAATATTGATTTTTGGAAAACCATCGGGCAATTAATTGAGAATCCTAAAAAAGCTCTTATCGAGGTTGTTCAATCTGAACAAAAGAACTTTGCTACTTTTGTTCTGATTGTTTCGCTGTTCAAAATATTTCTTTTCACATCGTTAGTTTTGGGCGTTATTTCCGGAAGTAATTTTTCGATCCCACTCTTTGGTTTTTATTTTGCCACGTGTTTATTTCTCATCATTCTCACCGGATATTTGATTAAGTTTTTGGCTGTAGGTAAATCAAATAAATTTAGGATGAAAGATTTTTATGCTTCTCTCGCTTACTCGTTTGTTCCCCAATTAATGGGATTATTCATCCTTTTTACTCTTGAGTTTATCGTATTTGGGGAGCAGATGTTCACTTTCAATCCATCACCATTTCTTATTAAAAAGAATTTCGCGTATCTCTTTCTATCACTTGAGTTGGGACTTATCGCCTGGAATTTAATTTTAACAAAAATTTCCTTTTCCATCTACGTTAACAAAACATTACTCGCGTACATATTATCAACTATAATAATCGGAATAATTTATTTCGCAGCAATCATTTTTTTGTAAATTACTCCATGTCGTATTCCGAATGTGCTTACTTTTACTTCAGAAATATTTAAGTAAGACATTATATTCAATAAAATTACTCCGCCGATATAAAGTATATCTTCTCTTTTAGAAATAATATTCCCGTAAATTTTTATAATCTCTTCAAGTGAGGATTTTTTAAGAATGTCTAGAATACTCATAATATCATTCCTATAAATAATCGAATTCTCTATCACTGCATGATCAAATGAGGTGAGATTATTTTTAATAGCTGAAAGAGTCGTTGGTGTACCGGAAATCCCAACAAGAGTAGTTGGAGCATGATGTTTTAAATCCAATTTTCCCAACTCCAGGTTGATCCTGTTTTTTAGTTGTAAGTCTTCATCCTCAGAGATCGGGTAACCGTTAAATAGAATGTCTTTTAAGGTAACAACTCCAATTGGGATACTCCTTTTAAATGAAATTTTATCATTCTCACAAACTATCACTTCGGTGCTTCCACCTCCAATATCAACAATAGCAAAAGAATTCTCAATTTTCTTGGAAGCTAAAATGCCATAAAATGCGTATTCTGCTTCATTTTCGGGTGAGATTATTTCAATAGAAAGGGAAGTGTTCTCTAAGATACGTTTTTGAATTTCTTTATTGTTTGAAGCTATTCGGAGAGCATGAGTCCCGATAACATAACACTCACTACAATTGTATTGGGAAATAATAGTTTTGTACTCAAGTAGAACTTCTTCAAGTTCAATAATCTTTTCTTCCGGAATCTTTCCGGATCTATTTAATTCGTGCCCGATTCGCGGCATTCTTATCTCTTCGTGGACTAGTTCAAGTCCAGTCCTTTCGGAGTTAACCTTTGCGATAAGAAGTAAAATTGTATTCGTTCCAATGTCAATAGAAGCAATATTCATTTTTTTTCCATATTTTAGTCATCAAAATTATAAAAAATACGTATGCAAAAAGTATCAAAAATATTTCAATACCTTAGCGTTATTTTCGGCGCGGTTTGGTTAGGCGCTAACCTATCACGAACAATGTTGACCTTCTATATGTTCCAAGGGAACCAGTTTCAATTAAAGCCGTTTATCGATTCCTCATTTCTGCAAGCTGTTTTTTACATCCTTAACCCGTTGATTTCACTCTCAGCAATAGCCTACGCCTTGTTTTTCATCTCATTGCTGCTTTATGTGTTTACCTCAAGTTTAAAATTGAAACAAAACGGATGGCTTTTTATTATCGTTATTTTAGTGGTTACACTTGCGCCATTCGAGTTTTATTTAATCAACTTAGATTATAAAATCTTGATGTCGGTATTTTATTCTGTATTTGATCCAAAGACTATTTTAGATGCCACGATCGCACGGTATAAAGTTTTAGGGAGTTTCCCTTTAATACATTTGTTCTCATTTCTTGCAATAATTTATCTCTTTGTCTTTCAACCTCTTACTAAAAATGAAAATTAAAGAAAAAGAATTTGAAGACGTTATTGAAGAACTGAAATCGCTTGCAGCTCAACTGGGAGCGACAATCCGGTTTGAAAAGGGAGATTTCAAAGGTGGATACTGCCTTTTGAAGGACAGTAAAGTGATAGTAATTAATAAATTAGCGAACACTCAGAGGAAAGCGATAATCTTATCCGAAGCGCTAAAGGATTTAGGAGTTGAACAAATCTACTTAACTCCAAGAATAAGAGAAATTATTGACCAGATGAATGAGGAAAAATGAAAATTCTTGTTATTAATGGACCTAATCTCAACTTGTTGGGAAAACGTGATCCTGATAAATACGGGAAACTGACTTTAGAAAGTATTGAAAGTTTGCTTGTTCAAACTTTTCCTGAGATCTCGTTTTCATTCTTCCAGTCTAACCACGAAGGTGAGATAGTTGTCAAAATTCAAAAAGCGGAATCGGAATTTTCAGGATTGATAATAAATCCCGGTGGTTATTCACACACATCCGTTGCTATCCATGATGCATTGATAGAGTGCATGATCCCCAAAGTGGAGGTACATCTATCACATTTGGCGCAACGAGAAGATTTTAGACAAATAATGGTAACAGCAAAAGCTGTAAATGGTTACATCTCAGGATTCAAAGAAATTGGTTATTTGTCGGCTGTTTTTACGATCCAGCAAATTTTAAATAAAGATGTTTAGTTATACTTAAGTATTGAATTATCAATTTGTTCATAATTTAATGTTCCGGTTAAAAGAAGGCGGTCTTAAAGTATTTTAATTATTTATAAATAATGTATTGTTAATTAAGCGCTTATTATTTATTTTTAGTACAAACTTTAAGTGATGCTTATGAAAGATTTTAACCTAAAGAAGCTTTATTATTCGATAAGTGAAGTGAGTAAAATTACTGAAGTAGAACAATATGTGCTTCGCTATTGGGAAACAGAGTTTGAACAACTCAAACCCCAAAAAAATCGTGCTGGAAATCGTGTTTTTACAAACAAAGATATCCAGTTGATCTTACAGATAAAATCTTTACTTAGAGAAAAACGGTATACCATTGAAGGAGCTAAAAATATTCTCTCTTCTCTTGGGAATGAAAAAGAAGCTCATTCTGTTAAAGTAACTCAAGAACATAAAAAAGTTATTGAAACAACCCCGGTTAAGATAAATACCGATGAGTTTAGAGAAATTTCAGTTTTGGAGTTGTTAGAGATAAAAAATTCATTAGAAAGAATAGTGCAACTTTTATAACGGAACGTAGCGCAGCCCGGTAGCGCACTACCTTGGGGTGGTAGGGGTCGCAGGTTCAAATCCTGTCGTTCCGACTTTAAAGGTACAAAGTTTTTTGTACCTTTTTATTTTTAGATCCTATTATTTTACATCTCATAATTTTAATTATTTTTTTAACTGCTATTTGTTTTGGACCTCAATGGATAAACCTAAAAGTTTTTGTGGAATATTTGGTGTTTGGGGAAACGATAACGCTTCTCTAATGACTTATTACGGCTTGCATGCTCTTCAACATAGAGGGCAAGAAGCAACCGGAATTCTTGTTCGAAAATTAAACGAAAAGAACAAAGTTATCTTTGATATTGTAAAAGGGGAAGGATTAGTCTCGGAGGTTTACTCGGATGACAGCCTTTGGACCAATATTCTCGCCGGCACAGCAGCTATAGGGCATAACCGTTACTCTACAACCGGAGCTTCAGGTTCAAGAAAAAACATCCAACCATTTGTGGTTAATTATAGAGATGGGAACCTCGCAATTGCTCACAATGGCAATCTTACAAACGCACAACAAATTCGAAATAATCTTATCCACGAAGGAGCGATTTTTCAAACAACAAGTGATACAGAGGTTATTCTGCACCTTATTGCGAGAAGTCGTCTTAAAGCACAGGTTGATCAAATTATCGATTCGCTTAATAAAATTGAGGGAGCTTTTTGCTTAATAATTCTTACCGATAATGCATTGATCGCAGCGCGTGACCCGTATGGATTTAGACCTTTAGCCTTGGGGAAAAAAGATGGATGTTTTATTATTGCTTCTGAAACTTGCGCCTTCGATATTAATTCGGCTGAATATATTCGCGATGTTGAACCCGGTGAAGTAATTGTTATTGATGATGAAGCAAACAAGACCGGGGTTATAAAATCCTACTTTTTAGACCTTAAAGTTGAACAAAAGAAACATTGCATATTTGAATATATCTATTTCTCAAGACCGGATTCAAAAATATTTGGGCACAGCGTTGATAAAGTGCGTAGAAGACTTAGCAAGATTTTAGCCAGAAATCATCCGGTGATTGATAAAGACGGTGAAAAAGTAATTGTGATAAGTGTACCGGACAGCTCTAATACGGCTGCAATAGGTTATCAGAACGAACTTGATAAAATGGGGATAAAATCAAAATTAGAAATTGGTCTTATACGAAGCCATTATATTGGCCGAACTTTTATTCAACCAAAACAACAAAAGAGGGAAATAGGAGTTCGGATTAAATTTAACGTTGTTAAGGGGGTTCTTGAAGGCAAAACAGTAGTGCTTGTAGATGACTCTATCGTACGGGGGACGACTTCAAAACAGTTGGTCAATCTAATTAAAGAAGCAAAACCCAAAGCGATACATTTAAGAATTTCTTCTCCGCAAATTCTTTTTCCGTGTTTTTACGGAATGGATTTTCCTTCCTCGGAAGAACTTATCGCATATAGAATGAAAAAAGATATTGAGCAAATAAGGGAATATCTAGGAGTTGATAGTATTGAATACATGTCGATCGAAGAGCTTTTAGAAGCGGTTTACGAAGATGATAAAAATAATTTTTGCACTGCATGTTTCTCCGGTAGTTATCCAACTATAGTTGATACTTCATTCAAAAAAGAAATTTATGAGAATAATTAACTTCGTATTATTCTTCATCGTTGCTTCAACTTTAAGAATCTTTGCTCAGGAAGTTTACTTCGTAAAATTCACAGAAACTCCTGATTTACTTTCACTTCAACAATCAGTTCAACAAACTTTTCATTCAGCACAGTTGAACAAAAATCTTCTTTCTAAAGAGGTTTCTGTTGGAGAATTTGCAAAAGGGAAAGCCCATAAAATATCTTCTCTTAAAAACATCATCAAATTTTCTTTCCCGTCAAATACAAATAATGATTTCTGGATAGCTTTCAAAAAAAAATATCCATCAATCGAATACATCCAAAAACAAATCATCTATAAAATTGATTCTACTCCAAATGATAGTTTGATAAGCCAACAATGGGCATTATCAAAAATAGACGCATTTAGCGCTTGGAATATTACCGAAGGAAGCGATTCAATAATCATCGGAGTAATTGATACAGGTGTCGATTTCCTCCATCCTGATTTAGTTGATAATATCTATATAAATAAGAGAGAAACCGGCGTAGATGGATTTGGAAATGATAAAAAATCTAACGGAATTGATGATGACGATAATGGATTCGTAGATGATTATCAAGGATGGGATTTTACAGATAGAACCGGTTTCCCGTTTGATTCTACCGGCGGAGATTATTTAACCTGGGATAATTATCCCATGGATGAAAACAATTTTTCTCACGGAACTGCCGTGAGTGGCATAATTGCCGCTTCAACAAATAACGGAAAAGGAATTGCCGGTGTAGCGCCAAAAATAAAAGTGATGAACTTGCGTGCGTTCGATCCCGATGGTTACGGGGAGGAAGATGATGTTTCGGCTGCAATTTTATATGCAATTGAGAATGGCGTGAAAGTAATTAACATGAGTTTTGGAGATGTTTCTTATTCTTATGTTTTACGTGATGTTATTCGTTATGCTTATTCCAAAAACGTTGTAATGGTTGCCAGTTCCGGCAATTCAAATTCTATTCAACTTCATTATCCGTCGAGCTATGATGAAGTTATCTCGGTTGGAAATTCAACGCCGGAGGATTATGTTTCATCTTCTTCAAATTATGGTTCAACTTTAGATTTAGTAGCTCCCGGAACCGAAATTATTACAACCGCACGTAAAGGAAGTTATGCTTCATTCAACGGAACATCCGCCGCAGCGCCATTTGTTTCTGCTTCAGCCGGTTTGATCCTTTCTCAAAAAACTTTTTCAAATGAAGAAATCAAACAAATAATCAAATCAACCTGTGATGATATTGATGCGTCCGGTTGGGATATTAAAAGCGGCGCCGGAAGGTTAAATCTATTTAAAGCGTTAAAAACTTTATCTCCCTCAATTGTTAAATTTGACTACCCGCAACAAGATTTTGCAACTGCAATCGATTCAATAAATATTTCCGCTACCATCCTTTCACCTTATTTTGATAGTTTCGATGTAATGTTCGGGGTTGGTCTAAATCCCGATTTTTGGCAAACAATTTTAACGAATCAAAAAAATCAGATTTTAAATCAAGAACTCGGTACGATTGATCTTCGCTCGGAAAAGGACACTGTTTTTACTTTAAGGATTGTTTTGCATCAGATTAACGGATTGACGAAAGAAGAAAGAATTAATTTCCATAGAATTACAAAACTGCCCGAAGGAGAACTGATTTCAATTTTCCCGGCGTACTATGGAGATAAACCAACCTTCGTTGCGGCGCTCTACTCAACTACTCCGGCAATTGCTAAAATGTATTACCGGAAATCAAACACAAATGATTATTACAAGTATGTTTCGTTAGATGGTTTTGCAACTAACAATCTTTTTGTTAAACAGCTTCACTACGGATTTATTCCAAAGGGAATTGTTGAGCCAAATACCGACTATCAAATTTATTTTGAAGTTGAAAATCAACTTGGAAATTCCGTCAAACTGATGGACAACGGAAATCCATTTTCTATAAGATCAAATGATTATTTTCATCTGCAAGGATTTGAAGAAAGATCGTACGCACTTCCCGCCGGTTCGATTTATGAATCTTCGTTTAAGCTTGACGCTACAAACGCTAACTATCTTTTTTTAAGAGAAAATGAAGATCCAATACATACTTTTCTCTACAAATTTGAAAACGATGTATTTACTAAAATATTAAGCGACACTCTCAGCGAAAGAATTCCTAAAGCAGTTGGAGATTTTAATCGTAATGGAAAATTAGATGTACTGGCTTTATGGTCGCGTTACGGTTTTATAATGGAACAGAGAGAAATGAATTCGACCAAGTTCGATGATAAGCAAACGTTTGATAAATCTACCTTCTGGCCTATCTTTGCCCAGGATGTTGATGGCGATTCAACTTATGAAATAGGAGCGTTAACAAGCGATTCGACCATTTCTGTTTACAAAGTTAATAACGATTTAAGTTTAACTCTATCGCAAACATTAAATAACTTTTCGCCCACATCCATTTACGGAAATGAAATAAATTCCCCCCATTGTGTAATTGCCGATTTAAACAAAAATGGAAAATCAGAGCTTTGGTTTCTCGATAGGGAAGGGGATATATTTAGTTATGAATTGAACTCCGCTAATAAGTTTGTCCCTTATCTTTCAGCTTCCACCGGCTTTGAATGCTCGTCAAATCAAATTACCGCAGGAGATTTTAATAATGACGGAGTAAAAGAACTGGCAGTATTGGTTCATTCAATCCAGGAGATTGATATTGCCAGCTTTCACATATTAGAGGTGTTAAAGTTAGATAATTCAGTTGCGAGTGAGCCTAAATTAAACGTGATATTCTCAAATGCTTTTGTTGATCCGGCTGAAGAGTTTGGTTCTTCATTTCAGAAGAAACAAAGCGCCTTGAAATTTATTACTATTGATAACGAAGAAAGATTAGTTCTGTTCGCGTTTCCTTACAGTTATATTTTATCAAACAAAACTGCCAGCCCAACCACTGATTTTATCTATTTTGATGAGACCACAAACAGTAATTCAATTTTTACAGGATATCTTTCAAGCATTACGAGCGCGGACATCGCATTTCCAAAAGCTGATAAAATAAAATTTCTTACATCTTCTTTTTCATCGCAAAATATTCCCACGGATTTAGTTGGATATTCTTTAGATTCAACCTCAATCTATCTAAAGTGGAATGGTAACAGCAATTACACTGTCTATCGTGGGAATACAAGTGACGTTTCGACTTTTGTTCAAGTAGGCTCCGCAAATTCGAATTATTTTATCGATACAACGGCATCTCTTAACAATAAATATTTTTATGCGTTGAAAAACAATCCTCCCTTGCAATCAAATTTTTCTGCTATTGTGGAAGTATATCATCATAAAACAGCAAAATTGTTGGAAGTAAAAGCAGTTTCCTCACTTTCCGCTGAAATTAAATTTTCCGAAAAAATAAAAACCGTTGTTGAGAATTTGCAATCCTTTTATTTGATTACTTCAAATGGAAATATTTATCCTCATTCTGGTTCCCCCTCTTCAAATTTCTCATACCTCGTCACTTTTCCAAAAGAATTTGCGGAAGGTGAGAACAAATTGGTGATAAGAGATTTGTCTGATTTTTATAATTCGCCGGTTGCCATTGATACCATTAGTTTCAATTATACAATAGTTCCGGCGAGAGATAGATTTTATATTGCAGCGCACTCTATCTTAACTCCATATAAAATAAGTATGCAATTCAATTATCCGGTGGACACACTTTCCGCATTAAATATTACTAATTACGCGGTTGAACCGTATAATCCTATTAATAGTATTGCGTTAAATGACAATAAAACCGTGATGATAAACCTCAAAAATCGCGTTGGTGCAATTGGGAAAGAATATAAAGTGATCTGTAAGAATGTCTTTTCGGATAAGATCACCGGTTCGTTGGTTATTGAACAAGGGGCAGGCAGTGAAGTAATTTTATTAGCCAAAACAGAAGATTTGGAAAATGTTTTCATTTATCCAAGTCCGGCAAAAATATCCGGCGGCAGCGTAACTTTTGCAAATATTCCACAATATGCGGAAATATTAATCTATTCTTTGTCGGGAAATAAAATAAATCATATATTTGAAACTGACGGCAACGGTGGATTAACCTGGGATTTTAGAGATTTTAATGGCTCCACAATTAGTACCGGAGTTTATTTATTTCTTATTAAACAATTAGATAATAATAAAAACGAAGTCGGCCGGAAAATAGGAAAATTAGCTGTTATTAAATGAAATTAAACAAAAGTGATATTACAATTTCAAATGGATTAAGTCTCTTAAGACTTTTTATGGCAATTCCATTTTGGTTTTTGCTAGACAATTTTCAAGAACCCGGAATCAAAACTATTACAATCCTTGTAGGAGTAGTTGTTGTATTTACAGATTGGGCAGATGGATTTTTCGCCAGGAAATTTAACCAGATAACTGAATTCGGTAAGATAATTGATCCTTTAGCTGATAAGGTTTGTGCCGCAGTTCTGGTTTTTAAGCTCTATCTTATTGGAGAGATTACACCATTGCTATTCTTTATCCTCCTTGGAAGAGACCTTTTGATATTTTTTGGGGGAATACTTCTTGCAAAATATTTGGGAAAAGTTTTGCCTTCCAACTTCCTCGGGAAAATAACCGTTACGATATTTGCCGGTTTTGTTTTCATGATTTGTTTTAGTGTGGATAAAAATGGTTATCCCTACTTATTTGTGTATTATTTGATTATTGTATTGTCGTTTCTATCTTTCATTGCCTATGGAATTAGAGCGGCAGAATTTATAAAAAAGAGAAAAAATGGGCTTATTTAAGAACATAAATTTTGAAAAACTTACTTCCGGATTAGCAAAAACAAGATCAGCGATAATTAATCGGATTTCTGAGGCAGTAACCGGCAAAGTGAAGTTAGATGAAGAAATCTTCCATGAATTGGAAGAAATCTTGATTACCTCAGATATGGGTGTAGAACTTTCTGCCGAAATCATTGAAGACGTAAAGAAAAAATTAGTGATTGAATCTGTACGTAATGAGGAAACGATTTATAAAGTGATGCAAAAATCACTTACTAATATTTTAACTGAATCAATCCTGAGTGATGTTTATGAACCGGAATATGAGAAATTCAAACCCTTCATAATTCTTGTAGTTGGTGTGAATGGAGCAGGCAAAACTACCACTGTTGGAAAAATGGCTCATAATTTTAATCAAGCTGGAAAAAAAGTTATAATCGGCGCCGCAGATACTTTCAGAGCAGCCGCGAACGAACAACTCGAAGTTTGGGCGCAACGTGCTAAAGTTAGCATCGTTCAAAAAAGCGGGGGAGTGGATCCATCTTCAGTAGTTTATGAAACAATAAAAAAAGCGATTGATGAAAAAATTGACATCGTTTTGATAGACACCGCAGGAAGATTACACACTAAGAGTAATTTGATGGATGAATTGACAAAAATCAAACGAGTGATAAAAAAACTGCTCGATTATGCGCCAAATGACATTTTTCTTGTGGTTGATGGGAGCACCGGGCAAAATGCCATTCATCAAGCCAAAGCATTTTCAAAATCAGTCGGTTTAACGGGATTGATTATAACAAAATTAGATGGTACAGCCAAAGGGGGAATTGTTTTCCAGATCGCTAAAGAATTAAAACTTAAAATACCCTATATTGGGGTTGGTGAAGGAATTGATGATTTACAGAATTTTGATAAATCTTTATTTGTAAAATCATTAGTTCAAATTGATTAATCCATATATGGTAAGTATTTAAATAGATAATTAAATGATAAATCGAACAAATCTTTTCTTCATTCTGAACCCCACTGCCGGTAAGGGGAAGGGAACTAAAATTACTCCGAAAATCAGAGAAATTCTGGATAAATTATTAATCCCTTCAGACAATCTAAAAATCTCCGAATATCCCGGGCATGCCACCGAATTAGTTAAAGCACATCAAGTTACAAGTTCGACAATATTTTGTATTGGCGGAGATGGTTCCTTAAATGAAATTATTAACGGGATGAGTGATGGAAAGGTTGTCTCTCTCGGAGTGATTCCCATTGGTTCCGGGAATGATTTTGCACGAGCTATTGGCAATTTAAAACCAAGTTTTTCAATTGAGGATTACATACAAAGTGAAAGTTCAATTTTATGTGATATTGGGCACGTTCGTGTCATTCTTAATGGTAAACTGGTTTTGGATAAAAAATTCATTTCGAGTTTAGGGATTGGATTTGACGCTTTGGTAGCTTTCAAAATAAGATCAATCAAAGTTTTAAAAGGATTGGCGCTTTATTTAGCGTCGGTTATTGCCAGTTTATTTAGTTATAAGGCACCCAAAAGTAGACTCGAAATACCTGAACATAATATTAAATTAAACGATAAATTTTTCTTGTTTGCGGTTGGCAATACCGAAACAGCTGGGGGAGGTTTTAAATTAAATCCGGGAGCAAAGATTAACGACGGATATCTAAATCTTTGTTTTGCTAAAGATATTTCTAAATTGACTGTTTTAAAAGTTCTCCCAAACGCAATTCCGGGTACACATATAAAAGATAAACGCGTATTTACATATAAATTTAAGAATTTAACCTATTCAACCGTAGAAAAAATATTTCTTCATATTGATGGAGAAGCAATTGAGTTAGAGGCAGGGGAGAAACAAATCCATATTAATGTGGAGATGGGATACCAAAATGTTATTGTTTGTTAAATCTATTAGTTTACATAATATACATTATCATGCAATATTCTTTTAATAAAGGTTTCACATATTTAGTAATTATAAAAACCTTCTCCACTTTTTCTTCCCAATTTACCAGCAGCAACCATTTTTTTTAGTAATGGACAAGGACGGTATTTTGAATCATTATATCCGCTATAAAGCACTTCCATAATAGATAGACAAACATCCAATCCTATAAAATCTGCTAAGGTTAATGGGCCCATTGGATGATTCATGCCTAATTTCATAACCGTGTCGATGTCTTCAGCTTTTGCGACACCTTCCATTAACGCAAATATTGCCTCGTTGATCATCGGTAATAAAATTCTATTTGATATGAATCCTGGATAATCATTTACTTCACAAGGCGTTTTACCAATAGATACAGCCAGATTAAAGATTGTTTTAAAGGTTTCATCTGATGTTGAATACCCGCGAATAATTTCAATTAATTTCATTATCGGTACCGGGTTCATAAAATGCATACCGATAAATTTTTCAGGTCTACAAGTATTTGCTAATTCTGTTATTGAAATTGATGATGTATTTGAAGCAAAGATACAATTTGGGCTAATTATCTCTTGTAACTCCTTGAATATTATAGTTTTAGCTAATTTGTTTTCATAGATGGCTTCAATCACTAAATCTGTGTTTGCTGGTGTATTTTCGATCCCGATAATTGTAGAAATCTTGCTAAGCGCCTCGTGGTTCTGAATCTCAGTAATTGTTCCTTTTTTGACCATTCTATTGAGATTGTTAGAAATTGAGGCAAGTGCAGTATCAATTTTAGTTTTATCTATTTCGACAAGGTTTACAGAATAACCACTTAGCGCAAAAACAGTCGTTATTCCATTTCCCATTGTTCCACCGCCAATAACAGATATTTGAGTAATCATGATTTCCCTTTCTATTTTTTAATTTTCATTATCGATGAAAGTAACATTACAAGTCTAAATTTTAAAATATTTATGTTCACATTAGTGTTTGCAAGCTGATATAACAAATATTCGCAATCCTTGATAACACCTGATAAACTAAGATGGCTATATTTCAAGTTAAATTTATCGATAGTTTCCTTATAATTTGCAAAATAATAAGGTGTTTTACCGTTTTTTGATGTACCCAATTCATACAACCAGTAAATGATAAATCTAATTATTAGCTGAAAATCTTTCTCTTCCTTCTTCCCTACTTCGTTTATTTCCCGTAAACAGGAGTAGTACTTCCCTACCAAACCAAATCTTAAAATAGAGATCGTTTTATCCATGAAATAATTAATGTCTGATCCAAGTAATTCCAAAGCTTTTGTATAGGAACCTTCTGACATTCTGCTTACAATCTGAGCTGCATCGAGTTCCACTTCAAAGAATTTAGTTAGAATATTCTCAATTTCTGTTTCTGATAAGGGTGAAAATTGAAATTCCTGGCATCTCGACCTGATTGTCTCGCGCAAGGCATTCAAATTCGAGGTTGTTAAAATGAAATAAGTGTTTTCCGGTGGTTCTTCCAAATTTTTCAATAGCGCGTTTTGCGCCGCTTCGTTCATTAAATCAGCTTCGGAAATTATTATTACACGTTTTTGTAAAGTTGCAGATTTTAGAGTTAAATACTTTTGAATTTCGCGAATACTATTAATTTTGATGTCATTCGCATTGGGGATATCAAGTTTGTAATAGTGATTCAACTCTTTTTTTACCAATTCACTTTTGATTTTTTCAAACTCAGCCGCTGATATTTTATCAACCGGTCCGTCGGACTCGGTTTCATTTTTCCCTCTCGGTAAAGCTGTAATGAATTTAATATTTGAGTTGTCAAATAATTTTAAGTGTCCGGAAGAAGATTCATTTAATATTAAAAAGGCAAACCGGATAGCTATTGCATCCATTCCAAAGCCATCATCACCATGAAAAATTAACGCATGATGAAGTGCGCCACTCTCAACCAGTTGGGTTAAGGAGTGCTTGATATTTTCCTGTCCTATCGTATTAAACCACATAATCTCAAGAAATAAAAAAAGGCACTAAATATAGTGCCTTTAATGAACAATTTTTAAAAAAATTATATTTCATCTTCGTTATAGAAGAAATCTTCATCGGTTGGATAATCCGGCCAGATGTCCTCAATTGATTCATATGGCTCTTCAGAATCTTCCAGTTCTTTTAGGTTTTCAATAACTTCTAAAGGGGCTCCGATTCTTTCACAATAATCAATTAGCTCATCTTTTGTGGCGGGCCAAGGCGCATCATCTAAAAATGAAGCTAATTCAACAGTCCAAATCATAAAATAAAATCCTTAGTATTAATTAGTAGCAAATAATTGCGAATCGTTAAAAAAGAAATGTCCAGGATCAAGATTTACCCCATTGTGTAATACTTCATAGTGAAGGTGAGGACCGGCAGAGAGTCCGCTATTTCCAGTTTGGGCGATAAACGTATTTCTGTTTACTTTTTGACCCTGTTTAGCTTTAGTGCTTGATAGATGACCATAGATAGTTTTATAACCAAAACCATGGTCAATTTCAATACAAAGACCAAACCCATTTTTATAACCTACAAAATCAATAATTCCGCCTCCCGAAGCATAAACGGGTGTTCCAACATTTGTGATAATATCGAGACCATTGTGCATCCGACTAATATGTAATATCGGGTGAAGTCTCATCCCAAAACCGTGTACTGCAAGTGATCCGCTGCAAGGTTTTATAGCCGGAATAGCTTTGTAGAGTTCTTCATTTCTCTTTAATGCCGCTGAAATGTCCTCAATGTTCTGTTTTTCAAACTTAACTTTTGTCAATAATCTGTCGACGAAAGCATCAACTTCTTTCAACTGGTTACTTGCGGTGCTATTATTAAACTCAAAATTTAAACTAAATTCGCCGCCGCCAATACCTAATTCATGTTCTTCTTTTGAAATAGCAGGTAAATTAGCTGCAATTCTTAACTCGTTATTAACTTGTAGAAGACTATCCAATTGAGAATTAACGATTTGATAGTTTTTGATGAGGGATTCAAATTTTTGCTGGAAGGCTTGGTCTGTGGGTAATTCTTTTTTATTTGAAAATTCACCAATTAAGAAAAACCCGACTGAAGAAATGAAAAGTATAAAAACAGCAACCAAAAGCGCTAATTTGGATTTTAGGCTATTGATTTCCGTAAACTTTAGGTTTTTATAATTAAAGTAGTATAATTTCTTCATAATTTGTATGCGAAAATAAACAATCGAATCCTCTTTGTCAAACAAAATCTCCGCAAACCAAAAAAAATATTTTATTCAAAATCGTGCTCGAAATAATTCACTCCCCTCTCCGACTTATCCTTACTTTTGTTCATTATTGCGCGTTCCAACCTATTTTTAAATACCTCAGCAGCGTCGTATCCGTTATGCTTTAATAGATAATGGAGAGCAATTACTTCTGAGATTACCGTAATATTTTTCCCGGGGATAATCGGAAGTTTTACATAAGGAATTTCAACATCTAAAATTTTTTCCAAAGTTTCGTCCAGTCCTGTACGTGTGTAAGTTGAACCATCATTCCAAACTTCTAATTCGCAAATAACTTCTAATCGTTTTTGATGACGAATGGCTCTAACTCCAAACATTTTTTGAATATCAAGAATTCCCAAACCTCTAATTTCCATAAAATGTTTTACCAACGATGTTCCGGCGCCGATTAGAATTCCTTCTCCCTTTTTAGTAAGAATTATTATATCATCACCGACTAATCTGTGCCCTCTTTCGATAAGGTCTAACGCCACCTCGCTCTTCCCTACTCCAGATTTTCCAATAAAGAGGATTCCAACGCCATAGACGTCTACAAAGGAACCATGAATTGAAACTCGCGGCGCAAATTGATCATCAAGAAAGTCGCTTATTAAATAAGTTAATTTGGTTGTTAAAAGCGGGGAGGAAAAAAGAGGAACATGCGATGATATGGCTAAATCGATCATTTCCGGGAAGGGTTGATTCCCATCAGTCAGAATTATACAAGGTATGGGGAATTCAAATAATTTCTTTAAAGCTTTAATTCTTTTATCATCGGATAAATTTTTGAGATACGTGACTTCCGTATTTCCAAATATTTGAACTCTCTCGTAAGAGAATAATTCAACAAACCCGGCTAATGCTAAGCCGGGTCTGTGAACGTTTTGATCTTTAATTTCGCGGCTAAATCCAGTCTCATCAGAATGTAAAGTTAGCTTAAATTTCGCCCTGGCGTTTGTGTAAAAGAAATTTACATCAATGGAGGCTGTTCTCGAAATAGCGTTTTCATCAATCTTAATCATAAGCTAATGTGATTTCTTTTTGGTTTTCAACTTTTCCAACTGACGTTGAATTTTTTCTACTGCTAGGACGGTTGATTTCTTATAATCATCCGATACTTCACTTGCGGTAAGAACCTGTCCAGGAACTTTTACAATAATCTCCGCGGTTTTTGTTGTGTCCTTATTAGCTTGATAGCTTAAAATGACATCAACATCTAAAATATTATCATAGAATCTATCAATCTTTGAAACCTCCCCTGAAATGAAATCTTTAAGAGTTTCATGAGCTTTAAATTTACGGGCAGTTATAGAGATATTCATGGTGAACTCCTTTTTTTTATGATTTTGGATGTGCTTGTTTATAAACGCTTTTTAAACGTTCTATGCTCACTTGGGTATAAATTTGCGTTGTTGAAAGATTAGAATGACCTAGAATTTCTTTTACCGCCGTTAGATCCGCGCCATGATTTAACATGTGCGTTGCTGAACTATGTCTGAAAATATGCGGGCTTTTCTTTTTGAGATCGGTAATACTACTCAAATATCTATGGACAAACCGGTAAACGTAATTCGATAAAACAGGTGAGCCATCTGATTTAATAAAGAAATAATTTTGATTTTTATCTGATGGTCTTTTTTGTAAATATTTTTTCAGAATTAGTTTTGACTCTTCGCCTAAAGGAACGATTCGCGTTTTGTTTCCCTTTCCCAACACCCGAATAATCGATGATGAAAAATCGACGTCCTTTAAAAGTATATTACATGCTTCGGAAACCCGCAAAGAGCAACCATAGAGAACTTCTATTACTGCCGCGTGCAGTAATTTCTCTCTGTGCTCAATGGAATCAATACTTTTTAACAATATTGAGTAGAGATTTTCCGGAATAACTTCGGGAAGTTTTCTTTTAATTTTCGGATTTTTAGTGTAAGCAATCAAATTTTTACTGATCAATTCCTTTTTAAACGCGTAAGAAAAAAATCTTCTCACAGATGAAAGCTTTCTGGAGATTGAGGACTTCTCCAATTCTTTTTCATTCAAGTAAACTAAAAATTGTTTAATCGTTCTCTCGTTTATAATCGTAATTTCAGCTCTATCAATTGAGTAGCAGAATGAATAGAACTGTTCCAAATCTTCTGTATAGGCTTTAATTGTTAAAGGAGAATAACCTTTGGTTGATTCTATTTCCTTTAAATATGAATAAATGACATCCTTCATTTAGAAATCTATTCCGCTTCTTCTACTTCATTTTCACTTTCTTCAACAGTTTCTTCTCCACAAATTGGGCATTTTAGGTAATTCCCTTTCTTTGCAGAGTACTTATGTTCCAGGTAACTGGAATCACCGTTCGGACACTCTTTTGCTATCGGTTTATTCCATGAAACAAAATCACAATCGGGATATTTCGAACAGCCGAAAAACGCCTTGTTCCTCTTGGATCTTCGTTCAACAATTTGTCCCTCTTTGCATTTTGGACAAGAAATTCCCAGAGTAATATTCTGAAGATAATCGCAGTCAGGATATTTTTCACATCCGATAAACCTGCCGAATTTGCCATTGCGATAAATGGTACGATTGTTACACTTAGGACAAGTTTCGCCGGTGTACTCAGGTTCTTTTGAATCTTGAGAAAATTCTTTAAAAGATTTAATGTTTTTACAATCGGGATAATTTGTACAAGCCAAATATTTTCCAAACCGGCTGAATCTGATCGCCATTTCGTTCCCGCACTTATCGCATAAGATTTTTTCAATTTTATCTTCCACGGTCGCCAGTGTTTCAGAAAATGGTTTGTAAAAATCATTTAGAACAGAAACATATTCATTCTCACCTTGCGCTATCTGATCTAATTCGGCTTCCATTTTAGCGGTAAAACTTACATCAAAAATATTGGGAAAGTTTTGCACGAGAATTCCGTTAATTTTTACTCCAAGATGTGTGGGAGCTAATTTTCTTTCAGCAGCGGAAACATAATTTCTATCCACTACTGTGCTTACGATTGATGAATACGTACTCGGTCTTCCGATTCCTTTGCTTTCTAATTCTTTTATTAAACTGCTCTCGGTGTATCTGGGAGGCGGTTTGGTAAAATGTTGCGTCTCTTTCAAATCATCTAAAAGAAGTTTATCGCCTTTCTCCATTCCGGCGGGAATGGTTTCGTTCTTTGCTTCAGCTTTATCATCAGCTTCGGGATCATACGTTTGTTCTTTAACTTCTACATACATCTGCATAAAACCACTGAAAAGTAACGCTTGCCCGTATGCTTTAAAGAGAAATTCATCTGCTGAGATTTCTATTACCGTTGTCTCTAATTCCGCCGGTCTCATTTGAGAAGCGATGAATCTTTTCCATATCAATTGATATAGTTTGAATGACTTGTCGTCCAAAAATTCTTTTACTTTTTCAGGAGTGTACAACATTGAAGTTGGTCTGATGGCTTCGTGCGCATCCTGAACATTTGCATTTTTCTTTTTATCATATTGGTTTGCAGTTGACGGAAGATAGTTTTCACCAAAGTAATTTTTTATGAATTCACGAGTCTCAACCAAAATATCTTCTGAAATACGAGTTGAGTCGGTTCTCATGTAAGTGATTAAACCTACTGTGCCGTCTTTTCCAAGATCAATACCTTCGTACAATTTTTGAGCAATTCCCATAGTTTGTTTTGCACGGAACCGCAAAGCTTTGGAAGCTTCGGACTGCAAAGTACTGGTTATAAACGGCGGAGCCGGATTTCTCTTCGTATGTTTCTTTACGATACGTGAAATCTCGAAATTATTTTTTTGTTTAACCGTATTAAATAATTTTAAAGTGTCCGCTTCATTGTTCAAAAGAATATGATGTTTAAGAAATTCTTCTAATTCTTTTTCGCTCATCTTTGCGTGAGGCGCAACTTTAATTTCTTTTTCATTTACACTGAAAAGTTTTGCTTTGAATATTTCTTTTGAAGCGGTTTCAAAAAATCCCCAGATAGACCAATATTCAATTGTTATGAAATTTTCTATTTCAACTTCCCGCTCACAGATCAAACGAAGCGCGACGGATTGAACTCTTCCCGCGGATAAAGTAACACCGGCTTCTTGAATTACCGCTTTCCATAAAAACGGACTGACTTTATAACCGATCAATCGATCCATTATTCTTCTTGCACGCTGAGAGGCTACTAAGCTTGTATCTATCGAACGCGGAGCTTGCATTCCTTTTAGAACGCCGTTTTTAGTTATCTCATTAAACAACACACGAAACACTTTTGTATCATCTTTAACATTTAAATAATCGGCGATATCCTGTGCAATTGCTTCTCCCTCACGGTCAGGATCGGTCGCTATATAAATGTTGTCACTTTTTGATGAGAGACTTTTTATTTTTTTTAGAAGATCACCTTTACCGCGGATGGTTACGAATTGCGGTTGAAATTGGTTATCTACATCAATGCCAAGTTTAGATTTAGGGAGATTTTTTATATGCCCTACCGTTGCTTCAACGTGGTAATTTCTTCCCAAATATTTATTAATGGTTTTCGCTTTAGCGGGTGATTCAACAAGAACAAGATTTTTACTCATAATAGCTTAATTTATTTTATCTGAAAGATACAGAAGCTTTCGGCTTCCCGGGATTGATAATTTGTCTACATCAATAATGGAATTTAAGATCAGAAAATTCATTTCATCTTCCGTAAGAGGAAATTCCGGGAAGAAAAATATTTGTTCCATTATTCCGTCGAGGTCTGAATTAGTAAGTAATCCGATATTAAATAGTTTTAAAAGTCGATTGTAATTTTGCATACCGATAATGTGCATTTCATCCTCGGAAAAAATCCTCATTCCTTTGGAGATAGTTGGTCGAGCAATATGTCCAACCTGATTCGCGTTTATCTTATCGATGATCCAACTGTAAGCTGTTGCCACAATTGTTTTATCATATTTTTTCTTTTTCAACAATTTCGATTCAACTTGTTCCAAAGATTTATCTTTTGCAATTCCGTCAAGTAATTTTGAAAGCACCTCGGCTAATCTATTTCTCATTGTTTGTTCAGTACCAAATAGTTCAATTTCTTCACTAAAGATGTCTCTTTTCTCTTCATTTTTAATTTATCATTTATTTGCTGATCATCATAACCTACCAGATGAAGTATCCCGTGGATGATGAGTCGGAGATATTCTTCTTTCCCCGAAATATTAAATCGTTGTGCATTTTCAACCGCGTCTTCGTAAGATATTATGATTTCACCATCCAAATCGGAATTACTTCCATTGTAGTTGAAAGTTAAAATATCGGTTGTAAAATGATGGTTCAGATATTTACCGTTAAGTTCCAATATTTCTTTTTTGTCAACAAACGAAACATTAATACTAACTATTGAAAAACCTATCTCTTTCGACAGCTCCAGAATAATTTCTCTTACGAGTGATTTCTTAAAATTAATTTTTTTCGGAATTAAGATAGCAATTTTTGTATTTGAAATATTCATAAATGATTATTTCATTTCTATTAATGAATCTCGTGATATTCTAGAATATTCTAAATAATGTAACGCTGACTTTGTGAGGCCATCTAATTCTGCCGCAGAAAGCTGCCTAATAACTTTGCATGGAACTCCCGCAACCAACGTTCCTTTGGGAACAACATACTTCGGAGGAACAACCGCGCCGGCAGCAACAACACTTCCTTCTTCCACAATCGCCCCATCTAAAACAACAGCTCCCATCCCGATCAAACATAAATTATTTATTGTGCAACCATGCAGCGTAACACTATGCCCGATGGTAACATTGTCCCCGATTACCAAAGGATTCGTTTCGGCTGTTACATGAAGCATAGAGCAATCTTGAACATTCGTCATTTTACCAATGCGAATAGAGTTTACGTCTCCGCGAATAACCGTATTGTACCAAACGCTGGAGTCTTCTCCAATTTTTACATCACCGATAATTTTTGCTCCCGATGCAATGAAAACTGATTCATCAACATCAGGTAACATTCCATTGTAAGGGAAGAATAGTTGATCTTTTACTAATTGTTGTATTTTGGTGGAGTCCATCCTGGTCTATTCCATGATTTTAATTCTAAACTAACATTTCCTATTATTACTTTCATTTTAGCGAGAATCGGAACCGCCGCTTTGTCATTCGAGAACCAACCTTCAAAGCGACCGGTTAAACCAAACACACTTATGAAATCTGTGTCACCATCCAAATACGTACACGCGATATCGTGATCAACTGCATCGATGGATATTTTATCTATTCGATCATAGAAATTTATTTTTGTAAAAACTTTTTCTTCTGTAACAAAACAAGGTACTTTTTCCGATTTATTTTGCCCGTTATTCATTCGGGCGTAATAGAAAATCGAAAGTCCGTCATGGTACATTTTTTCAGCGCTAGTAGTTGAGTCAGTCCATAATTCTGAAGGTGAAACACTCCCCTTTTTAACCCGGAGTTTATGGTTTTTGTAATCGAAATAGTATTCGGTGTAAGTCGTATATTCTTCTTTCCTAATCAGACCTTTGAAAAATTCCGAATAGTAATCTGTGTTTACTTTACTTTCATAAATTTGATGAAGACTAACAAAGGGGATACCCGAATAAGAATCAATGTGCGCTACGGTGTTATAAACTGTTTTCCCTTGGTATTCTTTTTTATTGACGATCCTCAACCGGACTTCACCAAGTTTTAAAAAAGAATAACTTACTACATACGTAATATCTTCGCCAACGAGTAATTCTTTTTCAGAAATAATGGGGACTGAAAATGTTGCGCTTTCAGGTTTGTAAGTAAAACCCGATTGCAACAAGATCACGCATATAAGCACAAAAAGATAAATAGAAGATTTCATCTCTATTTTATATTTGCTAATTCTTTTGCTTTACCAAAAAGAGAAAGAGCCTTCTTAACTTGTTTATCCATAGGTATTAATGTTGAATACCAACCTTCATTTTTCCAATAATTCCTAGCTATCGTTGCTTTAAGTCTTGCTTTGATGTAATCTTTTTCCGCTTCATAATCTTTCTCAACGAACTTCACATCCTTCCCTTTTGCAAATTCGATAAAGGATTGCATATCTGAATCCGACAGATCAAAAGAAGAAATATAATTTACAAGATTATCTCCGCTTACTTTTTTGATGGAAGCGCCGTGCAGATCAATGTAATGTAAAGCGAAGAGATAAAAAGTATTTTTTCTAATCAGATTTGCCGAATAGTCAGTCAATTTATCAGACTTAACAAAATAATCGGGAGTAATTCCGCCGCCGCCGTAGACAATTCTCCCTTTACCGGTTTTATATGTAGGATGTAAAGAATCATTTTCAGTTTTGTGCTCAAGATTTTCACCGTCATTTTCATCGTCTCTATCCATCGTTTCAAGGTAATAATCTTTTTTATCTTTATCCTTATACTGTCGCTGGATCAATCTTCCGGAAGGAGTGAAATATTTTGAAATAGTTAATCTAAGAGAACTTCCATCATTTAACGGAAACTGACGCTGTACTAAACCCTTCCCAAACGTAGTTTCTCCAACAACTAAACCGCGATCCCAATCTTGTACCGCGCCGGAAACAATCTCGCTTGCGGATGCGCTTCCTCTATTTACTAATACAACGAGTGGAATTTTTTCAAATGGCGAAGTAACCGAAGAATAAAAATCTTCGTCAAATTCTTTTCTTCTGCCGCGGGTATAAACTATTTTCTTTTCTCCTTCAATAAAAAGATCGGCGATTTGAAATGCTTGATTTAAATAACCACCGGGATTATTTCTAAGATCAAGAACTAATTGTTTCATCCCCTTATTCTTCAAATCGTCCAAAGCGGATTGCAACTCATCGGTAGTTTTTTCCGCAAATCTACTCACACTTACATATCCGGTTTGTTTGTCAAGCATGATGTGTGTGTCAACCGAAAAAAGCGGAATTTTATCACGAGTGATCTCATATTCCATCGGCTCCTTTACACCAACCCGCAAAACCAAAACTTTAACTTTTGAACCGGATTTTCCGCGTAATTTTTTTCTTACATCATCATTCGTAATTCCAATGCAATCTTTATCATCAATTTTCACAATTCTATCACCGGCTAAAATTCCTAATTGCTCGCTTGGTCCGCCGGTAATGGGAGAAACTACAGTCAACGTATCGTTTACAACTTGAAACTCAATACCGACTCCTTCAAAATCTCCGCGAAATTCTTCTTCAACCGAGGTCATTTGTTTAGCCGGAATATAAACCGAATGAGGATCAAGTTCATTTAACATTCCGTTAATTGCCGACTCAACAAGTTTTTGCGTGTCTATATCTTCCACATAATATTTTTGGGAAAGCATTAATACATCATGGAACTTCTGTACATTTGCAAATAGATTATCATCTGCAAGCGCTTTTTGTATTTGCGTTCCGAGCAGTATTCCCGATGTTAAAATAATGACCATCAACGGGATTCTATATTTTTTATAATTCATTGTTAACCTTATTAAATTTTTACTTGTAATGAAAAAATTGTAGTAACATAAAGATCGCTATATTTTAGAATATCATACCTCTGAGGATAATTTGCGTAAACCGCTTGAACCAATAGTTTAATATCATTATAGGGTTCATAATAAATATCAACAGACGTTTTACGGAAATATTGTTTTACGCCGTCCAGGAATTTCACCGTTTCCGCATCACCATTCCGGTGACCAACAGATAAATCGCCGCCGACATTTTTTATGATGTCTCCGTTGCCGTTCAAATAATTTGCTCCATGCACCATATAGCTAAAAGAAAAAGAGACTTCAAAACGGTGTAATAATCTATAATTTATTTTTGAAAAGAACAATTCACTATTTGGTGCAAGAACGGATGAGAGTCCGTATCCGAAATTGGTGAAGTTATTGTTTGGTAAACGATGTGTGAAGACAAAAGGTTCAACTCTTGTATATTCTAAATGGAAATCAATCGGAATAATGTTATAAAGATTGTAGGATGAAAGACCAATATCCCATAGTGTTTGATTGCCAAACCATCCTGTGCCTATTTTACCGTAATTAATATCGTCTATGAGCAGAGTAGCAAAAAGTTTTAATCCTTTGATTGACCGATTTTCCAGATCGAAGAAGATCATCGCGTTATCACGATCTCTGTTACTGTGTTCAACCGATTTATAAAAATTGAACGGATTGAGATATGATAATTCCATCGGGCGATCACCATAAATAATTATTTCGCCTGCTCCCAAGGTAAAGTTATCTGAAAGATTAAATCCCAACCTATGGTAAGCCATATATTTTTCTTTCAGAACATTGACTCCACCGGTAACCGTATCTGTCGCATAGGAACTTTGTCCCAACATTTTTCCGTGGAATGAAAAGAAAGTAAATATTCCGTAATTAAATTGGAGTTGCAAATAATCAAACTTCGGACTGTCATCAGAAAGGATTGCTTTATTCTCTCCGTACCCAAGCAGCAATCGGTCTCTGCCAAACTTTAGATTTATCCAATCAAAATCGAGTGAAAGATGTCCTTCATTATCATCAAAAAAAGTTTGTTCCGCTGATTCGTTGAATTTATAATTGTATTGCAATTCTTTTTTCTGAAGCGCGGCTGTTTTACTCCCCATCGAAAACCCGTTGGAACCTTGAATATAAAAGCCGAAAGTATTGTACAAAGTACCTCTAATAATACCACCGGCATTCAACAATCCTCCGCTATATGCAGACGAATTATTTCTATGAGAAATGAAATCTCCATCAGCCGTTAGGTTGATGAATAAATTTCCTTTTTTACCGGAATTGAAATAAAAGAATTTTTCTTTCTGTGATAACAATTCATACTTCTCACCATCAAGTAATGATTGAAAACTGTCGGTGGTTTCAAACATCTCGATACTGAATTCGGACTTAAGATCGAGAAGAATATTTCTATCAACTGTATTGAGTTCAATGTTAATTAATTCGACTTGTTTTAAGTAACCGGCGATTGCCTTGCGTGTTTTTGGTTTTTGAAACGAGTCATAATCTTTTATAAAGTGAAGCGCGTCCATCCGCTCAAGAAAAGAGTAGACCGGGTTAGCTATTGGAACATATTCAGCTTGCGAGAAGACGACTATCGGAAAGATTAAAAATAGTATTACGAATATTTTTTTCAACGGACTTCTTCCC
>Ga0209417_1001887_pt1 | contig 35933 bp, 29 predicted proteins | sample RifGroF2_FD_184002 | JGI IMG/M metagenome (GOLD analysis project Ga0209417, IMG submission 184002) | Groundwater microbial communities from Rifle, Colorado, USA - Groundwater F2 (SPAdes) (version 2) | ecosystem: Environmental > Aquatic > Deep subsurface > Groundwater | place: Rifle, Colorado... | reverse complement strand
AGATTGGTGGCAGGGGTAGCATTCGGGCTAATGTCAATAGGTTTGTATATTGGTGCCGCTTATACCAAAGGCAAGACGCGGACCGGCTTGGCGGTGGCGGCATCTATTGTTGCCGCGGTAAGTTCCGCCTTTATAGCCACGGGATTAGTTAGTCAAGAAAAGAGATGGGCAGATGATAGGAAGTTGTTAAATGAGATCAAAGAAATACGTGCATCGTCCAAACAAATTGACGCCGATATTGCCGATTTCAGAAACGCAGCTCAGGGTGGTCTAGGTAGGCCGAAACCCGGTTACGAAGACGTTGAAGGATCACCGATCCACAACCGAGCGGTGAAAATTGAAGAAGACGAAGCTGATAGAGAAGAACGGTTACGAGCGGAAAATTATACTTTAAGGATGGGTTTGGATGAAGTGGATGAAGAACACTGGAACCGGAAACAGGAAATTTATACTTTACAGATGCGTATTTTGGAATATATAGGCAGTGTTTCCGGTATTCCTTACGGCCCCGGCATTAAGTAAAGGACCGAGCACCTTAGGAATTGCTAGTGCGCGAGACTGAATACTCGACGTTGCAGACATCAGATACGGGATTCACTTTGTTCCGTCATTGGCATGGTTTCGACGTACTTACCACGGCGGAAGCGTGAAAAACAGGACCCATTTCCGATTTTCGGAGAGAGACTGGTCAGCAAAGAGTAATCTTTGCAGACAGACTTGATTCAATTGAAAATGGAAAGTTGAAAGTTGAAAATGGAAAATGGAAAATGAGTGAGAGAAGGGAGAATAATTGAAAATGGAAAATGGGAAATTGATGGTTGATGGTTTTTTAGAGAACTTTGAACTTTCAATTTTCAATTACCAGCGGAATTGCCTCCTTGCTCCCTGGCCGACTCCGGCAACGGGCAGGCTATCGCCGTACTTTACTGAACTCTTACAAAAATTCAAATACTAAATATTATTCAATTTTTAGTATTTTTACAAGAATTCAATCTTTACCAGGGTCACTTTCCTGCTGTTTTTTGAAAGCAGTCTCTGTAAGTTTGCATGCAGCAGGTTTTATTCTGGCGAATAGTTCAGCAAAATTCTTCCTGGCTTGCTCTATCAAAGGAAACAAATTTCCTGTCAAGAAGTATGACCCGGCCGTTTATAATAACTGAAGAATTATAGGAGTATGCTTCAAAAGCTGCGGGAATGATTAAGAAAATAAACAGGAAAATTATTGATTTCATGAGGATGATGTAATTCAACAGGATGTTAATTAATGTTACTTTTCGAGCTTGTCATTATCGATATTTTTAAACTCGACATCAACAACAGCATCTGAAGGTTTCTCCGAAGAAGGAGATTTTTTTTTAAAAATAGATCTGAATATGGGAAGTACTGTTTTTTCAAATTCCTGATAATGTGGATTATTATGATATTTCTTTTTCTTAAAGTAATGATAGGTAAAGATTAATGTAGCGCAGAAAAGTACGATTGGCACTACTATAAAAAGAAAAATCATTACAAGAGGAATCATTATAGCCGCCGTAATGGGCTTTGGAAGCACTTTCGTGTATTTGTAATAATCTATCATTAAGGAATCAGCTATAAATTTGAAATATATTGAACATTCTAAAAATGAAACTTGATAATGTGAGCATAATTGTATTATAATTTATACGATTTTTACAGGCAAAAAGAAATTATTTTATAAATTTATTTGGGTAGAGAATGTATTCTGGAAGTTTTTCAAAAGGCAAATTACTTTGTATAGGCTTCATACTGATGTTTTTATTAGCCATATCAGACCAGCTTACCAAATATCTTATATTATTAAATAAAGAGAATCTCTATCGAGATCCGCTGCAAATAATTCCAGGAGTTTTTAATATAGTTTATGTCAGAAATACCGGCGCCGCCTGGGGCATTTTTCACGGAAACAACTTTGCATTGCTTGCAATTGCTATTGTCGCCTTAATAGCTTTCAGTATATTTTTTAAGAGTATAACTGAATGGTATCCTGAAAGAGTTGCAGGTTTTTTTATGATCATAAGCGGGATTATCGGTAACTCGATAGACCGTGTCTTTAGAGGTTCAGTTGTTGATTTTCTTGATTTTTATTACGGGCAATACCACTGGCCTTCTTTCAATGTAGCCGACAGCTCAATTTGCGTTGGAGTTTTTCTGATTATAATCTCATCGCTTTTAAGAAAGACGGTTAAAAAAGAGCAATCTGAATTAAAATCCGATGAAGGATAAGCCTATTGTTGTCATAATGGGGCCAACCTCTTCAGGTAAAAGTGATCTTGCTTTGGATATTGCTAGGAAGATGCCGGCTGAAATCATTTCTGCTGATTCAATGCAGCTCTATGTAGGGATGGATATCGGAACGGCTAAACCTTCCAGAGAAGAGCAACGACTTGTTCGTCATCACCTGCTTGATTTTTTTGATATTTCTGAGAGGTTTGAAGTTTTTACTTATGTCAAACTTGCTTCTGAAGCTATTGCTGACATTCAATCAAGAAATAAGATTCCTCTCATTGTCGGCGGATCTGGTATGTATATTAAAGCTCTTTTGTATGGGCTTGATCCTCTTCCTTCTGATCAGGAACTTTCAAAGAACCTTTACGGGAAATATGAAAATGATAATCTTAAGCTCATAAATGATCTGGCAGAAATTGATCCAAATTCAGCTGAATTATTCAGGGAAAAGACAAGAAAAATGATTCGCGCCATGGAAGTATTTATCCTTACCGGAAAATCAATTCTTGAACAAAATACAAAATGGGATTCAAAAAAGATGAAATATTCTGCCATTTCTTATAAAATTAAGCGTGACAGAAAAGATTTATTCGAACGAATATCTTTGAGAACTGATAGGATGTTATCTGAAGGATGGATAGAAGAAACAGAGAAACTTATTCAAAAAGGATTAAATTCAACTCCTACTGCAAGGCAGGCTATAGGGTATGGGTTAATCGGAAAATATCTTGATGGACAGATGTCATTTGAAGAATTGAGAATGAGGATAATAGCTGACACTAAGAAATTTGCTAGAAGACAAGAAACATGGTTCAATAACCAGCATCCAGAAGCTAAAGAGTTTTTTTTGCCTGACGACAAAGAGAAATTACTTAAAAGCATAATTGAAAGATATTCAAAGGAAAACAATTAATGGCTTTATTTAAAAAGAAAACTATCTCTCCCCAATCTGAAGGATTTGTTTATCGAAATAGCGATATCTCATTGCTGAGAATGGGAATTTTGAGCGTAGCCCTTGGTGTTATTGTTGGGGTAGGCACAATAGTATTCCGTTATGTGATTGCACTTATATTCAATGTTTCATTTTACGGCAAATTATCTCTCCAATACAGCCCTGACATTAAGACAGACGCGAGTATCTGGGGTGTCTATATCATATTTGTTCCTGTTATAGGTGCAATCATATTAGTTTGGCTGATAAAGACATTTGTAAAAAACTCAGAATCCCATGGTGTACCGGAGGTAATAAGCAGGCTCTATCATGCCAGAGAGAGAAAAAACACTACTCGAGGAGTTGTTATGGGGTTTTCCGCTGCTCTTTCAATTGGTACTGGCGGCTCCACGGGTAATGAGTCTCCGTATATTCAGGTAGGAACCAGCTTTGCCGAAGGGATGAGCCAGCATATAAATCTTTCCAAGAAGCAAAGAAATATACTTATTTCCGCAGGAGCAGCCGCAGGGTTAGCTACTTGTCTGAATGCGCCTCTTACCGGGATAATATTTGCTATTGAGCTGGTGCTTGTGACAATAAATATTACCAGCCTTTTTCCAGTAGCTGTTTGTACTTTGACTGCTGTTTACATATACAGATTCATTTTTGGTGCCGGTCCTGCCTTTCTCCTTTCTGGATTTGATGGTTATAAGTATGAGCTTATTCATATGCAGATGATTGTGATATTTTTAGCTTTTGGAATTGCAACAGGCGTTTTATCTGTCATTAGCATAAAGATATTTAAGTATATTGAAAGATTTTTCTCTAGAATTGAAAGCAAGTATACCAGACACTGCGCGGGTATGTTGATTGTAGGAATAATACTTTATTTAATGCTTACCTATACTGGCAGTTATTATGTCGATGGCATTGGAGAATATGCGGTTTTTGATGTGCTTATCAGAAATATATTAAATCCATGGTTTTTGCTTTTGCTTGTTTTTCTAAAGATAGTAGCTACCGCTATTACTGTGGGATCAGGCTCGTCGGGCGGAGTTTTTACTCCAATTATTTTTATTGGAGCCATTTTCGGTGGTTTCTGCTACCTGTTGCTGAATATATATTTTCCGGAATTAAAAGTAGATCCACATGTATTTGTTATGGCAGGCATAGCTGGTATGGTTGCATCCACCATAGGAGTTTTCTTAACAGGTATCATTGTAGTTTTTGAAATGTTTGGAAATATTCATTATGTTTATCCCGTGATAATTACAGCATCAATTGCCTTTGCTGTAAGAAAGCTTATGAAGACAGATAGTGTATATGCGATGTCTTTAAAGGAAAAGGGGTTAATAGTGCCAGAAGGACTTCAGGCAGCGATAATTCCAGCTATCAATGCGCACAACATTATGTCAAATTCATTTTGCATAATGTCTCTTGAGAAAGCTTATCAGCAAAGCAAAATTAAGGAAAGGATTATATCAAAAAACTTTGTTGTTATTACCGAGAAGGGAAGGATTCTCGGAATAATGAGAAATCCCATAGTAAGTGAAGAAACAATAGAACTTTTCCGTGAACATATTTGTAGCAAGGTAATGCTTTTTCATACCGGCACAAGTTTGCTTGAAATTACGAAAAACATGCAGGATAATTCTTTGGATTACGCCATAATTTCAAGGCGTATCAGGATAGACAAGCCTTACTCCGTAAAGGGGTTAATAACCAGAAGCGAAATTGATGTTATTACTATGAAGGAATATAACTGGCTGAATTAGGCTGCCGGAAGGCTTGTTGTCAAGCGCCAGGATGGTGCTTCCTTATTTTTCTTGGTGATTTTTCTTTCCTATTGGTAATGATATTTTCCCCTTTTTCTTTTGCAAGGCGCAAAGTTCTAAGCAGAAGAGTTTCGTAGACCGGTTTTCCTCCCAGAAGATAAGATACAATAGTTGCACTGAAACAAGTTAAGATAAGAGGTAGAAGAAGCTCGTAGTTTAAAGTCATTTCAGCTACAAGTATTATACCGGTAAGAGGCGCTCCCACTGTAGCAGCGAAAAGAGCGCTCATCCCTGCTACTGCAAAAATGGCAGGATGGGATACGGTACCTGGAAAATAAATCTGGGCAAAATGCCCGAAAAACATACCAAATAGTGTTCCTAACGCGAGCATAGGAGCAAAAATTCCTCCGGGAATGCCTGAACCGTAACTAATCCATGTTGTTCCAAGCCTCAAAAGGAATATAACGCCAAGCAGCATTACAGGAATTTGCATTTTTAAAGCCTCAGGTATCACCTCATAGCCTCCCCCGATTATTTCGGGGAAAAGGTTGCTGCATAGTCCCAGTCCTATTCCAACTATGGTTATATTCAGCCAGTAGGTTCTTGGTTTAAGTTTTGAAAAATAGTTAAGTGAAACAATAAGATACTTATTGAAGACAACGCCCATTATACCAAATATTGCCCCGAAAATAATAAAAAGCCATATCGATTCCAGTGAAGGGGTCTGCACAAAGACAGTCATTGGTATAGACTGCTCCTGGCCAATTATGCATCTCAATACAATTGTGCTGCTTAATGATGCGAGTATAACGCACTGCATTGACATGAAGCTGTATTTGAAATGAGGTCTCATTTCCTCGATTACAAAAAGTATTCCGGCTAAAGGCGCGTTGAATGCTGCAGCAAGCCCTGCTGCCGCCCCGGCAGCAATAAATGTGTGGGTAAAACCTTCTTCTATCTTTATTTTGCGGCTTAACATTTCGCCGATTGCCCCACCCATATGTATTGTCGGGCCTTCTCTTCCTGTTACAGCTCCCGAAGCAAGAGTAAGCACTCCTCCTATGAATTTTATTGGCAGTACCCGTTTCCATCTGAGAATTCTTTTGTTGCTTAGAACTCCTTCAATTTCCTGTACACCGCTGCCTGAAGTTTCCGGAGCATATTTCTTGACTATAAATAGAGATACTAGAATGCATATAAGAGAAAATAAAACAGGGAATCCCCACTGCCATAATATGCTGTTTTGCCACAATGTAAAAATATATGATTTGAGTTGCCCCATCATGGCTATCGAAAGCTGAAAATATGCGCCGATTAAACCGGTAAGACCTCCTACCAGGATGCCTGATATGGCCAGCATATATATCTGCTTTGCTTTAGTTTGAATAGTCTGAGGCGAATCACATTGTTTTGTCATAAAAAAGTTTTAACAATTTGAATTAATAATTTTCAGATAAAGATTTTACTTTTAAACAATACATTTTTACCGTTTGTTATTCATAAATTCAATAGACAAAATATGCTAAGTATCTCAAAACTTTATTTAGGCAATGAGGAATACGGAGATATTCTTCGTTATAAAGAGACTCGTTCGGTTTACAAGAAACCAATTGTAGTGTGGAATCTAACTTCCAGATGCAATTTGACCTGCGAGCATTGTTACGCTAACGCAGCTCATTTTGCAAAAAATACTGATGAATTATCTACTCAGGAAGGGAAAACTCTTATTGACGATCTTGCAGCTTTTAATGTTCCTGTTTTGCTTTTTTCAGGAGGGGAACCTCTTGCCAGGAAAGATATTTTGGAACTTCTTTCATATGCGTCTTCTAAAGGTCTGAGAACAGTTCTTTCATCAAACGGGACTCTTATCGATGAGGAAAAAGCCCGATATTTAAAGAGAATCGGTATTTCTTATATTGGGATAAGCGTAGATGGCAATGAACAAACTCACGACAGTTTCAGACATAAGAAAGGCGCTTTTCAGGAAACTATGAGAGGAATAAGGATTTCCTTGAACGCAGGCCTTAAGGTAGGCTTGCGCTTTACAATGAATAAAAAAAATGCCTCAGATATAGATTATATTTTCAATTTGGTAGAACAGGAAGGGATTCACAGGATATGTTTCTATCATTTAATTCCTTCAGGAAGGGGAGCCTCAATCAGAGAGCTCGAATTGAATATCGAAGAAAAAAGAAAAGTGATGGATCAGATTATAAACAGAACTACTGAAATCTATTCTAAATCAAACAGGACAGAAATCCTTACTGTAGCCAACCATTGTGATGGAATTTACCTCTACCTGAGAATGAAAAAAGAAAACCATCCTGACGCTGAAAAGATCTTGTCTTTTTTAAGAAGAAACTCTTCCGACAGCAGCGGGATAGGAATTTCCTCAATTAATTGGAATGGGGAAGTCTATCCTGACCAGTTTTGGAGAAACAGAATACTGGGAAACATCCGGCAAGAAAAATTCAGCGAAATATGGGATTCATCAAAAAACGAATTTATGAACAAACTCCTTAATAGACGAAAATTTATAAAAGGCAGATGCTCAAGATGTCATTATCTGGAAATATGCGGAGGCAATTTCAGGTCACGCTCTGAGTACATTACCGGTGATACATGGGCTTCTGATCCAGGGTGCTACCTTTATGATGCAGAGATTTCAGGAGCGTCTTCTAAATGAGAGTTGTTGCCTGGGAATTAACAAAAAGATGCATGCTTAAATGCAAGCATTGCCGGGCAGGCGCAGAAAATATTTCATACAGCAATGAACTTTCTTCCACTGAAGCAAAATTAATTATAGATTCACTCTCAAAAGAGTTGCCTCTGCTATTGATTCTTACAGGAGGCGAACCGCTAATGAGGCAGGATATTTATGAAATATCTTCTTATGCGTCTTTGCATGGAATAAGTGTTGTTATGGCTACATGCGGTTCTTTTATTACGGTTGATACTCTAACAAAACTAAAGACTGCTGGTGTTCAAAAATTGAGCTTCAGTATAGATGGTTATGATGAGGCCTCTCACGATGAATTCAGAGGGCAGAAAGGAGCTTTTTCAGATGTGATCAGAGCAGCGCATTTATCAAAGGAGCATGATATGCTCTTTCAAATAAATACAACTTTGACCAAATCAAATTGCAATCAAATAGAAAAGATAAACGACCTGGCTAATCAACTCGGAGCAGACATCCATGACATTTTTATATTGATTCCTACAGGCAGAGCAGACAGCATCAGAGATGAACTTCTTGACTGTGAAGAATATGAAAAAATTTTAAGATGGATAGCAAATGAAGTTTTATCGGGAAGAAGGAAAATAAGAGTTACCTGTGCCCCTCATTATTCGAGGATTTTTCAAGATATTTCAAAAGAACTGGAGATCGTTAATACTTTTAAAGCAAGACCTCCATCTGCGTGCATGGGAGGCAGAAATTTTTTCTTTATATCCAATACTGGGCAAGTCTATCCATGCGGTTTTTTCCCTGTAGAAGGGGGAGATTTGAGAAAGAACAGTTATGACTTTCTCAAGACAATTAGAGAATCTAAACTTTTCAATGACCTTAAAAATAAAGAACTTTACTCAGGAAAATGTTCAGTTTGCAGTTTTTTCAATGCTTGCGGAGGTTGCAGAGCAAGAGCTTTGGCTGTGAACGGAAACTATCTTGGAGAAGAGCCATTTTGTTCATATATTCCGGGAGTAACAAAATGACAGAGCTTTTTAAGTCCGAGCTGGAGAAAAGAGTGTTTATTTCCTTGCAGAAAGGAATAGAACTATCTTCCAGGCCGCTGTGCAAAATATCTTCAGAGCTTCAAGTTAGTGAACCGGAAATTATATCTTTCTACAATTCTTTTCTTGAAAGAGGGATGGTTAGGAGATTCGGAGCGATTTTTGAACCTGCAAAAATTGGATATAGAAGCATTTTATGCGCTTCTAAAATTGAGGAAGAGCAATTCAGCAAACTAGCAGAAAAGCTATTGAATATTAAAGAAATAACACATTGCTATACCAGAGATTATGAATATAATGTCTGGTTTACTTTCACCTGTAGGCAAGAGCTTTTTAAAAAGAGCCTGGATGAGATAAGGAATATTATCGGATATCCTATTCTGGAATTTCCGTCTGTAAGAAAATTCAAAACTGAAGTTATTTTTAAACTTGGGATTTCTGCGCCGCCCGCCGAATCCTTCAAAAATCCGATTTCCGGACAGATTGTATTTGATGACAATGATATTTCTTTGGCCAAAAAACTTTACAATATTTCATTGCTCCCAAATATCCTGGAAACATTTTCAGAAGATGTTCTTGCCAGATTAAAATATTGGCGAGACAGAGCAGTATTGAAGCGTGTGGCATTAGTTCCTTATCATAGGAATATCGGATATAAGGCCAATGCTATGTGCGTGTGGAATGTGGAAAAACAGAGAACTGAGATAGTCGGGAGAGAACTGTCAAAAAAAGCCAGTATTACACATTGTTATGAAAGAGTTCCGATCTCCGGAAAATTCCCTTATAATCTATTTGCCATGATACATGCAGGTTCTCATTCAGAGCTGACAGATGAATTCAGAAAACTGCAAATTGAGTTTAACCTCGAAAACGGCAGAATGCTTGAGACTGTTTCTGAACTTAAAAAGACCAGCTTTTATCCTTAAGGCTTTGTAGCAAAATAACCTATCTGATTTGACGAGATATAGGTGTTTGAATTCAAGGCGCAAATCCTGAGCGTATTAAATATACATGAAGGATGCGGTAACGAAGAAGGCAAATACATATATCTCGTCCCAAAGGGCTAGCGTTCTTTTGGCTGCTTATCGCGTTGCTCAATCGTTACATATTTTTGAATATGCTCCTCATTCGCATCACAATAATCAACTCGAAATCTCCGCTAGCAAATCGATAGGTTATTTTATTGCAAAGCCTAGGTTTCAAAGATGTATGACACTTTGTCATTTTTGAAAACAACATGAACTGTTTTTAAGGTCGGATCTACATAATAGGACCAGGTAATATCAGACAGGGGATTCATGAATTTTGGGGGCGGGCCGAAAACGGTAAGGATCTCTTCTCTCGACATATTTACTTTAACAATTCCATTTTTCATATCAGCAAGAGTTTCCGGATCAATATCCTTTAAATTGTTTTCAGGATTATCGGGCGTGAATATTTGCTGGAAGAACGGCCTGTCCCTGAGCATTGTAAGAGGATAGTCGTTTTCGATTTTAAATTGTCTGATAGTCCCTTTGAGCTGGAAAGTAATATATCCATCACCGGCTTTTACTATATCTATCGGAGTCCCGAAAGGAATAATAGTTCCCTTATGATAATTAAGGGGGCTTATATCCAGCGGATCCGTGTACCAGATGCAGTGTGCAAGGTAAAGCTGTTTTCCTTTAGGCAAATCCATTCCAAAGGTATCATAAGCATATTCATCAGGATCAGAATCGTTAGCTAACTGGCATCCTGAAATAGAAATAAGAAGAATGAATAGCAGAAGATTAAAACAGAGCCTCATTTATACCTCATCTAAATATTAAGAACTCTTATAATTATCTTGAAAGTTAGAACTAATGCAAGAAGCTTCCGGAATAATTCAGAAAATAGCCAAGACATGGTATCTCCCTTGAAACACATGATGGTATTAAGCGATAGGCCAATATGGTATGGTGCATTACAACTGTTGCAGGATTGAAATCAGCGCTGCTTTATATAAAATCTTAAGTGTGTATTAGATTCAATAACTAACGGCAAAGGATAATTAAAATGAAACACTACAGCAGTGTGCCGCTCCCTGAAGACAATCAACTTTCTCATGAGATGGCGAAGGAGTTAAAAAGATTTCCTCCTCTTAATATCCATCGCTTATTAACTTTGCTCCCTGATGATTGCAGAAGAGGATGGATGGATTCTGTAAGCGCGATTTATAAAACAGATTTCAACCCCAAACTCAGGGAAATAGCAATTTGCAGATATGGATTTAAAACAAATTGTAAGTACGAACTGCATCAGCATATAGCACTGGCGAAAAATATGGGGATAACAGAAGATGAATTAAAAATCATATTATCCGAACGAGAAGTAAAATCGCTTACAGAAGAAGAAAATCTTATTTGCAAAGCAGTGGATGAATTTGAAGATTTAGCAGGAGTATCGGAAGCGACATTAAACGAACTTCTGAATAGATACAGCGTTCAGAAGACAATGGTTTTCTTTTATATTCTTTCCCATTATACATGTGTTACGCGCGTTTTAAACTCAACAAAAATTCCATTGGAACCTATTAGCCCGTTAAGCTTGTGTAAATCACCTGTGGGATAAGTAACATTCATCTATGATATTTGTGATTAACAAAGATTCTCAAAGCATCTTTAGCATAGTAAGCGTGATTGAAAAATAAAAACCCAGGCAATTCACAATTGCCTGGGTTTTTATAGATTTTAGAGGATTTTTATTTGTTGAATGTAAATCCTCTTAAATAATGTTTTCCGAAAATTGCGGATAAAGTCCAATAGCTTTCAGGGGCAAAACGGATTGATATACAGTAATGAGCAATGAACCCGTCAATTTCTATTAAGAACTACACTCAAAATTGCCGGATTCAGGAACTATTGTGTTCTGATTTTATCCTCAACTGCAAAATCTTAGAATAAAGGGCATAGATTATAATTATTTATTGAATAAAGTTCGCTCAGTAATTGCGGTTGACCCTATTTAGTAGTATAAAGATAAACTTCTTGAAAATTCTTTAAAGGAAAGGATATGCTGTATGAATTCTAGTATAAGTGTCATTTTAAAGAAATATGAGTCCAAGAGTAGGGACTCTTTAATTCCTATCCTCCAGGAAGTTCAGGAGACTGAAGGATATTTATCTAAAGACGCTCTTGTTGAAATAGGTAAGGATTTAAACCTTCCTGTTAGCAAGATTTACGGTGTCGCCACCTTTTACAATCAGTTCAGATTTCAGCCTAAAGGAAAATATCACATACTTGTTTGCAGAGGAACTGCCTGCCATGTAAAAGGTTCTGAAAAGCTGCTTGAGACAATCTGCCGAAATCTGGATCTGAAACCAGGTATGACTACAAAAGACAGAATGTTTAGTATCGATACCGTTGCCTGTCTCGGAGCCTGTGGTTTGTCCCCCGTCATATGTATAAATGGGGAATTTGTCGCAAAAGTTACCCCCAAAAAGGCTCTGAAAATACTGGATGAATTAAAGGAAAAGGAGAGTGAAAATGCAAGAGTCTAATAATACTGACAGGTATTCCTTATGGCTTAAACCTGTTTTGCCTGTCAAAGAGCTTATTGATTCAATAAATCCTGACAACCCGTTTTCAAAGAATTTTCTTAAAGGAAAAGAGGTTCTGGAAAAAACTGTTAATCAATACAGGAAGCTGGATATCAGCAAACCTGTTATTTTTATTGGTTACGGTACATGTGGAATCGGTGCAGGTGCCGCTAAAACGCTCGATGCTGTAGAAGAGTATCTGAAAAAGAACAATATTGAAGCGGAGATTATTAAAGTTGGGTGCCTTGGAATATGCTCGATGGAACCACTATTAGATGTACAGTTACCGGGCAAAAAGAGGATAAGTTTTCACAGTGCTACAGCTGATACAGTCGGCAGAATACTTGACGGTGTTTTTAACAGTTTATTGCCTGCAGAATATACTTTTGCTCAATATCACCAGGAAGGACTTGAAGAATGGAAAGGAATTCCGTACATCGATCAGACACCATTCTATTCAAGGCAGGTGCGCTGGGTACTGTCGAATTGCGGAATAATTGATCCTATTGACCTTAATGCATATATAGCTTACGGAGGATTTTCAAATCTGGCTAAAGTCTTAAAGCATCATAAGCCGATTGATATAATAGACATAATAGAGAAGAGCGGCCTTAGAGGACGCGGGGGCGGAGGATTCTCGACAGGGAAAAAATGGAGAATAGCCAACTCTTCAAAAATAAAAGAGAAATATCTTGTATGCAATGCCGATGAAGGCGATCCCGGAGCTTTCATGGATAGAGCTGTGATTGAGAGTGATACTTACAGACTGCTGGAAGGAGTTGCGATTTCAGCCTATGCAATAGGAGCGAAGACCGCGTATATATATATCAGAGCTGAATATCCTCTGGCAATTAAGAGACTGGAGATTGCTATAAAAGAGGCAGAAAGAAATGGATTGCTTGGAGATAATATTCTTAACAGCAAATTCAGTTTGAAAGTCAAAATTAAGAAAGGGGCAGGGGCTTTCGTATGCGGAGAAGAAACTGCTTTGATACATAGTATTGAAGGCAAGCGCGGCATGCCCAGACCCCGTCCCCCGTATCCTGCAGAGAGTGGTCTTTTCGGTAAGCCAACTGTGATAAATAATGTAGAAACTCTTGCTAATGTACCGGTGATTATGCAGTTGGGATGGGAGAAATTCGCTTCTGTCGGTTCAGGAGAAAGCAGGGGAACTAAAGTTTTTGCCCTTTCAGGAATGGTCAAGAAAACAGGTCTGGTGGAAGTTCCGATGGGGGTGACTATCAAAGAAATTGTTTATGATATTGCAGGGGGAATCCTGGGAAATAAAAAATGCAAGGCTGTTCAGATGGGAGGACCTTCTGGTGGCTGCATTCCTGATTCTCTCCTCGATGTGGCAATAGAATACGAATCGCTCAAAAAGCTGGGCGCTATAATGGGTTCGGGCGGTATGGTGGTAATGGATCAGAGTACCTGCATGGTTGACCTTGCTAAATTCTTTATGGAGTTTATACAAAGTGAAAGTTGCGGCAAATGCATACCCTGCCGTGAAGGGACTAAAAAGATGCTCGAAACAATCAAAGCTATCACGCGAGGAACTCACTCTGAACAAAAAATGGACACACTTGGCAGGTTTCAGCTGATTACTGAATTGGAGAGTCTTGCCTATAAAGTGAAGGAGTTAAGTTTGTGCGGACTGGGTCAGACTGCAGCGAATCCTGTTCTTAGTACTTTGCGCCATTTCAGAGAAGAGTACGAGGCTCATATTTTTGAAAGGAACTGCCCTGCTGGAGTATGTATTGAACTTTCAGGAGTTCCATGTCAGACGGGATGCCCTGTTGAAACCGAAGTATGGAGATATGTCGCAAATATATCACGGGGTGAATACGAAGAAGCTTACAAAGTAATAAGAAGCGCCAACCCAATGCCTTCAATTTGCGCAAGAGTATGCGACAGGCCATGCGAAAAAGCTTGCCGTTCAGGAACAACCGGAGGAGAGCCTATTGCTGTAAGGACTCTTAAAAGATTCGTTGTCGACAGGGTAAGTCCTCAGGTTTATCACTATGATTATAAGAAAGCCGATGAAAAATCCAATAAGATAGCCATTGTAGGCGGAGGTCCTTCAGGTATAACAGCAGCTCATTATCTTTCACTGTCAGGGAACAAGATTACTATATTTGAGCAGGAAGGAGTCTTGGGAGGCATGCTTAATTGCGCAATACCTTCATACAGGCTTCCGCGGCAAACATTGACACAAGAGATAGATTCTCTGCTCAATGAAAATATTGAAGTTAAATATAATCAGATGCTTGGCAGAGACTTCGATGTGGAATCACTGCTTACTTTAGGATATAAAAGCATATACATATCTATTGGAGCGCACAAAGAACAGAGGCTCGGGGTGCCTGGAGAGAAAGTTGCCGGAGTTTACCCTTCAATACAGTATCTGAAGAATTTTAATCTTTACAATAAAAACTCAGCAGTTGGAAAAGTTGGCATAATCGGCGGAGGCAATAGCGCTATTGATTCTGCAAGAGTTGCCATCAGGCAGCAAAATGTAGAAAGCGTCTCAGTTTTCTATCGCAGAACAGAAGATGAAATGCCTGCTTACAGAGAGGAGATTGAAGCTGCTTTGGCTGAAGGAGTAAAAATTGTTACTCTGGTCTCTCCTGTAGCTGTTCTTTCAGAAAATGACAATATAACAGGTCTCACACTTGCAAAGAACAAACTCGGAGAGCCTGACGGTAAAGGCAGAAGGAAACCAGGTGTGATAGAAAACTCAAATTTCGATGTAAGTCTAGACACTCTTATCATAGCAGTTGGAGAGAAACCTGATACAGAAGGCATAAAAGGTCTTAGGCGCTCTGAAGCGGGAAGTCTTGTAGTCAATACTGATACTTTTGAGACAAACATCAAGGGCGTTTTTGCCGGAGGAGATGTGATAACTCTTCCAAACGCTGTGATCCACGCCATTGCTCACGGGAAAAAGGTTTCAGGTATTATAAACCGTTATCTGGCTGGTAAATCACTTTTACTGACTAAAGGTTTAAGAAGAAATCCATCAGTGTATATAGAGCCTTTCGAATCTGACGAAGTAAGCACGGAAGGTTCCGGAAGGATTCATCCTGCTGAACTTTGCATAGCCGAAAGACGCTGTAGTTTTAATGAAGTTGAACTTCCGGTAAGAGAAGATGATGCAAAGAAAGAAGCGCTTAGGTGTTCAAGATGCGATTTAACTTTTACAAAGACAATCTAGAGAGATTCGGAGGGAAGAAATATTATGCCTGTAAATATTGAGATAAATAATATAAGCGTCAAAGTGCCTAAATGTGATACGATTCTATCCGCAGCAAAGAAAGCGGGAATAAAGATCCCCACACTTTGCCATTTGGAAGGTTTGCTCCCGAGCGGTGCCTGCCGTATATGCGTGGTAGAACTTGAAGGTTCACTAAATTTAGTGCCTGCTTGTTCTACTGCAGTTCGAGATGGTATGAAGGTGAAAACGCATACAGCAAGGACTCTTGATGCAAGAAGAACAATTGTCGAACTTCTCCTTAACAATCATCCTGACGATTGCAATTATTGTTTGAAGAACAACTACTGCGAACTCCAAAAACTGGCATATGAACTGAATGTAAGAACCAGAAGCGCTTCGCATTCGGTGAGACATATGAATTTGGATTGCTCAAGCCCCTCTTTGCTAAGAGATCCTAATAAATGCATTTTGTGCGGCCGATGCGTAAGAATATGCGAAGAAATTCAGGGAGTATCCGCGATCGATTTTATCAAGCGTGGAAGCAGTTCCCAGATATCTCCTGCTTTTGAAGAGGGAATGAACCTTTCAAGCTGTGTTTATTGTGGTCAATGCGTAAAGGCCTGCCCGACCGGCGCTCTTATCGAAAAAGACCATGTCCAGAGAGTTATCGAAGCTCTAAATAATCCAAAGGCTTATTTAGTTGTTCAGCACGCGCCTGCTGTTTCAGTAAGCCTGGCTGAAGATTTCGGTTTCAAGCCCGGAGTAGATGTTAATGGTATTATGGTTGCAGCTCTTCGCAGAATTGGGTTCAAAAAAGTTTTTGACACTTCGTTTTCTGCAGACCTTACAATAATGGAGGAGGGCTCTGAACTAATTGACAGGATAAAGAATAATGGAGTATTGCCCATGATAACATCCTGTTCTCCTGGCTGGATTAAGTTCATAGAACAGTTTTATCCCGAATTACTGCCGCATGTCTCAAGCTGCAAGAGTCCACAGCAGATGCTGGGAGCTGTAATTAAAAGTTATTTTGCTGAAAAACAGGGATTAAAGCCGGAGCAGATTTTTTCTGTGTCGATAATGCCGTGCACTGCCAAGAAGTTTGAGTCAGACAGGACTGAAATGCAACGGGATTCTGTTCCTGACATCGATGCTGTTCTTACTACAAGAGAACTAGGGCAGATAATAAAGATTTTTGGTATTGATATGAAATCGCTTAAGCCTGAGACAGCGGATACCCCGTTTGGCACGAGAAGCTCAGCAGGGAAGATTTTCGGAACTACAGGCGGAGTGATGGAAGCGGCTATCAGATCTGTTCATTTTCTTATAACAGGCAAAGAGATGGAAAATCCTGTCATCCCAGAGCTCAGGGGGCTTCAGCCAATCAAGAGAGCAAAAGTAAAAATAGGCGAGCTAGATGTAGGAGTTGGCGTGGCTCACGGTCTGGCAAATGCCCGTGTATTGCTTGACGAGTTAAAAGCTGGCAGCAGTGATATGCATTTTATTGAAATTATGACTTGTCCCGGAGGATGCATTAATGGCGGCGGCCAGCCTTATAGCCTTGATTTGGAAGCTGTTAAGGCAAGAATGAAGGCTCTCTATAAAATAGATGCTTCAGACAGTTTGAATAAATCGCATATGAATGAAGAAGTTGGAAGACTTTACAGAGAGTTTTTAGGTTCCCCTCTGGGAGAAAAGAGTCATGAACTTCTGCATACGCATTATCACAAGAGGGAAGTCCTCAAATAAGATAACTTAAAAGAAATGAAAGACGGAAAAACCCTCATCAAGACTATTCCAGAGCGCTGTAAAATGTGCTATACATGCGTCAGGGATTGTCCTGCAAAGGCAATCAGGGTCAAGGCTGGACAGGCTGAGGTATTGCCTGAAAGATGTATCGGGTGCGGTAACTGCATAATCGTGTGTTCCCAAAAAGCCAAAGAGTATTACAGTTCAATAGATGAAACCCGTGAGATTTTAAAGACAAACTCCAAAAAGATAGCTATACTTGCTCCAAGCTTCCCCGCCAGTTTTAGTTATATTCATAGCGGCTATCTGATAGATTTGCTTAAGAAAATTGGATTTGATCATGTATGTGAGGTGGCTTTCGGAGCTGACCTTGTGGCATATGAATATAAGAAACTTGTTTCAGAAAACCCTGACAAATGTTTTATTGCTACTACTTGCCCCGGGGTTGTTTCGTATGTGGAAAAATATTACCCCAGGCTTGTAAATGTCCTTGCTCCTATAGTTTCACCAATGATAGCTGCAGGAAGAGCGTTGAAAATACTTTACGGGATGGATTCAAAGATAGTTTTTATCGGACCGTGCTTTGCCAAGAAAGAAGAAGCTTTTCGCTGCAAAGGCAGAACAAATGTCGATCCCATAGACGCTGTTCTTACTTTTATTGAATTGAAAGAGATGCTTGAAGATGTGAATTATGCCTTGAAGGATCTGGAAGATAGTGATTTCGATCCTCCGAAAGCAGGACTGGGAGCGCTTTTCCCTATAAGAGGAGGATTGCTTCAGGCCGCTGAACTTCAGGAAAATCTGATTGAATCCAAAATACAGAGCGCTGAAGGAAAAGATGATTTTATTCAGGCAATAAAAGAATTTGAAGTAGAATTTTACGGGGCTAATCTTCTTGAAATTCTTTGCTGCAAAGGCTGCATTATGGGCGCCGGAATGGGAACTAAGGAACATTATTTTGCCAGAAAGACAGCTGTTAGCAACTATATCAAATCTCATACGAGAGTAGAAGAATCCAAGAATAATTATGAATTGTACAAGACTCTTAAAAACAGAGGATTGGATTTGCATGTTAAATTCTCTTCAGCTAACTACAGATCGCCAGTTCCAGACAACGATATTTTGAGTTCAATTCTTGCCAGAATGGGAAAAAATAAGGAAGAGGACGAGCTAAACTGTGGAGCCTGCGGTTATAAGACATGCAGGGAGCATGCTGCGGCAATTGCTTCGGGGCTGGCCGAAAATGAAATGTGCCTGCCAAATACGATTGAGCGTCTGAAGAAATCACTCAGCGAACTTCAGGATTCAAAAGGTGAGATTGCCAAAATACAGGAGGCGCTTTTCAACGCGGAAAAACTCGCGAGCATGGGGCAGCTTTCGGCCGGAATAGCTCATGAAATTAATAACCCGTTGGGAATCATACTGCTTAATTCAAATGTACTGCTGGAGGAAATTGGAAACAGAGAAGAATACAAGCAGCTTAAAGAGGATCTCAAATTAATCGTTGAACAGGCTGAAAGATGCAAAAAAATCGTTTCAGGGCTGCTTAATTTCTCCAGAATAAATAAGATAGTCAGGATTCCTACTGACATTGAAGCTCTGATTAATGACTCTCTGCGTTCTGTAATGAAGCCTGAAAATATAAATATAAAAATCGATTGCTCCTTTATAAATCCAATGGCGGAAGTGGAAGGAGAGAAAATAATTCAGGTGCTTGTCAATCTGATTAAGAATTCTATAGATGCAATGCCTTCAGGAGGAGTAATAAATATTTCAGCATTTGACAAGGAAGAGGACTTCTTCATAATTGTGAAAGATAATGGCGTTGGTATAAGCGAGTCCAACATCAATCGCGTTTTTGAGCCTTTTTTTACTACAAAATCTATAGGAAAGGGAACAGGCCTTGGGCTTGCTGTCTCATATGGTATAATCAAGATGCATAAAGGAAGTATTACTATAAAATCAAATGCAGATCCAGCCAAAGGCCCAACTGGTTCTGAAATCACAATTACTCTGGGCAGAAAAGTTGACACTTATTAAGAGGAAAAATTATGACCAGCGAAGTAAAATCATACACCGGAAAAACAGCCATAATCATAGATGACGATATAGATTATCTTGAGATTCTAAGAATTTATCTAGAGAATTATGGCTTTAGTGTTGTTACTGCCGGCTCCTTTGAAGAGGGGATGAGGCTGCTTGATGAAGTTGTTTATGATTTGGCTGTTTTCGACCTTATGATGGAAAACGCCGACAGCGGTTTTGTCCTTAGTTATAACTCCAAGAAGAAATATCCTACTATCCCCGTTCTTATACTTACAAATGTAGCGAATGAAACAGGTATTAGATTTGACAATCTGTCAGACGAAAAAAAAGCCTGGATAAAGGCAGATGGAGTTCTTAACAAAGGTATCAGAATGGAACAGCTGAAAAAAGAGATAGATAGAGTTTTTGCTAAATAAATCTATGCAGAAACTAAACTTGCTCATAATCGACGATGAACAGGGCTTGAGATATGGAATTGTCAGGACTCTCCGAGATTTTTCATTTAAGCCTGATGAATACGATGACGAGGTTTCATTTCAGATAAGCGAGGCTGGAACTGGTCAGGAAGCTCTAGCGATTATGGATAAGCAGGAGTTGGATATTGCGCTTGTTGACTATAAGCTTCCTGATATTAACGGCGTCGAACTTCTTAATATTATCAGAGAAAAAAAATATAATCTGCTGTCGGTATTTATCACAGCCTATGCTTCGCTGGATGTAGCAGTTTGCGCTACGAGAAATGGAGCTTATGATTTTCTTGCTAAGCCGTTTTCTCCAGATGAGCTTAAGAATGTTATCAGAAAAGCATCATCAAGAATTATCCTTCAGAAGAAAGCTAAAAAACTTGAAGAAGAGAAGAAATTAATCCGTTTTGAATTTCTTTCTGTTCTGTCTCATGAATTAAAAGCTCCTCTCAATGCTATAGAAAGTTATCTGAGGATAATAGAATCGCGGATCTCCGGAGAGGATATAGCATCTTACGAAAAGATGATTAAGCGTTCTCTGGAAAGAGTTGAAGGAATGAAAAAGCTCATTTTTGATCTTCTCGACCTGACAAGAATTGAATCAGGACAGAAAAAGAGAATGATATCTCCTGTCAATCTTCAGGAGGCTGCATCTAAATCAATTGAAACTTACCAGTCGATGGCTTCAGATAAAGGCATCCATGTCGTCCTGAAATCTGAAAAGGAAATCCTAATCAATGCAGATGCCGGAGAAATGGAAATACTCTTCAATAATCTTATTTCCAATGCTATAAAATATAATAAAGACTATGGAGATGTCGTTATCTCTCTTTCAAAAGAAAACGATGCTGTAAAGATAACTGTTGAGGATACGGGCATTGGGTTCAAGGATGAGGAAAAATCAAAAATTTTCAAGGAGTTTGTCAGATGCAGAAATGAGTTGACCCAGGGAATAGAGGGCAGCGGTCTTGGGCTTTCTATTTTGAGTAAACTGGTTAAACTCTATGACGGTTCTATTAACCTTGAAAGCCAATTTGGAAAAGGTTCTAAATTTTTAATAACGCTCAGGAAGATTTAATTATGGAAAAGTATTCCAGAGGGCATTCTGACTTTATAAACGATGCTGATCTTGATGCATTGATCTTAAAAACCAAGGAAGACAAATTAAGAATCAGAGATGTACTTTCCAAGAGTATGTCGAAAGTTGCTTTGTCGGCAGAAGAATGCGCCGCTCTGATAGCCGCTGAAGATGAAGATACTGTAGAAGAGATAAAAGAGGCAGCGAGAAAGCTCAAGAAGGAAGTTTATGGAAATAGAATTGTTATTTTCGCCCCTCTCTATATAGGCAATCACTGTATAAATGACTGCGAGTACTGTGCTTTCAGGAAAAGTCTGAGAACTACTGTAAGAAAAACTCTTACAGAAAATGAACTTGTTTCCGAAGTGAAGGCTCTTGAGAATGTAGGACATAAAAGACTGATACTTGTTTTTGGGGAACACCCTGATTATTCACCTGGCTTTATTGCCGATACAGTAAGAAAAGTCTATTCGGTTAAATCAGGGCACGGGGAAATCCGCCGTGTTAACATCAATGCAGCTCCCATGGATGTTGAAGGATTCCGTATCGTTAAGGATTCAGGTATAGGAACCTATCAGATATTTCAGGAGACATATCACCACAAGACTTATGAAAAGATGCACCCGAAAAATACCTGCAAAGGAGATTATCTTTACAGACAGGATGGTTTAAGCAGAGCTTTTGAAGCCGGTTGCGATGATATGGGAATAGGGGCGCTCTTCGGGCTTTATGACTGGAGGTTTGAGGCTATTGCTCTGGTCAAACACTCTCTCTACCTTCAGGAAAGATATGGTGTTGGCCCTCACACAATTAGTTTTCCAAGAATCAGGCCGGCTCATGGAGTTGAACTGGATAGCAGATATTTCGTCAGCGATAAGGATTTTGTTAAACTCATTGCAATTCTGAGGCTGAGCGTTCCATATACAGGTATGATTTTGACTGCAAGAGAAAGCGCAAAGATAAGAAATGAAGCTTTGGGGTTTGGAGTTTCTCAGATTGACGCAGGTTCCTGTATCGAACTTGGGGGCTATGCCAAGGGGAAAGAAAAAAATGAAGGAAACAAAGAGCAGTTCTCTTTAAGCGATACGCGTTCGATGGAAGAAATTGTAAATGAATTAATACAAACAGGGTATCTGCCAAGTTTCTGCACTTCCTGTTACAGGTTGGGAAGAACAGGCAAAGTCTTCATGGAATATGCTATACCAGGCTTTATAGGAGATTTTTGCACTCCAAATGCTCTGCTTACATTAAAAGAATATCTTCTGGATTATGCTTCAGAGGAAACTAAAGGCAAAGGTCTTGATCTGATAAACAACGAAATGCAGAAAATCAGCGATCTTTCCAGAAGGAAAATTGTAAATGAAAAGCTCAAAGCCCTTGATGACGACCAAAGAGATATGCTCTTTTAGTCTGTCATGGGGTATATGAGGAAATAAAAAAATGGTGGCAAGGGCCAGAGTTGAACTGGCGACACAAGGATTTTCAGTCCTCTGCTCTACCAACTGAGCTACCCCGCCACCCGGGATAGTAATTAACGCTGTCAAGGCTATTAATAAATAACCCGTTCCTGATACTTCAAGGCAGTAAAAAGAAAATATTTGAATTTCTCTGGATACAAGAGATTTCTTCTATTACGGAAGATAATATTTAATTCACCTAAAAAATCTGATACAATTTGCTTATGATAAAAGCAGATAACTATCATAAGAGGATTAGTAAATGGATAATAAAGGTCTGATAATTATTCTAACAGGCGATGGCAAAGGAAAGTCGTCTTCCGCGTTCGGGATGATGAATAGAGCTCTGGGGTGGGAGAAAAAAGTTCTTCTGGTTCAATTCCTTAAAGGTTTATGGGAGAGTGGGGAAGGCCGTTTTTTTGAAAGCTTGAAGAGCGATAAACTACATATCATCAGAGCAGAATGCCCATTTACCTGGAAAAGCAAAGACAAGGATAAAGACGCTCTGATATGCCGTAATATCTGGGAGCAATCTTTGAATATGATACGCGAGAATAATTACGATCTAGTCGTATTTGATGAACTTATGATTACGCTGCAGCAGAATTTCCTCAACCTTAATGATGTTATTGAATTTCTGAAGGACAGGGCATTTTCACTTGATGTTATAATGACTGGAAGAAATGCTCCGGAAGAACTAATAGATATTGCCGATACTGTTTCTGAAGTACGGGTAATAAAACATGCCTTTGACAAAAGGGTATTAGCTAAAAAGGGGATAGATTTTTAGAATGAGCCGCTTAGAACTCAAAGAATTCATATCTCTTAGAGAATACAATACATTCAGAATTGAGTCTAAAGGGCGTTATTATCTTGAGCTTAAAAATAAAAATGAGCTTAAGGAAGCATATAATTTTATTAAATATCATGATCTAAATTATTTTGTGCTAGGAGGAGGAAGCAATATCCTGCTGCCGGAGCTTTTCAATGGTCTGGTAATTCATAACCAGATAAAAGGAATAAATGTCACGGCCGAGACAAGCGAATATATTTATATTAGAGCAGGGGCAGGGTTAAAATGGGATGATTTTATCAGCGAATGCCTTGAGTTGGGATATTATGGATTGGAAAATTTAAGCTATATACCAGGGACTGTCGGAGCTTCGCCTGTTCAGAATATAAGCGCTTATGGAGTAGAGGTAAAAGAATTCATTGACTCTGTGGAGCTCTTTGATATGTCTTTAGCTAGAGAGGTTTTTTTTAAAGAAAGGGAGTGCTATTTTTCGTACAGGAATAGTGTTTTTAAAAGTAATCCAAACCTGATTGTTACTGCTGTTAATTTCAAGCTTAATAAGAGGCCTAAACTAAACCTTACTTATCGTGATGTCGCTGAACACTTAAAAAAAAGTAAAACAGCGACTTTTACGCCTAAAGACCTTAGAGACCTCATTGTAAATATAAGGAAAAACAAGCTTCCTGATCCTGAACTAATCCCAAATGCCGGGAGTTTTTTCCATAATCCTATTGTTGACAAAAAAGTAGCGGACAGTTTATTAAAAGATTATGACATTCCGACATTTAATTCAGATCACGGAAAAGTCAAATTATCAGCCGGATGGCTTATTGAAAACGCAGGGCTTAAAGGTTTCAGACTCAATAATGTAGGAGTTTATGATAAGCATGCGCTTGTTCTAGTTAACTATGCAGGAGCTACCCAAAAGGAAATACTTGATTTCAGCAGGCTGGTCAAGGACAAAGTTTATGAAAAGTACAAGGTAAGGCTCAGTATCGAGCCTATTATAATAACCTGATAATCAATGCGGTTGAATTAAGGTAGGGACGGCTCTCCGTAGCCGTCCGGTATAGAAGGGACAATGTCCCTTCGGCGGTCTCGGAGAGACACGCCCTACCTGCTCTTAATTCAATGACATTGACTTGATAATAGTATAAATAAAAAAATATCGGAGACGCAGATGGCAGAAAAGGAAATGTCTTTTGAAAAAGCTTTAGAAAGACTTGAGGCTATTGTTAATACAATGGAAAATAAAAAACTCCCTCTTGACGATATGATTAAGAATTATGAAGAAGGCAAAAAACTTACTGATTTTTGTTCGAAAAAACTTACTGATTTTGAGAAAAAAATCGAAATACTGGTCAAAGAAACTGATAAAGGGCCAGTCTGGAGCGAATTCAAGAATAACTGAGTTGATTTTTCAGCTGTAGAAAACTATTGAAGCATAGCTTACGCAATGTGAAAAATCGCCTGTGAGTTCTCCTGATGTCGTGTATGAGATAAGTTTGGATTTAATTTCATCGCCGACTTTTTTCCGGTTCGTTAAAACTGATAGAATTATTCTTATCGGGCAGGAACCGCAGATTGTTGCCCCAGACTTTTCGATATAAGAAGAAAAACCTTTTTCGTCAAATGCTAGGATCCGTTCAATAGCTCCTCTATCGAGTTTTGCCAAATTGTTTTTTATATCTGAAGCAAATGGCAGATATCCGAAAGATTTGCCGTAATGAGTGAAATCAGAACTTATTATCCAAAGTGTCTTATCATCCCATAATTTAAGCAGGGAACTTGCTATAGATTCAGTCATTGAACCGTCAATCTGACCGCAGACAAGCGGTAAAAGTTTAACCTGAGGGAAAAAGAATTTTATCAAAGGCAAATGAACTTCCAGCGAGTGTTCGCGGACATGCGGTCTGGAGTTTTTAATAAAAAACTCAGAATCCAGTTTTCCTGCTGATTCAAGGTCAATTTCTATATTACCAAAAGGTGTTTCAGCCAGGCTGTAATCAGGAAGCGAAATTCCCGAAAAACCCACATAATGCGAAGGAGATATAAGTACGATTTTATCATAGCTGTTATTTTTTGCCTGAAAATAAGCTTCACATGCTGTTTTGCCGGAATAAAGATAGCCGGCATGAGGTGCAATAATAGACCTTACACCGCTGCTTTCAGGAATTATTTTTTTCGATTGGGAGCAGAAGCTTTCAATTAGTTTTTGCAGAGGATATTTATCGGCATCGTAAAATTGCCCGGCTACAGTCATTCTCCTGATATTTTGATTGTTCATAATGACTATGTAAAATTAACAGGTTAAGATTATTGGTATCTTTAGGAATTATAACCCTTCCGGCAATCCCTGGAAGTATCTGATACTTCTTAATGTCTTTAATCTTAGCTTTTGTTAACAATTCTTGCAATCGTAAGCCCTTATTGATTTATTGCAATACTATTATTACTTTAATAAAATTGTTCTTGGAGTCCGGAAATAACGACTGACAGAAATTAAAGAATTATGGATATAAAAAAATTATTCAGTGAAAATTATATCGAAGCTTTTGATGAAGGAGTTTCTTCCTTTCTTGTAAAAAACAGAAATAAGAACCTCGGGGCTATGTTTGCTTCGGACAGAGCTCTCTTTTATATCCAGATACTTTACGGTATGCTTTGCCTTAGAAGAGATCATGAGATCGAACCTCTAAATGATGACATCTATCTGACCGTCAAAAAGGCTCAGGAAAACAGTTCCGGATGCGAATATGACAATGAGCTGTTTAACCACGATATGAATCAGTTGCTGTTATGGGAACTTGTTCAGCGCAGGATTGAAAAAGAAAGACTGAGGGGCTACAGGGATTCGAGAAGACAGAAATTCAGATTTAGGCTCACTGATGAAACAGTCTCATTCCTGACATGGCTGGAAGAACGACTCAGCAGTGATATTGCAGAACAAACTGAAGACACCGCGAATCTGCTTCTTGATATTGTTGGCAGAATAAAGGAGATAAGGAGAGAACTCGAAAGAGTAACAGTAGATTTTTCCGCTGAAAACGATATTCAGTTAAGAAGCGCCAGAACAGTCGTATATAATCTTTCCTTCATCGGAAAGCTGACTATGAGCACTACCAGACAGCTGACCGACCTGAATGCCGAACTCCTGATGTTTGTCGTGAAAAACTACACGATGGAAGAAGCCAAAAAAGCGATCAGGATACTTGAGTTCTACAGCAATGCCTATCTTACGCAGATTTATAAACTCAGAAAAGAGATTCAGGAAGGGCTCGAACAGCTCATTTATTCAGATTCAGATATTTCCAGGATTAATATGTGCTTCAAAGCCCTAAATGAAGAATATGCCAAAATGCCCATGATGCTTAATAACTCCCGATACGAAGTTCAGCCCTTCTCGACACTGAAAAACACCCGCGACTTTTATATAAATAACGGCAAACTCGATTCATTGTGCGACAGGATTAACTCCTCGGCCATGAAGGTATGGGGGAAACTTAACGCTCACCTCAGGGAACTTGAAAGAAGAAATACCCGGATAGAAGATATTGGAAACAGACTGAAGGAATTTGCCCTGCTCGCTGAAGACGAAACATATCCTGAATTTTTTATGGCTCTCCTGCAGGGGGCTAATATCAAATATGATCCTAATTATTGGGATGATCATGAAAAAGCGGATCCGCCCATACCGAAAAAAACTCATCGGAGATATTCAAAAATCCCCGATACTTTTACACCCAAGGAAGTCGATCCCTCCATCGACTCTTTTGTTTCTATAGAACAGGCAAAACTTTTAAATCTCGAAAAATGGATCAGAGAGACCTTTCCGGACGAAGAATTTATCTCTGTCGGTAAAACACTTTTTCAGAGAGAGTCAGATTTTGAAAAGATAGTTGAACTTTTCAAAACAGGATATTTAGGCGAAGGAACGAAACTCAGAAAAATTAATTATCAAATCAGACATGAAAACTCGTTAAAAGAAGAGTGCGTCAATATCGAAGGAAGGAGCCTGGCTTTTAATGAATTTACATTGGAAAAAATAAAGGGAAATCTTAATGAGTGATTCAGCGCTGAAGTTGTATGAACTAATAGAGTCAAAACCCGAAAAAGTCAGAGCTCTTCTTAATATCCTTATAGAAAGCCCATATTTTTATCTGGAAGACTCTGAAGAACTATTCAGGTTTCTAAACCATCACAGAAAAGAGTTCGAGGAATTCTTCAAAGTGTTTTACGGTTGGGATCTTATCATGGATTCCAAATGCGCTAGAGTTTACAAGGACAAATGGTATAACGACAAAATAAGCTCCTCAGGACGGGAACAATTCCACTTTTCAAAGAGAGATGAATGCATAGGATTTATGTGTCTTCTCAATTTCTACGAGGATCAGCTAGTTGAGAACAATATGTCTGCTGAGGACAAAATGAATTTAAAATTCAGGTTTGGGGACTTCCTTAAATATTGTCATAACAAGTTTAACGGGCTCTTTCCGGAAAATGAGGATATATATTCTGCAGAGTATATAAGAAAAAATGTCTTGAAACCGATAATGTCCGAACTTGAGAAGTACAGATTTATTAAACTTTGGAAACCTGACAGCAGTCTGGGCAGCCTGAAGGCAGATGACTATATATATGAAGCGCTTCCAGCCTTGAGCCATTACAATGCCGCCCGCCTTTCACAGGCCTTGCTCCAGGATTTAAAAGATGACTCTCAAGCCACTGATATCAATGAAGAAAGCCATGAAGAGCCGGAAGAAAACATTGAAAATTCGGCCGACTTGAATGAAGGGGAGGGAGACCGTGTATAATTCAGCAGAACTCAATAGATTTTATATCAGAAAAATAAGGCTTATCAACTTTCATAACTTCACAGATGACCTCATTGAAGTCAGGGATGGCGGACATCTTTTCATCCTCGGCGACAACGGATCAGGAAAAACCACTCTTCTCGACGCTGTCCACTATGTGCTCACGGGCGGAGAATGCCTGGAACTGAACTCAGCTGCAAGAGTAACCGGCAACAAGACAGGAGGCAGGCGCATACAGGATATCATTACCAGATTCAATATTGATTCGGGGCATAAAAATCCTGAAGGAGCTGTGACTTACGCGGCACTGGAAATTATCGGGCATAACGGGAAACCTTTCGTCGCCGCAATCGGAATGTATGTAAATTCTCCTACTGACAACCTTAACCGCTGGGGCATACTCAAGAGTGGAAGCCTTGAGGAAATTCCTTTTATCAATGATGAGGTGGAACCCCCAAGGCCCAGAATCGGAATAGAGATGAAAAAAGCTATAGGCCCGTCATACTGTTTCCTGCAGATTCAAAGTTATCAGAAAACACTTGCCGACCGTTTTTTCGGAGGTTGGGAGCAATTTCTTGAATTCAGCCGTTTCCTGAAGATAGGAAAAGCTTACAGGGAAATAGCCGCACAGACTACCGATTATCATCAGCTCTTCAAAAGTCTGCTTCCATCGCCCGGGACAGAAAAATTTGAGCCTGTATCCGAGTCTCTCAAGTCACTTGATGCAAGTAAGGGGAAAGTTGACAATTTAAAAAACAAATTCAGATACATTGAAAGCCTGGCCGATTTACTCAACAGCATTAAGTATTCAAAGAAAAGCATATCTGTCATAGACTGCCTGGTTTCAGAGTTTCTGATAAAAGAAGCAACAACATCAACTGACCTTAAAAAAAGGGAAAGAGAGAAACTCGCAGGTTATATTGAATCTATAAATAAAACTCTGGCAGATTTGCAGGCGGAGAAAACAAACCTTGAAAACCTTCGGGATGACTATAAGCAAAAAGACAGTTCAGGGCTTCTCAGACAGGAACAGGAACTGGCCGTTTCTATAAAAAGCTTATCTGAGAATTTATCCGCTCAGGAATCTGAAATGGCGCTTCTTCGTGAAACACATAATGAATTGCTCTCTCAAATTGAAAAAATATCCGCCCTTCTTGTATCTGAAGCTAAAAAAGGTTTTCGCGATTTTAATGAAATCAGCCAGGATATCCCATTTTCGATAGGAGATCTTATTTCGCTGCTGAATAATTTTCTTCACAGCGAGAATATAAGCGAAGCTCTCAACGAACTCAAAGCCATTGACTTTGAACCTATCCGTGACCTTTTCTCAAATGCCTGGAATCCAATGGCATCAGAAATAATCAACAATGAGAAAATAAAAAAAGCCGCGGAAGAGAAAGTAACAGAATGCGATAAGAAAATAGATAACCTTTTAAATTCAGAAGAAGCTGTTCCGAAAGTTGATTACTTTTCTGAAACACTCGAAGAATTCAGAAAAAGCATGATTGCCGCGAAACCTCTTTACCGAGGCCTTGAATGGAATCCCGGGACATCGCCGGAAGAAATGAATTTTATTGAAGAAATTATAGGCGAAGAGATTCTTGCCTCTCTTATTATTGCAGAAGCCGACCTGGATAAGGCTTTGGATATTATCATAAAAGAAGACTACTCTGGAATAAGAATTATTACTGATAAGAAATTAAACTCGAGCAATATCCCCGTGCCTCAGTGGATTAAAAAATACTTTAACCTCAGCAAAAGCGATCCTGCCTCTGTCAAAGCTCTGATAATAGAACTTCAATCTGAAAACGAACCGGAGTTTGACCTCTCCAATGACATTCTCTCTTTCAGATCCCATCGCAGGCGCCTGATCTTGCGAGAAGCTTCTCTCATAGGTGAAAAAAACAGAAAACTTGAGCTGAAACGCCAGATTGCGGAGATGAAGTCTGAACGGCAGAATTGGATGGAAAGCTTATCTGAAACAGAGAAAACTCTAAGCAAACTATACCTCAGGAAAAGCAGTCTTGAAAAATTTGCGGCCCTGATGAGGAGTTTTGCTCCGGCTTTGAAAAACAAATTAAAGGAGTATGAGGATTTAAACAGAGAACTGCATTATCAAAATGAAAAAGTTGCCTCAAAAGAAGAGCTCATGAAACAAAACGCCGATAAACTCAAGGCTGATCAATTGCGAATCACAGAAATAAAGAACATAATCTCCAAAGAGGGGATAAGTGATCTTCAGGAAAAGATAAACGAGGTGACAGGGAAAATTACCCTTCTAGATAAAAGCATAACTGAAAATATCTCATTAAGAGGCAAAACTGAACAGAAGATTGAAGATGTGGATGAGTTTATTTCCGGAAATGGTGAAAAAATTGCAAAAATATCTGCCGAATTTGAGTCTAAAACTAATGAGTTGAAAAATAAATACTCCGAGATAGGAAATGTTTCCGAATACCTCAATGAGTTAAAATCTCTCCATAAAGCAAACTCTTCAGGAAAATGCCTTGCTCTTTGCGATAAATTCAAACAGGACTCTTTGGTTCAGCGCACTGAACTCGATTCAAAAATACGCGATATGACCTACTCGGCTGATTTCAGTTTTACTTATTATGATGAGGGCTGCATGCTGCTTGACAGAACAGGAAGGCAGATTTCAGAAATTATCAAGCAATACGAACTCGATATCAGGGAGACAGAAGAAATTATCAATGATGACACTAAAAAGCTCTTCACAAAGATAATTATGGACGACCTTGTAAAGTTTCTCAAAGAGAGAATAAGCCATATCGAACAGATGGAAAGGGAAATTAACCTAATTCTCGAGAAAAGAATGTTCGGCCCCAATTCATATACCATGAAGATAAAACCTGTCGAGAGTTATAAAGGCTTTATTAGAACCATTAAAAACTTTTCACCGTTTAATGAAGAAACTAAAAAAGAACTGCTCAATTTCATAGAAGACTTCAAAGCCGATATCATGGCCACGGAATTCGGAGAAATCCCTGAGATGCTGGATTATAGAAACTGGTTTGGTTTTGAAATGCTTGTAAAGACACGAGGCAGCGAAGGGCAGGTCTTAAATAAACACATCAAGAATATCGGTTCGGGCGGCGAACAGGCTGTTCCTAACTATCTTCTTATCCTTACAATTGCCCACTTTATTTATCAGGGGTCAAACATCAAACTGCCTGTTCTTCTTTTTGACGAAGCGTTTTATGGCATAGACTCAAGCCGCAGAAACCAGCTGATGGGTTTTGCCGGCGATATCGGGCTGCAGCTCTTTATTTCCACGCCTGACCAGGACGGAGTAAAAGAAGAAGTTATGTATTCAACTTCCCTGTTCATCAAAAAAGATAAAAATTATAATATCCTGATACAGCCGTTGTACTGGTCGAATCCTGACAGGAACAAACAGGGAACCCTTGGTTTTGAGAGTGAACCCGAAAGTATTCAACTCGGAGAGGTTCGTTAATGCAGGAGAAAGAAGCAAAATTCATTTATCTCGAGAATCTTTACAGGAGTTCACCTGAATTTGCCTCCGCCATGGATAATCTCTGCCGTAATTATTTTAAAAACCACAAGAAGCTTCAGAAAAGCCTCTCGGTTAAAAATTTTTCTGATGCCGATATGAGAGAAATAAAATACAATTTCGGGGATAACAATGTAAAAAACAGATCTATTAATATAGAGAATTTTGTCAGTGAGAATCTTAAAGGGGATGAAACGCTTTTCGTTAGCCAGTTGCTGAAAATCACCGGTATTAATGAAGATTTGACCGCAAAAAAGCGAAATGAGATTTCAGCTGCGCTCCTTAAACTCAAACTTTTCCATGAGGGTTTGGACTTCATCCATAATTACCTTGAAGAGAAAGCCGGCAAAGGAACCAACTTCTTTAACAAATACTCTTTTGAAGAGTTAGACACTGCCTGCTCAATAGTCAAATACCTTGAGGCAAATACTCATATACACAATCTCTCATATTTGGGCAGCAAGTTCTGTTCGGATAGCCATGCCCTAAGAAAAGGCTCAGAACTTTATTCACTGGTAGCAAATTTTCTCAAACTTGAAACCCCTATGGATACTGAAGAAACGGTAGATAACCCACAACTTTTTGAAACATTGGGGATTACCGATAACCCAACTGCTGTTAAAGTCACTCTTTACGCCCCAATAGTTTTTAAAAACAGGTCTGGACAGCTGAGAGAGTTTATCAGAGAAAATTGGCTCAATGGAGAAAGCACAACATTGTCAATGGACAATATCGATAATATTCAGGAGTGTTTTATGGATTATAAAGGCAGCCCAGAACTTGTTACTTGTGAGAATGAATCTCCATTCAACAAGATGATAAGAGAAGAAAAAATTCCCGTTATCTATACCGCCGGATTTCCAAATTCTGCGGTAAGAAAAATCATCAGCCTCCTTTCTTCCTCAGTCAAAAGAATTCATCACTGGGGCGACACAGATTTAGCAGGATTGCGCATCGCTGACATTATCAGCCGTATCATCCCTGCAGAATTATGGAGATGCACCCTCACTGAGTGTGAAAAGCATAAAAATAGTCTGAAACCCATAGATATCCCAGCGCAAAATAAGGCAATTAATTTTCTAAAGAAAAATCCGGATTTCACCTATGCAAAAGAGTTGGAATTTTCCCTTAAAAATGGTTTCCTAGAACAGGAAGCCTGTGAGAACCATTCATAATTAAGGCCTTTCTCTTTATTTTTACTGATTCTTCTATCGAAAATGTAAGTTTCTAACTAAAATAAAACAATCTAAAATAAAACAATAGAATTACGCTCATTTACACACTTAAATAATAAAAAATAGTAATTTATGATGATTCTCTCAGTAGAATGGTATAATTAGATAAAGTTCCGGGTAGATCACAACAGGAATTAAAATGGAGAATGTAAAATGAAACAGCTGTTTACAACTATATTTTTACTGCTTTTTTTATTGGCTTCTGCGGGGGAAAATAAGGTTCAATCCGAATATTTAAAAGATCTTGCTGCTTTTAAGGATCATCAGTTTGATAAAAACCAGATTAAATCATTTGTTTACTACTGGTACTCGCTTCACGATGTCCATGCTGACATAAATAAATCTTACGAATTGCTGGACAAAGAGAACCTTTATATGAAATTTCCCGAAATAACAGTTAAAAACCTCGATGACTATAAGAAATGGTATGAAGGAGTGGGAAATAATATAAAAAACAACCTCCATTTTGTGAAATATCTTGAGGTGATTTTTGACGGCTCTCATAAATATAAAGTCAATGTCATAGTTAATTGGCAGGCTACCGACAAAGACGGTAAATTTATTAATATGGATGCTACCCAGGAGTGGGAGCTGGTTGATCCTTCTGCCTCTGGAATTGACCATCCTCTTATTCAGAAATATCTGGTTCTTGAATTTAAAGATAATTAAAAAATTATTGAAAAAAGGTTTTACATATGGGCGATGAGGAAAATGCAATAAAATCTGTGAAGTGCCCAGTTTGCACAAAAGAGATTGTAGAAACAGAGAGTGCGTGTCCCTATTGCGGTCATGTTTCTCAGCAATTTTATGATAGCGATTTCCATGTAAGCGCTTCAGAAGCTTTGAAGAAAGGTAAACTTTTTTATTATGGAGAAGACGGGCATACAAAAAACTCTGACAAGGCACTGGAATATTTTATGATTGCTGCCGAACAGGGAAATTCTGATGCCCAGTTTCTGGTTGGTTTTTGTTATGATAATGCCCATGGAGTTAACCTGAACCAATCAGAGGCATTCAAATGGTATTTGAAGGCCGCAGGGCAGGGGGATGCAGAATCTCAATTCAATGTCGGAACTAGTTATTTTAACGGCGAAGGAGTTGTTAAAAACGCGACAGAAGCTTTTTATTGGTTCTTCAATGCTGCAGAGAAGAGCTACTCAGAGGCTTTATACATGCTGGGGTACTGTTATTTTAACGGCGAAGGTATTACCAAAGATCTGAATAAAAGCATTGAGTGCTTCAGAAAAGCCGCGGAATTGGGCAATTCTTATGCGCAGTTTAATCTAGGAAGCGCGTATTTCTATGGACATGGAACCGACCAGAGTTATGAAGAAGCAATAAAATGGTTTAAACTGGCCGCAGTACAGGACGATCCGGAAGCTGAATATATGCTAGGATATGCTTATTATTTTGGAGAAGGGTTCAAGCAGGATTATCGCCAGGCTTTCAGACATTTTGCGAAATCTGCAAATTTTGAAAATCCGCATGCGCAATATTATTTAGCCTGCTGCTATTATCATGGCAGAGGCGTCGCCAAAGACCTCTCTGAATCTTTAAGATGGATAAACAGAGCTGCAGAACTTGGACATGCTGACGCTATCAAGAAGAAAGAAAAAATTATTGCCAGGCAGCTTGAAGAAGAAGCAATTGAAACCATAAAAAGCAATGAAATAAAATTCAGGCCGATTTTAAGGCGGATAGCAAAGATAAAAAAAATATTGAAACACTTTCTATAGGGAATCGGAAAACAGGCATGAGGAAAAGTGGTTTTCGCCTGTTTTTCTTAAAAACACATCAGTTACAAAACATTCATCCTTTGCCATATAACACCTTGGAGCAAACGGACAGCCTTTTATTTCAAATGAATTATCCGGGGGAATGCCGGGAATTGAATAAAGTGTTTCTTTTGTTTCAGTAATACTTGGCAGAGATTTTTTGAGGGAAATAGTGTAGGGGTGCTTAGAGTTATAGAATAGATCCATGACGCTTGCCTTTTCTACAATTGTACCTGCATACATCACGCAAACATTATCGCATAATTCGGCTACTATTCCTAAGTCATGAGTAATGAAAGCAATACTCATGTTGTGCTCTGATTTTAATTTCTTTATCAATTTGAGTATTTGAGACTGAACAGTTACATCAAGAGCTGTCGTCGGTTCATCAGCTATAAGGAGTTTTGGCTTTGTTATCAAAGCCATGGAAATCATTATTCTCTGTCTCATGCCTCCAGAGAATTCGTGAGGATATTGATAGAAGCGTTTTTCGGGCTCTCTGATCCCGACTTCATTAAGCATTTTCATAGCTTCCTGCATGGCTGTTTTTCTTGGAATTTTAGTATGAATGCACAGGGCTTCTATAATTTGATTTCCTACCTTAATATAGGGATTCAGCGAGGTCATCGGATCCTGAAATATAATCGAAATTGAACGGCCTCTTATTTTAAGCAGATCTTTTTCAGGAAGTGAAAGGAGGTCAGTTCCGTTAAAAACTGCTTCTCCGGAAATTGTTACATTTCTGCTTTTGGGTATAAGCCCAAGCATTGAGTAGAATGTGACGGATTTACCGGCTCCTGATTCTCCAACAATTCCAAGCGTCTCTCCTTCCGATATATCAAAACTTATCCCCCTTAAGGCATGATAGGTTTTCCTGTAGGATTTAAAGCTTAACGAGAGATTTTTAATAGATAGCAGATTACTCATAATCTCTCAAGTATAACAAAAAGTATTGAATTATGAAACTATTTTGACGCATAAAAATAGCGGAAAGATTTAAGCTTCCTGTCAGATGAGGATTGGCATACAAACGATTAGATTCCAGGATAGGAGTTTCGTGGTTCCCAGCTCCCTGGCCAGCACGGGCATAGGTAAGGAGTTGTCTTGCGCGCCGGGCGAATCTAATCAAGTCTGTAAGCGTCAAGCATAACCCATATTGGGGCTTAGAAGGTTATCACAGTCAGCAGAGAGTAATCTTGGCTGACAGTTTGAACCCGAATTTGAATTCAATGAACCATCAGCTAGGGGGGGGAGGTGTTAAGTTTTGAGTTTTGAGTTTTGAGTTTTGAGTTTTGGGTTATGAGTTTTGGGTTATGGGTTATGAGTTTTGGGTTATGGGTTATGAGTTTTGGGTTATGGGTTATGAGTTTTGGGTTATGGGTTTTGGGTTTTGGGTTTTGGGTTTTGAGTTACGAGGCAGAAAACAAAGCTTATTTACGGACGGTTAGTTTTGAAGTAAAAAGCCAGGAAAGAAAAGCCTTTTGAAGTTTTACCTACAAAGCGCTTTTCATCCTTATGCACCTTTAACTTGAGAG
>Ga0209417_1001881_pt1 | contig 35982 bp, 36 predicted proteins | sample RifGroF2_FD_184002 | JGI IMG/M metagenome (GOLD analysis project Ga0209417, IMG submission 184002) | Groundwater microbial communities from Rifle, Colorado, USA - Groundwater F2 (SPAdes) (version 2) | ecosystem: Environmental > Aquatic > Deep subsurface > Groundwater | place: Rifle, Colorado... | reverse complement strand
CTGGGCATCAGGATACATCGGTAACAAAATTGCAAAACTGGCCTGTTTGGGCGCAAAGGGGTTATGTTGATGCATTTACTCCGCTGATAATGAGTAGCGACAAATACATGGCAGGCAATTCTGTTAGAGAAATCCGCAGTCTTGCAGGCAACAATGTTTGTATATTATCAGGGTTGTTTGAGCCTTTTACCGCCGGAAGTCCTGCTGATTTAATCGGTCAGATTGCTTCTGTAAGATCAGAAGGGTCTTCAGGAATCATTCTTTTTGATAATGCGCATATTTCTGATGATTTTATCGAAGCTTTAAGTGCGAGAATTCTTAGGAAAGACTAGCATTGTCATTCTGAGGGCTTTAGCCCGAAGAATCTGTCCAGTATTGCATAAAATCAAAACGCCCACGCATTGTCATTGCGAGGAAGCCCGCAGGGCTGACGTGGCAATCTAGCTATTGCTGCATTGTCATGCTGAACTTGATTCAGCATCTATCCATAAAGGTGTTTTTTATAGCAAGGGCTGCACCCCTGCACCTGCCTTCATTTCTTTTAATCGTAAAAGAAACGAAGCAAAGAAAAGCTCGCCCTAATACTACGGTTTCTATATTTCTACCCTGCTTACGATTAAAGCAAAATGCGTTTGATGCCCGTAACTCGGGACAAAGCCCCCTCAAACAAGACGGGCTAGTCTTCGGTACGCAGGGTGAAATATTACGAAACCTTCGCAATGGGCACACGAAGGTTTTCAGGGACACCCCCTTGATTTGTCATTTCGTAGTTTTTGACGAAACGGGTATAAATGTTATAACCCATTGTTTGAGGGGGTGAAGCCCCGACGTGGCAATCTATAAAACTTCATCAAAGAATTTTTGCGGTTGACTTTCAAGAAAATAAGCAATTTTTAAAAGCATTTTTAAGCTTATATCTTCTTTTCTATTTTCTACCCTGTTAATAAATTCTCTGGAACATTCAACTTGTTCAGCCAAAAACTCCTGAGAAAATCCTTTTTTCTCTCGAAATATTTTAATATTTTTGCTGATATTATAAAGATATTTTTGTTCATTTTCTTGCATATTAAAAATTTTAGATGTATTATTTTAATAAATCTGTGAAGTGTTACATCACTAAAATATTATAATTTTAAATGGAGAGAGTTTCATCATGAAAAAATCCACAGAAACAGATGTTATTAAAACCGTAAGTTTTGATTTTCAGGAATCTGTAAAAGATTTATTCGCAATTTTGGAAAATTTATACATTGACGTAGAAAAAATAAAAGCTGTATTGAAAAATAAAAATATTATTATTGAATAGATTGCCACGTCGTTTCACTCTTCGCAATGACAAGGAGGGTTTATATCTCCGGATGCCTGGTGTGGAAATCTGTCGCCTGCTCAAAGTTGTATGCAGATCTCAGCAGAGTCTCTTCCGACAACGCAGGGCCGAGAAGCTGAAGCCCCACAGGAAGCCCTTTGCTGTCAAATCCACAGGGAACACTTATGCCGGGAATTCCTGCCAGATTGGCGGTAATTGTGCCGATATCCATAAGATACATGCTTAACGGATCGGAAATCTTTGCGCCGAGCTCAAAAGCTGTAGTCGGACAAACAGGAGAAAGGAGTAAATCAACCTTTTCCCAAGCTTTGTCAAAGTCTTTTTTGATTAAAGCCCTAACCTGTTGGGCTTTTTTATAATAAGCATCATAATATCCGGAACTTAAAGCATAAGTTCCAATCATGATTCTTGATTTAACTTCTTCTCCAAAACCCTCTGATCTGCTTTTTAGATACATTTCCATTATGTTTTCAGTATTTTTTGCTCTGTATCCGTATTTTACACCGTCAAATCTTGCGAGATTTGCGCTGGCTTCTGCCATAGCAATAACATAATAAGTTGCAATTGCATACTGACTATGGGGTATGGAAATTTCTTCTATTTTTGCGCCGAGTGATTCGTAAATTTTTATAGAATTGAGAATAGCTTGTTTAACTTCAGGATTTGTTCCTTCGCCCAGCATTTCGGAAATTACACCGATCCTCAAATCTTTTATGTCTTTTTTCAAGGTGGCTGTGTAGTCAGGGACAGGCATGTTTATTGAGGTGGAGTCCATGTTGTCGTAGCCGCTGATTGCTTGAAGTGTAAGCGCTACGTCTTCCACGCATCTTCCCATGGGGCCGATTTGGTCAAGACTGCTCGCGTATGCAATAAGTCCAAATCTTGAAACTCTTCCGTAAGTAGGCTTCATTCCGACTATTCCGCAAAAACTTGCAGGAAGCCTGATACTTCCGCCTGTGTCGGAGCCGAGAGAAATTACAGATTCGCCTGAAGCTACAGCTGTTGCAGAACCGCCTGAACTACCTCCTGCTACCATGTTAAGATTCCACGGGTTTTTTGTTTTCTTAAAAGCGCTGTTTTCGGTGGAACTTCCCATTGCAAACTCATCTAGGTTTGCCTTGCCTATAATAGGAATAAGATTTTCTTCAAGTTTTCGAGCGACTGTAGAATTATACGGAGGAACGAAATTTTCGAGAATTTTACTACCAGCGGTTGTGTGAAAGCCTTTTGTACACATATTATCTTTAATAGCTATAGGAATTCCGGCAAGAGGCGGAAGATCATCCTTGATTTTTATTCTTTCATCGACTTCTTTAGCTGTTTTGTAAGCCAAATCTTTTGTTAGGGAAATAAAAGACTCAACTTTATCTTCAACTTCCTCGATTCTTTTATATGATTCATCAACGAGCTCAACAGCAGAAATTTCTCTGTTTAAAAGCACTTTCCTGAGTTCTTTAACTGTTTTAAAACAATGTTTCGTATCTGACATTAATAATTCCTCAACACATGCTCTTATAAACATTTTACCTCACGCAAAATGTAATAAAAAGTTTTTCTGTTTATAAAATAGATGTTGTATTGTCATTGCGAGGAGGCGAGAAGTGCCGACGCGGCAATCTATAAAAAGGTAAAATTGTTTTGGATTGCTTCGGGCAAACTCTCCCCTTCTTTTTTGATATTTAATCAAAAAAGCGGGTACCTCTCGCAATGACGATTTTGAATGTTTAGCGATTAAGCCTTTTTAAATCGTTGCTGTGTCTTGATAAAATCCGCAAAAACATCGTTATTTGTTGAATTAAATGAAATAGTTGCAGCATTTTCAGGATTTGGCTTATCTTGAGGTTTTTTCTTTGCCGTAAGTTTGTTTGTAATGTGTTTATTCAATATAGGCATAAACAAGCCCAGCGCAAGAGTAGAATAAGCAAGACCCGCAAATATTGAACCACTTAATTTTAGTTTAAGCGTTCGTTTAGCAGCTTCACTCAAACCTTTTCTGGCATCAATTTCAGCATGTGAAATAAGACTTTCGTTTCCGAAAAATTGCTTAACTGCAGCCCAAACGCCTTTCCCTTCTTGTGCTTTTGATGTATTAATAAGTTCGCCTTTTGATAGCCATTTTCCGACACCTTTTGAAACAAATCCGCCCAACACAAGCCAGTTAAGAAATCCGGGAATATCTCTTGTGTCAGTTTCTCTTAATTCGTGTTTGTCGGTAGCCGCAATCATTCTTCCGATTACCATAGCTGCATAAACAAATCTTAACTGGTTTAAACTTGGCCACATGCTGTTAAATTCAAGTTTTTTTATTAAATTCTTGCTATTTCCCAGAGTTTGCCAAATTTTCTTAGGATTAACGGAAGCAGCAATTGTAGCGGAGGCTATACTAAGTAAAGCTCCTACAGAAAGGGCTTTTGCGATATAAAATTTTGTTTTTGATGTTTTTTTGTTAGAATCACTGTTTTTTCTTGATTCTTCTGAAAGTCCTACAAAAGCATCGCTTCCGGTTCTTTTTTTAGTTATATATCGATTTACCGCTTGTTGCGCAATAGCAAGAGCGGTAATAATCCCTAACCCTATTACAGATTTCTTTTTACTTATTTCTGTTATTTTTTCCATGGCATGGTTAAGTTTATTTGGTTCAACTTTTGTGTGAATTTCTCTGCATACATCATGCATTCCGTTTATAAGCCTGTCAGATGTGATTTCAAGAGTTTTTTTATTATCACTGACAACTTTAATGCTTTCACTCGCACCTAATATTTGAACAAGTTTTTCTTTGATATTTTTTAATTCTTTTCTTGAAGCCTTTTTCTTTCTAATAACAAAATCTGCAATTTCACCGGCAATGTTTTTAACTTCGTCGGTTTTTTCAGAAAAAGGAATCCATTTTTCTCCTACAAGACCTTCTGTGTTATTTAGGACATGTTCGGCATATCTTTGAACAACCTGTTTTTTATTAGTGCCTTTTTCCCAAAATTCGTGACAATTTGCTTTTTTCCAGGAATCATTAAGCATCTCAAGCGTATCGCTGTCAACAGGAAGCGCTGTATTTATTTTCAATTCGGGTTTAATAAATTTTCCAAGCAGCCAACCTACTCCTGCTGCTACAAATCCCGGAGCGACACAATTTATAGCAGTTCCCGATGTTTCCCTTATCAGTGTTTCTCTGCCCGCATCAGGACTGCGGGTAAAATCAATATAAGTTCTGGGAATAACCATTGAAACTGCATCTACAGCAGTAGCTCCGACTATTTCATTAGTTTGAACTTGTGAGCAAACATAACTAGCAACAGATTCAATACCCCTAAAAGAAACTCGAGGTTGATTCTGTTTACTTGCCTGTAATATATACTTATTCTCTGATTTAGAATCAGGAGAAACTTTAAAAGTCATATATTATGCCCTTACGAATAGCTGCCTACATGATTTCCATGTATCTTATTAATTAAAAACAAAAAATGTTTAAAAATTGCCTTAAATAAAACATTTATTTTTCTCTTCATGTTTAAAATGAAAAAACCTGCATATTTTTCTTGATTTTGCAGGTTTTGATTAACAAATTAACTAATAAATTCAAACATTTTGAACCGCAAAATGTTTATTAGCCTTACCAATTAAGAATTTTTTGCCTTAAAATAACTAAACTAATATAGGTTATTTTTCGTTTTTTGTAAAGTGTATTTAGTACAATTATTAAGAAGAATTAAGTCGAAAGAACTAGGTCTTCTTTCATGTAGTTAATTAATTAATAAAAAAATCTCTCCACTACTCGAATTATCAGATAAGAATATTAAATTTATAATATTTTATTAACTAATTTAAAATGTGGAGAAAGTTTATGCAAAAGCATTTGGTCATAATAGGCGGAGTTGCAGCAGGGACAAAAGCCGCAGCTAAAGCGAGAAGAGAAAGTCCCGACATGAAAATTACGCTTTATACCGAAAGTAAGTATATTTCTTATTCGGCATGCGGCATGCCATATTATATAGAAGACCTTATAAAAGATGAAAAAAGACTCATTGTAAGGACTCCCGAGTATTTTAAAGATAGAGAAGATATAGATATTCACATAAAACATAAAGTTACAAGAATTTTGCCGGAAGAATACAGGGTTGAAGTTGAAAATCTCGAAACAGGAGAAAAGTTTTCTGATGAATATTCAAAACTTCTTATTGCAACAGGTTCAAGAGCTTTTGTTCCTGATATTGAAGGTGTTAAATTGCAGAATGTCTTTGTTTTAAAAGATATAGACGATGCTGTTGAAATTAAAAAATCTTTAAAACATTCTAAAAAAGTGGTTATAGTCGGTGGGGGTTATATAGGACTGGAACTTTTAGAGTCGTTTCAGGCGCATGGTATTGACTTAATTATGATTGATCGTTCATCGCAAATTTTAAACACTTTCGATCTTGATATGACTTCGAACATTCAAAAATATCTTATAGAAGAAAAAAACATCAATATAATAACAAACGAAAGTCTGAAAAAGCTTATTGGAGATAATAAAGATTCTGTTAAACAGGTAGAAACTTCTGAAGGAAAGCTCATTGATACTGATATGGTCATACTTGCTCTTGGAGTCAGACCAAATATAGAATTGGCAAAAGATGCGGGAATCGAAATAGGTGAAACAGGAGCTATAAAAGTTAATGAGCGGATGCAGACTAATTTCCCCGATATTTTTGCAGCAGGAGATTGCGTTGAAACAATAAACACAGTCACAGGCAAAAATGTCTGGATTCCTTTAGGTTCAACAGCGAACAAAATGGGAAGAATCGCTGCGATAAATATAACGGGAAGATACGAGGAATTTAAAGGAATTACAGGCTCAATGGTTGTAAAAATATTTGATTATACAGCCTCAAAAACAGGTTTGAGCGAAAAAGAAGCAAAAGATTTAGGCTATGATTATGTAATAGCAATTCTTATGCATCGTGATAAATCAGGTTATATGCCTGATGCCAAAGAAATTATCATAAAAATGATTGCAGAAAAGAGCTCGGGAAGAATTTTAGGGGCGCAGATTATAGGAAAAGGAGATGCGGATAAAAGGGTTAATGTTGTAGCTGCTGCTTTGACAGCAAATATGACGGTTGAAGAATTTATGGGAATAGATTTAACTTATGCTCCACCTTATTCTCCGTCTATAGATCCTATTCTTGTTGCAGCGCAAATGCTTTACAGCAAGCTGAAAAAAGAAGTAGGCAGTATAACGCCTGAAGAACTTCAGGAATATCTTAAAGAAAAGGAAAGCGTCGCAATTATCGATATAAGAACCCCGTCAGAATTTAAAGAATGGCATATAGAAAATTCGCAAAACAGTTCTTTTGAGGAATTAGAAGAAAAACTTGGTCAGGTAAATAGGGAAACTATACTTTGCTGTGAAGGAGGCATGGAAAGTTACCTTTTAACTTTACAACTAATGGAAAAAGGTTATCAAAACATAAGATTTGTTGACGGCGGCACTAATTTTTTAAGAAATATCTTTTAATGCAGGAAGTTTTGTTTTATCAGGATTTACCACAAGGGTTTTTTCGCGGGTGAAAATAACAAAACCCGGCTTTGAGCCTGAAGGTTTCTTTACAAATTTCTTTCTTGTGAATACTACAGGCACATTTGAAGATTCTCTTGCTTGGCTGTAATATGCTGCAATATAAACAGCTTCATGAAGCGTTGTTTCAGGTACTTCTTGAATATTTTGAAAGGTTTTTATCAATACATGAGAGCCGGGAATATTCTGGGTATGAAGCCAAATATCTTCAGAGTCAGCTATTTTTAATAAAAATTCATTCTGCCTGTTGTTTTTTCCGACTAAAATACTCAATCCGTCAGAAGAAATAAACTCAGCAAGCTTTATAGTTTCTTTCTTTTCATTTTTAGAATCTTTATAATTATTTGATTTAATTAAGTTTTGAGCTATTAATTCCTGCTCAATTTCTTTTAAATCCGACAAATTTTCTGCTAAATTTATTGATTCTCTTATACTTTCAAGATAATCAACTTCCTGCTGAATTTTTTCCGCTAATTCCCTGCCATGGATGGAGGCATTTTTGGCTTTATTGTAGAGTTTATAATATTTTTGGGCATTTGCGTTAGGAGAAAGCCTTTTATCAAGGAGAATATTTATGCTTTTATTCTCGTCAAAAAAGTTTTCAAACTCAATAAATTCCATTCCCTGCGTAATTTTATAAAGATTAGCCATTATAAGATCAGCGTATTGGCGGTATTTTTCCTGTTTTTCATTAGAATCAAAGGTCTTTAGGTGCTGTGAAAATTGTATATTTTGCTTTTTAAGCTCTTTTTTAATAATGCCAGACAGATAATTTTTAAGCCTTGAAAACCTGTCGTTAAAAACCTGATAACCAAAATACAGGTCTATAATTGTATTTACAGAATCAAAAGGTTTCCATTTTATTGATTTATCAAGACCTATAATTGAATAATACTTTTTATCTTCACTTATAGAAGGGTTAATATTCTCAAAATTTATTGTATTTATTATCAAATCATACAATTTGAAAAGTTTTTCCTGCGCAACAGCTGATATTTTGTCTTTTTCTATATCTATTTCCAGAAAATTGCAGAATTCAGTGGCAAGAGCCTTGCTTATAAACCCGAAATTTTCGTTAAGCCAAACATTTACAGGTGCATCCATAATTTTTGCGAGTTCAAAAAATTTTTCTTTAGAAATTTGAGTTAAATCATATTTAGCCTGTTTTGGGGGGTAAATATATGGCAAACCTCCTGCAAGTTCTCTTTCCCTGCTTTTTTCATGGCTTACAGGATGCGCGCATCCTTGAATTACATTTGTTTCATAGCTGTACAAAATAATATTGCTGTGTTTGCCCATAAACTCGCAGGAAAGAATCATTGGCGTTCTTTCGCCCAGCTCGTTGTAGCTGTCAAATTTTATTTCAAGTATTCTTTCAAAGTTTGGTTGAGCAACGGCATTGATTTTACAGCCTTCCATGTGTTTTCTTAGAAGCATACAAAGCATCGGCGGTTTTTGAGGGATTTTGATATCCCTTAATTCCTCTCCTTCAGGACTTAAAAGCGAAACATGCGGATATTGAGGATCAACGCAAATATAAAGCTTGTGAGTTTGTCTTAAAGCTCTTACTGTTAACAAAAGTTCGTTTTTAGAAGGCTGCTGGACTTTTTGAACCCGCCCCTCTGTCAAAATCGGTTCAATTTCGCTTATCAACGCTTTTAGTGAAAGTGAATCAAAATTTATCATTTGTCTAAAAAAGCCTTGATTCCTTCACGAGAATCTTTTGATTGTATAGCTTTCAAAAAATTTTCCGTTTCAATTTCTTCTATAGTCTGAAAATCGTCATTGCGAGGAGTTTGCGAGCAGAATGAAGCAATCCAAAAATGGATTGCTTCATTCTGCTCGCAATGACGCAATAGCTGATGAATTGTATTTTTTATTAAATAAAGAGAATTTGAAGATTTTTCCGCCAAATTTTCACAATATTCTAAAGTTTTTTCTTCAAACTTTGAATTATCAAAAATTTCAGCAACAATTCCTAAATTTAAAGCTTCTTTAGGGTTTATTTCTTTGCCTGTTGCGACAATTTCAAAAGTTTTATTTTTACCGACGATTTTTAATAGCCTGCTTATCCCTCCATAACCGGGAATTAAACCGAGATTAGCTTCATTAAGCCTGAAAGAAGCTTTTTCTGAGGCAAAAATTAAATCGCATGCAAGAGCAAGCTCAAAAAAACCTCCGCATGTAATGCCATCTATGCCAATAATTACAGGTTTTTTAAATTTTTCAATTTTTGTCATTAATTGTCGACTTTTTTTTAAAGAATTTTTAAATTCTGTCGGATTTTTATCTGCAAGATCAAATTTTTTGCTGTATTCTTTTAAGTTAACCCCTGCAGAAAAGACCTTTTTTCCTGTTTTTGATACGCCGCAATTAGCTTTTATCAAAATTATTTTGATATTATTGTCCTTTTCAAAGGAATCGAGTGCAAAATTTATTTCCTGAAATGTGTCAGATTCAATTATATTTAAATTTTCAGGATTATTTAAACATATAATCCCGATTTTGTTGTAATTTTCTGTTTTTATTCTTATAAATGTCAAGTTTTTTAAACCCTATTAAATCTTTTATTTAGCTATTTTATATAAATATGTATTATAATTATTATTAAAATCCATTGTTTTATTAGATTAACAAATTTTTTGCATTCTACTATTTATTTAAGATTTAATAATTATAATTTAAAAACTGTCGACAATATAAACATTATATGTTAATAATTTACCTGTAATATTATTATTTTTTTATAAACATTTCAAGGAATTTAAATAATATATGATATTAATAAAATATAAATACAATATATCTTATTAAATCTTATTATAAATTTGTAATTTTTCTTTACAAATAAAGTTAAAAAATTGGAAAAAAAATATTAAATAATGCTATGTTTAAATTAGAGGTAATAATAAATAAACAAAATCGGGGATTTTAAATTGTACAAAATAATTTAAAATGAAAGACAGGTTTAATAAAAATTTAAGTTAGTAGGGTAGTAAGACATGAGAAAACAATCTATGACAATCAATTTAGTTCACACGCCAGACGCAAACGGATTAGATCCGGAAAAGCCAATGTTCCCGATTAGTGTTGTAGCAGACATTTTGAAGGTTCATCAAAGAACATTGAGAATTTATGATGATGAAAACATTTTAATTCCATCGAGATCTCCAAAGAACAGAAGACTTTATTCTTTCAATGACATTGAAAGAGGTAAATTTATTCAGTATTTGACTAGGGAACTGGGTATTAACCTTGCAGGGATTAAAATTATTGTTCATTTGCTCAAACAGCAAAATGTTTCTCCAGGCAAGTATATGGAGCATATTAGCAAAGTGGCTGATGAGCTTAATATTTCACCTGAAACTCAAGAAGAAAACAGGATTAAACTTTCAAGAAGGGGCAGAAAAATCAAACCTTCTGATGATGAAGAATAATAAATTATTAAATTTGAATTGGTTTTGATAAAGTCGCTATTTTTAGCGGCTTTATTGATTTTTATAGGTTTTATAAATATAATTTGTTCCATCAGAACTTATTGTTACAGCAAAATCTTTATCCGTTCTTAAGGTTTTAACATTAAATTCTTTTAATTCCTCTAAAGTTTGATTATTTGGATGTCCATACTTATAACCTTGTTTGCCAACAGAAATTATAGCTAATTGTGGTTTTAAATAGTCAAGATAAGTATAATTTACAGAATTATAACTTCCATGATGACCAATTTTTATAATATTTACAGGTTTTTTAACATATTTTTTAATATCATAAATAGAATTAGCTTCACAATCCGCCATTAAAATTGATGAAAAACCTTTATAAACAATATATAAAATAATACCATTATCGTTTTCATTATTTTTATAAGACCGAATAGCCTTAATATTTATGTTTTTATCTAAATTTATGTTTTCACCGTCGGATAAAATCCTGTTGTTTATATGATTTTTTTGGATATAATTTTTAATTTTTCTGCAAGTTTTTGAATCTTCAACTAAACCGGTATGAAAAATATTAGTTACATTAATGTTTTTGAGTATTTCAAGAGTGCCGCCGATATGGTCGCTATCTTGGTGTGTTAAAACAACGGCATTAAGCTTGTTGATTCCTTTATCCCTTAAATAAGGTATTATTGATGTTTTAGCAGGAAGATATTTTTCGTTAGGACCGGTATCAACTAAAATATTTTTATTGTTCGGCGTATGAATAAGAATAGCATCGCCCTGACCTACATCAAAAAAAACAAATTTAAGTTTTCGGTCGAAATTATCTTTAAAAACAAAGACTAATAAGCTTAAAAATAAAATTAAAGCGGCGATATTTAGTTTTTTAGAAGAAAAATCTTTTGTAATGACGAATAAAAGAGCTATAATCAAGCCGTAAAAAATCATAATTGCTATGATCTCAGGTTTAGCCAAGTAATAAAGCGCATGGGGAAGGTTGGAAATATATCCTGAAATGAAAAGAATAATATCAATAAAAGGTTCTGCTATTTTGTCGAAAAGCCAGCATAATTTTCCTCCTACTACAGGGATAAAGCTGAAAATACTGCCAATAAATCCTAAAAAGGTTATAGCGCCTATAAAAGGAACAACAAGAATATTGGCTAACAATGAATAGGTGGAAAAATTATTAAAATGAAATATTTGAATCGGTGATGCCCAAATTTGCGCTATAAGAGGAACTATTACAACGCCAGATACTACTTCAGGGATTGGTTTTAATTTGTCCAAAAGAGGCGGAACACATAGCAAAATACCGAAAGTTGTTAAAAAAGAAAGCTGAAAACTTATATTAGCAAGTAAAAAAGGATCAATTAAAAGCATAAGGGCACAAACGAAAACTAAAATAATTAAATTGTCCGCTTTTCTGTCAAGCAACTTTGCCAGAATTAAAAACTCTGCCATAACCGCAGCGCGCATTATAGAAGGAGGTAATCCCGTCAAAAGTGAATAAAAAGCCACTAAAATTCCGCCTGTAATCATTTTAAACTTGTATGGGGTTCTTAATTTTGACGCAATAAAAAACCACGCTCCGAAAATAAATCCTACGTTCATCCCTGAAGCTGCAAGCAGATGAGAAAGACCTGATTTTATAAAGTCCTGTTTGATTTCATCGGGGGCAGGAATGGCAAAATCCCCAAAAACCATTCCTTCCAGCACTTCCAGTTTTGGTGATTTAATATATTTTCTGTTTTCATCAATAATTTTGTTTTTTATTTTATTTAAATTCTGTATTAAGAGCCATTTTACTGATTTAGGATGTTTTATAATTTTAAAACTATCGTCACCCTGAACTTGTTTCAGGGTCTTTCCAGATTCCGAAACAAGTTCGGAATGACCTGGCGAGTTAATGTATACACTGGTAAGTGTAAAAATCCCCTGATTTTTTAAATAGTTTTTATAATCAAACTGTCCCGGATTTGTTGCTTCAAAAGGAGTTTTTAAATAGCCTTTAACCTCTAAAATATCACCTACAAGAATATTTTTGAACTTTTGTTCTTTGTCATAAATACTTACAATGGTTTTAGCTTTTATAGATTTCCATTCTTCGCTTTCAAGTCTATATGAATAGACCTCAAATTTAAATTTTGATCTGTTTTTTTGATTTAATTGGGGTTCTGTTATCACTCTGCCCTGTAAATAAACATTTGCAGGAATGAGTTTATTCTGCAACGCCGCCGCCTTTGCGTCACCGTTTCGGATTTCACTCCCGCTTCGCAAAGGAGAAATTTTATATAATTCATCAGGTTTTGGACATCTAAAGCCACAATAAAACACAGAAAACGCAAGTACTATAAGACATAAAACAGAAAATTTGATTGAAAAAATCTTTTTATAAGTTAAAAGAGAAATTAATAAAACAGAAATCACTGCCAATAAAGGGACTGAATTAAGAAAATATGCTCCACATCCTGCAATAAAAGCAGTACAGAGTATCATTGTCTTTTGTGGTTTATGTAAAGGCATTTTATTCTCTTTTTAGATCATTCTCTTTTTTAAATTATAAAACAATAAAATTAAAATATTATAAGGCTTCATGGATTGAGCAGGGTATTAATCTATGTTAAAATCAATATATGTTTCAATAAAATTGTTGGATTTAATTTTTTAAAAATAAATAGGAGATGATAATGCAAAAAGGTTTTACTCTTGCAGAAACTCTCATTACAATGGCAGTAATAGGAGTAATAATGGCTTTATCAATTCCAGCCGTTATTCAATCAACAAATGACACAACACCTTTGCTTAAAAAAGCTTATAATAGTGTAGAAGAAGTAGTTAACGAGTTGATAAATGATACATCTCTGTATCCGAGCGGTGAATTAACCACCGGTACTAATACTTTTTGTAATAATTTCTTTTCTAAATTAAATACAATAGGTGCTGTAAGTTGCGCGGAAGCTGCTGTAGCAGTACCACCGGCTAATCCTGATGTTACAACAACTAATGCAATGAGATGGTATAATTTACATGCAGCGACTGGTACTAGTGCTACTAATGGTTTTACTGCGGATAATTGTGACGGTCCTAATGGCACCACAAACCCTAATCTTACAACAATTGATGACACTACAAATACATGTATAAGGTTAAGTGTTGATGTAAACGGAGCTAACAAAGGCGCAAACACAAGTGCTGCTCAGGCAAACAGAGATATTTTTATTATATATATAACGAATGCAGGAAAAGTTACCGTTAAAACCAGTGCTACAAACACTTATGATGAAGCATATATTCTTCAACATTAAGATATAGCTTAATACAGCATTTTTCCGTCTTGAAGCACGACATTTGTTTTTATCCTTCTTGCCTGATTAACAAATTAATGGCTTCATGTATAGCTTTATTTTTACTGACCTTGTGTTTTTGGGCATAATCTTTCAAACTGATAACATCAGTCTTTTCAAGTTCATAAGTTTCTTTAACTTTTTCAGAATAGATTTTTTTGCGCCCTGCATTTTTTCTTACTCCACCCCATTGTTTTTTAAGTTCCTCAATTTCCTGCGAGACTTCTGTCATAATTTCGTTATAAAGTTCGGGGTCTTTTTCTTTAAGTTCTTTTTTAAAATCTTTAAATGTTTTTGTCATTGTAATTGCTCCTTATATTTTTAAGTTTTCTTTTGTTTTTTGAATATTCCTGATAGCTTGTTCAATAAATCTTTTGGGCGCTTTTTGTGATTTTTTAAGGACAATTAAGCCAACAATTATAATTTTTGTTCCCACATAAGAATAATAAGACCTTATGTTATCCGTTCTTATTTCCCATAAGCCTTTTGTTAAATCTCTTGAATCAACTGCCTTGCTGCCTAAGTTTTCAAACTTTTCAAAATCTTTAAAAACTTTTTTGTATAAAGTTTTATCAAGGTTATTAAATTGTTCTTCAGCTTCTTTTGATAATATTATTTCAAACATTTTATTCACTTGTTTTCAACTTGCTATTATCAAGTATAGCACATATCTTGTTTTTCACAAGTGGTTTTAATATATAAATTTTTCCGGATTTTACAAAATCTTGCGATTGCTTCGGCTTTTTAAGCCTCGCAATGACAAAAATAATTTAATACAGCATTTTTCCTTCTTTGAGAACTCTGCTTGCACAGCTTGTACCATTAGAACTATTAGAGGAAGTCGGATTACAATATGTATTATAATTTGGTAAAACATTACCAATTGATCCCTGAGGAATAATTTTATCTTTTGTCATAATAAAGGAAAAATAATCTCGTCCTTTAATATTTGGTCCTTTAAATCCATTTATATCAATCTCGAAATATCCACAGACGGGTATTCCATCTTCAACATCATTGCAGGCGCTGTTTGTAAAATTCACTAAAATAAAAGTTCCATCTGCTAAAACAAAAGTTCTATAGTAGGAATAATCAGGATCCGGCCATGTTGAAGGAGTATTATTCAATTGTTTAAGAGAAGTTAAAGGATAAAAGCAGCCTCCACTAACTGCTGCACCTCCAGCACAAGTTTTTGAACATTTTAAATATTTGCAATACTGAGTTACAACACCCGCAGCATCAAGGTCACTAGCAAAAAGATATGCTAATGTACCGCCGTTCTTTGCCTTAATTTGATCTGTGGCATAAGAAAGCTCGGCATAAACTTTTTTTAAACCCGCGACGTACTGATTATTCTGGGAAGGGCTGCCTGTCATGTAAGTTCCAATTGTCAAAGTTGCCAGCGTACCTATTATGGCAACAGCTATAACAACTTCCGCAAGGGTAAATCCCTTCCTGTCATTGCGAGCAAAGCGAAGCAATCCAAAAAAATTAAATAATATCTTCATGTAAGTCCTTCCAATCTTTATTGAATTTATTTATCATTGCCAATTTCTTTTTCCTAGAGCCGCCTTTTATTTGTTTTTCTCTTTTAATTGCTTCTTCTATATCATCAAAAGTTTCATAATATACTAATTTATCCAAAGTTCTTCGAATTAAATCATTTTTCTAGGTTTGACATTATGTAAATATAGTATTGTTTTTGTTTCATATATTTTCCATTAATTTTTGGATTGCTTCGTCGTTTTACTCTTCGCAATGACAAAGCGTTTAATAATCCATTTTGCCTTCGTTTAGGACTTAATTATTTTTCTTGCATAACTTTGATAAATTCATCTGCTGAAATTTCAATTTCTCTCAATATTGCTTTAACAAGAGGAATTGCCAAAAACTATCTGTTGAACGCCTATAAATTTGGGGGCATCTTTTAATAAATCAGGATTTTCTTCAATACAAAGTTCAAGCACTTCTTTAAGATTTTTATTGAGTTCATCGAGTGTTTCACTCTGTGTGTGTGCCCCGATAATTCCGGGAATTAACCCGACATAAAGTTTGGTTTGTTCATCGTATTCTATATAAGCGGTAAGTGTTTTCATTTTAATTCTCCAAGATAATAAATTATTTATGTAAAATCATTTTATCATATTCAAGTCTGAAATCTTATAATTTTAATAGTTCATAGCCGCCTTCTGTGTCATTGTTTGCCTTCGTTTTGGATTGCTTCGTCGCAAGCTCCTCGCAATGACAGGGATTTTAATAATTCATAGCCTGTTCGTTGAGGACTTTGCTGGCGCAGCCGTAGCCGTTATGTGTAATATCAGTTGTATTACAGTTAACATCATCAGAAACAAGATTATAAATAGTATGAGGATCTCCTCCGGGATAAAGACCATTTGCACCTAATGAAAATAAAAATTGATCCCTGCCAAAAGTGTTAGGTCCTCTAAAACCGTTTATATCCACAATTATAGATCCACACCAATGATCAGTGTCGGATGTATAAGGAAGATTTATACTGAAACCTGTTCCGTTACAATTAGGAAAACCAATGGTAAAAAGCATAAAAGATCCATCGGCAAGAACTGCGCCAAAATAATTTTCAGGATTAAAACTTACTGCTGCACCGCCTGATAATTTATTAGTAGAAGTTGCCCAGCAATTTCCTATAACTGAACCCGCCCAGCAAGTTTTATTAAATTCCAGAATAGTGCCATATTTTGTCCATGCTTGATTTGAACCAGAAAAAGCCTGTATTACAGTTCCTGCATTATTACTCATAATCTGGTTTGTGGCTGTGTCCAGCATCCCGTAAGTTTTCTTTAATCCAGCAACATAAGTGTTTTTATTGGCTCTCTGTGTTAATGAGGGTATTGTCAGCGCCATTACCAGTCCCATTACAGCCAGTGTTATAAGAATTTCCGACAGGGTAAAACCCCTTCTGTCATTGCGAGGGGGAAATCTAAAAATTTTTTGTTTCAGCATTTTTTATAAATCCTTTTAATTATTAATTTAATAATTCATAGCCGCCTTCATCTTCTGTGAGGACTTTTCCGGCATAACCGTTAAAAATTTTTATAAATCATAATATTTTGATAATTCTATTTTATTTGCTTCTTTATAAAAATTAACTATTTTTTCAACAATAACACCTTGTTTAACATCATTTCTGGCTGCTTCTAATTCTATAAAAGCTTTTATTTCAAATGGAACATTGTAAACCAGTTTAGAGTTTGTTTTTCTGGGTCTGCCGCCTTTATTTTTTATTAGTTTATCTTCTTTTTTAGCTTTAATATAATCGTCTAATATTTCATAATAAGTTTGTATTGCTTCATTCTCGGTTTCACCAATGCCGATAACATCCGGATACTCGATTCCTTTACAGATGAAACAATCATCCTCCTCACTCCAAAATACATCGAATTCTTTATAATTATTATTCAATTTATTTAAAGGTACTGCCATTTTTACTCCTTTGTTTGTTTTATTTTATTTAAAAACAGTTTTGTATAAATAGGTTTTACTTCTCGTTTTCCCTGTTTTTTATGACTTATAGCAAATTCCATTAAAAAATCATTATTGGAATCAACTATTTGGTAATGTTTTGATGATGAAATGATATTATAGCCATAATTTTTTACCAATTTTTCAAATTTATGCTCTTCTAACGGCGCTTTATAGTGATTCATTTTTAGCTCATTTCTAATAATTCTATTATATAGTATTTGGTACTAAAAAGCTAGTATTTGAAATTAAATAATTTCCCCTAATAATTCATAGCGCCTTGTATCATGACTTTTCTGGCATAACCGTTAAAAATTTTATAAATCATCTTGCCTTCGATTTATTCATCTTCTTCAACATGCTTTAATATATGAGAAATTTGTTCTTTAAGGAAAGGTGCATCAACGGTTGCTGCATTCCATACTACTGATTTGTCAATTCCAAAATATTCATGAATAACTATATTTCTAAATCCAATTATTTCATGCCACGAAATTTCCCAATATTTTTGTTTTATTTCTTCAGGAATATGTCTTATGGCTTCCCCTATAACTTCAAGGGCTCTAACTGTTGCCATATAAGTTTTTTTATCCTGTTCAAATTCTTGAAAAGTCATATTTTCAACGAAACTTTCCGCGCTTTCAGAGTATTCAATTATATCTTCCAGAAAATGCCTATAATGCCTTTTCATACATATATAACCTCATTAAGAATGTATTTTTTTAAAGCAGGTTTAATTCCTTTTTTGGTTACAAGATCAACTTCTTTTCCTAATATGCTTGATAAAAAATTTTTCAACCCACAAAATTTTATTAAACCCACTGAATGATTTTCTTTTAATTCAACTAAAATATCAATATCGCTGTTTTCCGTCTGTTCATCTCTGGCATAAGAACCAAAAACACCAACTTCCGCTACTTCATATTTAGTTTCAAGTGTTGGTTTCAGTTCTCTTAATTTTTCAATTATTATTTCTATTTCTTTCATGTTTAATATTTCCTTATCAATCCCCTAATTCATAGCTGCCTTATATCTTCTGTGAGGATTGCTTTATAAATCCTTGTAAAATTAGGCTGTTTTCAGTTTTTTTGTTCTTTTAACAGATAATTTAAATCCTAGAGATTTTAGTATATTTGATATGGTTGAAAATTGAGGCTGAACTTCATTATTAATAATTCTGTAAAGGTGGGTTCTGTTTATATCTGTGTCTTTAGAAAATTGACTAACAGAACCCTGAGCTTTTATTAAAATTTCAAGGGCATTCGCAAATGCTTCAAAATCATTATCCTCCTGAAATTCTTCAAGTGCAGCCGTTAAAAAGGCTTGAGCCTCTTTAGTATCTTTTAATGATTCTGTTAAATAATCTTCAAGTTTTCTCATAATATCGTTCCTTATAATCTTTTAAAAATTCAACAGCTTTTTTAATATCCCTATTTTGATTGGATTTATCTCCACCGCATAAAAGCATAATTATAATATTATCAAGTTCGGAGTAATAAATTCTATACCCTGCGCTAAAATCAAACCTTAATTCTGAAACACCATCTTTTAAATATTTATGATCACCTAAATTTCCATTAAGTATTCTGATAAGCCGAGTTTTTATTCTGGCTTTAAAAGAAGAATCTTTTATATCTTCTATCCAAAGAGTTAAAGGTTCTTTTCCATTTTGAGCCTGATAAATGATGAATTCTTTTTTCATGTTTATATTGTTGCATACATACGACAATAATTCAATCCCTAATAATTCATAGCGCCTTCGGTGAGGACTTTTCCGGCACAATAGATACCATTAGAACCACTTGCAGATGACGGGTTACAAGCAATATTCCAGTTTGCAGTAGTGGCTCCTGATTTTGTTCCATTAGGGATTATTCCTGTTTGGAGAAGTCCAAAATTAAAAATATCTCGGCCAAGTTGATTAGGAGGTTTAAATCCATTAATATCAAGCCATATACTTCCACAAGCAGTAGAGGTTCCGTTAGTAGCGGACCATAGATTACAAGCAGATGTACCATAGTCTATAATAAGAAGCATTCCATTTGATAAAATTGCTCTGGGTTCCCAATTCATATTAAAAGTATAATCAGTTCCCTGAAGAGTTTTAGCCGTATTATGAAAACAAACACCAGGTAGTGAATTAGCGTAGCATATTTTAATACAATTAAGCTTGGAACAAACTCTGTCTGCGAATGCATTTCTAAGTGCAGCTGAATCTGCGGCATTACCCACTTTAACCATTGTCCCGCCATTATCAGCCATTATTGCACTTATAGCTGTTTTAAGCATTAAATGAGATCTTTTTAAACCATTAACATAATTGTGTTTGTTTGTTATTGTTATCATAGACGGCACTGTTACAGCAGCTATTATTGCCAGAACCGCCAGCGCAATAAGAAGTTCTGTTAGAGTAAAACCTTTTTTTGTTTTTGTGAAATTTATCATAACTTCTCTTTCCCAAACTTACTATATATTTAAGTTTACCAAATTATTCAGGCTTTTGCATTAATATTTCGTTATCTTTAAAACAAATCTGATATAATTAACTCAAATTGCTAGATAGCCAAAATCGTCATTGCGAGTAAAGTGAAGCAATCTCATAATATTAGAAGCTATCTGGTTAAAGTTTCTTTCTTTCTGGAACTGTCATTGCGAGGGCTTTAGCCCGTGGCAATCCAAAAAATAATGACTGGTTTTAGATTGCTTCGTCGCAAGCTCCTCGCAATGACAATACTTCACTTTATACCACCACCTAGCTGTTAATTGTTACATAAAAGAAATGGAGGATTTAAAAAAATGAATATCCAAGATATTTATAATATTATAGGGTTTGTTGGAATGGTATTGGTTACAATTGGTTTGATTTATGCGGCGTATAGTTGTAAACCTCCGGCATGTGATAAAAAACATTAATATTTACAAAACAAAATTATAAAAAAGCTGTCTTTTCAGGCAGCTTTTCAGGTGTTTAAGTAGATCCTGAAACACCAGGTAGGGGCATAAAACTACGACTCTCAAGTTCGCCTTGTTTTGCAGCCAGTTCAGGATGACAAAAGATTATCTTCCGAGGTTTACAATGGTATCCATTATTTGGTTTTGAACTGAAAATGCTCTACTGTTTGCTTCAACAGCTTTTTGAGCAAGAATCATAGCTGCAAATTCGTTTGGAAGGTCTACGTTAGAGGCTTCAAGACTTCCTGCATCAATAGAACCAAGTCCGCCCGAGCTTCCTATTGCAAATGTTGGAGTTCCAGCCGCTGCATTAATAGAAAACATGTTTCCGCCTATGGATTCAAGTCCTTTAGGGTTAATTACTTGCGCAAGCTGAATTTGTAATTGTGCCGGATCAACAATTGCTCCAGCTGTTTGACTTAGATCTGTGCCTGTAATTTCTTCACTTCCTGATGAAGTATATTTTAAGCTTCTTGTCTCTTCACCCGGCAAAGTTGTTACGGTAAGTCTTGCCCCGTTTGAATATGTAACTTCAAGAGCGCCATTATTGCTTATGGAAAAAGAAGTAGCCTTATAAGTATTAGGTAATTCAGTACCTGTGGTACTGGCTGCTGCTATATCAACTTTTGGAGTATCGGTCATGGAAAGTGTTGTATAAGGACCGCCTGCTTGTACGAAACCTGCATCAGTTGCAAAAGAGCTTGTGCCATCTGCAAATACTAAAGTATCAGGTCCTGATATTACTATTGTATTTGCTGTGGCATCATAAGTTGCTGTACCGCCAGATGATAATTCAGCCTGAATAGCAGCAGCCACATCATCGTATGAATCAGCAGCGCCGACTGTAATAGTTTGAGCGCCGGCACCGTTAACATTTATGGTAAAATCTCCTGTATCAGGAGCGGGAGCAACAAATGCCACACTTGTATAAGCAGCATTTAAGCCCACAGCTGTTGCAAGGTTACTTGTATCGTCAGCCAAAGCTACTGTATCAGGTCCTGATATTACGAGCTGATTTGACGTATTTAATGATGCAACGTTGGTTGAGTTAAATGGAGCCGACCCCATAGTTGAATTGATTTTTCCTATTACATCCTGAATTGTATCGGTATCTTCAACTGTAATTGTCTGAGGACCTATACCTGCAACATTAATTGTAAAATTCCCCGGTGTTATATTTGTAGCTCCGCCAGCAATAGTATTTGTTTCTGTAAGAACTAAAGCAGTAGGCATTTTTACGGTGGTAGTTCCGCCTGTTGAACTTGTTATATTAGAAGTTCCCACAACTTTTAAACCTTTAGGGTTAACAAGATTTCCTTCGGAATCTGCAGAAAAGTTTCCGGCTCTTGAAAGTAATGTTCTGTTAGTGGCATCCATGAGCGTGAAGAAACCTTCTCCCTGAATATTCAAGTCCGTATTTCTTCCGGTGGTTTGAATAGAGCCTCTTCCGAAATTTTTGCTTATTTCGCTGATTGTAACGCCTAAACCGACTTGTTTAGGGTTAGTTCCTCCGGTTGTTGATGTAGGAACGCTTCCGGAAGAGAGTGTGTTTGAAAAAATTGTTTCAAAACTGATTTTGCTTGATTTAAATCCCACAGTATTGATGTTTGCAATGTTATCCCCGATTACATCTAACATTGCCTGATTGTTAGTAATACCGGAAATTGTTGTAAATAATGACATTGAAGCCTCCCCTTTATATAATTTTTTAGAACTTTGTTTTTTTACTTTTTTGATAATGCAGAACTTGTTTAAGAAACGGTATCCGCCTCTTTAACGCTTAAAATATTATCCAGAGGGTATTCGTTTCCATTGACTATAACGCTTGCTCCTTTAGGATTAATTTTTGCTTCACTTACTGTCCCTGAAATTGTGTTTTCAGTATTATTTGGATCAATTAAATTTACGTTTTTGCCTATAAGAGAACTCGCTTGCATAATTTGGTTAGAAGAAGCCAGAGATTTATTAAGCTTTTGAAGCTCGCTGATTTGAGTAAATTGAGCTTGTTGAGACATAAATTGGCTGCTGTCTGTAGGATTTAACGGATCCTGATTTTTCATTTGAGCCATTAATAATTGCAAAAAGGCATCTTGACCGAGTTCGCTACTGCCTGTTGTTTTAGCTGCTTTTTCTGCTTGTACTCTGGTTGTGTTATTTGTTATGTCAATTAATGCGCTGGATGTATTGATGTTACTCATTGAAACCTACCCCGTTATACTTTGTAATCAACTCTACCTGTGCTCATAACCGGAGATTGTCCGGCTGAAATATTTGATTCATTTGTTTCATTTTCGTTTTCTATTTCTTCATCAAATTCATATAATTTATCATTTGAAGAAGCTGAAGCACTGTCTTTTGAATGATTTTGTTTATCAGATTGATAGTTCATGTTTGATGTACTTGCATTTTCTTGTTCTAAATTCTTGTAATTTTGTTCTGAATTCATATTTTGATTTGATGAATTGGATTCTTGAACATTAACAACCATTTTACCTACATTAATTCCTTGATCGGCCATATTTTGTCTTAATATTTCAAGACCTTTATTTAAAATATCTTTAACTTGATGGTTTTCAGCAGTAATTTGAGCTGTTAAAACTCCGTTTTGAGAAACAAGATTAATATTTACTTTGCCAAGATTTTCCGGTTTTAAAATAATATTGACTTGGGATTTACCTGACGCATCAGATGAAATTTTATCTTTAAGCTGGTTAAGAACAGAGTTTTCGAGAGTTTGAGGTTGTTTTGCGTTTAAAATCTTGTCAAATTGAGAAGTTTTTTGAAGGTCAATTTTTTGTAAGTTGTCTTCATTCGGCAATGCGGTATGATTTTGATTAATATTTGTTTTTAGTTCCTGTTGAGCTTGTTTTTGATTTTGGCTTTTATCGTCAGAAGTCATTTTTGAGGAAGAATTATTGACTTCAATATTTGTGATAACGGGTTTTGCATCCTGATTATTAATAGTTTCAGCCAATTTCTCGGATACGGGTTTTAAAGTTTCAGTCTGCGGCGGTTTAATTGTATTGTTCAGTTTGTTTAAAACCTCTTCTGAAGCCAAAATTTCAGGTTTTTGAACTTGTTTTATCGCTTGATCTGTAATTTTTGTTTCAGTTTTTTTAAGATCTTCAGGATTTATTTTAGCTATTTTAGGTTGATCTTCGGAACTTTCTTCTTCTGCTTCAGTCGGCTGTTGTTGTAAAAGGTTTTCTGCCTGTTTATTAATTATTTTTTCGTTTGCAATCTGCTTTTGAATATCTGTTAATTCTTCAGGAAGATTATTTTCTAAAGTGGCAGTTGTAAGTTCAGCAGTATTATTGTTTTGTAATGAAATATTTGTTGTTATTTGTTGTTGTTGAATCGTATTTGGAATTATATTGACATTTAGAATGTTATTTTGTTCAGCAATAATATTATTATTTGGATCTGTATTTTCGGCAACTTCGGTTTTAGTGGTATTATTTACTTCGGAAATATCTTCTTTTCTGTTTTCTTTAGTATCGGAAACAGCTTCTTTAGCTTCAGCAGTTGCATCTTTTCTGTCTTCTTTAGCTTCAGAAACAGTTTCTTTATCTTTGGAAACAGCTTCTTTTCTGTTTTCTTTAGCCTCTGAAACAGCTTTTTTAGCTTCAGAAATAATTTCTTTTCTGTTTTTTTTAGCATCAAAAACGGCTTCTTTTGTTTCAGACAGCACTCTTTTTTTAATTGGAGCGTCAATATTTTTGTTAGAATCCAATTTATTATAAAAACCTTCGTATTCAGATTTAAATTCCTTTGACTTAAAGTTTTTATTTTCGTTATGTTGTTCTAAATTTTTGTATGAAAATTTTTCTGTTTTGTCAAAAGAAAAGTTATAGCTTTTATTGGTTGATTCAAAAACATTCAAAAATCCTGAACCATTATCTTTTGAACCATTTTTTTGAGCATAATCAGTGCTTTTGATATTAAAATCAAAATTAACAGTATCAATTAAATTTTTAATAGTCATTTTTTACCCTCAACAAAATAAATAAGTCCCCGAATTTTTTATCCCCGCTTCGCATATCTGCAAGTTGCTATTTCATCAATTATTAACATTTCATGTCTGTTTAAGTTTTCTTTAAATTCTTCTAGTGCTTTCTCCTTTAGTTTTTCCATAACTTTTTTTGCTTTTAAAGCTTCCAGCATCAGCTGATTTTTTTCTGCAAGTTCTTTTTCTGCAAGTTCTATTACTACTTTTTGTTTTTTTATTTTTTCTTTAGTTGAAATTATGTAGTTTTGATGAATAAATATGATTGTATTGTCTATTCCACCAGTATTTAAAGTTTCTTTAAGGCTTAAAATAGTTTCATCAAGAACCTTAATAAAATTTGATAGGACAAGATTTTCACGGTGAAGTCTGTTCTTGGCTTTAGCAAAATTAAGCTGACAATCCTCAAGCTTTTTTTGCCGTGCGTCAAGAACACTTTGCAGTCTGAATTTAAAACCTTTCACCCATTAACCTCGACCCACCAATTTACACATAAAAACATGTATGTATTTAGAGATTAACGCATGCACAGGCTCTGTTCATCCCCTAAAAAAAGTATTTGGATTTTGGGAATAAGTTTATAAATAGTGCATTATAAATATTACAAAATGTTAATTTGTTTGAAACCTAGTAATAAAAAAGAAAATGGTTTTTAGTTGATTAATTTTCCTTTTTTTTTAAGCAATTAATTTTTTTCAGCATATTTAAAAAATTGTAATAGAAGAAAAAATTTAAAAGAAAAATTAAAAATGAATATATCAAAGTTTTATAATCAAAAATTAAATTTTGGAGATCAAGATAAGCCTAAACTTGTCATTAACAGACAAAATGATGCCAATAAATTAACAGTGCTCAATGAAAGATTAAATTTTATAATAAAAGAAATAGGCGGAATAGGCTTAAGTGCAGATAATTTAGGAAATATTACTATTGCTCTGGCTAAAATTGCAATGTTAAGGCAGGAAACACAAAATGCATGGGGAACTTGTCCAACAGCATTAAAGCAAAAGCTTAACAGGCTTGATTCGCTTAAGAACGAACTTTGTAGAATAAGTGAATCAATTAATGAAGCAAATCAAGAAATTGATTCAAAACAACAAAACAATGAATTAATTCTGCCTGAAAGCTGTAAAGATAAACTCGATATAATTACAGGGATGGAGGCACTTTCAGCCTATAATTTATTAAACAGAAAACCTGTTAATTCTAGAGAAACAGAAATAAAAAAGCTTTATGGCGATGCAATCAGACAGGAAGATCTGGAGAACTCTTTAAAAGAGCTTAAAAAAGATGATTGGAGCTTTGAAAAACTTAACGCAGAAGACAGTAAAATTTACCCTAAATTAAGCAAACAGCTGCTTATCGGGGGTATAAAAACAACAATAGAAAAACAACTCGAAACCATTGATAAAAAACTGACTAAAATACAAACAGAAAAAGGGATTTTTGTTCCCGAAGTCGGTCTAAAAGTTTATGACCCGAAGACAACGGGGCAAATATTGGTGCTGGAAACTGCTAAACTGCGTCGTATAAGTGTGCAAAATCCGATAAGTTCGCCCGGTGTTGAACAAAAATTATGCATGTCTGATATGTTAGCCCAGCCCATACCAACAGATTCGCCTGTGTTTTTCAAAATTGATAAAAGATTTATTCCGAAAAAAATTGAAATCCAGCAAATTCTAAAATTAAATGAACCTTTTAAACCTGTTTTAAATAAATTATTTCCTGAAGGTTTAAATGTTTTTATGGTTCCAGGATATATGGATGGCAAAATGGGAGATATTGAAGGTGGAATGAGTATTCCCGGTTATTCTGATAAAGGAGTATGGCTAAATTCTTATGATTATAAAGAACGCTATAACTATACGTCCAGTTTAGAAAAAGTTATAGGGTCTTTAAGAGGAGTTAATGATATTAACCCAAGTGTTTTAAGAGGTAGTGATGATAGAGCCAGAGCTCTTGCTCACGAAATATCCCATGCAGTCTGTTATAAACTTGAAAATAATTATCAACAGGAAAATAACCAAAAAGATTCTAATATTTTATTAACCGATTGCGGAAATGTAAGTTTTTCAGACGGCTGGAAAATGTTAAGAACAAATACTCAGTATAATGACAGAACTCTTAAAATGGATGCAAGATTTATGACAAAAAGCAGTTTGAGTAATTTAAGACAGTTTTTTGAATATGAAACAATTGCAGAAGATATAAGACAAACTTTAACAGAAAAAAATATACCCGCTTCTTCTAGTATGACAAGTATGTTTGATCATACAGAAGAAGGAAAAGAACAATTAAGCAAAGTGAAAAATTATATTCGCAAATGCCTTTTGGAAAATAAATCCCCAGCAGATGTAATTTTCAGCCATGTTAGCAGTGGCGAATAAACAGAAAAAATTGATATAAAGCTATATATAAATAGTGTTGAAAAATAATATAAAATAACAATTGGTATTAATTTTTTGTTATATTGCCGATAATTTTTAGACTGAATAGTATATTTATTAGTATAATATATTTAACTAAAATCCTATTTTATTAATATGTAGATTATTATAAGGTGTAATTTTGAGTAAATCAATTTTTGTGGTGGAAGATGAAACGGATATGCTGGATTTATTGGCTTATATCCTTACAAAAGAAGGATATAAAGTTTTTAAATTCAATAGAGCAGACCTTGCTTTAACAAAAATAGAATCTATAATGCCGGATCTGGTTCTTCTTGATGTTATGTTGCCTGATATGAGCGGACTAGAAATGTGCAAAAAAATAAAAGACAATCTGAAAACTTCGGATATTCCTGTAATATTGCTTACTTCAAGAAATGATGAGTATGATGTTATTATGGGATTTAATTTCGGGTGTTCTGATTATATAACCAAGCCGTTTAATGAAAAAATTCTCATAGCAAGAATAAAAGCGACAATAGCCAAATCATGCAAAGGTTGTTCTTGTAGTAAAAAAACTAATGGGGTTATTGAAATCGGTAAATTAATAATTGATTTTTCAAGGTTTGAAGTATCGATTAAAAATAAACTTGTTGATTTAACACCTCTTGAATTTAAACTACTGCATTTTTTAACAAAAAATCAAAATAAAGTTTTTACCAGACAGCAATTATTCAGAGAGCTTTATGAAGGTGATGACAATCGGAGTGATAGAGCTATAGATATTTTAATTAACAGAATAAGAAAAAAAATAGGCTCATATGGCAATAATGTTGAATCTATTTATGGCATTGGATATAGTTTTAAAATTGCAAAGGAACAGGATTCAGAAAGTTGCAGGGCAATTTAGATAGAAATATAAAAACCTCTGAAAAAAAACGCTTATTATTAAAAAAAATAGGCGAAATAATATTAAACGCTTTGCATTCTTCGGATATAAAAGAAGCAAAGAAAGCAATACTTGAAGAAATTGGAAAAGCTTTTAATTGCGACAGGTGTTACATAAGATTTTTTGATCTGGAACAGAAAAAATTTATAAAATCAGATAAAGATTCTGAATATTTAAAATCTTCAAAAGTTAAAAGTTTTTTAAATCAAGATTTTTCTTTTAATTTTTATGAAATGATAAATAATTATGAAATAAATAATAAAGAAGGTATTTTTTGTTTTCCAAATTGGCAGAAACAGAATTTACAACTTAATATAGAAAACATTGATTTAATAAAAAAGATTGCTAAAGAATTTAATATTAAATCTGTTTATAGAAGTTTTATTAAAAACAATTCTGAAGTTTTTGGGGTTCTTGTTTTTCATTATACGGAAGATTTTGTTTATCTTAATGAAGAAGAAATAAAATTAATTGAAATTATTTCCAAGAAAATTTCTTATGTTTTAAAACAGGCTGAATGTATAGAGAAAAATCAAAAAATACATGACAGAGAACTACTTATAAGAAAAATAATAAAAAAAATCTCTGATACAAAAGATATTGATGAAATAAAAAATTATATAATAACAAGTATTGGTCAGGAATTAAATGCTATGAGATGTTTTCTGGGTGAACATCATCTTAATAAAAACGGAGATTCTTTTATTAAAAATCAATATTTGTCTTCTCCTGAAGTAAAAATTTTTAATGGATTTATAAAAAAAAATAAATTAATGGAAGAAGCAACTCACGGGGAAACCTTTATTTATGATGTCGAAAAATATTTAAAAGAAAACAATTTTGATAAAAACCCGGAAATATTTCAAGGATTAACTCATTACAATGTTAAATCCGTCTTTTCGGTTCCAGTTAGTTATAATAATAATTTTTTGGGAGCTTTAGTTCTTCAATACGATAAAACCTATGCTTTTAATGAAGAAGATATTGATTTTGTAAGAACTGTAGCTGATCATCTTGGAATAGCAATAAATCAGTGTAACCTTTATGCTTCATTAGAAAAAAGTATGGAAATAGAAAAACTTTTGGGGAATATAATTACAACTGTAAGAAGAACTATAGACCTTGATGAAATGTTCACCATAATATGTGATGAAGCAGGAAAAGCTTTTAATGCAGACAGAGCTTCAATTATTCAATGCAACGATGCGAAAGATTTTACAAATTGGTCTTTAAAAAGAGAATATACAGCTTGTGAAACTATAAAAACACATAAAGCAATCAATGTGGACAGAGGGATTAGCTTGTTTTGGGTAGATATGCTTCATAAACGAGGCAATAAAAGTCATTATATTGAAAATGTTCCTGAAGCAAATCTTCCGGAGCCTTTAAATTCAAATTATAAAAAGCTTGAAGCAAAAACTATGCTGGGAGTTTCTATTGAAAAAGGTGATGATAAATGGGGCGGATTGTTTTTATCAAAGACCAGAAACTTTGATAAGTGGACTCAAGAGGAAATAAAACTTCTGGAAGTTGTTTCTGATCAGATATATACTGCAATTAAGCAGGCAGAATTATATAAAATGGTTCAGGAAACAGCTAAAAGAGAAACATTAATCAGGGAAACAATATTGTCTTTGTTATCTTCTATTAGTTCAATGAATATAAAAGATGTGTTTAAAGCAATTGTTACAGAGATAGGAAAACTTTTTGAGGCAGACAGATGCTTTTTTGCAGAATATGATCCCAATAATAATACTATGTTTCCTCAGGAAGAATGTAAGGAATATAATTCAGATAAAACTATAAAACCTGCTTATTCCAGAGAAAATACAAAAGAAGAATTATCCGCATTAATTGAAATCGGGATTCACCAAAAACAAATCGTAAAACATAATGCAAAACCAATACACCTAAAGGAGCTTCTCCCAAAAATATTGTTAGATGAATTATCTATTAAATCTTTTATAGGATTTCCTATATTTTTGGGAGAAGCTCCTTTAGGTGTATTGGTTTTGCATTATGTAAAAGATTATAAACAAGTCAGTCAGAGCGAAATTGATACACTGCATACTATAGCTACACAATCAGGAATTATTATTAATCAGGCAAAGCTTTATAAAAAAGTTCAGGAAACTGCTGAAAAAGAAAAAATGCTGGCGGAAATAATGGCAGTTATTAAAAGTAATCTTAAAATTGATGAAATTTTCTTGATAATTTGCAGTCTTTTGACAAATTTTTATGATGTTAACAGAATAATTATTTCAAAACTTGATACTAAAGAAAATAAATTAAATATTTTAAATGAATATTGCAAAAATGATAAAAATAATTATGATTTATCTTTAAAAAGTAAAAATTATTTTTATGAAAATATAGTTAAAAATAAAAATTTAATAATTAATGATGTTGAAGAATCAAATAAGCCTAAATATTTCTTGAAAGATATTAAATTGATGAATATAAAAGCGCTTATGATGGTTCCAATTTATATTAATGACAATGAATCAGGCGCAATTATTATTCAGGATGATAAAAAAAATAACTGGCAGCAGGAAGATGTTAATTTCTTATCAAGGATTGCTGATTATATTTCAATAGCAATCAAGGAATCAAACCTTTATAACCAGTCAGAATTCATATCAAATGTTTCTCATGAGTTAAAAACACCTCTTTCTATCATAAACGGATATGCAGGCGCATTATTAAATCTTGAAAAGCCTGATTGTGAGACAACAAACAGGTTTTTATATGTCATAAAAAACAACTCGAAAAGGTTAAATAAACTTATAGATAATTTATTGTTTATTTCGGCTATAGAAAAAAAGCTTGATAGTGAAACATTCATTTTTGAAGAATTAAAAGTTGTAGATTTAATCAATAATTCTATTCAACTTTGTGATGAAAAAATTAAATTAAAAAATATTAACATAGAAAAAAACATAGAAAATCTGATTGTAAAAAAAGCAAATACAATACTTTTACAACAATTAATAATTAATTTGATTATAAATGCAGTAAATTATAGTGAAGCAAATTCAATAATCAGATTAAATGCAATAAAAAATGATAAAGAAATATTAATAAGCATTGAAGATAATGGTTGTGGAATAAAAAAAGAGCATCTGCAGAATATTTTTGAACGATTTTATCGTGTAGATAAGTCAAGAAGTAGGGATACAGGCGGAACAGGGCTGGGGCTTAGTATATCAAAACTTATTAGCGAAATACATGGCGGATATATAACAGTAGAAAGTTTTTTTGGTAAAGGAAGCACTTTTATTTTGCATTTACCGGAATAGAAATTTTGTCGACAAAGTAGACAGGTAAAACGTGATAACAAATTTAATCCGTTAAATCTTGTTACTTCAAATGTTTTTGGTATTCCAAAAAGTTTTACATTTTAGAAATATTTCAGAAAGTTTTTAGAAAATATAAAATGTTATATTCATTTTGTTGGTAAAAAGTTGAATATATCTTTTGGAAATACTATTTCTAAATAAATTGTGATTGGAAAGGAAAAAAAATGGCAACTGAAGTACTTATGTCAAAAATGGAAAAAGGTTTTGATTCTGATAAACCCATGTTTCCTATTAGTGTAATAGCGGATCTTTTACAAGTTCATCAGAGAACCTTAAGAATTTATAACGAAGAAAAAATTCTTGTTCCTGAAAGATCGCCTAAAAATCGCAGACTCTATTCATTTAATGATATTGAAAAAGGTAAATTTATCCAGTATATGTCAAGAGAATTGGGCATAAATATAATTGGAATCAAAATTATTTTTGAACTTTTAAAACAGCAAAAAGTTAAAGCTGAAGATCAAAAAGCATTTATTGATGAAATTGCTAAAAATATTAATATAACTCATGAAATGCAGCAAGAAAATAAAGAAAAACTTTCTAGAAGAGGAAGAAAACCTGCAACTGTTGCTTAATTTTCTTTGATAATTTGCGCTAAAGCCTTTATGGAAGGTTTTTTAAGGCAATAACTTTTGATTAAAGAGTCAATCTTTATTGAGTTGTCTAAAACACATGGAACACCCGTATTTATTAAAATTACGGGTGTTTTTATTTGTTTTATTAATTCAAGTTGATTTGTAAAAAAAACAGAATTATATTCAACAAAAATTACCGCGTCAAACTCTTTTGTCAGGTTTAAAATATTTTTAATTTCTTTTTTTTCGGGATTAAGCGAATAAATAAGTTCTTTATGTCTTAGTTCTTTAAGAAAATCAGAAATTTTTGATGTATCTTTAGCCAGATTAAATATTTTTGATTTGTCAGGAGATAAAATCAAAAAGTTTTCGTCTTTATTTAAAGGAATTAAATTTCCTCTTTTTTCTATTTTTATTGATTCCAGAGCTATTTTGTCAATTTCATCCTGATTTTCTTCAAGTAAATTGTCATGCTGAACTTGTTTCAGCATCTGTTCAGCGTTGGATAGATTCCGAAACAAGTTCGGAATGACAGCCTGGGTACTTGGAATGACAGAATTGTCTAGAATCCCATATTTTTCTTTGGTAAAAAGTATTTTTTCGACAGATTCATCAATTCTTTCCATAGAAATCAAACCATTTTCAACAGCTTTTACAAGTTCATCAATAAGTGCAAGGATTTCATCATCGGAATTTCTGAATATGAATAAATCTATACCCGCATTAATCCCTTTTATGCAGGCGTCAAAATAATTATAATGCTTGCTTATTCCTCCCATCACCATATCATCGGAAATTATAAGCCCTTTGTAATTTAACTTTTTTTTTAAATAACCTGTGATTATTTCTGATGATAACGAAGCGGGATAGATTGCCGCGGCAGCCTTATGGGCTTCCTCGCAATGACAAGGAACAAAAGCTTTATAAAAAACATGCGCTATCATCAGGGCGTCTAATCTATTATTAATAGCTTCTTTGAATGGTTTTATATGGACATTTTCAAGCTCTTCAAAAGATAAATCCACAACCGGCATGTCAAGATGAGAATCCACAGAAGTTTCTCCATGTCCGGGGAAATGTTTTCCGACAGGAATTATATTGTTTTTAATAAAAGTTTTATAAACAGGCTCTGAATATTTAATAACATCTTCAGCATCACAGCCAAAGCTTCTTACACCTATAATAGGGTTATTTATATTTGTATTAACATCAAGAACAGGCGCAAAATCCATATTTACACCCATAAATTTTAGTTCTTCCGCCATAATTTGTGTGTGGTTTTTAATAAGTTCAGTATTTTCGGTTGATGCAAGCGCCATTGCTGTAAGATAATCAATTTTGTTTTCTATATTAATAGTTCTTTCAACAAGCCCGCCTTCCTGATCAATACTTATAAAAAGCGGTATTTTAGATATATCTTGTAATTTTTTTGTTAAATCCTGAATTTGATTATATGAATCAATGTTTTCAGCAAATAATATAACTCCCCCGAGTCCATTTTTTGCTAAATTTTGAATATTTTTATTCTTGGAATTTAAACAGGTTCCAGAAAACCCCACAATAAACATCTGAGAGAGTTTTTCTTTTAGGGATAAATTATTTATTTCTATATCTGTCAAATTTAAATTAATCGGGGTGTCAAAATTATTCATTTTTTTATTATCAATTTTTTTCATAAATCATATTTTTAAGTGAAGAAAAAACCTTTCATTTTATTGTAATCTATTTATTATTAGCATGAAATACTAAAGAATCGAGATTGTCATTGCGAGGCATAAAACGTTTATTATAAGCTAAAATTGAACTTGCGAAGCAATCTTCCTGATGACAACACACTACTTTAGAAGATTGCTTCGTAAGAATAATAAATAATTTAAAAAGATGTTTCAAGCCTCGCAATGACAACAAATGTAGGAGAACGACTTTTGAGATCATTTGCAAAATCTACAATTTTAATTCTTATAATCCTTGTGGTGTCTGTTATTTTTATTTCACCGCAAGCGATTGCCGTAAAAAAATCAAAGAAAAATGCTATGGCTCCGGAAGATCTTGATAAACTTACAATTTCTGTAAACAGACTGGTTAAAAAAGTTTATTCGGTTTCTTTATTTGCTCCGTCAGATAACGACGCTCTTTTTGAAGCAAAAATGAAAGTGGATACAGAAATTCAGGGGGATTCTCCTGATCCCGCGTTTGCGGATCTTGTTTATAAAATAGCTTTCATTCTTAAGGAAAGAGAATTTAAGGATGATGCGATTGAATATTATAGAACTGTAATGGACAAATTTCCCGATTCGCCTTATGTGGCAAAAGCATCAGCAGAACTTCTCAAGCTCGGAGTAAAACTTGACACCGGCTCTGAAGGCGACACCAGCGGCGAATAAATATATAAATAAATATCTCGATTCCTTTAAGCGCACATTCGGCTTTCAAAGTTGGAATCGAGATATTCTATATAATATACCTTTTTAAGGTTGGATTTGTTTTGCTTATATAATTAATATATCATTTGTTTAAATAAACATCATCCCCCGCAAGCGCTAAATTTTATCTCACTCCTGCTTAGTGAATCGACAAAAGACTTATTGCGGCAAGCAAATTATTGAACAAATGCGCAAAAATCCCGGGAATTACAGAGCCTGTATAATATTTTGTTATGCCCAGAATCAAACCTATAGTTGTAACAGCAACAAGAGCAGCATTATAGTCAAGATATTGAGAATGAGAAACTCCAAAAATTAATGCAGTTATTACGATGCCGGGGAAAGCTCCTAATGTTTTTACAAGCGCAGGCTGCATAAATCCTCTGAAAAATATTTCTTCAATTATTGGCGCAATAAAAATAGCAAGGAAAATGATTGCTCTGATTTTATCTTCAGGCATTGCTGAATAAGGACCTTGTTTAGCCACCTCACCAAAATGAGAAAAAATAAAACTTATCAAGGTTGTACTTAAAACAATTGCTATAGCTGCCAGAACCCCCTGTCTGAAGAAATAAGGGGTTTTGTGAAAATATATCCCGAAAGCATCTTTAAAAGGAATCTGATATTTTATTGTGACGACAGAATAAACAATTCCAAGCGTAGCAAGTGAAACAGCAATCTGTAAAAGAGCAGTAAAAAGACCAATATTGACATCAAGACTTGCATACAGAAAAATCCCGATAAAAATCAAAGAAACAACAAAAACAAGAACATAAGCGAAAATTACGTCCGAGATTTTCCATGGCACATGTTCGTCAAGTCTAGAATTAAGTATATTAAGTCCCAATTTGTTTTTTCCACTCATAATATAAAATCTTCTCTTTTGTTTTGAAAAAGCCTGCAAAGCTGATGTTAGGATAAGAATCTATAACAATGACAATCGGACAATAAACTGATATTATTATCTTATGAGAAAATTGATGCTTTTACTATTGGAAATTACTATAGGTATATTGCTGTTTAGTTTATTACTCTTTGTGGGGATAAACAAATTTAGAGAGCATATTTATGCGCATCCCACTTATACTGTAACTTTCAAAGATGTTGACGGACTGAGTGTAGGTTCTCCGGTCAGACTAATGGGAAAACAGGTTGGTAATATTGTTAAACTTGAACTTTATGAGTCAGAAATTTATGTAACATTTAGAATTGCGGAAAAAAATATATTAATTCCAGATGGAGCAATTGCCAGTATTCAGTTTACGGGTTTGGCCGGCTCTAGATCTCTTGAAATTATGCCTCAAAAAAGAAAACATTTAACAAATAACAAAATAATTTATTCCCAAGAACCTATAAGAATAAGTTCCCTTATGCAGGTACAAACAACCATTTTTGAAAATCTGCTTGAGTTTTGCAGAGGAATGCTTGCGTTTCTTACCAAAAACAGTATTGATTCCACTAAAAAAAATATGCAAACCACTTCTGAATACATGAAAGAATCAAATCAATCTATGGATAGCGCTCTTAAAAATATAAAAGAATCAGGTTCTGATATATCCAAAAACACTAAAGAAATTCAACAATTTATGAATGAACAGAATAGAAACCTGGATTCTGCCTATAAGTCGTTTAATAAACTTTCAAAAGACCAGAAATTAAAGAATAATATGGATACTGTTCAAACAACAATTGAAAATCTTTCTGCTACAACAGATACAGCAAGCAAAAAAGTTTCAGAAGTGACAGATAATTTGAACAATTTTAATTCCAACGTCAAGAATTTCAATCAAAAAGTAAGTAAGGTTAAAAACCGCGAGCTTGAATATGTTACAGAGATAAACAATTCTATTCAAAAAACCACCGACAATATGCAGGGATTCATTGATTCCACTAAAAAAACTTTTGAAAAACCTGCTGAGGAAAAGACTAAAAACTAGTCCTTGTCATTGCGAGGCAAATTGACTAGAGTTTCAAAAAATACGCATGTTCATTTTCTTTCTTTTTGGACGCAAAAAGAAATGAAAACGAACCAAAAGAAAGAAAAACTAAAACTGATTTTTTGAAATAGTTTGAAAAATATGCGAAACCTCTACTAGCAGGTTACGAAGTCTGGAAGTAGAGGTTTTTCGCATTGATAGAATCAACTAATTTAATAATCAACC
>Ga0209417_1001878_pt1 | contig 36091 bp, 33 predicted proteins | sample RifGroF2_FD_184002 | JGI IMG/M metagenome (GOLD analysis project Ga0209417, IMG submission 184002) | Groundwater microbial communities from Rifle, Colorado, USA - Groundwater F2 (SPAdes) (version 2) | ecosystem: Environmental > Aquatic > Deep subsurface > Groundwater | place: Rifle, Colorado... | reverse complement strand
CAGGATTCATAGCTCTGGCATTGTGTCCACTTTCACCACCAACAATTGCCCAATCAATTTTCTTTAAGTTTAATATTGGGACCCCCCCAATCAACGGCTCAAATGAAATAAATTTTATTTTAGCTTTTGTCTTTCTTAAAAAGTCAATTCTATCAATAACTTTATCATTTTCAACAGTAACACCCATCCAAATATTTTTCGACCATTCCAATTCTTTATTAATCTCATAAAGATAATCTGCTCTTTTTGTTAAAACTTGAAAAATATGTTGTGGATTATCATTCATAACCTTAAATACCTTTTTTACAAAATCAATGGGAATATCTTTATGAAACAAATCACTCATTGAATTTACAAAAACTATTTTTGATGATTTCCAAGTATAAGGAATATTTAAAGATTCTGGATGTATTCGTAATTCAAAACCATCTTTATATTTTTGTTGCCTCATTCCTTTTAATCTTTTAGACATAACTTCTGCATAACAAAATTTACATCCTGAAGATATTTTAGTACACCCAGTTGTTGGATTCCATGTCATCTCTGTCCACTCAATGCTTGATTGTGCCATTAATTAAAATCTAATTTACAGTTATTTGTAAGCAATACACTAACTTTATGAGAAAATTCATCAGAAAATGAAGCTTTTATTAAACCTCTTTCAACCATCCATCTTAAGGTCTTAGCATAATGTGAGCCACAATATTTTGTGGTAGGATGATGTTCTTCAAACAAAGTTTTTGCAAAAATAGTTTTTCCTGTGTATTTTGTAACCAATTTTTTACTTAATGCATCAATATTTTCATCTCCAAAATCAAAAGTGCTTTCTGATTTACCCATCTTTTTTGCATCAAATGTATAATTACCATCGCTATCAAGACATGCCCCAATATTGTCAAAATCATAATAAACCTGTTTAACAAGTTCATAACCTTTGGCATGTTTTGTAAAATGTATAATAAAATGGCTTGTAGCACAACTATCTTCTTCCTGAAATTTAAAAGCACAATGATATAACGAACTACCAACAGCCGTTTTAAATTCATTTGCTAAATTATCCATAATTAAATTTAGTCTTTCATAAACATTTTCCTTATATCTTCTGTTTAAACGAATATCATTTATAGTAGTTGGAAATAGAGATTTCATAAGATCATCAAATTTATTATTTTCAATAGCAGCATGAATGCGTTTGATGTTTACAAATAAAAATATTTCATTACCCCAATTTTCAAGAAATTTTGCTAATACTAAAGTATCAATACCTTTATATCCCCAAGGGTCAAAAAACAAAAGAGTTGGACGTGGATTTGGTATTTCTTTTTTCTTTTTTAAATAATTAAGAATTTGAGCATCATCTCCAACAGTTTTGTCACCAAAAACTGGTTTAATAGAAAAAGATTCCTGCGTAAAGTTGTTTATGAAATTTTTTTGTAATTCAGCAGAATATTGATTATCATTAAACATTAATCTTACAGTTTTAGATAAAGATATATCATTTAAACAACTTTTAGCAATAAGTAATGGCGTTGAGTGACTCCCATCTTTATATATACCTGGTCCTGCAAATAAATCTAAATAACCAATTTCATTTTGAGGACGTTTCAAAAGAATTTTACAATATTGAGGAAAATATTCAGCAACAATACTTGCTTTTATTCTTGACGATGGTGTTTGTTTCTTAAAAAAATCTTCCATAATTATTTGTTTGTTTTTTTATCTTAATTTTTATATAACTTATACTATTTACAACTTAACACATACATTTAACACATAATCAATTATTTATCAAATTAAACCAAATAAATTGAGAGTAGTCTGTTTTTTTTTTGCTAATCTCAAAATAAATTAAGCATTGCTACCATTTTTCTGATTCCAGAAAAATGATTTTCTATTTTTTCTACTACCATTTCTACAAGCATCTTTAGCTTTTTCGTATCACCTTTTCAATATTTATAATTTTCATACACTCCAACATTCAATATCTTCTATTTTCAATGCAGATGTTCAAATAAAATAAAGATATAAAATATTTAATAAATAATACCTACATCCCTTATTTTAACTATTATTAAAGATATATAACAACTCATAATTAATTCTGTAAAAATAAAAATAATAATTGACATAACAACATATTTTGTTCAATTTTTTGAAAAATATTATAAACACAACATGAATATATTAAGTCTGCCAATGATTAATGCTATTTTCCTAATTACAGAAAAATTATTATAATTAATAGCAACAACAAATTAACGTGTTTTACAAAACAAGATGCTGTTCGCTAGAACGAATATTGGAAACCAATCTTTGCATAAGTCCCAATAAAAAAGTGTTCTTTGTTTATAGTTTTGTCTGCAATAAAACTATTTACCACCTTTGGTTTCTTATAATAATAGAAACTATTATAATTGTTTATTGATTCAGCAAACCCTAATTCAATAAAACCTGCTAATATATCACTGACATAAAATTTCAGTCCTAACCCATTTTTTATAGCATAACAATCTTTATTTGATGTGAAATTTTTGTTAGGGAAAACAAACGTTCCACCCAAAAAATAATAAGGAGCAATTTTTGTTTCTTTTATAATCGTTTTTTTTTCAACAAAGTTAATTAACCTAACAAAATCAACCAACATATCAACATCAGTTGCATAATAATTTGTAAGAAACAATTCATTAGATTGCACATTATTTATAACTAAGGGCATTCTATAGTATTTTAAAATTGTAGAGGCATTTAATCGCAAAGATATCGTATTGTTGCTAAATGCAATAAAATGGAACCCTATACCCATGTCATCATTATGTGAACTATAATTTACTCCAAAGGCAAATAAATTTGGTTTCTTCATGTTTGTTGTATCTTTTTTAACTTCTTCTGCAATTGAAATTTGCGTTCCAATTAGAATAATCAACATAATAATAGTTAATGTCTTTTTCATTTTTTTTCGTTTTAATTTTACGCTTACTTTTTAAAGGTTTTCAGCACTCCCTTTTATAAGTTCCCTTTTCTTCATCATTCCTCCCAAATGTGAATATATATAAAATAAAAAAGCGTGGGAACTATAAACTTATTTGCACTGAGGCTCTGGTAAGCCTGTACAACAAATAAGTCAGCCCACGCTATTCGTGAGCATTTCGACTTATTATTCTTGTTGTACTTTAAAATTTACCAGATTTCAGTGCAAGAACAAAAGCAAACGCTTTATATATTTATGTCTTAATTTCTATTTATAAATCTTTTGGTTAAAATGCCTCCTTTTTTAATTTGTTTAAAAGTGGTGTAAAAATAAACAAAAATATTACACAACAACATGTTTTGTTCATTTTTTTTGAAAAGTATTATAAACACAACATGAATATATTAAGTCTGGCAATGATTAATGCTATTTTGAGAGATCTGAGAATGGGTAAATGCGTGTGTTTTTAGTATTCAAATATATGGAACGCTGATGATGCAGATGCTTCGCAATGCGGATTTACACGGATTTTTTTTAGATATCGCCTCTTCGTGGCTTTTCAAATATATGGAACGCAGAAAAATATTAATATTTTTAGTATTAAATAATTAATACTGACAATCAACTACTTAGTGATTTAATAAATTTGGGGTACATTAAGGGTACTGTTAAGGCACAGTAAAGGCACTTTAAAGGCACTTTAATAGGTTATACAAGATTGATTTTCAACCAATTACATAAACATCTGATTTTCAATGCGAAAATTCTATTACTGTACATGAAAGGTACATGAAAGGTACTATAACAGTACATAAAAGGTACTACAAATGTATTTAATCCTAAAATAGGTTTACAAAAAAATAGAATTAGACAGGCATGCGTTATGTTTTGCTACATTTGTATATTATGCTTATTATTAGTGTTTTAGTAAAAAAGTAGGGTTAGGGTAACTTTAGGGTAAAGTAAAGGTGAAGTAATAGCATATAACATAATGGAAATTAGCGAGTTAAATGTTTTTATGTAATTGATTGATTTATAACATTTTGACACTTAGTGATGGTATGGAGAAATATTAATTTTATTTTGCTATAAAATAGGTTTACACAAAAAATAGAATTATGAAAAAAAATTGTAAACTTATTTCAGAATTACCTGAATCAAAAACAAAGCGAGAAACGCAACGTTTTTTTAGTGTTTCCGAGAAACATGCAATTATTAATGATTATCTTACCTCAGGAGCTAGTAATAGATTCATTTAGAATAAATACATTGGTAACAATAATTATCATGAATCTATTAGTCAATGGATGTGCTCATCATGTTGCACAAACACTTGAATCATTAGAAACCATAAAAGCCTTAAAGATGGCTCTTGGAAACTTGCATTTTTTTTTAATAACACATTATATTAAAAATATCAGTAATTTTGTAAATTCATTTATGTAGCAAAACAAATATAAAACATTGAAATTAATTAATTGTTTAGGTATATGTTCTTTTAATAACTCCTTTATTTTATTAGTGTTATTATTCCTTATGTGTTATTGTAAAAAAGAACCAAAAGCTCCCATTTATAATAATGAACCAGCAATAGAAGATACAGAAAAACAACAAAGAAAATTATTTGTTTTAAATGAAGGCCTTTTTAATATGAATAATTCATCTATTACTTTATATAACATAGATAACAAAATGGTTCAAGCTGATGTTTTTGAAATGCAAAATGGACGTAAACTTGGTGATACTGGCAATGATATGCAAATATATGGAGGGAAAATGTATGTTGTTATAAATGTGTCAAGCCAAATAGAAGTTATAAATCCGAAAACTAGTAAGTCTATAAAGCAAATACCCGTTTTTAATTCAAATAAACCACGACAACCACGACGAATTACTTTTCATAAAAACAGAGCCTTTGTCTGTTGTTTCGATGGCACTGTTGCTGTTATTGACACTAACTCTTTGGAAATTACTCAATATATTAATGTCGGCCGAAATCCTGATGGGATTACTGTGGCAAATAATAAACTTTATGTTTGTAATTCGGGCGGGCTTTCTAGTCCTAATTATGATAATACTGTTTCGGTGATAGACTTAAATACTTTAAAAGAAATTAAAAAAATCAATGTGGCAATTAATCCTTACACAATTAAAGCAGATAATTATGGTGATGTATATGTAATATCTCGTGGGAATTACGCTGACGTAAAAATGAGACTGCAAATAATAAATTCTAATACTGATGAATTAAAATATACATTTACAGAATTTGAAGCCTTAAATTTTACTATTAATGGAGATACTGCATATATTTATTATTATGATTTTGTTTCTGGTGGGGATTCAAAAATTATGACACTTAATGTTAAAAACGAAGAAATTCTTTCTTACAACTTTATTACTGACAATACAGAAATACAAACAGTTTATGGAATAGCTATTGACAAAATTACTAATGACGTTTATATTTCTGATGCAAAGGGATTCACATCAAAAGGAATAGTTTATTGCTTTGATCAATATGGTAAAAATACATCATCGTTTAAAGCTGGCCTTAACCCTTCAAATATGGTATTTGTAAATAACTAAGTAATTCCAAATTTTTGTTGAGGTAAAGTTTTTGTAAGTCAAAACCAGTTGTATCAAAAAATATAATATATATAAATTTAAAAATCAACATATTACAAATTTATGTAAAAAAATACATAAAAACATATAGAAAATATTATTTGTTATCGTTTTTTTTTGTTTTATCTTTGACCCGAAATTTTTTTATTAAACACAACTAAATTAAATTTAAAAATGAAAAAAATCTTATCATTATTTATTGTTGCTTTATTAGCAATCGCATTTGTTTCTTGTAAAAAAGATTATACTTGCAAATGTAATTACACTTCTACTTATTCTTATGATTATGGTGGTGTTCTTGGTGTTGTTACTACAACTCAAACTTCTACAACAGAAAAAACATTTAATAATTCTAAGAAAAAAGCAGAATCTGATTGTAAAAGTGAAGGTTATATTACAACAGATGAAGATGGTAATACAAAAAAAATGGATTGTACAATTCAATAATTTAATTAATTAATTTTTAAGAAAAGGATATTCATGATTTATGAATGTCCTTTTTTTTGTTTAAAAAAAATAATTTTTCTGCTATGTGGTGCTACAACCTAATAATTTTTTAAATTTTACTATGACCTTGAAATTTTTGTATTATTTGCACAGAGCGACTTTCTGACTTATTTTTTTTGTTCTGATAAACATAATATTTGTATTTGAGGCACCCAAAACAAAAATAACTTTCCAATAAAATCAAAGGTTCCGTCGGGGATACAGAAAAAAACAGAAAATACATGAAAACATATGGAAAATATTATTTGCTATTATTTTTTTTTTATCTTTGACCCGAAATTTTTTTATTAAACACAACTAAATTAAATTTAAAAATGAAAAAAATCTTATCATTATTTATTGTTGCTTTATTAGCAATCGCATTTGTTTCTTGTAAAAAAGATTATACTTGCAAATGCAATTACACTTCTACTTATTCTATATACGGATATGACTATTTGACAGATACTATTGTTGTTACAGGTACTAATACTAAAACTTCCACAACAGAAAAAACATTTAATAATTCGAAGAAAAAAGCAGAATCTGATTGTAAAAGTGAAGGATATAGTACAGTAGATGAAGATGGTAATACTGAGAAAATGGATTGTACAATTCAATAATTTAATTAATTAGCTTTTAAGAAAAGGATATTCATGATTTATGAATGTCCTTTTTTTGTTTATAAACATTGATTATTGTTTTTATGATAGTTTACATTTAACAATAAAATTTATTTAGGAATAATTTTGTTATTTTTTTTGTATTTTTGCAGAATGTATTCAATAAGGCAAAATAAAATATCAAGATTAGTTCAGAAAGAAATAAGTGAAATAATTCTTTTTGACACAAAAAATAATGCTTTAGGGCGTTCGGTTATAGTAACAGTTACAAGTGTTAAGGTTTCGCAGGACTTGTCGATAGCGAAAATATATTTAAGCATATTTTCTACTAACAATACCAAAGAAGAAATCTTAAAACTCATTAAGCAAAAATCAAGTGAATATAGAAATCTGCTTGGAATTAAAGTGAGGCACCAGCTTCGTATTGTTCCACAACTAGCTTTTTATATAGATGATTCGCTTGATTACATTGCTAAAATAGACGATTTATTAAATAAACAAACTGATACTTTTTAAATGAAATACGATCCAGTAAAAAAAACATTAGGTAAAATATTTAATTCTTGTATTTTTTTAAGAAAATTATTTTACTTTCTTCTTGATACATTGCTTTTAAGAACATGGCACTTTAAGAAAGAGTTTAACAATAATTTCAATGTTACAAATAGTGATATTAAAATAATGGATGCTGGTGCAGGATATGGTCAATATGCATTCTTTTTAAGTTCAATTAACAAGAATTGGGAGATAACAGGAGCTGAAATAAAAGATGAGCAAGTTGAAGATTGCAATAACTTCTTTAATAAAATTGGGCATAACAAAGTAAAATTCATTATTGCAGACTTGACTAATTATGTTAAAGAAAATTATTATGATTTAATCGTCAATGTTGATGTAATGGAACATATTGAAAATGATACTGACGTGATGGTTAATTTTTATAAATCATTAAAAAAAGGCGGTAAATTACTTTTATCAACACCATCAGACAAAGGTGGTTCTGATGCTCATGATGATGACGACGAATCATTTGTTGAAGAACATGTGAGAAATGGTTATAGTGTTGAAGATATTACTGATAAACTTAATAGAGCAGGATTTGAAAAGATTAAAGTGAAATATACTTACGGAATATTTGGAAATATTGCATGGAAATTATCAATGAAAATACCATTGTTAATACTTAATATTTCAAAGATTTTTCTTATCATATTACCTTTTTATTATTTAATTACACTGCCTTTCTTTTTAATACTAAATTATCTAGATGTTATAACGGATAACAAAGAAGGTACAGGATTGTTTGTTATTGCAGAAAAATAACAAATTATTTATGAATTTATCAGCATTCATAGCTAAACGATATTTGCTAAAGAAAAAAACATTTAATTTAATAAATATTATAAGCATAGTATCTATTGTTAGCATTTCAATGGATTTGAAAATTTAATTTCTGATTTATTTGTTAAGTTTAATGCAGAAATACAAATAACTTCAAAGAATGGAAAATTCTTCACACCTGATGAAAAAATTATAAATGAAATAAGAAAGTCTCAATCAGTCAAAGGAATATCCTATATTATTGAAGATAATGCTTTAATCAAATATAAAGACAAACAAGTAATTGCTAAAATAAAAGGAGTTGATGCAAATTATCTAAAGAAAAAAGATATTAACGATATCATTATAGACGGAAGGTTTGTTTTAAATCAAGGTGGTAATAACTTTGCGGTGTTAGGTCAGGGAATTGCATACCGTCTAAATGTAGATGTTTATAATTTTCATATTCCTTTGAGTATTTATTCGCCTTCACGTAAGAAGAGTTTTAACCCAACAAACTTCCAAGGAGCATTTAATAATGTTATATTGAACGCTGGTGGAGTTTTTTCAATACAGCAAGACTTTGATTCTAAATATGTTTTTGTCCCATTGTCTGTTGCTCAAGAACTTTTTGACTATGACAAGCAAGTAACTGCAATTGAAATATTTTCAGACAGTAAGGATGTCGAATCTATTAAAGAAAATGTAAAACAATTAATAGGAAATAATTTTAATGTAAAGAATCGATATGAGCAACAAGAATTTATTTATAAAATAATGAACTCGGAGAAATGGGCTGTAGTAATGATTTTGTTATTAATCTTAGCTATAGCATCATTCAGTCTTGTTGGCTCAGTCACAACAATTATTATTGATAAGAAAAAAGACATATACATTTACAAAAGTATTGGCATGTCAAAACCTAGCATTAAGCAAATATTTATTTATAACAGTTTTATGATTTCAGCTATAGGTTTGAGTTTAGGCCTAATTGTCGGATATCTAATCTGTTTTCTCCAAATTAAATTTGGCATTATAGGATTTCAATCTTCAGGCAATTTTATTATTAATTCATATCCTATCAAAATACAAGTTATGGATATATTTTTCATTATAATACCTGTTGGATTTATTGCTTTAATTGCTTCTTACTTCCCTGCAAAAATACTTGTAGATAGGCTTTATAGTCAAACAGACATGATTTACTATAAATAATAAATCAATTTATAACATTATTAGATAAGCAACATGTAAACTAATGGTTTAGAATTAACTCCTCTTCAAAGTCCCAGTTAGGTTTTAGATTTATCTTTTCTGAATATATGTATATTTTTTCTGGTTGTATTTTTTGTTTATAGTTTCCTATATCCCATCTTTTGTTTTTGTTATCATCAAATATTACTTTAATGAAGTAAGTATCAGGAATTAGTTTATCAAAAGGGATTAGTTTTTTATCACCTTTAATGTATATTACCTCTTTAATTAGATTAGCTTTACTATTGAATAATTGGATAATTGCATGTTCGCTATTGTAAAGAGAATCATTTATATTAATAATAATTTTGCCTAATTCTTTGCGATTCCCTGGTCTGAATCGATTGAATGAATAGTTATTAGAGTTATTAGCAATATCAATAAAAGAAGCACTGTCAATTAAAATTTTATATTTTCCTTTTTCATTTATATCAAAAAATACTTTTATAGATTTTAAATACTCGTCATTGTTATCAACAAATTGATATTCGGTGTTCTTTTTTTCTATTGCTATTGAGTCTTGAATTATTTTAATCCATTGATCAGGTAGTTCTTTTTTTTGAACGATATTGTTAAATAATATTTCAATGAATTCATTGTTATAGTACGGTTTTAAGCTATCAAAATTAAAACTAATATAGAGAGAATCTTTCGCTGAGTTTTTGTCTAAATAAATAGTATCATTTAATAATCCATTTAAGTAAACAAAAACATTTGCTTCTGCAGTGTCGTTTTCTTTGATATACCAATAGTTTAGAGAATCGCAATTAAAGCATTTGTTATTAACTATTTTGCTTATGCCTGCTCCAATTTCAATATAAATGCTGTCACAAATTTTATTTGTTTTTAATAAAGAACGGTTTTTTGTTTGTTCTTTATTAAATAGAACGCCAATGTTTTTTATGTTTGATTCGTATAGATATAAATTGAATAATTCTGTATTTGTTGGTATATTTACAATGCTATCAAAAAAACCAAATAATTCACCATCGTTATCAACAATAAGGTTGTTGTTTACTTCTTTAATAGCTGTTAAAGAATATGTTCCTTCTTTGATATTGTAAATACTAAAGTTTCCATTTTTGTTTGCATGAGCAATGTAAGTTAGAGTTGAGTCATTCGTACTTTTTAATAAAATAACTCCACCTGTTATTGGGTTTAAATCAAAAGCATTAAATAATTTACCTTTAATAAAGAAGGTGTCAATGTTGGAATTTGTACTAAATACATATTTAAATGTATCAGGAAATAAGTTTCCTTCATTAAGATCAACTAATCCATTTCCAAAATTAATGTTATATGTAATGTCGTTTCTAAGGGTATCTTGAAGAATAATTTTAATTGCCTTGCCTTTTATTTTGTAATCAAGCTCTTTAGATGTTAAAGGCGATATATAGAAATTATTACTAAAATCTTTAATTACAATATATTCATCAAATAAAATATCAATTGTTTTAGAAGAATTATTTACTTTATAATTTTCTGGGTGCATTTCTAATATTACAGGAGGCTTTGTGTCTTTTGGACCACCTGTAGGAGATACGATATTTGCACAGCCATAAAATAAAACTATAATAGCTAATAGAAATATTTGATAAGCATTTTTCAATGTTAGTTTTATTTAAATGAGCTTTTGGAATGCTTGCCACCATCTATCAGGCAATTCATCATTACTAGCAGTTTGATAATCTTTATAGGAACAAGGGATAAGGTGATGACGTTCGTATTGGCTTTTTTCAACAGGACATGTTACTTCCATCCACCAACGGTTAGTTTTTTTACTTTTATAGAATGGTATTTCGTATTTACTGTCATGAATAGAAACATAATATTTTATAAAATCATTAGAATTTGCAATAGGGATATCATCTTTTCTTGAATAAAATCCTTCAATGAAGTACCAAATCATTTGAGCCAATAGAAATAAGCTTTGTCCAGACTTTTCATTGCGAGCATTTAACTCAAAGAATCCTATTAAACTAAGTTTATCACTCATGCCTGCATAACGAGCTATCTGGCATGCATCTTCTCCGTAAAATCCATTTGGAGATGCGTTAGGGTTACAAGGTGAATCAGAATATCGAATAGATCGAAAGTCGAAAGTAAGGAAATCAGAGTTTCTCACAAGTGGTTCGACTTCTTCAATATTTGATTGAATTTCACCTAAGCGATAAACATCAAAGAATAATTTACGCATTAACGAAATTGTGTCTTGATCAACGAAATAACTTTGATATCCTATGTTAGTGTAATTAAACAGATAGTTAGGCTGTTTTAATATAATTTTACTTAGATAATTTTCAGAGTTAAGCTCTTCTTCATATTTTCCTAAATCAAAAATACTATCAATAGATACTATGTTTATGACTTGTTCTAATGACTCATAAGCTTGATAGCAAGCATATGTTAAATCCTGACTACCTCCTATAATTATTGGAATAACATTGTGTTTTATTAATTCTTCAATCACTTGTTTTAAAGCAAAGTAAGTGTCATTAATTTCGTTTCCAGATTTTATATTACCTAAATCAACTATTTTTTGCTCGGCTCGACATTGAGTTAGTTTGTAGAAAAAAGTTCTAAATAAATCAGGGGTTAAGTCACAACCTTTGTTATCAACTGAATTACGATCTTCCCTAACTCCTATTATTGCAATGTCAGCTTTTATATAATTAGGAAAATGTTCTTTGAAAATATAAATGCTATTCCCAATAAGTTTTTTTTCACTATTTAATAAATTATTACAATCATCTTGAACAGGTTCGAAATATAAGGATATATCAATTTCACTCATTCTCTTTTATTTTTTACCTTTTTTCCATTTAGAGTTAGTAGTAGTTGTTGGCTCTGTAGTTTTTTTAAGTTCAGCATTAACAACTATTTCAATGCAATCATCTTGACTTAATTCAGGAATATTGTATGTGCGAGGAATTTTAAAATTATTCTCTCCATCACTTAAATATGGTCCAAAGCGACCTTGTTTTAGAGTAATAACCTTTCCATTATAATTAAATTCTTTTTCAATAAAACCTTTAAGTTTCGCTTCAATAATTTCTATAGCCTCTTCGGTTGTTAAGCTAAGAGCATCGTATTTTTTAGTTATAGAGTAAAATTTATTATTGTGTTTAACATAAGGCCCAAATTTACCTATTGCAACAATCATTTTTTCTCCTTCATATTCTCCTACTTCTTTTGGCAGTTGGAATAAATCTAAAGCTTCTTCTAATGTAATTGAGTCTATTCGTTGTGTTTTTGCTAAACTTGCAAATTTAGGTTTAATTTCTCCTTCTGCTTCTCCAATTTGAGCTACAGGACCAAAACGTCCCATTCTTACTATTACATTTTTGCCTGATTTAGGGTCAATTCCAAGTTCTCTTACATATTTGGGTCTTTCTTTATTTTCTACAACTTCACCAATATGTGCATGAAAAGGTTTGTAAAATTCACCAATCATATCTTGCCATTTTTTCTTTCCTGAAGCTATATTGTCAAAATCTTTTTCAACATTTGCGGTAAAGTTATATTCGATTACACCTCCAAAATTTTCAACAAGAAAATCATTGACTAAAGTTCCTATATCGGTAGGAAACAATTTCCCTTTTTCAACACCAGTTTTTTCTGTTTTCGTATCCTCTTTTATTTTCCCATTTTTTAATGTCATTAAATCGTAAGAACGAATTTCTCCAATTCTGTCTTCTTTAACAACATATTCACGTTTTATTATAGTAGATATTGTTGGAGCATAAGTTGAAGGACGACCTATTCCTAAATCTTCCAATTTTTTAACAAGACTAGCCTCTGAGTATCGAGGAGGAGATTGGCTAAATATTTGTTTTGCAACTATATTGTCAGCATCTAACTTTTGATTTACGCTTATGTTTGGTAAATGAGTGATTTCTGTTTCTATATTTTCATCATCACTAGATTCTAAATAAACTTTCAAAAAACCATCAAATTTTATTACTTCACCCTTTGCAACAAACATTTCTTTTTGCCCAATAGGTTCTATATCTATAGTGGTCCTTTCTAATATAGCATCACTCATTAAACTAGCTATTGTTCTTTTCCAAATAAGATCATATAACTTTCTAGAAGAAGAATCGGCATCAATTGTATGATTGTTCATGTAAGTAGGGCGAATAGCTTCATGAGCTTCTTGTGCCCCTTTTACTTTATTTGCATATTTTCTCATTTGAAAATATTCTGCACCATATAAATTTTGGATTTCAGATTTTGCCATATCTATCGCAGATTCAGAAAGATTAACAGAGTCTGTTCTCATATAAGTTATAAGTCCTGCTTCGTATAATTGCTGAGCCACAATCATTGTTCGTGCTACAGGAAATCCTAGTTTTCTTGCAGCTTCTTGTTGCAATGTTGATGTTATAAAAGGAGCAGCAGGTGATTGTTTTGCAGGCTTCTTTTCTATATGTTTAACTTTATATTCAGAGTTAATACTATTTTGTAAAAAAGTAATGGCATCTTTTTTATTTTCAAATTTTTTTGATAGTTCTGCCTTTATTTCTTGACTAAAATCTGTATGTTTAAAAATACCAATAACTTTGAAAGAAGAGTTTACTTTAAAATCTTTTATTTCTTTATCCCTTTCAACAATTAATCTAACAGCAACAGACTGAACTCTGCCTGCAGAAAGAGAAGGCTTAACTTTTTTCCATAAAACAGGAGACAACTCAAATCCAACAAGACGATCTAAAATACGCCTTGCTTGTTGTGCATCAACTAGATTTACATCAATATTACGAGGATTTTCAATTGCTTTTAGTATTGCCGGTTTTGTTATCTCATGAAAAACAATTCGTTTAGTTTTTTTGTCATCTAGCTTTAATGTTTCTTTCAAATGCCAAGCTATTGCCTCTCCCTCTCGATCCTCATCACTTGCTAACCAAATAATATCAGCCTCTTTACTTGCTTTTATTAATTCATCAATAACTTTTTTCTTATCTTTTGAAACAACATAAATAGGAGTGAAATTATTTTCAATATCTATAGATAAATCTTTTTTATTAAGATCTCGAATATGACCATAAGAAGACAATACTAAAAAGTCTTTGCCTAAAAATTTCTCTATTGTTTTTGCTTTTGCAGGAGATTCGACAATTACTAAATTTGAAGCCATAATTATAATTTAGATGTTTTTTTGGATGCAATATTACATAAAAATATTAAAACTACTAATCTAAAAAAAATCTAAGTGTAATTTTTTTTATAAAGGAACGTATTAAGGCCATTTTTTAACGTAAGTATAAATATCAGAATAACAATCAAATAAAAAGATTTAAATAGAGTAAGAATTACCTAATTCGGTCTGCTGATTTTAAAAGTTCTTCATCCTTTTTCACACCTCTGTTAGCTATAAATAAAAATACATAAGCGATAATAGGTAAGAAGGTTCCAATATCAGGTTTTGATACAACTGCTCCTATTTGAAAATTAACAAGAAATGTTTCAATATTATTTGAGTAATAAATAATAATTACCAATATTGTAATCCATGTTAACATATTAAATTGAAGAATATTTTTTTGAAGTTTTAATTTCTTAAAAGAAAACAAAGCCAAAATGGATTGTAATACAGCAAAAAAAGCAACTATTCCTAAAGGTAAAATATTAACATCAACAGGTTTGTTTAAAACACCTAATTGACTTATTTCAAAACATTTAAAAGTGTAACCCAAACCTCCTGCTGAGTAGAAATAAAGAGGTGAAAATAACATAATAACACCAGTTATAATAGCTAAAAGTATAAAAATTGATTGCTTTCTCTGTAACATAATTATAAGTTTTTAAAATATCCACAAATTTACAAATCCTTTTTCAATTACTATAATTTATTTTTTTTATAAAAATTTCAATAATTAACAATTAACAAATTACATGATAAAAAAAATAAAACAATAAATAAATTGCAATTTTATTTTGTAATTGTTAGATTTTTATGTATATTTGCATTATATTTTTAATAAATGAAAAAGGAAGCTATTATAATTGCCGGCCCAAATGGTTCTGGAAAAACCACATTTGCCAATAATTTTATTGAAGAGTATCCTTTTACATATATTAATGCAGACAATATTATCAAAGAAGCATATTCACCTCAAATAACAAATTTACGCTCTGAAACATTAAAAATTATTTTTAATAAAATAGAAACAACTGTAAATAGTGGTGCTAATTTTATTATAGAAACGACTCTTTCAGGGAGGTATTTTATTAGGTTAATAGAAAGTTTGATAAGCAATAATTATGAAATAACAATAATTTATATATTTCTAGAAAATCCCAAATTGTGTGTTGAACGTATAAAAGAACGCGTCTTAAAAGGTGGACATTATATTAGTGATGTAGAAGTAGAAAGACGGTTTTATAGAAGTAAAAATAACTTTTGGAAATTATATAGACAATATTGTGACAAATGGTTTGTTTTTTACAATTCTACACAGCAATTTACAGAATTAGCTATTGGCAAAAAAGACAATTACATAGTAAGCAATAGAAATCTTTTTAATATTTTTCTAAAAGATATAAAGCAATAATCTGTGTAAATGGAGCTAAAAGAGTTTGATGATATTGAAATATACAAAATAAGTGTAAATCTACAACGTATAGGGGTCGAAGCTGTTAATTTGGCATTAAAAGAAAATAGACGTTTAGATATCCCGAATGTTTTTTCTCATGATAATAAAATTTATTATGAAACAAATGGAGGTTGTATTTCTCGAATAAGTCCTTTTGATAAAATGAAAGATAAACTTAAAAAAGCAATTGAAAATTCACAAGCATATTCGTTTTACGTTAACAATACTGTTTTTTAAAACAAGTTATTTTCTATTGAATATATTATATTTCCAAGCTTATTAATGTCAACAAGAATATCACAATACCCATAAAACTTATTATTATTAATTATTTTAGGCTCCCCAATTGACTGACATTTTATTAAAAAATATTTATTATTTCCAACTGTTGCAAAGCGAAAGAACGAAGCTGTAATATGATGATCGTTTGCTAACTCAATAATATTAGAGTTTTCTGTTACAATAGTGTTAATTAGAGCTGGTCCATGAACAGCAATAATTAGAGATGCGTCTTTTAATATGCTTAATTGTTTTTGCACAGAATAATCTTCCATACATAATGAGATAAAACCTCTTTTATAAAGAAAAGCTTCCAGCTCTTTCTCATTTACAACTTTTCTGTGATTAGCTTGTTTTCTGCTAATGTATATTTTTGAATATTTAGGATTACATTTTGCATTTAATTTATCTATTAAATTGTTTTTTAATATTATAATATTTTTCAAATCAGGAATACCTGCTCCAATTCCCCCAAAAGAGATAAAATTTAATTTATCAAAATGTATATATTTATCAGATGAATTTATTTGTATTAAACTATTCAGGTTTATATCTAACATTTTTATAGAGTCTGATTGCCATTTATGAATCAGTTTAGTTATGTAGATATTATGGTTTTTGTAATATTTTAAAATATTAATTAATATAGGCAAGAATTCAGAAAACCAATGACAGTAATTGGTTGTTGATATTAAAAAAAAAGCATTGTTTGCTTTAATTTTTATTACTTTTGTTGGCATTAAAGAATAATAAAAGTCATACTGATTTAAAGCTGCCTCTTTGTATGGATTTGTTTCTGCAAAAACTTTTTTAGAATTACAATCAATAATAAATCCTGACTTAGTGCAAGCAATAACATTATTAAACGTGCAAGTAAAAATTTCAGGATAACTTAATTGTTTATAAATAGCAAATTCATTATTGTTTGCTATATTATAATCAATATTAGAAATTTCATCAATATACTTGTCCTGAATAATTTCAAAATTAGTAATATGTAGATTCTCTCTGCTTTCTTCTTTTATGTTATAAATAATACCAGAAGGAAGAGTCTTTATTAATTTATTAAGATAATTAATATTTCTGAAAATATAAAGTAGAATCCGATGAATTACATTTTTCAATTCAACAATATTATTATTTGTTTTGCAATAATATTAAAAAAGTTAAAATTTACTAATTACTTTTTTACAAATATACTTTATTTTTTTGCGTAATAAAGTTGTTTTTTTCAAAATATAGAGATGATTTTTTACCTAAATGTGATTATTCGACAAATAATCCCCAATTACCCACTAGAAAATTTTTAATTCTGATAGTTTTGTTTTGTTCTAAAATTAGGTGTACTCAAAAAAATAGAATTAAGGTAAAAGGCTGAAAACTTATTTCAGGATAATCTAAAATGAACCTGTTTTAGATTATTTTTTTAATATTTATCCTAAAATTGTCCATTAGAAATTTCTAAATATCAATTTACTTAGTCTAAATTATTGGTAAATAATGACTTCTAAATTAAATAACAAAAACTAATAACTTTTGAGTTTAAGCAAAATCAATTTTTGATATAGAGCACATATACAGCACTTTAACCTCACTTCTAACTCCACTCAATCAACATTAAAACCTCATTTCATCCTTATAATCAAATGATTAACCAGTCAAAATTAAATCATATTTGTTTTTTTATTATTTTAAACAACAAACATCTTGCGCTTTAATTATCAGTATATTAACCAAAATAACACAATATGATAAAATTGGACGCATTTTTTAATAGCTAAATTGCCTCCGCTTTAAGACCGTTGCAATAATCACGGTTTAATAATTCTTTACTTTTGTTACTTTGCTCATAATTTATTTATATTATACAATAGAAATCAACTTAGCGTTAGTAATTAATTCCAATGCAAATATTAGTAGTTCTACCTGGCATTGGAAAGGATTTTATTACTTCATACTGTTTATCAAAAATATTGCTAATTTCTATTTTGAAATTACATTTTATTTTATTTATTTTCAATTCGTAAGATAATGAAGCGTCTCTTATCCATGAAGAATGAATTAAGTTTTCATAAATATTTTCGCCAAGGCAATAACGAAACCCATTAAAAAGGTTATTATACCCAAAAGATAAATGCTTATAACTGAAAGAAAATAGGCCAGAAAAAGTTTCAAAAGGGATATATGGTATTTGTTTTTTATATGTTGTACTTTTAGAGTTAGTTATATCAAAAGCATTTTGGAAACTATAATTACAAGCTAAAGACATGCTTATTTTATCAAAAGTCTCATATATTGTTTGAAATTGAAAATCTAATCCATTAACATCAACTAAACCTATGTTTTGCATTGACCATACAAAAAGATTTTTTGTAGGAACAGCAATTATTTTATTTTCTACTTTATTAACAAATGCGTCTATTTTAAAAGAAAAATACAAAGTTCTTTTAACTTTATGATTAAACAATAATCCCAAATTATATTGTTTTGCATATTCTGGCTTAAGTTCATTATTACCAACAAGATTATAATACAAATCATTAAAAGTAGGCATACGAAAAATGTTTTTATACATAAACCTTAATCTTATATTTGATTTTTTTAATGGACGTATTGATAAAGCAAAAGATGGTGTAATAATATTTGCAGGTTTAGCCGATTCTCCATTAACTGTTTTTTCATTTATGATAGAAGAAAGCAAAGAAGCATAAGTTTCAAAAAAATATCTATTAAATTTAAGAGCTAAAGAGTTAAGATATGAATATCGAGTAGGTTCTGCATACTTATATAGATTTGCGTCAAGAGTATTTAAAAAAAAATCTGAAGCAAAGGAACAATGTAGAGAATCAATTATTTTTTTAGAAATTGCTTGGGATAAGTATAATTCATTTTGAGTGTAATAATTATTAAGTTTACCATCTTCATTGTAATAATCGGGGTCTCTATAATGAAGGTATGAATTAGAATATTTTATATTAGAAACAGCATTAAATCCATTAATCCATTTCTTTGCAAATTGCACACTAGTAAAAAAATTTTCATCTTGAAGACTTTGAGATGCAAACGAATTATATAAAACTACAGCTCCTGGCAATCCTCTGTCAGATTCATAATAATAAGTTTTAAACTTTAAAATAGAGGAACTATCTTTCGAATAATTTACAAATCCTAAATCTGCATTAATAGATTTAATATAAGAATTTTCACGAAAATATTTAGTTTTGTTAGTCGCTCCATTTTCAATATAAAAAGGATATTTCCCATCTGATTGCATGTAGTTTATAGCAAAATCACAACTGTTTTGCAAGTTTATTTTTTGCTTAACAAACAAAGATGAATTAATCAGACCAAACGAACCCATTTTTAGGTTTGCTTTAATGGAGATTGGTTTTTCAGAAAAGTTAGGTATAGACGAATTTATACAAATAACACTTGCAGAAGCATAATACCTTGCAGGTTGGCATATATTAATAGGTTGCCCCAAGAAAAGTGATATATCCTCAATATTATCAACAGATATTTTGCCTAAATCAATCTGACCCGTGGCAACATCACTAAGAGGCACTCCATCAACAAAAACGCCAGTATGATTAGCCCCGAAACTCCTTACCATGATTGTTTTCAGTCCCCCTACTCCTCCATAATCTTTAATTGTTACACCAGAAAATGCCTTTATTCCATCAGCAACAGAAGAACTCGGAATTTTAAATAATTCCTTTGAAGAAAGACTTTGCATCGGTGTTAATGAAATATCTTTTTGAGGAACTTTTACTTCCTTAATAATAACTTCTTTAAGCATAAAAGTATCCCTATTTATTGGCACTTGAGAATAACTCCTCAGAAAAAATAAAGGAATAACAAAAAAAATAATTAATAAATATCTATAATAATCAGTCTTACTCATTTTAATTTCAATACTCTCTTAACGATATACATATACACTTATTAAACAATTATTCAAATTATTTAGCTGTATTTATATAATTCTATCTTAGAGAATATATTCTTTCTATAATTTCAACAACCTTAAGTCCTTCTAATGCATTAGTACTTATGATTGTTCTATCTTTTAATGTGTCAATTACATTTTGTATTACAAAATGGTGATTATTAGCAGAACCTTTATTCTAACTTAGGAAGAGTAAAATCTTTAATTTTACAATATTGCACTTCGTTCATATATTGCCCTCCAACCTTTATTGTTCCATTACTTCCAATAACAGTAATACTACTTTCAAAATTGGAATCCCATATTGAAGTAGAATAAGTTAGCAATCCCGAACCTCCATTTAGAAAATCAAATATAACATTTCCTGTATCTTCAAATTCAGTCAATTCGGCATGATTATTATCATAAAAGTGTGCTTTTATATTTGTTATATCTCCAAATAGCCAATACATTATGTCAATAAAATGTGAAAACTGTGTAAATAAAGTACCTCCATCTAAATCCTTAGTCCCTTTCCAATTCCCTTTTTTATAATAACGCGCATCTCTATTCCAAAAACAATTGACCTGAACATGGTATATGTCACCAATAATCTTTTCATCAATGATATTTTTAAGAAGTTTTGCAGGTGGCGAATACCGGTTCTGCATAACACAAAAAACTTGCCTAGAAACCTGCAAAGATTTAAATATTACAGTTTCACATGCAGATTTTGTAAGCCCCATAGGTTTTTCACACACTACATGCTTTCTCGCATCTAATCCTTTCAATGATTGTTCTATATGCAATCCATTTGGAGTGCAAATACTTATAACATCAATATTTAGATTTGCATCTAGAAGCTCTGTAATATCATTAAAAAAAGGAACATCATATTTATCTATAGCAAGCTCATTCTTAGGTAATATATCACACAAAGCAACTAACTCTGCCTCACTATTCAAGCTTATCATTTCTGCATGTCTTTTACCTATATGTCCACAACCTACTACAGCAAATTTTATTTTATCTTTAATCATTTCATTAATGTTAGTTCAATTTTTTAACAATACCTTTTTCTAGTATATATTTCTCATCACTATCTGGACAAATAGCATTATTATCTTCATTAAACTTAAGTTTTTGTCCATATTCACTCATCCAACCTGTTTGTCTTGCAGGATTGCCAATAACTAAAGCATAAGCAGGAACATCTTTTGTAACAACAGCTCCAGCTCCAATAAAAGCAAACTCTCCTATTGTTATTCCACATACAATAGTAGAGTTGGCACCTATTGTTGCGCCCTTTTTCACTATTGTTTTTTTATATTCTGTTTTTCTATTAACAGCACTTCTAGGATTGATAACATTTGTAAACACCATTGATGGACCTAAAAAAACATCGTCCTCACATATAACTCCAGTATATATAGAAACATTGTTTTGAACTTTAACATTTTTACCCAACTTCACATTAGGTGAAACAACTACATTTTGTCCTATATTACAATTTTCGCCTATCTCACAATTACTCATTACGTGAGAAAAGTGCCATATTTTTGTGCCATTACCAATAATACAACCATCGTCAATTACTGCACTTTCATGATTATAATATACTTTTTCCATAATATTAAATTCCTTTTATAAATTCAACAACTGCTGTTGTTATATACTTTAATTGCTCTTCATCTAGCTCTGTATGCATTGGTAAAGAAAAAACTTGATCACACAATTCTTCAGTAATAGGAAAATCCCCTTTTTTATAATTACCAAATTCAACGTAAGCTTTTTGTAAATGCAAAGGTACAGGATAATATATCATTGCAGGAATTTCTTTTGAATTAAGATATTCTATAAGTTTTGCTCTATTTACATTTTTTAACTTTAATGTATATTGATGAAATACATGATTACTTTGAGAATACCTTGCTGGAGTTTCTAATTGCTCTATATTTTCAAATGCTTTATCATAAAAATCAGCAGCAATTTGTCTTGCCTTTATATAATTATCCAATTCTTTAAGTTTTACACTCAATATTGCAGCCTGAATACTATCAAGACGAGAATTAACACCAATATGATCATGATAATATCTAACAGTCATACCATGATTAACAACCGAACGCACTCTATTGGCAACTTCATCATCATTAGTAAAAATAGCACCACCATCTCCATAACAACCTAAATTTTTAGATGGAAAAAAGGATGTACACCCTACATGTCCAATAGAACCTGCTTTTTTAACATCTCCGTTACTAAATTTAAAAGTACTACCTATTGCTTGGCAATTATCTTCTATAACATAAAGATTATGCTTTTTTGCAATATTCATTATAGCTTCCATATTAGCACACTGTCCAAACAAATGAACAGGGATAATGGCTTTTGTTTTTGGAGTAATTAGCTCTTCTAATTTAGCTACATCCATATTGAATGTGCCTTCTTCCACATCAACAAAAACAGGTTTCAAACCTAACAAAGCGATAACTTCTACCGTAGCAACAAAAGTGAATGAAACAGAAATCACCTCATCACCTGGTTTTAAACCTAATGCCATCATCGCAACCTGTAAAGCATCAGTACCATTAGCACAACCAATCACATGCTTGACTCCCAAATAATCAGCTAATTCTTTTTGAAAGTTTTGCACCTCTGGACCATTTATAAAAGCTGTAGATTCTATAACATTTAATACTCTTTCATCTATTTGGCTTTTTATTTTTTCATATTGACTTTTCAAGTCAACCATATTTATCTTTTTCATAATTTAATTTTATTATCAAATTTATTTAAAGCACAAATATATTAATTTTATTTTTCAGATTCTAAAAATTAAAATTTCGTGAAACCTTATAAATAATAAATTAATATTGAGCTCATATCTTTATTCAAAATTACAATTCCCAAATAATAACATCCAACTTAACAATGCAAACCATTGAAATTCGGTATTACCTACAATATTATTTGTAATGAATTGGGTAAAAAAAAATTGTATTTATTTTTTCTTTTTTTCTTGTGTAAGTTTTTTCAATTTAAATAATCGTTTCAAATTGGTAATATTTCGTCTAATTTTTTGTGAAAAGTTAAGATTATTTGAAATTGATTGAACATTTTCATCAAAATTGAATTTTACAGAGCTGAAAAAATTTAATAATTTTGCTAAACCATCAAAATATAAACTAATATAAAGAAAAATTATCATTAACCATATTGCAACTATATTAAAATAATAAGTTGGGTATTTTTTACCCATAAAATATTTTACAGGAGCATAAAAATGAGAACGATAATCCCACAAATTTTTTGGTTTAGGGTCCAAAAAAATAGGATCCTTAAGTTGTATTATTTCCTTATTTGTTTTAACAAAATTGTTTTTTTCAAGAGCTCTCTTTACTATATCTGTTAAATTTTCATTATAATAATGGTCTTTAAAATAAGTAAATATATGTGTGTTTTCAGGGGTTGACTGAAGCTTGTCAATCATTTTATTTTTTTCATTAGATATTTCATTAAAAACAAGTGTGTAAAAAGCTTGTAATTTTTCTAAATATTCTAATGTATATACAGCAACTTCTTCATTATAATCTTTAATATTCAAACTATTAATATTTTCAAAAGTTACACTTTGAATAGCCTTTGTTTCTTTACTTATTTCATTTTTTAATATACTAAGATTATTTTCTAAAATTTTATTTGTAGAATCCGTTTTGTTTGTAATTAAAGGAATGGTATTTTCTGCAATTTTTTTTAATTCAGGAATTAATATTGCTTGCTTAAAATCTGTAATACTTTCATTTTTTTCATAAACATAAAAATTCTTTTGGTATTTATTATTTATAAATTGGTTTACAACCAATGCTTCATAAGCCCAACGACATGTCATTACATCAGCTATTAAGGGAACTTTATAGCCTCCCCCTATATATTGATTCAATTTATCAAAAGAGAACATAGCTCCTCCGAGTATCATTTGAGGAATCATCATAAGAGGAATTAATATATAGATTGTAACAGCAGAATTAAATGATGAGGAAATATTTAATCCTAACATATTTGCAAAACAGGATACTGAAAAAAGAATAAGCCAATATTCCCAATACATATCTTTAACTCCAAAAATTGTATTACTAATTAACACAAAAAACAACATTTGTATTGCAGATAATGTAAAGAGTATTCCTATTTTAGACATTAAATAACTGCTTCTACTTAAATTCAAAAAGCGTTCACGTTTGAGTATTTTCTTGTCTCTAAATATTTCTTCAGCACTAACAGTAAGACCTACAAATAATGAAACTATTATTGACATAAATATAAATGGGGCTAAATTTTCATTTTCTCTAAATATATATTCATTGGTCTCATTATTTGGAATATATCTTATTATAAAAGAAAGGATAAAAGCCAAAAGAGGAGTCTCTAATAAGTTAATAATGAGATATTGAGTATTACTAACTTTTGACAATAAATCTCTAATAGTAAATATTTTCAACTGTTTAAACCATGATGGAATGTTTAAAGCTGATGGCAGTTTTTCTTTAGTGGATTGTTTTAATTTATTTGTAGTCTCCCAATTAAAATATTTTTGATAAAATGATTGCCAATTTTTTGGAGAAACTTTTCTATTCGGAGTTAAATTTCCAAATTCATCAACAACTTTTGCTTCAACAATATTAAAAACTAGTTCAGGATTCACATTACCACAAATAGGGCATTCTCCTTGTTCCCAATTAACTTGCTGATCTACTCTCTTAAAATAAGTAATTGCTTCTATTGGGTTACCATAATATATTAAATATCCTCCTACATCTAAAAATACTATTTTATCAAATAGTTTATAAATATCTGATGATGGTTGATGAATAACAACAAATATAAGTTTTCCTTTTAAAGATAATTCCCTTAATAAATCCATTACATTTTCTGAATCTTTTGAAGATAATCCAGATGTTGGTTCATCAACAAAAAGGACCAAAGGCTCCCTTATTAATTCTAATGCTATATTTAATCTTTTTCTTTGCCCTCCACTTATTTTCTTATTTAAAGGACTGCCAACTTTTAAATGTTTTATTTCTATAAGACCTAAGTTTTTTAATACTAGATCTACCTTTTTTTCAATATCTTCATCTGACAATTCCTTAAAACATAACTTAGTATTATAGTATAAATTTTGATAAACGGTTAATTCTTCAATAAGTAAATCATCCTGAGGAATATATCCAATGATTCCTTTTAAGTCATTCTTATCTTCATGTAAATTAATTCCATTTATTGTTACCTTACCAAAACTAGGTATTTCTAAACCAGAAAGCACATTTAAAAGAGTTGTTTTTCCCGCCCCACTCGCTCCCATTATTCCTATTAGTTTACCCTCTTCTTCATTAATACTTATATCTCTTAACCCATAATTCCCTTCTGAAAATTTATAATCTATATATTCAGCTTTAAAATTAATTTTAATTAGGTTGATGTCTGATAGAAATCGAGAAACAACATCACTGTAATATACAGTACTACTTGGTAATTTTATTGTGCTTCCTGGTGCAAATAAATAAACCCTTTTAGGGTTTATTAATAAACCATTTAGATATACCTCGCTACGTCCTGGATATCCACAAAAATACAAATCAACACTTTTAATTTTTAGTAGAAAGAAACTCTTATCAAGTTGTCCTGTTTTTATATGTTTGCATATTGTGTATTTATCTTCATTGTCATCTGTATTAATAAGCAAAATGTCATTAACATCTAATAAAGCATCAGCATCTTCTATAATAAATCTTTTTATGGAATTAAATTCGTCTAAAGAGATATTAAAAACTTCGGCAACGGTATCTATTATTGCCATTCTTTGTGGTGAGAACTTACGATCTGCATTTACTAACTCGAAAAGACGAAGCAACACAATGATTTTTTGTTTTTGTGCTAATGTCTTATTAATTTTTTTGCATATTCCCAGAGTTTTTACAGAATCACTAACTGATGTTAGTTTTTTCTTTTTTGTTTCAGATTCATTGCCCTTATAAAACTCATCATAAAGAATTAAATATTCTATTACTAATTCTTCATTCAGCTGAGATTTTAAAAATTCTTCAACAAAATTTCTTTCATTGATACATTGCCCCCCTGATTCATCATCAATATCTTGTTTTGCTATAATAGCAAATAATTGCATTAGGGCTTTTAAAATCTCTTCGCTCATTTATGTATTTGTATTTATTATGATAATCATTTCGTATAATAACCCAAATAGATTAAAATAACCTAAATTAGGCATAAAATAATTATAAAAATTAATACTGTTTTAATGTAAAATTTAATTCTACTAATTCAGAATATTCCTCTCCAGCTTCCATCATGTCTTCATCATCATCTTCATAATACCATTCGAGGTTTACAGAGTTCCCGTTATTACTATTAATGCTTTCTAATTTACTAAAAATATCCAATAATAACTTTGATGATGCTGTGTTAAAATATTCAAGTTTTACTTCAAATTTCATGGCTACACCACTCTGTGTTGTTGCAAAATCGTCTAACCAAGTTAAAACTGGATTATAAAAACTAGCAGCGTCTTCTGGCAATGAACGTCCAGATATATTAAAAACTTTTTCTTCTGCATTTAGAACTATCGTTGGTGTATCGTCAGTTCCTTTTAAATTTAAAACATCCATATTATTTATATTTATTGTTATTTCTTTTAGTTTCTAGGTATTCTAATTAATAATGAAAAAAATAAATAATCTTTTTCCATTTCTTCAAATGAATACTCTAATTTTTTTCCTGATTTTCTTGCTATATCAATTAATCCTAATCCTGCCCCACCCCTATCAGAAATAGCTCCTCTTGAAACCACCTCCATATAAAGAGCTTTTAATCCTTCTTTATCTAAATTATTTATTTCAGCAAGTTTCATCTTTAATAATTCTACGTTTTCCTGCTTTATTGGATTTCCTGTACAAATAAAGTATTCTTCATTTTCAAAGCCAACCATAAATATAGCAGACTTATGGTTGATTTTGATTTTGTTATCTTCTGTGTGCTTACATATATTTTGTAAACATTCTACCATTATATTAAATACTTTCTTTTTAATTTTTCCATCTTCCCCAATTGATTCTAGCTGTTTTTCGGTCATACTTAATACTGCTTTGAGTATATCTTGCGAAAAATCTCCTTCATATATAAGTTTTAAATTTTTTGACATCATTCCTTCATGAAGTTTATATATAAAATTGAGTGGAGTAGCAGCATTTTTCAGATCTTCTAAATTACTCATAATTCCTAATGTTATTAATTAAAACACAAATATATTATTTTTTTTTTATTTTTATAACCAAAATATAGTAAGAATAAGTTTCACTAATTTTACTAAAATGATATTCTATTTTTTCTCCAGATTTTCTTGCTATGTCAATTAATCCTAATCCTGCTCCACCTTTTTCTGAAATTTTTCCATTTTTCATGATTTCCATATACAAAGATTTTAATCCTTCTTTGTCTAAGCTATTTACATTGTCGAGTTTATTTTTTATAAGTTCAACTTTATCATTAAAAATAACATTTCCTGTAGAAATTATATATTTATCTTCATTTAAAGCTAACATAAGTATAGAAGAGTAATCATTTTTAATGTTTTGCTCTAAATGTTCATAATGTTTGTATATATTTTGAACACATTCAACCATTATATTTAAAACCCTTTTCTTTGCTGAGCCATTTTCATTTGTGTCTAATTTCCCTTCTGTTATTGATAATATTGCATTAAGCAAGCTTTGGTTTACATCTCCTTGATATAAAAGCATTACATTTTCTTTTTGCATGTTTTTATAAAATTCGTAAATAGCTTTACTTTCAATTATGCTTTCATTATTTATCATACACGTTATGTTAATATAGTTAATACATCTTATACTGTCCTGTTTTAATCTTATAGTTTTATTCCTATCAATAATACATCATCCATTTGTTTATAATCACCTTTCCATGCTTCAAAATCTCTTATAAATATATTTTTCATTTCTTTCATATTTGTATTTTTATTTGATAATATAATCTCTTTTATTTTTTTTGTCATAAATTTTTTGTCCCCATTAGAGCCCCCAAATTGGTCAGGTAAACCATCTGTGTAAAAATAGAAACTATCTCCTTTTTCAAGATTTATGGAATGATTTGTAAAATCTGCCCTATTTTTATAATGCATCCCACCTATTGGATATCTGTCACCTTTTATTTCTATAAGTTCTCCTTTTTGTAATACAAATAAAGGCCTATGTGCTCCTGCATACTGAACTTCCTTTGTTAATATATTTATTTTACACAAAGAAATATCCATACCATCTCTTGCTTCACTGTCCCCGTTCCCTTGCTTTAATGTTTTTTGTACCATAGTATGCAATTTATCTAAAATATTTGCAGGTGAAATAGAAATATCTTTTTCCTTAAGAGAATCCCAGTTTTCATTTTCACTCATTATCTGGTTTAAAGAAAAATGACCAATAAATGACATTAAAGCTCCTGGCACACCATGACCTGTACAGTCTACTGCTGCTACATATAAAATATTCTCACGTTTGTATATCCAAGGAAAATCACCAGAAACGACATCCTTTGGTTTAAAAAACATAAAAGAATCTATATGTTCTTTCAAAATTTTAGGTGTTGGTAATAATGAACTTTGTATTCTTTGTGCGTAATTTATACTTTCAGTTATATCTTTATTTTTCTTTTGTATTTCTAATTCAAATATTTTTCTTTGAGTAATATCATGAGCAACAATAAGTATTGATTCAATATTCCCATCTTGTCCATATTCGGGAATAGAATTTATTTGCATAATTATTTCTTCTTCTAGTACTTTAAAAATAATTTCACGCTCAACTTTAGTGTTTAAGTTAATGGTATCAGCTAATATGCTTCCCCAAATTAAAATCATGTCTTTAGACAAACTAACATCTTTATATGATTTATTGATAAACTCTTCCTTATTTAAACCCGTTAATTTTTCTATAACTGGATTTATATAAAATATTTTACCACTAATACCTATTCGTGTAATTAAATCGGGCGAATTCTCAGAAAGAGCTTGCATTTGACCTCTCATTCTTTGTTCTTTTTCCGCCATTATCCTAATAGTAATATCTTGACTATTAAATATTATCCCATTTATTACAGGATCTTTTATTAAATTTTTACCTGTAGCCTCTAGCCATATATAATCGCCTCCCTTTCTTTTAAATCTATATTGGATAGTAAGTTTTTCTTGAGGTCTATTTATTAAGTTGTCAAACATTTTGTCAACTTTTTCCACATCTTCTTCATGTATATTCTCTAAAAGGCTTTTATCAATTAGGCTCTCTTGAATAAACCCTAATATTGTAAGTACAGATGGACTTATATATTTAATATTTCTATTTTCTTTATATATGGTAATTATTTCTGATGAATTTTCTAATAAAACTTGCAACCTCTTTTGGCTGTTTTTAACTTCTTGTATTTGCTTTTCTAGTAAATCATTTGAATATTTTAATTCCTCTTGAGTAGCCTCCATTTCTTCTGCGTTTAACAGTAATTGCTCTCGCTGCTCACGAAGTTCTTTACTCATCTCTTGAGATTCTTTAAGCAATTTTAAAGTTCTTTCGTTTACCTTTACGTTAAAAATAGTTCTTGCTATAATATCACTAAGTTCTTCAACAAATTTTATATGCATTTGTGAAAATAATTCAAAACCAGCAAACTCTATTACTCCATAAACCGTTTCATTTGTAATTAAAGGAACTATTAGCAAACAAGAAGGTCTTCTATCACCTAACAAGCCAGAAGTAATAGTTACATAATCATAAGGTATTTCTGTACGTAGTATTTTGTCTTTTTCTATTGCTGCTTGTCCTATTAAACCTTGGGCAAATTTATATTTTCCTTTAAGATATTTTTTTTTGTTATATGCATAGCTTGATATTAGCTCAATATAAACATCATTAGAATCATCATCATTTACTACATAAAAAGCTCCTTGTACTGCATTAATCTTTTTTGTAATATATGCAACAACTTCTTCGGATAAAATTTTTAAATCATTATGCATTCTTAGTAAAGTTCCAACATCTGACGTCATTGAAATTATACTATTGCGTTCTTCTTCTCGTTTTTCGTTTTCTATTAAATTGTCTAGCATTGTAATTAATGCTTTTCCTAATTTATCATCATCTATAATTTCAATATCTACATCAAATTCTCCTTTGCCAATTCTTTCTGCAAATTCAACGTTTCTTGCTATTATTGCTTGTTGTTCTGCTATTTTTTCATTTAATATGAATTTTTCTTTATTTTTTTTATATGAATAAAACATCATAACAGTACCTAGAACAAATGGAAATATATATATCCAAAAAAATAAAGAATCTTGTTGGTATGCATAAAAAATAGAACTAAAATCTATAGAACCAATTCTACTATACATTTCTATTATTATTATTATAAAACTAATTAAAAGACCATATAAAACACTTTTGATGGTATCGTCCTTTACAGATTTAACTATCTTTCTATTTACATTGTCATTTTTGTCATTTCCCATTTTATATAATTTTAAGAACTTTATTCCTTATTAAAAATACATTAAATTTTATCTTTTAATTCTTTTATCTTGTTTGATAATGTGCTAAATAAAAGATCTATGAAAATTTCTTCCTCTTCTTTAATTTCTTTAAATGATGCGATTTCTACAACAGCTATAACTTCGTCATTTTCTATTATTGGAAGTATTAATAAGTTTCTAGGACTAGCACTTCCTAAACCAGATATTATATTTATGTATCCATCAGGTACATTTTTTATATTAACACGCTTTCTCTCTTTTGCTACTTGCCCAGAAAGTCCTTCTCCAAATTCATATTCCTTAACTTCTGTTTCTGCTAAATGATATGCAAATCCACATAAAAAAGAAATATATTGTATATCATTTTTCTCTGTAGATATAAAAAAAGCACATTGAGATGCCTCTATTGTTTTTGAGATAGAAGATAATAAGAATGAAGCATAATCTTTTAAATTATCAATATTGTTTACTTTGTTTTTTATTCTTTCTATCTCATTAGTATAATCTATTTTGTCAGATATATTTTGTTTACTCATAGTTTGGTTTTCTCCATTTTGTTGGAAGGAGCTTTTTATATTTTGCCTTTTTATTGACAACATACTTAAAATACCCATAACTTCTATTTTTTAATTTTATTTAATAATTCTATTATTCCATCTGTTTTTAATACCATATCAGGTTTGCATATTGATAAAACTGACTCTGGCATTGTTTTTACAGACGCTTCTACAGGGTCTTGTATAATACTTAAGCCTCCTCTGCTTTTTATCCTGCACATGCCTTTTGCTCCATCTTTATTTGCTCCTGATAAAATAATACCAATAAGTCGGTCTTTATAAACATAAGATGCTGAATCAAAAGACAAGTCTATTGAAGGACGAGAAAAATTTATCAACTCCTCCGTTGTCAATGAAATATAGTTACCTATTTCTATTGTTAAATGATAATTTGATGGGGCAAGATATGCAAATCCAGATTTAATCATAGTCTTATCTTCAGGTTCTATTACATGTATGTTAGATTTAATATTTAATGCCTCGACAAAACCATTACGTATATGTTTTAGTCTATGCAAACAAAGCAGTATTGGCAATGGAAAATCACTATTTAACATTCCTAATATTTTTGTTATAACAGGAAAACTGCCAGCCGACCCCCCTATAACGACAACTCTATATTTTGTAAAATCTATATTTTGCATTAATACTATCCTATCTTCTTATAAATTTTATCCTCAACATTTACTACAGAGAAACTTTTTGCAGATTTGCACCATGCTATTGTTTCTTTGGATCCTAAAACTAAATAGCCTCCAGTAAACAAACTATTTTCAAATAATTGAACAACCTTATCCTGCAATTCAAAATTAAAATATATCATTACATTTCTACATAAAATAATATCAAATTTAGAGAATGATTCATCTAAAACCAAATCATGTGTCCTAAACATGACGTTTTTCAATATAGACTTGTCAAAAACATATTTTTCATTATTATCAATTAATTTATAGTAATCTGATAGTTTACCAATACCTGCAAATCTTTCGTAATTACTCATATTTAGCTCTAATGTCCTTGTCGGATATATTCCTTGTTTTGCCGTTTTCAAAACATCTTCATTTATATCTGAAGCAAATATTGATGTTTTTTCACTTAATCCTGCCTCTTTTAATAAAATCCCCATAGAATAAACTTCTTCGCCAGAACTACATGCAGCATGCCATATTCTTATTGTGTTATTGTTTTTAAATTGAGGCAGAATTGTTTCTCTTAAAGTCCTCCACATTGAAGGATCTCTAAACATTTCTGTTGTGTTTACTGTAATTTCTTTTATAACCTCCTCTAAAAACATTCTGTTAGTTTTTATTTTGGTTATTAACTCTTCTACGCCTGATATTTTATACAATTCCAATATTCTTAAAATCCTTCTTTTAAATGAAGAAATTGCATAATTACTAAAATCGTATCTGTAAATCTCTTTAATTGTGGCGATTAAGTTTCGTAATTCTTTTATATCAATATCTTGTATCATCCTTTGTAAACTATAAAATAAAGATTTTTTTTAATTTGTCAAATATATTATTTATATAGAAGCACTATAATACGTTATAATGCGTAATTGTCATAATTTATCAAATGCAAAAATATAAATTTTTTTCACAAAATTTAATATTATTTTGATAGAAGCAAATTTTACTCATATAGAATTTCGTTTTTATGCATTAAAAAACATTTTTATATTATAATCATTTTATAAAAATTACTCTAAAGTAAAGCTAAATAATTAGGACTTTACTCCATTCTTAAAGTTTTATCATAAATTTACTAAATACATCTTCGATTATTGTTTAATAGGTCAATAACATCAAATTGCTAATTATTTTTAAAGAAATGTGACAGTAATAGATTAAAAATAATAATTTGTTTTATTGTAGGTTTATTTGTATTTTTGCTATCGCTAATAGATGTTTAATTTCCTTGTCTGTTTTTTTAATTAAGCAATTATATAGCAGAACTAAAAAATAATGTAATATTAAAAAATTATGGGAAATAATTATTTAGAATTAGAAAGCAAAATAGTAGATATATTAAAAACTATTACGGATCCAGAAATTCCTGTTAATATATATGATTTAGGCCTAATTTATGAGATTAATGTTGATGAAGAAAAAAATGTAAAAATTGTAATGACATTAACAAGCCCTAATTGCCCTATTGCTGAAAGTTTACCAGACGAAATAAAAAATGGTATAGGAATGATTAATGAAATACAAAATGTAGAAATAGAAATAGTTTTTGAACCTGAATGGAATAAAGATATGATGAGCGAAAATGCAAAGTTAGAATTAGGATTTTTGTAGTAATTATTCTTTGATTAGATTTATTGAGAAAAATTTAGGATGATAAAAAAATTAGAAAAAAATAATACTTCCACAATCAGATAAAGGATAATCTCCTAACTCTATTATTTCTATTTTTTTAGAGTTTATAAAATTCTTAATTAAATTACCTTGCTTATGATAATTTAAATTACCAGCAAAAAAGCATTTATTATAACATATGCCAGCAGTACCACCTATAAAACCATTTTTAAAATCTTCAATTATAATGTTATCATTATTAATTAATAGTACGTCAATTGTTGCTTCTTTTTTTAACACCTCATACACACCTTTATCGCTAACAATAAATGAATTATCATTAACTGGCAATATACTACAACGAGTATATCCTTGCTTAACATTTATAACTTTTCTTTCCTTTATATTTTTTATTATTACAGGATCAGTGTATTGATAATTATGTATAAAAAAATGTTTAGTTACAACAGCATTATAAGCAATATTGAATGGATATTTTTCACCTATTAATGTTTCGCCTTCTTCAATATTTATATTATTTAATTTAAGTAAATCAATATAATATATTGGTAAAGAAGGAGAATAGATTAGCAGATTGTCCATTTGGCACATAAAAATATCTGGGTGTCCAGATATAGCATTATAAGTTATACCTGAAGTTTTAAACTCTATAAGTTTTGCATAAAAAGAAAGCCTTTCTTTTATTTCTGTTTTTAATCTGTGGTCAACTATAGCTAACATGCATTTTTCTTTTTAATAAATCTTTATTTGCTTTAAAATATACTTTTTTAAAACGTTTGCTTAGCTTATTTTTATTATAAGCACTATAACCTATTGCATAATTAAATTGCTCTGATGCAACTTCTATATGTATAATTTTATTAAAGGAATTAGAAAAATCAATATTATTTTTAAAAATATCATTCCATATAGCAGTGTAAACTAGTTCTCTAAAAGAAAGGTGGAATGGACCTGCAATTAAATTTGTTTTGTTTATAAGACCTTCAGACGGATGAAGTCCCATTTTTATAATAGGAATATTTGCTCTTTCAAACAATAATGTTATCTCTTTGCATATAATTACAGCCTTATTTATAGACAATGGTTTATATAAGTTTTTTTCATAAAATTCTTTAAGTTTTGTGTCTTTTATAACAAGTGTTGGATATATCCTAGTACAATCTGCTTTTAATGAAATTATTGTCTCTGCTGTTTTAATAGCTTTTTTGTAATTATCTTCAGGTAAGCCTATCATCATTTGAAGTCCCAAATCAAATCCATTGTTTTTTATTATTACAGAGGCATCATGTATGTCCTTGGGGGAATATCCTCGATCTGATTTAATCAAAACATCTTTGTCTGTTGATTGCACTCCAAGTTCTATTGTTTTTACACCATATAACTTTAATACATTTAATTTATCTTGATCAATATAATCTGGACGAGTTGAAAGTCTTATTGATTTAACAAAACCTTTTTCAATATATTGAAAAGCTTTTTTTAGATAATCAATCTGCATATTTACATCAATACCTGTAAAATTACCACCAAAGAAACCAATCTCTGTGTAATTATTTTTAAAATCAATTGTTTTTAAATGATTTTCTATTGTATATTCCACTTCTTCAATTGACGGAGAATTATTTTGTCCTGATATATTTCTTTGATTACAATAAATACACTGATTCGGACACGCAAGTTCTGGTATGAATATAGGAATTGTGTAATGTTTGCTCATTCTATTGATTGTTATTCAAAAGTATATTGATTATCAAATAAAAATCCAAAATTACATTTTTTTTAATTTGTTCATAAGCCTATTTTTTATAAATGAAAAATGAGTATTTTAAAACATGTTCTTTTTTTTACTATTTTAAATAAAATCATAAAAAAACAATTTAGTATTAAAATATTTATTAATTTTGATTGTCTAAATTTAAAGAATTAGGTTGTTTTTTATGTCAAAAATTTTCCAACTATCAGAGGCTGTATCGTTAGCATTACATAGTATGGTGCTAATTGCTCAAGCAGATAAAATGTTAAATGTTAATCAAATTGCAGAATTTACTGGTGCTTCAAAAAATCATTTAGCAAAAATTTTACAAAGATTAGTTAAAGAAGGTTTTCTTAAAGCAAATAGAGGACCTACAGGAGGATATTTGATAAAGAAAAAGCCTGAAGAAATTACTTTAGCAAACATATACGTTTGCATAGAAGGACCCATTGAAAGTGAAGGATGCCCCATGGGAAAAACAGTATGCCCTTTTGATCGCTGCATTATGTCAAACGTTATAGGTAAAATGAGTCAAAAATTCAACGAATATTTAAATAACACAACATTAAAAGACTTTATAAGCTAATATTGTGAATTTAAAAGATAATTTATATTTAATTTTTTTATTATTATTTGTATTATCTATTTTTTTAATAAAAATACCAGTTATAGGTAAGTTTATAAGAATTATTAATACATTATTTCATGAAACAGGTCATGCCATAATGGCTCTTTTATTTAATTCAGAGATATATAGAATTGAATT
>Ga0209417_1001877_pt1 | contig 36104 bp, 49 predicted proteins | sample RifGroF2_FD_184002 | JGI IMG/M metagenome (GOLD analysis project Ga0209417, IMG submission 184002) | Groundwater microbial communities from Rifle, Colorado, USA - Groundwater F2 (SPAdes) (version 2) | ecosystem: Environmental > Aquatic > Deep subsurface > Groundwater | place: Rifle, Colorado... | reverse complement strand
CCATAAATTACACTAACCAGCTTCCTTAATGTAATATACAGCCCCCAAATATACTTGGGTGAGTGGAAGGGGCAGGGCTGCCAGCGCTTATGGATGCAGTAGACTACCATTACTTATTTAGTTCCTCTGGGGTAGGGCTGCTCATAATAAAAACTCCTTGTCTGCCGCCATTAAATTAAGTTATTTTCATCCCCGATTGAGCTTGTGTGGGAATAGATTTTAGGTATGTATCGTACTGCTTAGGAGTCATTTTTCTATGCTCGGCCTTTCTTTCGTGCCAGTAATGGTCGTCTAGCAGAAAATCCCCAATGAAATACTCGATCTGTTTCTTGGCTTGAGTAAGTTGGTCTCTAAAAGCGGTATCCCCCAAAAAATCAAACCGTATATTTTCTAGTAAATTATAGGCTTGAGAGGCTTGAGATTTGACAACGGTGGCTCTGGTAAGACTAATCCTAATGTCCTTAGCTTTACCGTCGTACTGTTGCTTGATGACTTCTTCTTTTGTCGGTTTATATGGTCCTAATGTTACACCATCTTCCATAGTGTTTTCCTTTCTTTTCACTTCTTCCAAGTGAACTTCGGCGGCAGATTATTAAGGAGCTACCTGAATTATAGCTCATTTCTTCTCTCCTTTAGCATTAAGTTGGTCTTTGAGTTGGGTGAGGCGTTTTTCCCAAGCTACAAAGTCTATATTGCTGTTCCACCATTCAGCCTCACTCAATCTAGCTTTATCTATTAAGTGTTGGAATTGTTGGGTGGCTTTATCTATCAAAAAGTTATACTGAACATACTCTATACCTTTTTCATCTGTAGCAAGTGTTTTATCAACGCAGCTTGCCAGTATCGCTTTTATCTCCCCCACCCAATCTATTACAGGCTTATCAGTGGTTGGCGGCCAAGGCTTTCTGACTGGTGCTGATTTCCGATTACGAACGCCAGCTAAATCTAACCAAGTGCCAACAGTATGATGGTTGACCCCTAACTTAGTCGCAATTTGCTTCTCAAGCCACCCCTCCACATAAAGTTTAACTGCCTCTTTTTTGGTCTTTTCAAAATACTTCCTTGCCATAATCCTTACTCCTTAATGTCCTTTAATGATTTGGGTGCGAACCTGCCTTTGGCATCACGAGCTGGGACTAAATTTCAAGTTTTACTATCCGAGCTTCTAAATCTGGTAATTGTTCCTCTAATTTGAGCAGTTCATACACTCTACCAACCGCCAAACTCCAATCCTTGCGAGCCAAGTTGCTTGCCTCTACTACTAGTTCCCCTTCTTTTCCTAATTCTTTCATCTCAATCAACCTTTCCAAAAATAGCTTTTATGCGTTGGCGAAGTTTGGCTCTAAGTTGGTTACGAATACTTTCAGGCTCCGAAGAAGTTAGTTCTATTAAATTAAATGTTTTGCCCTCAATGTCTTCGACTGTGCCGAGCAAACGGTCATACCCATCAGGCTCATCCTCGCCCACCATATCCATAAACAGCTTTCCTAATTCAGCTTTGGCTTCTGCTCGTTGCATATTTAAACTTTGAACGGCTAGTAGGATTTTCTCCAACTCATCTACTGCAACTGTATGCTTTGCTGTTGGCTTGGGCGGTTTTATTTCGCCTTTATGCCATGATTTTATATGCTGGTTATGCCAGTATTGGCTAAAATGATACATTCCACAGTAGGGGCAATCTATTTTCCTTGAATCTTTAATGTTACCCATCACTGCTTCCTTTCATTATTTGGTTTGGGTGGGGTAGGTTGAGGAAACTGTTGCGGATTAGCCATAGTCCAAGACTGTCCCATACCCTTTTCGTAAAACGAACCACATCTGCCACAGCATATTTTCTCGCCAACATAATGGGTGGCGTGGTGGTCGCACTTAGCTATCTCGTCTAAGCGTTGGCGGTCAGCTTTAAGCATTTCTTGGACACGCCGCCCCACGAAATCAGTTTCAGAAATTACCTTTGCTTTCCGTTCTAACCAGCCTCTTGTTTGTTCGTCTAAGTAAAGAGCTGTCATTCATCCCTCCCAACCATTAAGGTTATAGATAGATGGGGGCGTTTTGATACGCCTTAGTCGTTCCCATAGATTAAGCTTATAAGTCAGAGTTAAGTTCTTGGAACTCTCGCAATTAAGCGTATGGTAGGGATTCATTGGGTGGTTGTAGTCGTAACAGGTGCAGTTTAAAACTCGCCCCACACCCCTTAAAAGATATTTACCATTAACTGTTCGCTCCCAACCATAATTAACCTTATTCATTAGATAGCTCCTTAGCTTTCTTAATTAGTTCGGGCGAGCGGAGTTCGTTTAATCTAGTTTCCAGCCAATTCAAGTAGTTACGAATATCCTTTATTTCCCTTACTAGTCTGTTGGCTTCTGATTCGTATTTTGATTCTGGGTTCATCTTTTCTAGCCCCTCCAGAGGTTTAGCTGTCATAACCCTTACTCCTTATGGCCTTTTTACGCCGATAATAAGCCTGATCACGGCATTTACGAGTACAGTATTTACGCAAGCGCTTACCAGTTGTGATCTCAGTGGAAGCACTACAGTTAAGACAGTTAAAAAAGCTGATAACAGTATTATATTTGGGCATTAGTTCGATGTTAACACAGTGATTAGTATCGTGTCAAGACCTTTTACGAGGAGAATTAAAGTAGGCTCGGATTAAGTAAGCTCGGATTGAGCTGTGGTTCCCTCAAATGGGACCCAGAGACAGTCGCCGCCTGTGGCCTACCCTACCCCCGCCTGTCCAGCCGCGCGTCCTTGTTCACCACCACCATACCACCACACGCGCGCGTGATCATTAATTATATTGTTTTTTCCGCATGCCTATCATCAATAAACATATTCAATTAACCAATATCAATTAAGTTGTACTAGCTAGTATAGTATAATTAATGATCACGCGCGCGTGATCATTAATTATATTGTTTTTTCCGCATGCCTATCATCAATAAACATATTCAATTAACCAATATCAATTAAGTTGTACTAGCTAGTATAGTATAAATAATAAAAATAAAAACAAGCCAGCACTACGCTGTATATAGTGTATTGCCATGCCGGCACAGGCCAGCTATAGCTTGACCCCTTGAGGACGCGTCGTACAATATGTATTTCACGACATGCCATTTACCTGAAAAGACGATAATAAGGCTCAAGTTAGTATCGAAAATGGCTTAGAATGGCTTAGAATGGCTCAACTTTGGGTCTTTTGCTTTAAAAACTCGGTGAATTGGCTTTTTAGCTGTTCGGACGCTTCAATATTGATATTGAGATTTCGAGTGGTTGAGATAGTTTTGATTGTTGGCTTGCCCTCGTTGCGGTCTAAAATATCCTGATTAGCTTTAAGCCGAGTAGCCGGCTGGACGCTGTTATCACTAGCCATATGCACAATATTTTTTTTGGCAATACCAACATGTGCAGCAGTGTAGATTTTTGAATTGTCCTTAGCTGTCAACCTAGCAGCATGAGCGCGTGCCGTTGGTCTACTAGTAGTTTTATGATGCTTGAGATAAGCGTCTACCTGACTTATCTTTGGATTAGCAATCAACTCATCAAGTGTCGCCTTACTCTTAGGTCTAAGCCCTAGACTCTTAGCTAAAGCCACACTGTCTAACAACGGCATTTGCTTATCACTATTATTGCTCATAACTCTATTCTACAGCCTCACTATTCGCCGGCCACTGTCCAAATACTCAACTGGTACTCTAGCACCACGCGGTGCGGCGTACTTAGCTCTGATCCGCGCGTTAGTTATTTTAGCCCCTCGAACATAATCCTTATAGCTAATTAATCTAGCCGGTCTGAACGTCCAACTAGTAACTAAGCATTGATTGATAACTACTAACTTAATATCAGTACTATTAAGCATTTTAGCCTTACGCTCATAATATATAACATAATCATTTTTTAACAAAGCTGTGGATAAACCATTGACGTATAATAACCATTCACCTATAATCAACAACTAGAGATTGCCGGCGCAAGCAACAACAATAATTTGTTTATAACGCTTGGACTTGCCGGCGATCTGCTCCAAGCACTTTAATAATCTATAACACTGTCTGGCACTTGGCATGAAAGCAGGTAACAATATGCGTATCTCAAGAGTGCAAAACATGACAGGTTCAAACGGCAATAAAGTTGCTAATCAGTTTATATTAAATATCGGTGCAGATAGGATTTTCCAAAGCTATGACAGCGTTATAGCAGTCCAGAACTGGGACGGCGTAACCCTAGACAAGAATTACTGGGATTACTCGGTAACAACTGGCAAATACCGCAACCAGTTTTTAGGCGAAACCAAAGCCGAAACGCTAAAGAAAATTAAATCCGGCGAATATAAGCTAGCCGACTTAAACAAAGAATAACTTTAATAAGCCGAGTGTCAAACAGTGTTATAGATCAACCAAAGGAGTCGAAATATCAAAAAACTAATAACCGATAAGCTAGCCGGTCTAACGCTCTGGCTTTTGTTTATCACTATCATAATTCTGGCGCTGGCCAGCACCTATAAATAAAATGAACATAAAACAATCAATTCAAGAGTTTTTAACAATTTTAATAATTTTTATAGCAGTTTACTTACTGCTATGGCTATAAGAGAGGGTAAAACATGACAACCACTAAGCAAGCTCAAAAACTAGATAAAGCGTTTTTAGGCCGCTATAAAGCCGTCCACCGGCGAATTATGGCCGGTGCTAACGCTAATTTGCAATGCCAAATAGACAACGGACAGGCTTGGCACTTAGAGGGGCATTATGGCCGCGTGGCTATGGACGCGCTAGAGGCCGGTGCTTGTGTGCTACCGCTTGAGCCGATCACTGACTACTATGGCAACACTGTACCGGCTTGTTGGCAACTTATAGACGGATCAAAAGGTACAGTTGGTAACGCCGAACACTATCAAGCAAATAACTAATTTAACAACAAGGAGTACATAAAAATGAGTGTCCAACTAAACATCACCGAGGAATTAATACAGCGCGAAAAAGCCAAAGACTTCAAAATAGCTTTTAACAAAGCCCGAGAATATGTCGAATGGTTTATGAGTGAAGAAACAAATGCCAGTGACCTTGATGATAGTATTTCCACCATGAACACTGTTTTGCAACACGTTGGCAACTGGGGCTTAGTCGTTAGACTAGTTGACGAGCTGTCGGACATAGATAAAAGCGCGCAAGCGCATTTGCAACACCGCCATAAAAATATGTTCGGCAAGGTCGATCCTGAAGCCGCGGAGCACTTACGCCAAAAGTCTGTACTCATAAAATGCGTTTTTGTGGCCAAAATGTTAAAAGAAATCTATGGTGAATTGCCGGAAAGTGATAGTCAAGATGGCCGGTAGTCTGAAAATAGGCGATAAAGTCAAAATAACAGCTGATTCCAAAACTGTTGACTATCCTGGTTGGAATAGCGACATGAACGGCTATAAAAACCAAATGGCCGAGATAAAAGATATCATCTGGTCTGGCAATTTCAAGTTGGTTAAACTGGATATAGACAATGGCATGTTCAACTGGTCTGTGCACTGGTTGACTAAGGCCACGTCAACTAAAGCCAAAGCCAAAGTCAAAGTTAAGCCTGTAGTCTTAATTAAGCCTAGTTTAAGCCCTCATGCTATCTTAGGCCAAGCTAAAGCCAAAACTTGTCTGAAAGTAGCCATCAAACACAGCTTGCCGGTGCTACTAGTCGGTGATACCGGTACAGGCAAAACTACTATAGTCAAAGAATTGGCCGAACAGGCTGGCCATAAATGGCTTAGGTTTAATCTAACCGGCGAAACAACGGTTGATGACTTTGTTGGCAAATACACGCTTAGTAAAGGCGCAACGATCTGGCAGGACGGCATTTTATTGATGGCCATGAAAGCCGGTTATTGGCTGATAGTTGATGAGATCAACGCCGCGCTACCGGAAATACTATTTACTTTGCACAGCCTGTTAGACGATGATAGATCGGTTACTGTTGTTAATCATAACGCCGAGGTAGTCAAGCCACATAAAAACTTTAGGTTTTTTGCTACCATGAACCCTGTTGACGAATACGCCGGCACTAAAGACTTAAACAAAGCCTTTAAGTCACGCTTTAATATGGTCATCGAACTGAAATATCCTAGCCCTAAAACCGAGGCTGATGTTATCAGCCGCAAACTCGGCCTTGATATAGACATAGCCAAACAACTAACTGATATCGGTATTGCTATCCGCCACGCCAAAGCCGACAACAAGCTGTTTTACACCTGTTCAACCCGCGATCTGATACAGGCCGGCCAGCTATTGCCAGCACTAGGTATGAGTAAAGCTCTAGAAGTAGCCATAATCAACAAGGCCAACGGCGATAGTAAGGCCATCAAACAGATAATTGCTGATATAACCGGCGAATACCAGCAAACTGAAACGGTGCTAGACACACTTAACCTAGACGAAATAAACCAGCATATTGCCAACTTCAGAACTAAAGAGGCCGAACTAAAAACCAAAGAACAGGCTTTAATAGACAAAGAAGTTAAAATGCGCGCTGACATAAAAAGCCAGCTAATAACTGAACTGACTAAAGCACCAATAAAAGCATGAGCTACAAGCTGGCCGGTACTGTCCAAGATATTACTACTCAAAGAACTTATGAGGTAGTTGTCCAAGATAGTGGCGATATTGACCTTGTACCGGTTGATGATGCGTCACTTTCGGCAACTGTTTCTATAGGTTATAGCCGTTCACTACCACGCCCACCAGCACCGCCGGACGCGGCTAGTATCAGCAACAGTCAAAGTAGCAGTCCGGCCAGCCCTACCGCACCGGCCTTGCCTGATAAACTCAACTTGAATTATATCAACCCAGTTTTTAGACAACGCCTGTCTAGCGTAATGACTGATAACAAGTATGATCGGGTTATCAGTCGGCGGCAACGCGGCAAGCTGGGTATGAAGCACCTCTGGCGTACCGGCGTTGGCGCAACGAATGTTTTTAGTCAAAAGCAAGGCCGCAAGGGCAAGCATTACAATGTTATTTTATTAGTTGACGAATCTGGAAGCATGCACACTTCAGCCAAAAATTATGATAGAGAAATTCATGTAGCAATATCCAAATTACCGAATACAGATAACGAAGTGACAACGCGCGGTATGACTAGAATTAGTCTGGCCGCCTATCTAGCGGTTTTTTTAGTCAACCATTTTGATAAATTAAACATCAATTTTGCGGTTATCGGTTTTAGTGAGGAATGTAAAACTGCTATCCGGCATGACTTCGGCCAAAAGCCTGACGTTCAAGCCCTGTTTGATAATATCATCGAAGCCGAGGGCGGTAGTACCGATATGGCCACCGGCTTACAGTTGGCCACTAAAATGCTAACCGGCTTGAGCGGCCAGAACTTAGTTATAGCCTTGAGTGATGGCCGAGTTGATGACTTTGATTTAACACGCCGTATACTTAATGCTAATAAACATCTGGCCAGTTTTTTCGGAGTCGGCATTGGCGATCCTTGTGACGTAATAGCTGATAATCAGCAAATTGCTGACGCTACCGAACTTCAGCCGGTGATTTTAGACTGGCTGACGCGGCATATAAAGCGCGGTTAAGGAGTAAATAATATTGTGCGACATGGCATTTTAATAACCAAGATGATATGAACTACCTGTTTTTTGTGCGCCGGTCTGAATAGTTGAACTTTTAACTAGCTTGAGGGGCGCGCAACCGATTTAACAACCCACCCTGCGGTTGCGCGCCTTGTACCTTATATATTTTTTAATCAGGGTAGAAAGGATATTAAAATGGGAATTGATATATACGCTCAATGGCGCGGTATGACTAAAGCTAACAAGCAAGCTCAGATAACTGGTTTTAGTGTCACTAGCGGCCACGTTGGTTATTTGCGCGAAGCCTATCATGGCGAACCGTACGCCACCAAAGCCCTAGTACCGGAAGCGTTTAGTAGTGACAACGGTAAAGCTGAAATAGCCGCCGCGTTACTCCGTGAACGTCTGCCGGCGGTGCTAAGGCTAGTGGCTGAACGTCATCGTATAATATATGATGACACACCGGCTGAAATAAAAAGAGTTCAAAAAAGTTTTAGCGATTTTGTTGATCTGTGCGAACTACAAGAAGCTAGAACCGGCCAGCCGACTAAAATAATAGCCAGCTACTAAACAGGGTAGGGTAGTAAAGGACTACCAAATGCACCGAATCAGTTTAATTATTATAGCTGTAATCTGTACAGTTATAATACTATATCACGCTGTTGTCAAGAAACCACCGTATTAAAAAAATATCAAATTGGTCAGCTATAAACGTAGAAATTTTCAGCAAGTAAACGTAGAAATTTTCAGCAAAAAAGTACTTGACAACCAATCATTAACGTAATACCATTGACGTTGAACACTTTATCTAGTCTCCGGTCTAGGTAATGCTGTTAGCACTTTTAGGATGATAACTCCATCACGAGATATAATCATCCAACAAAATGATAGGGCCGGCTGGATCACCCTCCACTGCCGGCCCTACCCACCCTAAAAAAGGAGTTTTGGGTCTTGTTATAAACAGACCTTGAGGATTTTATGAGCTTGAGCCAATTTACACAGCAGTTGAGCAATTGCAAATTAACCAGAATAGATTTAGACCTTGAGCATTATTATTATGGTAATGATGAATACTATGTCAGCCTGACCCACATCTTAGACATTGGCGCACCGTTTCCAGAAGGCTTGAGGCAATACTTACGACGCAGTAGTGAAGAAGAAAGCCTGGAGTTGCTGACTATGACTAAAGACCGCGGCTCTAAATTACATCATGCCTTGGAATCATTAACTGCCGGTTCAGAACTTTATTTGGAAGATTACCCTAGTACTTATGAAAAAGACGCTATCGTTACTTTTATTAGAACTCTTAGATTTTTATTTCCAGACGGCAAACTGCCCAAAGAATCCCGCACTGAGCTGATTGTAGCTGATCCTAAGCGTAAAGTTGGCGGCACCCTGGATTTCGTAACTATTGCTGATAAACGCCGCTTAGAGGCTCTGCTGAAGCCTTTGGGAGCTATTAAGCTAGTTAATGATGAGTTTGTTTTAGCTAAACCACTAGTTGGCAGGACACATCCAGTCAAATTCGTGATGGATTATAAATTTACTGGCCGGTCTAGTTACAATCATAAAGTTCAAGCCAGTAAATACCGATCTATGTATAACCAAAGCTATGCCAAAGAAAAGCCAGCCTCTAAGGCTTTTATCTGGCGCTATAGCCCGCGGCATAAGTTACATTATGATATGCAGTACGCCAGTTTGCCGGCCAAGAGCTTTGACCGGATTTATGACACAGCTCTGGAATATCTTGGTAAATTTCCTGAACCGCCTGAGTTGGTAGTTTTTCCTGATAGCGTGCGACTGTTCGGACAGACAATTAATAAGAAAGGAGCCTAGTTATGGCTGATTCAGACCCTTTTAGAAACTTTAAATTTAAAATGGATGGACTGTTTGTCCGGCTTAGCGCTGATACCAGCCCACGCAAGCTGAGAGTACTTACCACTGATCCGGTGGTATCTATGGACAAATTCGGCAATACTCGTTTTGCCTTTGTAGTTTGGGACTATAACGAAGATAAAGCTAGAATCTTCAATACTACGCCAGGTGTAGCTAGACAACTTCAAGCTGTTCACCAAGATGAGGATTTCGGGGCTAATTTAAGAAAAGTTGATATTAAAATTACTACTACTGGCTCAGAGTTAGAAACTAAACACGTTGTCACGGCCCTGCCTAAATCCGCGACTCTCATGGCTAGGCAAATTGAAGAAGCCCAGGACATAGACCTGGACACCAAGATTGAGGATGGTCAACGAATGAGCTTTTATAAACCAGGCGAACCTTTAGCTGGTGAGCTAAGCTCTGAATCCGGCTATGATAAAGCCAAGAAAAAGGCGACTTCGATTAAGAACGAACAGGCTGAAGATGAAGATATAGTAATTGAAGATATTGGCGATGAACCAATAGACCTGAGCAGTATCCCCTTCTAAAATTGTATGTTAGGAGAAACCTATGATGTAAAGACGATTGACAAGTCAAGTAATAATTTAAGGAGAAATAACAGTGAAGAATAAACATTTCAAAATAATGAGACCAAAAGAGTTTAAATATCTAAAAGATTTGCTGACAGCTGGATTAAGCACCAGCCAAACAGTTAAAGTAACTAGTCGTAGTTGGAGCACGATTGACAAGGTAAAAAAAGCTAAAGATTTTAAAAGCTACCAACGCTTAGTGAGACAAGGCACTGAGCGCCTAAGAAAATACGAACAAGCCAAACAACAAAGATGGGTCGGACTGGCGCCAAGTGACGTGGCGGAATTAGCCTCCTTCTCTAATGAAGCCCCAATCCCAATTGAAGCTGCTGCGTACCCTCAACTTCAACCGGTAACTCGCAGCCATCTATCACAAAACGAGGTTAAACATATCAAAAAGCTATTTGGTTTAGGTTTTACCTACAAGCAAATAAAAAAGATTAGTGGACGTAGTTTGACTGCTATAAGAAAAGTTAAACAGGGTTCGTACGTTTCTACTTCCACTGATATCCCTGTTGCCCATTCTGTCGAACTTCCACCCGCTATTAGCACGGCAACCAAGGTGGAAGTGGTCGGGTTGGAACAGTCGATTGACCGACTAACGCAAGCTGTTTACCAATTAATAGCTGTCTTGAATGGTATCCAGCAGACGGATAAACCGAACAAAGCTACGCCATACGGCACCTACTGGCAAAAATGACTCAGTGTGAAAAAATAATTGCGGCTCTGAGGGCTTCAGGGTCGCAAGGGATTACCAGCCGCGATATGATCGGGATGAATATTTTTAAATATTCGTCCCGTATCGCTGAGCTGCGGCGTCGTGGCTGGGTTATCAAAGCCCACCGAGTCAGGGGTAATCTCTACCGGTATACCCTAAAGAGTAGACCTAGCCAGTCAGCACTGCAAGCACCAGTGTTTATAGTCCATCCAGTTCAGTCCAGACTAATAGAAGTAGAACAGAAACCCAGGCACCGATGGTTCTGATACTATTAAGTCAACAACTATGAACCAAACCAAAGCAACCTTAATCAAGAAATATGGCTCGCTAGAGGCCTATCGTCAGCATATGCGCGATATTCGCAAGCAAGTTAAGCATCACGGCGGCGGTGCTTTTAATAACCCTGATTTTGCTAAGCGAATGTCTAAAAAAGGTGTGGAGGCTAGACAAAATGCCATTAATAAAAATAACCCCCCAGCCAGCACCGCGGATTAACTACAAAGCTACTTGGACTAAGCCGGCTCAGCGCTATTTTGCCTATTGCAACCGGCTGCGTTATTTATATCGGCAGGAGCTACCAGCCAGTTTACGGCTGGTTTTTTATATGCCGATGCCGCCTAGTTGGTCTAATAAAAAGAGGCTAGCCATGAATACCAAATCCCATCGTCAGAAACCCGATCTTGACAATTTAATTAAGTCCACGCTTGATGCTTTAGATAAAGACAATGATAGTTATGTCTGGCAGATTTATGCCGAAAAATACTGGGCTAAAGAGGGTGCTATAGAAATTGAAGAACTTCAATAAAAAACTGCTATAATAAGAATAACTATTTGACTTCGTGGAAGACAAATAGTGTTTAACAAAAGAAAAAGGCGCTAGATGCAGCGCCCTGACTTCGTGTTACTCCTATAGTAGCAAATTGAAATCTTTTGTCAAGCCGTACTTTAAAACTTTGCACGACTCCCCTTAGTGAGTAAAAATCCAGGCTCTGCTAGTCCACTAATAAGTGTTCTGACGAATGGTAGGAACTGATCGGACTTATTGTGAATGACCCCCTGTTACGGCAACCTGGTTTAATTACTAAGGCCATAGATTCCCTAAGTCGGGGCAACCTCTAGTCGTAATTAGCGACTTAAAATAAGAATAGACGCTATGGTCTTAGTAATACTCATTAAGAATGCCACCGTCATCGTTTTAAACCACATCAAACTCTGAATAGCTGTAAAAGCAAAGGGGGGTCTATTGGCAAACCCACTGTCCAGCCTGGCCCTGACTAAACATAAGGGCTGCTACCCTTGATTGATCTTCAGCGCTGTAAATGTCAATTCCTCCGTTGCTATAAAACGTAGAGGGCATGAATTGGAAAAGTCCTGTTGCGCCGGATGGGTTATGGGCTTGGGCATTAAGACCCGATTCGCACCTGGCGACTCTTAATAACCGCTCAGGACTTACATCATAATTGTTAGCCCACTTGGTTATTATTTGCTCTATATTTCCTGTAACCGCACTAGGAGCTTGGCTGGGGGCTTCCGGCTCGATAATAGGCAAATACTCAGCTTTGGGTATTTCGTCAAGCCCTAGGGCTGCTGTGAGCGCAGGATAAGAATTTAATGACGGCAATGATACGGCTGGATCAACTGCTATTACTTTGCCTTCGTTTGGCCATAGAACTGCACCGAGTATGAATAAGATTAAGACCTTAGTCCAAGTGAATTTAATCCTAACTTCTAAATGCTTTCGGGGTTTTTTGTACCACTTAAAAACCCTCTGAGCCTGAGCTGAGAGGGTGGTTTTAAGCTTGGAACGTAGTCGACTGATTCGATTATAGCCCGACTTTATAAGACCGAACCAAAACTCCTTGCGGATGTCAGCCTGGAGCTTTCTGGCGACAGAAGCTCTTACCCTTTTCTTGGCGCCAGGGGGTTCTTCAAGAAATAACTCAAACTTATCGAGGTTCAAAGTGGCGGGCTAAAGCCCAGCAAGTTCCTGCATAGCACTACCACCATAGCAAGGCCTAATGAACCAAGTCAAGCCCTAGCTGTAGTAATAATATTTATTAACATCGGCAGGTTAATGCCGGCGTAGCGCTGGCCATCTATGTCAATTGTTGGTGCTAGATAAATATTATCAATAGGTTGTTTGTCCAAATCTACTTCTTTAAATTTGATTTGCTTCCTATTAAGCCAGTATTTTAATGTTTTGCAAGGGGCACAACTGGATCGAGAATAAATAATAAGAGTCATAGAATTAAGCCTTAATTATATCATGGGCTAGTTTCGCAACGATAGCTTGGAAATCTTGATATTCAGGTACAAAATTAACCTCTACCTCCATGCCTAGTGTATATCTCAGTAGTTCGGGGAGTTGCCATTTATCTATCTGCTCGTGAGGTGACGGAACGGCCTGAGTTACTGCGATTTCGCCAACACTTCGTTCCGTCACCTTCTTTTCTAAAGACTTGCACCAAATCAGGAAATTAGTTGAACTCCAAATCTTAGGATCATATTCTTCATAGGAGTTCATTTTCATGCCATTCCCGCAAGCCATCTACAATATCAACTTCTATAATATTACCGAAACCTTTACGGATACGCTGACTTAGAATTTCAGCTAAACCTTCGGCTGCCTTACGCCGTTCATCTAACCTGAGTAGTTCAGCTGTAGCCATTAAATCAACCAATTCACTGGTGCTACCAGTATGGGCGCGGTATAACAAATCTTCGGTCCAACCATGGGTAATACCACTTTTTAGGCGGACTTCTAAGTTGGGTAGTATTACTAGAGTTTTCATTAATTTAATTATGCACCTGCACTTGACATATTTGGTAGTGTTTTGGACAATGAGAACCAGGAATTACAACGATTTATGGCTGAATCAAAGCTCAAACCTTTAAATGACTTTTTTATGGTTGAAATCGAAAAGAACCCTTATGGATTTGCCGGCGGCAAGATAATTAGTGAGGGCATCAGGAGCGGTAAAGTAGTGGCTATATCGGATTTTATGACTTACTACGGGATGAACACTTATGCTTTTGACAAGAGCTTGATGGATGAAGATTTACTCAGGCAGGTCCATGATAAATATAAATCTTTAGTAGGCGAGCGAGTTTACTGGCCAGAGCGTAGTGAGTCAGGCACTGATATTGAGTATGACGGCAAGCAATATGTATTTGTGAAATTATCATCAATAATGGGAGTAGAGGCGTAAATGGCTCAAGAAAAAAAAGATGGCAAGCTGTTTATTTTTGGAGCTGACGCTCGCCAGGCTTTGCTCAGAGGTTCCGAGATAGTTTATAAGGCTGTTTCTATAACTTTTGGTCCTAAAGGCCGTAATGTAGCCCTAGAAAAGACCTATGGCCGTCCAGTAATTACTCGTGATGGCGTGACTGTCGCCCGTGAAAGCTATATAGAGGACCGTGCTGAGAATATTGGTGCCGCCTTTTTGATTGAGGCTTCTCAAGCTACTAACAAAGTGGCGGGAGATGGCACAACTGCCACTGTTATACTAGCCCACAATTTAATCCAACTCGGCTTACAGCAAATCGCCGCCGGTTTCAACCCGATGGATATTAAACAGCAAATTTTAGATGACAGCCACAAAGTTTTAGATAATCTTAAATCGCTGACCAAACCGGTCAAAAAAGGTCAATTAGAGCAGGTAGCCGGTGTTTCTAGCGGCGACCCTTTACTGGGTAAGTTAATCGCCGAGGCTATCGAAACGGTTGGACCGGACGGTGGTCTGATAACCGAGAAAGCTCCGATTGACGGCGTTGATCGGACTTATATTAAAGGTTACTTCTTGCAACAGGGCTTCACAGCTATCAGCCAGGGTAAGAAAGAGCTGTCAAGCCCTTATGTAGTAGTTAGTTCACGCTTAATTAATTCTAGCTCAGATATTTTGATTTTACTTAATAAGCTTGGTGAACTAGCCCATGAAGAACAGGGCCTAGACTTCAACTCACCGCTGCGTGAACCGCTGCGGATTGCTTTTTTCGGTGAGTTTGACGCTGATGCCTACAACACTATCGTAGCCAACATCCAAAAGGGTATCTTCGATGGCACGGTCACCAAGACACCACCAATGGGCGATATGGGTGTTAAATATTTGGAAGATTTGGCTATCTATAGCGGTGGTAAATTAATTGCCGCCGGCAGCAACCTGGCTGATATTGATGCTTCTTATTTTGGTCGAGCCGAGAAGGTAACCTGTACAGCTAATGAAACGACTGTTTTTGGCGGCCAGGGTTCTAAGGAAGATTTGGAGCGACGCAAAGCTGAAATAAAAGACCGGATAGATAATGAAACTGTTGATGCCATTATAGAGAAACTAAGGGATAGGTTAGCCAAACTGGAAGGCCGGATAGCAGTTTTCAGAATTGGTGGAGCAACCGATACTGAGCGTGAGGAAAAAGAGTTTAGGATTGAGGATTCAATTCAAGCTGCTCGTGCCGCTGCGGCTACTGGTGTAGTACCTGGCGGGGGCGTAGTCTTACTGGAGCTATCTAAGACTAAGAGTATCGGTCAAATTTTTGCTTTGTCTTTGCAGAATGTCTTTAAAAAGTTAATGGATAATGCCAACCTACCGGCTGACGTTAAGCTTAGTCAAGTGCTGGAAGCGCCCTATGGCTATGGTTTTAATCTTAAAAAGGCTGACGAATTAGTTGATTTAGTAGCCGAAGGTATCCTAGATCCTTATTTAGTCATCGAACAAGTTGTAGAAAACTCAGCCTCGATGGCCGCTAATGTGGTTACGATTGATTGTTTAAATATTTTTATAGATAAAGAAGATGACTGAGCTGATATTAGCCCTAGCCGTAGCCGTTCCCCTGGCCTTCTGGGCGGGGTTTTACCTACGAGAGGTTAGAAATAGCCTGCAAGGTATAATTCATCGCCTAGAGGCTCTGAAGAAGGCTCAGGCTGAAGCTAAACCACCGTCAGTTGGTTTTGCTGAACCTATGACCATGGATGAACTTCGAGAGATGGAATCCGATGAACGAATTAAACTGTTGAATGAGTGATAAGTGCCCAGGTTTATAAAAGTTAGAAATATTTTTTGGGTCTACGGCGGTCTGCTGGGCTAAATAACCTGTCCCCCATCCATCCCTTTTTAATGCGATGGTACAAAGTTTTGTAGTTTAGGTGATATTCGTCTGCCCATTGAGAGATTGTTTGGGTACGACCGAAAGCAGTGACGCAGATATTTCGTCCTGTATTATTCGTCTGTTCTTTATTTGTGGCCCATATACAATTACTTGGAGTATAGTCTCCATTATTATTCCTACGCTCCAAAGTGTGCTTAAGGCTTGGTCGTTCTCCCATATCTCTTAAAAAATTCTTAAAAGAATTACGCCATCTGGGGCATACCCTTATTCCGCGCGCCCCATATCTATGCCAGCGTTGATTATTATTGTTATAACATCTTTGCAGCATATGGTCCCAAGCTATATGTTCGGGCCTACGGTTTCCGTTACTATCTTTATATAAACCATGATGTTCATACTTTACAATTCTTGGGTCACCATGACGCTGCCATCGAGCGTAATGCATATAACACCAACTGCGGAGCTTAGCCTTCTTGGAACATCCTTTTATACTACATTGTTTTGCCTTTCTGGTCATATATATAGTATACTATAAACAGATGAAAAAGTGCAACAACTGTCGCACGGAATCTGAAATAATCCGCTCAGCTGTTAAGAACGGGGAATACATTGAGGGCTTCTGCGACAACTGTCTAGCCGCCTATCGACCGACAGCCCTCTACGGACGTCAATACGAACGCCAGTGGCAGCGACGGGAATATGCCAAGGATATCATCCAAAGTTTTGATCCTGAATTTATAAAAGTTTACCCAGACAAAGCTAAAGAGGCTGGCTGGTCAGATGAGGATATCAGACAGTATGGCTAGCCTCTAGCTTCTATAGCGTCTTTAGCGCCTTCAACGCCAAGGTAGCCCAGAACAACACCAAGGGCTACACCCCATTCATCATTAGCTACAGCTGCCAGAAAAGCAGCTACTGCTAACAAAAATTTTCGAGAGCTTAGTCGTCCAATAAATTCTCGCATTATTTCCCCTTTCGGCCAGCGGCAGACCATTTGGCCATGCGCTTGGCTCCATATTTCTTACGACCAATAAAAGCAACCAGGCCAGGACTCATCCCCTTATCCACCATTTGCTTGAACCGGCCACCGCCACCCAGCTTATTGGGCTGGCCTTTGTAGCTGCCGGTCTTTTTGACTTTCGTCTTAGCCATACTATGCCTTCAAAATCCGAACCGGTTTACGCTTTTTTTGTAATCTTTTTTTGAGGAATCGTTTAAGGCCAGGACTATTGGGTTTATAGTCGTCAGCATTTTGCATCATTATATCCATATCCTCTACGGCCTGACGCTGCATACCCTTCGCACTGCCCTTCGCAGCTGGTTGTAATCGTTTTCCAATTGAATTGTAAGGATTCTTCACTGCCATACTTTTATTATAACCCTTTTAGCTTATTAATTGTTTGATTAAAGCTTTGAGAGTCTGCCAACGAGTTGCATCACCATTGGCTGCCTGAGCAATCTCCAGTTTCTTAGTAAGATCAGCTACCTGAGCGTTAAGAGCATCATTACCATGAAGATAGTTTTGCTCACCGCCATTATTCCAGACATGATCGGCTAGGAAATTGCCGTCATCCAGCTTTGGGTCTTGCAGTTCAGCGGCTGTCGGTTCCCGCCTGAAACCCATCTTTAAATATTTGTCTTTGGCTCCTTGTGTCAACATATCGTCTCCTTTCCTTCTTAAATAACCTATTGGTGAACCTACAGGTCTGATATTAACTGGCTTAAAAACTGGCGTGCCTAGCTGTCCAACAACTCTACCAGTACCTATATAAACTGCTACGTCACCGTATTTTCCACCGTTATAAACCGCAATATCACCGACTTTCGGGACGGGGACTTTGTCATAATAGACTGCCATTGCTGGAGTGAACTTAAGCCACATATTCTTGGCTTTATCTTCGGGGACGTATAGAACCGAATCGGCGTTTGGTACGTCTTGGGCCTCTTGGGCATAACGCTTGATAAACGACACGCACTCGCCAACCCATTTACGAGAGTTATCACCAATCTGCTGACCTAAGTATTGGTTAGCCCAAGCGTTGGCGTCCATCTCTACCCCCATTTGTTAATTGCTATCTGTATAAGACTTAATAAAACTAGCAAAGCACCAGAAGCATAAGCCAATCTCAAGTTAATCTTCTGTATCTTACGGTCTAAGTCTTCTATGGCTGTAGGGATATGGTTAGTGACAGCTTCTTTAACATACTTCATGTCAGTTTCCAAAACCGCCAAGCGTTCAATTTCTTTAACTGTCATATTATTCCCCAAATCTTAATCTTCTCTTTCAAGTATAACCTAGTGTTTTGAATATAGTCCATTGACATATTGACCTTTCTTGATAAAGCCATTTTTAACCCGCGCGCTATCATATTCCAATAAAGCTTTTTCTAGGGTCTCCCGATTAGGATTATTAGCTAGAGCCGCTTTAAGCTTGGTTTTGCTTAATTTATATAGCTCCAAAACCTCTGGTCCGGCTTTAGTTCTAATCTGTTCGTCGACATCTTCTAGGCGCTGGACCTCAACATAATCCTTCATGTCACCGACTTTGCCAGTAGCCTTAACCTGTTTACGAACTTCTTTGGAGATAGCACTCAAGACCTGACTTTTATCTTCATCACTCAGAGCTTTGTAGCGTGGATCATCAATGGCTTTTTGCCAACGCTCTTTGATAGCTGGACCAATAGTTTTATTGAGGTCATATATCTGTTCTTTGGTCAGTGTCTGACCTTCTCCCAGGAAATCTCTGTCTATAGATGGCGGGACAATACTCTCACCAGCATCAGCTAGGCGACGCATCTCGGCTTCTAATGGACCGCCACGAACATCTGACGGTCTGGCCGGATTGAACATAGCACTCCAGAAACTAGTCGAGCGCGGCACATCTTCACCAAAAGCAGTTTGACGGGGCGTTAATTTTTGGCGCAAACCAGGGATACCGGCCATTAGGGCTTCCTTAACACCCTCAACTTGGCGTTGTTTTGGATCAGTAGATCGCGCGATACCCCTAATAAAGGTTGGATTGACGCCGCCAACTGCCGACTCAACATAAGTTGAAGCTTTGCGCTCCGGCTCTTGGACAGCGCCAATCACACGACTCAGACCCTGGACGAAAGACTGGGAGCTTAGCGACCTTCCAGCCTGTCCAGTAGCTGTAGCTATAGCATCTTGGACAGATTGTCCTTTTTTGCGAGCCTGGCTATAGGCTGCCCCATAAGCTATGACTGAGCCAAAAGGCTGAATATAGTTAAGGCTCAACCAGCGTTTGCCAAACCGGATAGAATAAGACTGTCTACCCTCTAATTCCCAGCGCTTTCGTTCGCTTGGGTTAGACGGATAATTCAAATTAATTAACCCTTTATCAGTTAGATATTTGCCCAACAAAGCGGCTTCAGTTGTGCCAGTAATCGAATTAGCTAAAGTCTGAGTAAACAGCCGCTGGTCAAACTGGCCAGTCTTAATCTTAGATAGTTGTCCAATAGCTTTGGCGATTCCCAGGGGTGAGCGGTCAACAAATAATCTCGTACCGATTGAACCAGGCGTGCGAGCAAAAGGCACAGTAAATTTACCGAACCAACCTAAGTTGGCCACACCACTGCCAGCCTGTCCTAGCTTAGTCGGGTTAGCAAAAATAGCGTAATTAGCTTCCTCGGCAGCTTTGGTCTGAGGTTTGCCTTTAGTTATAAATTTTTCTATAAACTGTTTCCTGGCGTCACCTTTTAAGCCTTTGTTCTTGGCAGCCGTGCGGGCTAAGTCTTTTAGAGCTACATTCTGGGCACCGTACCAAAACGGTTGGTCAGCCGCTCCTAACATCCTAAAAGGCGCTTGGGAGACAGCTCGACCGACATTGCCTAATTTAGATTTAGAGAATCTAACAGGACCTTTAGTCGGGTCGACATCATACTTGAGCATAGGGTTCCTAGGGTCATAACCAGTTTTAGCATATTCTCCCAAACCGCCAATGCCCTTACCCTGCCCCTCTAAATATCTGGGCACATCAGTTGGACTCCAAGTCCGCGAACGTTGACCCAATTTCTTAGAACCCCTGAATAGACCAAGCTTCTTTAATCCCTTACCGGCTCCAGCTATACCTACATCTATAGCTGTAGCCAACGGATTGACTATACCCTGCATTTGTATAGCTTCCTGAGCGGTACCAATAATATTACCTAACTGAGTGATTGGATTGAGCAGTAATAAACCTCGCCAGGCTTCAATCAACTGGGCAGAACGTGGGCTGGGATTATATCTGGCAGCATCCTGTAATAATCCGAATCGTTCTTGCGCTTGTTTTTTGGGATTAGTAATTTTGGCGATTTTGCCGGCTCTAACAAAGAAATTATTAGCTACATCATCACTCGCACCAAATTGTTTGACATAAGAGTAAATGCCAGTTGGTGTGGAGCGGGAAAAAGCTCCAAACATAGCCAGTGCCCTAGCTGTTTCAGTGGCAGTTTCAGCCGTAGGTAGTAAAACTTCGTCAGCTAGATCGTGCATTTTATTTTTAGCTAAATAGCCAATTAAAAGTTGTCGTTTGGCAACCTCATAATCACTAGCTCCAGCTGGCAGTGGCTTTTTGGCTGACTCAAAGGCTGCTAAGGGATTCTTCTGGATATCCTTGAAAGCTCTTTCTATCACCGGCCCCTGCGGTCGGTGCTTTAGTGGCATAGCCTTTATAGTCTGAGCATAATCATTAGGTGTAAATGGCGAAGTCCTGACAGTTTCAGGAAAGGCTCTTAGGGTTTGGGCTTGGGGACTAGGATTATCTCGAAATCTTCCTCTGGCTCCTCTGGCTCCGGCGAGAATGCTATCATAATCTTTTTCTCCTATCAATTTGCCAAGACCCTTAGTGGCATCAGGACGAACACCTAAGTCTTTTGACAGTTCAATTATACGATTTTGTAAGGAATTATCAAAATCAACAATAACCAGTTTATTGCCATCTACAGTGCCACCTTGGATGCCTCGTTGGTGCATTTTAGCTATCGCACTATCCATGTCTTTGACCTGCAAAATATACTTAGTACTATCGCCAGTACCAGGTCGAAAGATAATGACTGCCTGCTGATTAGCATATTTTCCAAGATGAGCGCCATAACTATCAGCCGCTGAAGCGGTGCCCCTAACCGTTACGGAATAAGAGGGTTCTAATTTACTCTCCCAAATACCAGCACTAGGACTAGACTTGTTAATTTTCAGACCAAACTTGATAGCTGCCTTATTAATCTCAGCCTCTAATTTTCTGGCTGGGGCAGTTGAGAAATGAGGTTTGACATCAGCTATTTTAGATAAAGAAATATCGCGGAAAGGTGCTATACCAATCTCAGTCGATGGTGAAATGCCAGACGTCACTTTTTTTATCTGACCGCCAGTCATTTGAGCTAGCATTCCCTTTGGAGCGAGTCGGTCTGGTATGCCTGGTATCCTGATAAATCCAGCTTCATCAGCTGCCACTTTGCCAGCAGTCTTAGCCATTGGTGGGCCAATTGTTTTTGCTCCAGCGACTGTACCTTTTAAAATAGGCGCAGCCATAGCAGCGTTTAAGCCCAAGCTTCCAGCGCTATACAGCGCCCCAGTCATCTTAGGCGAAAGACTAAAAGGACCTACACCAAAGCCACCAGGATGAGATTCTTCAGTTTTGCGGGCGCTTTCTTGGATAGATTCAATCGGCTGTTTGCCGAAGATGAACTGTCCAGCTCGATTAGGTTTTAAAGTTACCGGCTTACGAGTAATCAGCTGCTGAGCTGAAGCTCCCAACGTCGGTAAACCTCTAGCTATCGTTCGTAATACTCCACCACCAACTGTGGCCAAATTAGTGCCGGCATCGTGAATCTGCGGTGCTAGTTGTTTGACACGTTGATTATATTCAGCCTTACTAACCTTGCCTGCCCGTAATTGTTTAGTGTAATACTCAATCTGGGCTTGCGGGTCAGTTGGTATTGGTGAAGGCCGAAAGCCTATATATTTCTCGATTAACTGCCGAGCATTTGGTGGAGTCTGTAAAAACCGTTGAGTTGTAGGGCTTAATCGTGTAGCCAGCTCACGTTGTAGTTGGTTACGCTCAATATTGCGAGCTGCCTGAACAGCAGCTGGTATACCAAATAAACCAGACGGGACTGTCGGAGGTTGAACTGGTCTAGCATATTGTCTAGTAGCTTGTAGATTGAAGAATGGTAGAGGCATAATTACTCTTACCTACTGTAGTAACCAAGGTCTCTTTGTTGGTCGAATTGACGATTAGCGTCAGCTAGCTTAATTCGTTCCATCTCCATCTGAGCGTTAAATTCTGCTCTAGCCAGAGATTGCTGAACTTCAAACTGACGGCTCTGTTCTTTTTCCTCTCTATCCGAAAGATTAAAGCGGTCTTTATCGAGTAATAGTCCAGCATCAAACTGACGTTTAGCCTCAGTCTGCTGAATATCAAACTTACGAATATCCTCACCGAAATTAGCATTAAACTGACGCTGAGTCTCAGCAAACTGGTTTTCGGATAATCCAAACTGCTTGGTAAACTGTTCCTGGTCTTGAGCGAACTGCTCCCTAGACAGACCAAATTGCTTGGTAAATTCTTCCTGAGTTTGAGCAAATTGTTGTTCTTGCAAGCCAAACTGAGACTGAAATTTTTGCATCTCAGCGGTTTGACTAGCGTCGAACTGGCGCCGCTGTTCGGTGGCTTGTTGCTCGCTAAGGCCAAACTGTTGCTGCTGAAGGGCTAGATTAGCCTCAAATTGCTGTTTGTCTGTTGCTTGTCTATCGTCAAATTGCTGTTGACTCTCGCCAAATTGCTGCTCTTGTAAACCAAACTGTTTAGTAAATTCTTCTTGGCCTTGAGCAAATTGACGTTCAGCTAAACCTTGTCCGACGTTAAACTGGCGTTGGCCCTCACCGAATTGTTGACCAAACTCTTGCTGGCCTTGGGCGAACTGACGTTCACTTAGGCTCTGACCGACATCAAACTGTCGAACATTCTCGCCTAACTGCCGTTCCTGTAAACCAAATTGCTTACCGGCCTGTTCGCCGCCAAAGACATCTTGGTATATCTGTCGTAAATTACCAAATTGATTCTGCTGGCCTTCAGCTTCCATCTGAGCTTGGGCTTGTGATCGAGCCATGGCAGTATTCAAATCACCAGAAGCTTGACCATATTGCTGGCCTAAACTAGCTAGATTCTCCTGAATTGGGGCTTGCTCATTGGCTATCTGACGGTTAGCTTGGGCGGCTGTTACTTGAGAAGTAGCTGTACGACCTTGGACCGAAGGAGCTATCTGATTAAGTAGATTAGTAGTATTAGTGATAGCCTGCCGTAAACCGGAGACCTGTTGCTGGGCTTGCGGTACGCCCAGAGCCTGCTCTCGCTCTTGCAGAATAGCACCAGGCTGTTTCATGCCAGTCTGGTAACTTTGAACATCAGTCAGAGCTGTATCAGCTGTTTTGGGTTGTGGTGGAGTTTGTGGCGGCATTTATAATTCCTTCAAATTAAATAGACCACCAGCGGTGGCCTTCCTCTGTCTTTATTATAACCTACTAAGTCCGACACAATAGAATGCCTTGGAAAAAAGTTCGGTTGGAACCTTCGTCGACTGAACTGCCGCTACCACCTATAAAAAAATGCTCAACATAATCAGTGGCTACTAGTTGTAAGATAGCCACAACCTGACTATATACACCGGTAGCTGATTTATCACCACTGCCGATCATAACGTCAGCGCCATTTTTATAAAGATAAGAGAAAATTGGTGTCGCTGAAGCACTGTCATTGTTACAACCAGCGATAAACAGATAAAAACCATTGACCGGAGCCGTGTAGCGATTGTTGGTTACTGCATCGAAATTACTATTCGTGTCATAAAGTTCAGCATCGTGGGCGACTTTAGTAGCTGCGTTAGAGCTGGTCATGGCCGCACTGCGATAAGCATAAAACTTATAGGGGTTGGAGTCGGTAGTTAGCACATCACTACTGATTTCTTTGACAGTTGTAGCTATCGATCCGGCCGAGCTTGTTACGCCACCAGTCAAAGCCGGCATCCGAGCTGCCAGTAAAGTACCGGAGTTCAAGTTCGAAGCTGAACCAGCAGCTAATGTCGTGGCGAATGAGCCTGTACCCGTACCTGTGACATCACCCGTTAAAGTAACGGTATCGTTGAGTTGTTTCCAAGCAGAGCCATTATAGGCTGCCAGCGCACCTGTTCCGGCCGAGCCACCATCTGTAGCATAAGCTATTGTCCCAGCCTCGACTGGAACTGTTGAAGTTCCGTAATAAATCTTAACTTTGATATGGTCGATTGAAGTAGTCGCACCATTCCATTTAGCCTCTACGGAAACTTCAATACCAGTAAGAATAACTGATGCCGCAGGCGCAAAACCAAGGGTCGTATAAACCTGATACTTAGTTCCGGCACCTACTTTGACTCTAAAACTTGTATCGTCAACATCATCGCCAGTCCATGTACGTCCCCATAGTTCAGTTGAACCGTTGCCATAGGTTTGAGAAGCCTCTACGCCAGTAAAAGTTTTGGTTAGAGCCGAAGTATAATTTGCACCAGCATCACCAGATAATTGGACAGTTATATCCCCATCAGTCGAAGCAACTGTAGCGTAAGTGTCATTTGATGAGTAAGCATTAGTCGGATTTGTAAATTGGTCGAATGTCCAACCAGAGTTGTTCCCACCATCGGTGTTAGTGCCGTCATTTGCTGCCCAAGTTGCCCCGCCTGAAGCGACCGAGTAAGAAATCGTGCAATATGAAACAGTATTTGTTCCGGCTGAATCAGAGAGAGTATGGGTGGAGTTAGTAGCGGAGGTGATTGTAATTGGGCTGCCCGAAGTACCGACAGCCGTTAAGGTAGTAACCGTGCTAGTCGTACCAGCATAAAACTTCTGTGTTCGGCCAGCATCAACCTTCAGGTCGTTGAAGGTATTAGACCCATCAATATCAACACTATAGCTGCCGGTGGTGGCGTTCCAGAAGTTATTGTAAGTAAGGCCACCACCAGAAAAAAGCGAGCCGGAAGTTAAAGCTCCGGTTAATTTTATAGTCGAAGTATTAGCATTTAAAGTAAGATTTGTCGTGGTGGAGGCGTTCCAGATTGAACTACCACTGCCAGGACTAGTGATAGTTATAGTTCCCGAACCCATAGTCAATGTGCGTGTAGATGAACCAGATATGTCTACTTGCAGAGCAGTAACGTTTTGATTTCCGAGATTTAGGGTGCCACCGCTTAGTTTTAGGACGCCATTTACTATAAGTGTATCTTGGAGTGTCCAGCCACCTCCAACACCCGCGAAGGTAGCTTGGTTGACTATCTGTATCCCATTGGTAGTAACGGTCTTACCAGTCGCAGTGGCAAGGAAAGATAAATGTTTAGAGCCGCTCCAGGTCATACCTGAACTTAGGGTGAAATTGCCATAAATCTGAAGGTTCGTACCAATCCCACCCCCAGAAGTGGACCAAGTGCCCGTATATCCCGTGCAATCTAAATTATTACAGTTCTGAGCGCTGCCATGTCTAAGGTCGCAGTTACCTGAGTTAGCATCAAAAAAGACGTTATCTGAACTTGTTGGCTCTGATGCTCCACCAGCTCCGCCTGATGTAGCTGACCAAGGGGTAGTGTTGCCGCTAGTCCAATACAGAGTGTCTGGTGAGGTACTATTCCCGACCCAGTAGCGAGAGGCCATTAGGCTACCCCCGCTGGGCTGTTAAAACCGGCTGTAGTCGGTGGAATCGGAAGGTCTGCCACTACATAAGTATAAGCTTTATAAACTGAGGCGGGCGTAAAGGCTCCAGTCACTCTAAGATAAGTTCCATCCCACTCCATCTTGTTTCCTGAAGCTGACCCGATAGAGAATTTAGGTGTGCCCTCGACATTCCCCAGCCAAAATCCAGTACCAACGGAAAAGTCGGTCTGACCGGAGCGGATAACTGCTCCCGATGGCCCGACTATCTGATTGCTGCTTAATGTCCAACCCCCGATAGTACCGGTGTCTGCTGTTAAGGTCTTACCTGATAGATTAAGTGCATCAATATTACTAGCGGTGATGGTTTCGGCAGCAATCTTATCGCCGGTGATGGACCCTGAAGTGACTAATGAACCTTGAACTGAACCGCTTGTAACCGTCACCGCCCCGCTCTCAGTTACTCTGAAGGCTGCTGAGGCTCGATTAGTAAAACTATCACCAGCCCAAAAACGGACATCATCACTAGCAGTAGCGGTGGAGGCTAGTCCCATAGAATCAGCGGTATCTCTCAAATAATCCGCGCCAATAGTGAATCCACCAATTGTGCCAGAGGTTGAAGTGATACTACCCGTGATGGTGGCTGAAGTTGCTGTCAAAGCACCTGCTGGAGTGACCTTAAATTCAGGAGACCCTGTTGTCCCCGAAAAAATAGCATTTGCCCCACTGGGCGTAAACCCGATTGTATTAAGTCCATTAACGACAGAAATACTACCGGCTGTGATTGTCCCTATATCTGCGACTATAGAAGAAAGGGTAGAAACGCTTATCTTGCCTGCAGTGATTGCTGCTGCTGCTATATTTCCTGCAGTAATAGACAACGCCCCAATATTTGCTCCATCTATAAGGGGAACTCCGGCACCGTATGGGATAAACGAAGCAGTCACCGTATGATTTTGTGCGGTACCAATTAATCTCTTATTTGCCCCCATCGCAGTAGAATAAGTTGTAGTCGCTTGAAGGACGGTAGAAGAAACTGCTGGATCAAGATAAATATAAGTAAGTGCCACCATATCCCCTGTATTACCCGCAGAAATTGAGAATGTTCTCCCATTTGAGAAAATAATCGTACCTAATGCCCATGCCACTGTATCTGCATCTGTCACCGAAAACACGAGATCATGAGAACACTCTAAGAGCGATATGTCGGTGACAGTTGAATTTGGTATTCCACTTATAGGGACGCCAGAGACGGCCCCACCTGTTATCGTAATATTTGATGCCGCAACAGCTCCGGCCTTAGTGACAGAAAATGGGGCAGAGGCTGCCACCGCATTGCCAACCCAAAGACGATAAGTAGCATCAACAGCAGAGGCGATAATGACATCATTAGTAGTCCCGATAGTAACTACTCCTGTTGAATCTAGTGTTGCACTCCCTCCTGTAATAGTAGTTGCACCGATAGTCCAACCGCCGATTGTCCCAGATGTAGAAGTAATAGAACCAGTAATTGTAGCGTTAGAGGCGGTTAGGGCACCGGCCTGAGTTACTCTGAAGGGCGCCGAAGCTGGTGTGGCGGAACCAGCATAAAGAGCCGGATTCGTGCCAGCAGAATCCAAGCCAACGCTATTAGCCCCCGAACCAGAAGTTAGGGCTGTAGTGCCTATCGTCCAACCGCCTATTGCGCCCGTAGTAGCCGTTAGTGAACCGGTAATAGATAATGTCGTACCATTCCAAGTTAGTTTATTACCCGAAGAATTGCCTATTGAGAACTTAGGTGTGCCGCTATCAATGCCCATCCAAAAACCAGTGCCGGCATCATAGTCGGTCTGTCCAGCGCGAATGGTTGACCCAGTTGAATCAATCTGCATAGCCGAACCACCAATACTAAGTTGCCCGCGTAGACTGCCAGTGCTGACTTGGCGAGGTAGAACTCGCTCCAGTCCGGTGGAAGCTGGCGCTGGGGGTAATGATTCAACCGTGGCCACAGGATAACTGCCCATTTGAGGGTCGGTGGGATGAGCGGAACCCACCTGCGGGTTCACTGTAGTTGCAGTGCTACCGCCAGCTACTTCTTCTACGTCCCATAGTAAAACCATTAACGCAGCCCTTCATCTTGGGTATTATCATAAACTAAAGAAATACTGGTAAAAGTTGGCGTGGTTGAACCACTAGTCACATCTAAACCTATTTGGATTTCAGTAAATACCTGATTAATATCGAACCTAGCGATATTACGTTCATTAGTAAAACTAGTAGACGAAAGACTACTGGAGCTTGTCCAGCTACCACGGTCAATTTTATACTTTAGAACGAAACTAGCACCAGACGGCAATGTAGTGAAGGTGCACTCGATATACAGAGCTTTCTTAACTTTAGAAGTAAAACCATCATCCATAATAATTGATTGCCAGCTGGAACTAGTTGCTGGTGCCGAAGCGTTAGTAACTGAATCTACGCCGAAATCACCACTGGCATCATCTTCTCGCCATGATACTAATAAAATATCGCCAAAACTTCGTACCATGCCAATTTTTAGATTATTAGCAGCCGAATAGTTTTTTGTGCCTGGGCTTATAATATAAGAGTAGCCAAAGCTTTCTGGAAATTTACTATCTACTGCTCCCCACGAATAAACACCATAATTAATTGAGGTGTCGGTAGTCTCGGATGGATAAGCAGTCAAAAGAACCCCCCGCCTGACAGCTCCGGCGTTAGGATAGATTTTAATCGGCGCAGTAGCGCCGGAATACTCGGTGTCTGAACCTGGGAAGGTAAAGATTTTCTCTGGTTGAGAGGCTGGTGAGGCAATCCGCCACCAGACACCACCGGCATAATAGTAGATATTATTTTTATAGGTGGTCAGACCATAGGGTGCGCCTTCGGGTATCTCGGTAAAGTAATTGGGATGAATATCGTTAGAATCGGTCAAACCATCCCACCAGGCAATTAAGCCCTGCTGAGGAATAGAGGTTGAGGAAGTCGAAACTTTCTCCAAGGCAATTGCCAGGTATTCGTTAAATACTGCTAGGCCACAAACTTCATAGCCCTGCGGAAAGCTAAGCCGATGTCGGAGCCATTCACTATTTGTGGGTGGCTCGGAAATTGGTTCCCAGACAGATAAATAGTTGGCATTGCCAATACATTCGAATTGCTGGAATCTAACCATTGGATGTAGGCCGTTAGTTGGATTGACCAATCGGTCAGCATAAAGCTGTAAGTCACAGGTTGCAAGATCATTAGAAGAACTAGAAGCCACTGTACCATCGGTTTGGGTAGAAGTGACATGAAAATGATAGGTCCTGGCATTAGGTTTAACATGTAAGCGTACCGGTGTCGTAAAGGTAAAGTTATTAAAGGCCCCATTGCTTAAACTGCCATTAGCAATAGTTTTAGAGGCTAGAGCATTATTTAATCCGTCATGCAGGGTAACAGTCCAGTTACCGGTTCCCTTGGCGACCACATAAATGCTAATTGTAGTTAAAGGTTCTATGTCTAGCTGGAAAAAACGTCGAGCGACCGCAGTTTCAGCTATAGATGTAGCCAAGGCGGTGGTGCTACCGCTACCACTTTGGTTGGTATCAACATTGAAACCAGCGGTGGCAGTATTATCATAAGTTGAAACTGAGGTATTGTAATAGGCCGTCGATAAACTAGGGGTACCAGATAATGGCCCGTAGGTACTAACTGAAACTGTGCCAGGAATATAGATATAATCTGAGTCGGGCCGGTAGCTTAAGCCGTGACTGGTAGCACTAGCGCTACCGATCAGGCTCCAGCTGCCAGCAGTAGTCCGTTTATAGAAATTACCACTATCGCCGATAGAATAAATTGAACCGTCAGTTACCATAACGGCATTAGTCACTAGGTCAGTTACCACGCTAGCAGACTCTTTGCCCAATTTAGGTAAAACAGTTAACTGTGAGGGGTTTTTCCGGAAATCTAAAGCTTCAGTATAGGCTTGAGAATTGGCCAAACCAAGCTTATTGCCAGTGCTCCAACCGCCGTCGAATCTCTTAAAGACTACTGGTATTGCTGGCATGGTCTACCCCGTTGCTGGTGGCCATAACCAAGGATTAGTAATTGAATCAGCATCGTCAGCATCGGTAATAACATTAGAAGTTGAAGAACTGGCATAGGCTTGAACCGCCTTGTTGACGACATCCTCATAGCGCCGCTGGTGATAGGTGGCTCGACTGGGATTATTCTTAGCTTCATAGTAGCGAACCAGGGCATAATCTACTGGCGCATCATCATATTCTCCAGGGAAGATAAACATTTGCCCCAACTTATAGGCAACTCCCGAAACTGTTGGCCCGCTATACGCTTTTGCTAATGTGATACTGGTCGTGCTGACAACTGAATCAACCTCATACCAATTGCCATCAGAGCCGTCGGTAACCTGTAGCCACATACCATCATGGGAAGCCGATGTCCAACTAGTGCCACTACCAGTAACAGTTGTCGTACTAGTGGTGATGCTAACTGTACCAGTAGTATAGTCATCTTTTGTTAAAGAAACGTCCTGTGGCTGATAGATTAACCTCAGACCATTAGTCACGCTGGCTGACGGCGTTGGATAAAGAGCTATCTGGTCGTTGCCCAAAATAAAGTAATGAGTTATGTAATTCGATGACTCTGACAAAATATTAAAACGACGCCACTCAACCTCACTTCGGACTTGGGTTAGAGGAACCTCAAAGCCAGTAGAGACAACTGCCGAAACACTAGTAACCTTAATTAAATCAACTGGTAGGTTGTAAGCTTGCGTACTAGCTACCAGGTTAATCAATTGTTGCTTGCGGGTAAAATAACGAGACAAACTAGCATTAAAACGATGATAGCCAATATTTATATCTTCTTTGAACTGAGCCAAAACATTAGCTGTCGTATCACCTGAGATACGTTGGCACTTGGTATAGGCGGCCTGAAAACTAATCAAAGTAGACTCCTATTCTTTAAGCTGCTACTACTGAGCTGGCTGGACTCCAGGTTGTGCTAGGTAAATGGCTCATTTTAAATAAAAACCTGCCTGTCGGCAGGTTCCTCTATCTTAATGATAACATTTATGTCCCAACAAACAGAAGTGTTGAAGAAGGGACACCGGCTGCCCCAGCTGCAGTATAAGTAATCACCAGTTTGGGGTCGCTAGTAGTGCTTGCTGTGTCAGCGCTAGCACCATAAAAATATGACTCCTGGTTTGACCCCCAGGTTGGCGATGAATTTGCCACGTCGCGATTGGCATTGCGTGTACCGAACTTGGAGATACCAGCTGTATCTATAGCCGCTAACCCAGAAGCATTAAGAGTAAAATCATTATAAGCGGTCGTAGAAAGACTGGAATATGCTATCGCAGACGAAAAGGCAGTCGACCCCAGAGTATCTAAGTCCCCTGCTGCTACAGCAGTATTTGAAGCTGGATTAGATGAATAGATATTTAAGTCTGGAGTAGTAGCGAGTTCGTCAGCTTTCGCTTCTCCTTTTACGGAGAGAACAGCACTAGTTATAGTATCGGCTTCATCAAAAGCTGACGTATCAAATAGAATGATAGACCTGTACATGTCGCGCCATTGATTAGAGGTAGTGTCCGATTTCATCGAGAAGAAGTAGAGTGTCGTAGAATTATCATTACTTGATGTGCCATCAGCAGCTACAAGTGTTCCCCAAGCAACTCCTAACCCAACACCATACGAACGAAAAGCATATCCATCTACTGACGTGGATTCGACATTAGGGTTTGGGTAATATGTTACAGTAGCCATTTTTGCTCCTTAATCGGCTCTCTTTTAGTATCTTTAGCAAGCTCACTATTTAGAAAAGTACAAAGCTCATCGTCAGTTTTTATACTTCCAAAATCTGCCTGGGTATACGACTTGGTATCTACACCCGCAGAATCTTTAACAAACTTTTTGTCTAAATGCTTTAGGTCAATTTTGCCCAGTAGCTTGCTACGGACATACTTGCCGTCAGCATCGTAGTCACCCTCATAGAATCGGACAGCAGCTTCAGTAATAAAGCCATCATCGTCTCGCCTGATAAACCAGAATTTGTAATCCGTCAGAGCCATAGTTTAAACCTTACTTTGAAAACCAGTAGCAGAAATGTAAACAGTCGTGGTAGCTGCCGACACGTCAAATGCTAAAGCATTATTAGCGGCCGTCTTGAAATAAGGAGTACCACTAGCCGGTAGAGTTGCGCCGCCATTTGGAGGCAACACCATACTATAGAGAATCGCGCCGGCAGTACCAGTTCTAAAGTCTATATATATCGGAGTTGTCCCAGCGTCAGTCCTGAAGGCATGAATAGCTGTTACATAATTATAGGTAGAGGCTACTGCCGAGAAGTTAGTAAAGGCAGTCGAAGCACCATCAGTATTGCTTACACGCTCAGAAATAAGGTCAGCGCCTGAAGTATTCAGCTTGACCATCATCATACCGTCAGAGTCGGCGAACAGATCAGTCCTATCGGCGTTGACAGGTAGCGTTAAGCCCTTAGGCGAGGTTATAACTTTGGCGCCAATTTTGACTGGTTCACCGGCATCAGCTGCATCGTGAGCTACATCACCAGATACACTGGCTCCGTCAGAGGCAGCGTTGTCCCAGTCGTCCATTATTGCAAGAGAAGTAGCAGTACCTCCAGTATTAGTACCAATAGTTGAAGTATCAGTATCTATAGCAGCGACAGAAGCAGCTATGGCGTCCAGAACAGCATTATCAACAGCAGAAAGTTCGGCCGTCACTATATCCGTTGCGGCAACCAAATTCCTAATATCTAAGTCAGTGGCAGTAACAGTCGCCAAGATCGGGGTCATCGAAGCAATCCCTTGGACGGACATAACTTGTGCATCGGCAACACCCGCCGTACCAAAAGCAGCCGCAAAATCACTTGAAGTAAGGAGTGCGGAAGTATTTAGATTGGTCCCAGCATTAGCTGTAACTGAACCTGTTACTGTTACGTCATTATTAGTACCAAGATTAACTAAAGCACCATCTGTAGAATTGCCTAAAGCTCTGTCCCAAGTCGCACCATCCCAGAGCATATTCATGCCGGCAACATTGGTAGTAGTCGGGTTGGCAAAATCGTCTGTTAAAGCCGCAGCGGCAGGAAACTCTGAATCCACGGTTACCGCTGGCATCGTTAATACATCTACCTGCATCTCATTACCAGAGATGGCATTATCGAGAATTTCTACAGCTGTTTTAATCGCCGCCGAATTCGTTTCGGTAATAGCACCAGAAGTAACAGTCACATCGTTGTTAGTACCTAGGTTGACCAAGGCCCCATCAGTTGAGTTGCCCAAAGCCCTATCCCAGGTAGAGCCATCGTAGAGCATCCCCATCGACATGATGCTGGTAGTGGTTGGATTGGCAAAGTTATCGGTGATGGCTGCAGCTGCTGGAAATTCCGAGTCAACAGTTATAGTTACGCCAGTAGCGTCGACAATATCTACTGGTAGAGGTTTAGTGGCCGAAACGGCTCTGAGCGTGTCAGCCGCATCTTCCCACATGATAGCTGTGCCGGTGATAGTAGTATCGGTGTCAGCTTCGGTGTATTGAACATTTGATAAAGCCGTAATATGAGCGCCGGTGCTATCAACCACCGCCACATGCATTGGCTGGGAATTAGTCAGAGCCGCACCAGTCAGAACTAAGACACCGTTACCGGACGCATTGGAGGCAATTAAGCCTTTGTTGTGATTTTTGTCGATATTAGCGGAGGTTCTGAATGCCATTTGATAAATCCTAGTTTTAAATTAAAAAGCCGCCCGTCGGCGGTTTCCTCTATCTTGAGAGTATCACATTTTCATATATTCATCTAGGCTCTGGACCCCCTTCTCGTCCTTGCCCAGCTTTACTTCCAGATGTCTCAGCTCGGACCGACGCTTATCAAGCTTAATATGCTCGTCAGCCCAATTTTGTCGTATCTGTTTATCTTCGCGCTGAGCTTCATGCAGGCTCTGTAGAGCCTGTTTAAGCTTTTGCTGAATATCTAGCAACTGCTCAGTAGTAGTCGTCTCACGGTCCTTAAAATCAGCATCCAGGTCAATAATTTTATTCTCCAACAGCTCAGCTTCGCTGTTCAACGCCTCGACATCATCCCTAGCTCGCTGTCTAGTGACCTCCAATGAAGCAATATCATGCTGTAAAAGCTTAATATAACCCTTGTGGTCTTCTGATTCTTTAGCTAAATCAACAATTTCTTGCTGAAGCTCATCTTTGGGAGGCAGAGCTTGGTTCATAATTCTATTTTTCCATATTTAGATTGGTGATATTGAGCTTTTTTTATCCAATTACAATTAGCACAAAGTAACTGGAACCTATCCTCAGTGTCATTTAATACTATTTTATGTCTCTGGATACTACTCTTTAACTTACTCTGTCGCTCAATATTGCCATCATTATTAACATGATCAATTTGTAAAGCCCGTACATCGTTAAATCCGCATCGAGAACATCTACCGCCCAAACTATCTATGACCTTAAGTCGCCATTTTAGATTCAATTTTCTATAATAACCATTAATGATCTTTTTATCTCCCCACTTTTTATATTGTTCTTTAAGACGCTCAGGTGTAGTAATAACAGGATGATAAAAAATTGTCCCACACTTTATAGTACAAAATTTTTGTCGTTCCCACTGCTTACGACTCTGATTAGCCTTTTTTATATATCTTTTACTACACTGTAAACAGACTTTTCCTGAAACAACTTTCGCAATAACCATACCTCAACAACCTAATAAGACATCCCTTGCCCTGGTGGCGGATCGGCCGCTGGATTTAATTCTTCTATTTCGGCCTTGATAGCATCTTCAGCCGAAACCGGCTGTTTATTAAAGAAATCCATAGCATTTGTGGTTTTTCTCACGACCTCTTTCTCTACCCGATTACGAGCAAATGGATCAGCCACTAATTTTGGCTCTCCCCTGCCTGCCTCAGCCATTAGAATGTGACTAACTAGTTGCCTAACAGCAATTTGAGCTATATCGCCTGGTAGATTCTCAGTTTGGCCAGCCTTCAGAACGTGATATTGGACCACATGGGTTAAAGGAGCGTTAGTCTTGCTCAAATCAAGATTAGCTTTATCTTTTGCGAATTGCTCGCCCGAACCTAGTTTAGGACTATGAATCCGACTCCTAGCAAATTGTACCCTGAAGTCCTGCTTCAAAGGGTTAAAGACAGTCACCACCGCTTCCTCACCAACACCACTAAGCATAGATTGAGGTTCAACCTGAGCTTGTGGCAACGGCGCACCGACTACATTAGTCTCATCAATATTATCATCAGCCATTTTTGGGTTCCTCCTCAACTTTAATTTCATTAGCAGCTATCAATTCAGCTTTCTTCTCCTTTTTCTTTGGTAAAGCTTCCAACTGCTCAGTTAATAATTGATATTGACCCTGTAGCTGGGCCATCCTTATATCTATTTGCTCTCTTTGTTTGAGTAGCTGATTGAAGTCAGCTTCCGCCTTCTGGCGCCTTGCCAGCAATAAATCTTTGCTCATACTTTAAGTTAAGCACACCTAGACCACGAAATTCAAGACAACTACTTCTTGGTAACTTCAAACTTCTTCAATTTGCCGTAAGCCGCATACAACTGGCCAAGTTTATCAAAAATAGCTTTTAACTCATCTTCCATTTGGCCAGCCATAGCCTCTAAATCACTATCAGACTTATATTCCAAGGTTCCAGAACTAGTTAATTCTAGCTGACCCGCATATTTATGGTCGGCATCAAACTCTAATTCGTAATCGTGAGTCCAGGGCATGATACTTCCTAGGAAGGATCGTATTCAGCGTGAGACTCAAGGCTACGAGCCTTTTTTGGTTCAGCTTTTTCCTTCTCAACCATCATTAACTCCTTAATTTAAGCGGCGGCCACCATTAGGCCAGCACTAGAACCAGTAGCTTGAGCGCCACCAGCCACTTCTACGACTGTAAAGTCGTCAGCCCAGTCAGTTGCACCAAACAGCCAGCTATCATGCAGGATGATTGAACCACCGGCCGAAGCATGGGTGTCCATCGCCACTGTCATGGCTGTAGCTGTCGAGTTGGTAGCGTTATGGAACAAACAGCGTTGAAACAGCTGCCAACGATCAATCGCTCCAGAACTAGATGCGTTCACAAACGTATGGGTAGCCGCATCCGCGAAGGTCGGAAAGAAACAGTCACGGAAGATATTACGCTGTGACTCACCAGATAATTTAAGTTCAGTATTACTAGTTGATCGGGCAACTGTGTCAAGACCAATAATGCAGTTTTCAAAAACATTCTCATCACCATCGTTAATATCTAACGTGATAGCTGCCGTATCATCGCCGGCTGTCGCGTCACCAATACCAGCAAAATGAACACCGCTAAAGTAGTTACGGTCACCGCTTAGAGTTACCAAAATATTATTATCTACAAAAGTAGCTAACTGGATATTATAGAAACTATTACCAGCTCCCGAAATCGTCAGCAAAGCTGTAGTAGTTGATTGTCCAGTCGTATCCCATAGAACACGGGAACGCGGGCTAACTAGGCTAGGTGCCGCAGCCCCAATTACTGTTATCAAACTCTTAGAAAAGGTCCAGAG
>Ga0209417_1001876_pt1 | contig 36152 bp, 31 predicted proteins | sample RifGroF2_FD_184002 | JGI IMG/M metagenome (GOLD analysis project Ga0209417, IMG submission 184002) | Groundwater microbial communities from Rifle, Colorado, USA - Groundwater F2 (SPAdes) (version 2) | ecosystem: Environmental > Aquatic > Deep subsurface > Groundwater | place: Rifle, Colorado... | reverse complement strand
CCCGCCTTAGAATATCCCCACCCATTCATGGTACAGCATAATGACCCACCCCCGAATTAAACTAAAAACCCCAGAAAATCGCCTTTTCCAACGCGACACTACGCTGTCGGGATGGTCTGCTATACTTTTTAATAGGAAAAGGTCATCTGAAAGCTAAAGTTGCGCTATACTTCACAAGGCGGTGTTAGTCAAAGTGTTATAATTTAATTCGGTTTGGGATACTCATGGCAAAGCATTTGCAGTCTTCGAAGTTTACAGAAGCAGGGATTTTTAACAGCCTAAAAAGTTTTAGCGAACTTGAGGCCAGGATTTCCGCTTTGTCTCTGGAAAAAGAGCGGGGCGACGCTTTTGAGGTTTTTGCTGAAGCTTACCTTGCCACGCAGCCCATCTGCCAGGCAAAGGAAGTCTGGCCGCAGAACAGCGCGCCCAGCGCCTTGCTAAAAAACCTTGGCCTGCCGGTTTCCCGCGACATGGGGACGGACGGCCTTATAGAGCTTAAAGACGGGCGCATAGCTTCATACCAGGCTAAATTTTATACAGGCCGTCCAAGCCTTAACTGGGGGTTGCTGTCCACATTCTTTGCCATCTCCGACCGGGTTTCACACACCATAATTTTCACTAATTCCGACAGCCTTGCCTCCACCATAGAGCAGCGGCAAAACTTTATTGCCATCCGCGGGGTCGATTTGGACCGCCTTACCCCCGCTGATTTTTCGACCATTGAAAAGTGGCTGAAAGGTGCACCGATAGACAGGGTAATCCCAAAGCCGCGCCCGCACCAAGAGAAGGCTTTAAATGACCTGCTGCCAGCCTTGAAATCTTCGGACAGGGCTACTGTAATAATGGCCTGCGGCACCGGCAAAACTCTTTTATCCCTCTGGGCGACTGAGCGGCTGGAGGCTAAAAATGTTCTGGTGTTGGTGCCGTCGCTCGCACTTATACAGCAGACCCTGCACGGTTGGCTGACCGCCACGGGCTGGGACAACTTTGCTTACCTCTGCGTCTGCTCTGACCCAACAATAACGAATGGTACGGACGACCTAGTAGTTAAAAAATCCGACCTTGATTTTGAGGTAACAACCGCCCCTGACGAAGTTAAACGATTTCTTGACAGTGAATTTAGCGGGGTTAAGGTGGTTTTCTCAACCTATATGTCTGCCAGCGTTGTCGGGCAGGCGCTTAAAGGGCGGGCTATTTTCGACCTTGGCATATTCGATGAGGCACATAAAACCGCCGGTCGCGAGGGAAAGACCTCTGCCTTTGCCCTCTCCGATGAAAACCTGCCGTTGAAAAAGCGCGTCTTCATGACCGCAACCCCTCGGCACTACAACATTTTAAAACGGGACAAAGAAGGCGACGCGAAACTGGTTTACTCGATGGATGCTCCGGAAGCTTATGGCCCAGTAGTCCATAAACTCCCTTTTGCCGAAGCCGCCCGAGCCGGGATCATAAGCCGCTACAAAGTGGTGATTTCAGTAGTTACCTCCGAGATGGTCGGACAGGAACTTATAAGGCGTGGCAAAGTTCTTGTGGCGGGCGATGAAATACACGCCCAGCAGGTAGCAAACCAGTTAGCCCTCACCGCCGCTGTGGAGAAGCACGGGGTCGGTAAAATAGTCACCTTCCACAAGAACATCAAATCCGCACAGTCTTTTACCGCAGATGGCCCGGAAGGTATCGCCAATCACCTTAAAGGTTTTTCCGTCTTCCACATAAACGGCTCAATGCCGTCAGCCGAACGTGAAAAATTGATGGGCGAATTTAAAACCTCCAAGCACGGCTTGGTCTCCAACGCCAAATGCCTAACCGAAGGCGTGGACGTCCCCGCAGTAGATATGGTCGCTTTCTTAAGCCCCAAGCGCAGCACGGTAGACATCGTACAAGCCACTGGTCGAGCCATGCGCACAGCTCCTAATAAAGAATTCGGCTATATCCTAGTTCCGCTCTACTTGGAAATCAAAAAAAACGAAACCATAGAAGAAGCTGTCCAACGAGGCAACTTCGAAGAAGTCTGGGACGTCCTAGCCGCCCTCCAAGAGCAAGACGAAGTTCTAGCCGACATAATCCGTCAGATGCGCCAGGATAAAGGCCAAACCAAAGGCTTTAACGATGCCCGCTTCCGCGACCAGGTAGAAATCCTCGGTCCCAGCGTTTCCCTGGAAGAATTAAAAAAATCAATCACAACAACCTGTATCGAAACCCTCTCCGACAACTGGGACGAGCGATTCGGAGAACTGCTCGCATACAAAGCCGAACATGGTGACTGCAATGTGCCAAAGAGGTGGACGAAAAACCCGGGTTTAGGTCTATGGGTTCTTGTACAACGACGAACGAAGATTAAAGAGCGGGCAGACCGGCTAACAGAGATTGGGTTTAACTGGGATCCCATAGAATCAGCTTGGGAAGAAAACTTTCACGCTCTTGAGCAGTATAAAACTAAACATGGCGATTGCAATGTCCCGCGTGTATGGCCTAAAAATCCAGGTTTGGGAGCATGGATTGCGACGCAACGTGTAGTTAAGAATAAAGAGCAACTTTCAAAGGAACGGGTAAGTCGGCTAAGTATGATTGGATTTGATTGGGATCCGATCGCCTCAGCTTGGGAAAATAGTTTTCGGACCCTTGAGCAGTATAAAGCAATACATGGTGATTGTAATGTGCCAAGTGGGTGGTCTAAAAATCCGAGTTTAGGCAATTGGGTTTCAGATCAACGAAAACCTGTGATTAAAGGGAAACTATCAAAGGAGCGGGTAAACCGGCTAACTGCGATTGGTTTTGACTGGAATCTGCGAGCGTCAGTCTGGGAGGAACGATTTCACGCCCTTGAGCAATATAAAGACAAGCATGGTAATTGCAATGTGCCACGTGGATGGCCAAATAATCCGAATTTGGCTGCTTGGGTTGCAGTGCAGCGAAAGCGTAAAATTATAGGGAAAATATCAACGGAACGAGTTACCAGGCTTACCACGATTGGGTTTAATTGGGATCCTTTTGCCTCGGTTTGGGAAGAAAGCTTTCACGCCCTTAAGCAATATAAAGACAAACATGGTAATTGCAATGTGCCAATGAAATGGCCCAAAAAACCGGGTTTAGGCCAATGGGTTATTCTACAACGTAAAATTAAAGGGCGACTCTCAAAAGAGCGGGTAGACCGGCTAACAGAAATTGGGTTTGACTGGAATCCTCTAGAATCAGCTTGGGAAGAAAACTTTCTCGCTCTTGAGCAGTATAAGGCTAAACATGGCGATTGCAATGTGCCAGGAAAATTCCCTGAAAATCCGAGTTTGGCTAGTTGGATTGTAATGCAGCGACAACGTAAAATTAAAGGGCGACTCTCAAAGGAGCGGGTAGACCGGCTAACAGAAATTGGGTTTGATTGGAATCCCCTGGAGTCAGCTTGGGAAGAAAACTTTCTCGCTCTTGAGCAGTATAAAGCTAAACAGGGCGATTGCAATGTACCATATGGATGGCCTAAAAATCCGAGTTTGGCTATTTGGGTTTCAAATCAGCGGGGCACTAAGATTAGAGGGAAACTATCGACGGAACGAGTAACCAGGCTCACCGCGCTTGGGTTTGATTGGGATCCTTCTGCCTCGGTTTGGGAAGAGAACTTTCGCGCCCTTGAGCAGTATAAAGCAATACATGGTGATTGCAATGTGCCACGTGGATGGCCTAAAAATCCAGGTTTGGGGAATTGGGTGTCAACGCAACGAAGACCTAAGGGGAAAGGACGATTGTCAAAGGAACAGGTAAACCGACTAACTGTGCTCGGGTTTGAATGGCACAGGCGTAGGCGACATAGGTGAATACACGACTAATAACATGCATATAACTACAATAGAAATTCATAATTTCAGGTCCATAAAGAAACTATCAATAAATGTGCGTTCTCTTACGGTGCTTGCGGGAGAAAATAATGCAGGTAAAAGCAATATCCTGCGCGCTTTAGACGTGTTTTTTAATCCAAACAAAGAAATTGTTGATGATGACTTCCATTATGATGTAACCCCGAAGTTAATGGTAATGAAGGTCGGATTATCTAATATATCTGCCTTGGTAAAATCCAAACTTGGACTTGGTAAAGATGTAAATGACACTATTATCCATTTTAGATATTCTCGGCGTTCAGGGCGTGTTTATAGGGTCCTTAATGCTCCTGATATTATAGAAGAGCGGCAAATTCGGTTAGCTTTTAAGGAATTCTTTGTATATATTCCACCATTACGTGATGTTGCCGCTCAATTAGATATGGAAAGCGGTAAATTGTTTTCGTCTGTTATTGCACGAGTTGTGGGCGGTATTTCAACCCAGCATAAACGGTCCCTTGAGAAAAGCACGAAAGAAGGGTTTAAAACGCTAAATTCATTAATTAATCGTGAAGTTGAGCCGTTGATTAGTGCAATTAAAAAATTCCTTCCGGATATAGAGCCGAGGTTTTCCTTGTCTTCTGAATTGCATGAAATCCTTTCGCTTCTTCGGTTGCAGGTATCTGAAGATGGTACCGATACGCCATTGGGAATTCAATTTAAAGGACATGGGTTTCACAGCCTGGTTGTATTGGCATTATACTCTCATGCAATACAAAGGAGTAATGCTGGAGGAGTTTTAGCAATTGAAGAGCCTGAGCTTCATCTGCATCCAAATCTTCAGCGACAATATGCCGTCTTGATGCGACGTATCTCCGGAAAGAGGGTTCAGATTCTTTGTACTACACACTCCGGTTTTTTGATTAATCAGATAAATATAAAAGGTATTTGCAAAATTGCAATAGAGAATAACGAAACAAAAGCATATCAACCGTCTCCAAAGTATATCGAAACGGAAATACTGAACCTTGAAAAAAATATGACAGATCTTTGGAGCGAATTGTTCCTTACAAGATTTGTGTTACTTGTCGAAGGGGCTTCCGAACGGCAATCATTGCCTAAGTGGGCATCAAAGATTAGGTTTACTACCGGCCAGTCAGAAATATCCTGTACTTTTGCAAACAATTCGATTGGAGTATACGACGTAGGGTCATGTAGCAACTTTTCAAATATAATGAAGTTTCTAAAAGAATATAAAATTCCTTTTGCGGTACTAACTGACTTTGATGCACTGGGACGTGGAAAATTAATCCAGCAGTTGCGTTCTGCAGGTGTCGTTTCACCTCATGAACAGAAACTCTATACAAATTGGGTAAAAGGAGGTAAATTTAAACGTGCAATATCCAGCCTAAGACGGAAAATGGTTTATATTGCTGAAAAAGATTATGAAGACCTGATTGTTGATGAGACGTCAAAAGCTGAAGTCGAAAAAGTAATACGGGATTATGCGAATGAGGACTTTAATAAATATTGTGAAAATAGGACGAGACAGCCACAACAAATACTTAGCGACTTCCAAAATCAGATTGCTAATCGTGTTCTTCAGTTTAAATCCCGGTTAGGTATGAAACGTAAATACACGCAAGAACGAGAACTCGAAGCGATGCTGAAAAAGTCATTTGCCTCACTATATGAAGAGGCAAATAAGGCCGGGGATATTAATGTTAAGTCAGGTTTGGACACTGATTCTCTTAAGGGGTTTATAAAAACCAATAAAGTGTTTTGGCATGTTCGTATTTCTCGAAGTTCGCAAACAGGAAGCGAGCCCAAAGCCTTAGTGGAGATGATTACAGACATTGTTAGACGAGCTAGGAGGCCACAGGCGGCAAATTAGGGAAAGAGGGATATAGAAAGACCTAAAGCAATAGAGATAATTAAGCAGGCAGGGATAAGCGGGTTAAAAAAAGTGTTTTAAGCTCTTTTTGTATATTTTGAGAAGTTGGTTTAATTCAACAACATCAATGCGCCGCTCACTGCGCTCTATTTTAGAGATGTAGGACTGCGGCTTTTTTAATTTCAGACCTGCCTGTACTTGAGTGAAGCCCGCATCTAGCCGGGCAGCAATCAGTCTCTGGATGATTTCCCTGTATTCTTTTGAATGAATTGATGTGCCCATTAGAAATAGTATATAACCTATTCGGGTATAGACCAAAATAGGTTATAATTATTAACAACCGAATGGTAGGGTGCAGCTTATAACAGCGAAGATTTATGCGCGCGGGAAATAATTTCTGCGGTGTACGGACGCCGAAGGCGGACGGGAGCGGCCAGCAGGCCGCGCATAGGAGGTTGCAATAAGATGCAGCCTACCTTGGGAGCAGGTGCGAAGGCGCGTTAGTGCCGAGCCCTGCGAACCCACTTCCTAGCGGCAAGCATGGGAGGCCGCGCTGCGTGGCCGACCGTGCGGCATCTCGCGGATAAGCTCGGGACTCCTTCGCTAAAACAGATTGACAGCGGAATTTACAAGGATTCCTCTGGATGTTGTGCGAAGTAGGTTAATAATTCGACCTGTAAGGCACCCCAAAATTTAAAAAATCCCGATTTGCCCGATTCGGCGGCTGCCGCCGAATTAAATTTTTGCAGTTTCTCCCACGGAGATTTAAGTTTATAAGAAATGCGTTTCCCGCCAATGATAAATTACGAACCGAATTATTGTCCTTATGGCCGCCGGTGCGGCCGGCCCAGCGCTGCTGCGCCTGGCCGTCCGCACCAGCGGCGCAGAGTTGCAGAATAGCACTTAAGTCCGGTTTAGCCCTGCTGGGCAAAACCGGCCTTAAGAGCGGGGAGGAAGGTATGCAGAAACCTAATATGCGGTATTTCCTTTATGCGTGCGCCTCCACGGACGAGCCGGACCGGCAGATCCTGTCCATAGAGGCGCAGCTCGCTGAACTCCGCGACTATGCCAGGCGGGAAGGGCTTACCATTGCGCGTGAGTTTATCGAGAGCAAAACCGCCAAGGAACCGGGCCGCGAGGTCTTTAATGCGATGGTAGAGGCTCTGGAGCAGGGCGCGGCCCAGGGCATTGTGGCTTGGCACCCTGACCGCCTGGCTAGGAACTCCGTCGATGGCGGCAGGATAATCTACCTCGTAGACCTTGGCAAGGTCCTAGAGTTGAAATTCCCCACCTTCTGGTTCGACCGGACGCCGCAAGGGAAGTTCATGCTATCTATCGCCTTCGGACAGTCTAAATACTTCGTGGACAATCTCTCGGAGAACGTTAAGCGGGGCTTACGACAGAAGCTTCGCAACGGCATTCTCCCCACCCTGGCCCCGCTCGGCTATCTCAATGACACCCAAAACCACACCATCGTCGTTGACCCTATCATGGCCCCCCTCGTAAGACGCACCTTTGAGCTTTATGCTACAGGCATATACCCGCTTAGGGAACTGCGCCGCATAATGAACGCGCAGGGCCTTAATAAGCGGCGCAATAAAGAGTTGGCTGTCTCAAACTACCAGCGGCTCCTGGTAAATCCGTTCTTCTACGGGGCCATAAAGTACCTGGGCGAGTTTTACGAGGGCAAGCATAAACCTATTATTTCCAAAGCCCTCTACGACAAGTGCCAGGAGGTGATGCGAAACAAAAGCAAGCCGCACACCAAAGGTTTAAAATACTTCGTCTACCGGGGCGCTTTCCGTTGTGCGGGTTGCGGGCGTTTTGTTACTACGGAAACTCAAAAGGGCCATAACTATCTTCACTGCACCAAGCGCAATGTTAACTGTGATCAGGCTTTTGTGCGGGAGGAGGTTATCAACGAGCAATTACGCGTTGACTTAAAAGGAGTTTCCTTACCCCCGGCCCTGGCCGCCGAAGCTCTTGATAACATAAAAAAGGAATCAATTAAGGCGGCCCAGGCCGGGGAAGAAGCCGCCCAAAATCTGCGAGATGAAATAGTTATCCTTAATCAACGAATGAACGCGATACTCGACATGTTGCTGGGAGGCCAGCTTACGCAGGACGAGTACGCTCGTAAAAAGCGTTCATTCGTTGAGAAGAAAATTGAAAATGAGATGAAACTCGCAGCTTTTGCGCGGCAGGGTGATTTGCGGTTCGAACCGCTTATAGGTTTCTACAGGACCGCAGTTCTCGCCGGAGAATCCTCGGTTTCTGGAAATCCGGCGGAAAACCTGCAAATATGGAAAAATATCGGTTCGAACTTTATTTTAGGCGGGAAACGCATTTCTTATAAACTTAAATCTCCGTGGGAGAAACTGCAAAAATTTAATTCGGCGGCAGCCGCCGAATCGGGCAAATCGGGATTTTTTAAATTTTGGGGTGGCTGAGGGGACTTGAACCCCCGACCTCTCGGGCCACAGCCGAGCGCTCTAACCACTGAGCTACAACCACCGTGAGCTATATTTTAGTTTTTTTGGAGGTTATAAACAAATGTATAATCCATAAATGAACAGGAAACCTGCCGTGGCCGGGCGTTTTTACGAAGCGGAGGCGAAGGCGCTGCGCGCTACCGTCTCCGGCTTTCTCACAGGGGGCAGCGGCCCTTCCGGTAGCCTTAAGGGCATACTGGCGCCGCACGCGGGCTACCCATATTCCGGCGCGGCGGCCGGGGCCGTTTTCTCCGCCCTGAAGAACATCCCTTTCGAGACGCTGGTGATAATAGCTACCGGCCATACCATGGCGCTTAAGAACGGCGCGCTGTACTGCGGCGGCGGCTTCGAGACCCCGCTGGGCACGGTAGACGTGGACGAGGAGCTCTGCGCCGAGCTGCTCAAAGAAAAGAAACTCTTCGAGAACCTGCCCCGCGCGCACGCTTCGGAACACGCGGTGGAGGTGCAGCTGCCTTTCCTGCAGGCGCTCAGGGGCGATACCGTAAAGATAGTGCCGCTGCTCTTTAATTCTTCCGACGAGGAATTATTGGAAGACGCCGGCCGGGCGCTGGGCCGCGCCATGAAAGGCCGTAAGGCCCTGTTCTGCGTCTCTTCGGATCTTTCCCATTACCCGCCGGGCAATATAGCCGAGCTGTCGGACCGCTCGGTGCTGCTGGCGCTGCGCCAGGCCATGCGCAGCGCGGCTCCCGCCTATTTCGGCATGGCCAACGGCCTGCTGCTGGATAAATGCTCCGGCTACCTGGACACCACGGCCTGCGGCCAGGCCGCCATGACCGTGGGGGCCGCCGCCGCGCTGGAGCTGGGCGGGGACGATTTCGAGCTGGAGCTTTATACCCATTCGGGCAAGGTCTCCGGCGACAACAAGGCGGTGGTGGGCTACGGCTGCGGCTATTATACCAAGGCCAGGAATAAGCCCGAGCCCGGCTGCGAGCTGACCAAGACCATGAAAGAGGCGCTGCTTGCCATCGCCCGCCGCAGCATAGAGTTCCAGCTCAAAGACGGCCGGGTGCCGCAGCAGCCGCTCAGCGCCTGGCCGGAGTTCAACCTGCCGGCGGCGGTGTTCGTAACGCTTACCGTCGGCGGCAGGCTGCGCGGCTGCATAGGCTCGCTGGAGCCGCGCGGCACGCTGGCGGACATGATAGGCGCCTACGCGGTGGCGGCGGCTTTCGAGGACCCGCGCTTCGGCGCGGTGACTGCAAGCGAGCTGGAGAAGATAGCGATTGAGATCTCCGTGCTTTCACCGCTTACGCCGGTGGCGGGGCCGGAGCAGGTAAAGGAAGGGGTGCACGGGGTTTACGTCAAAAGCGGCCGCCGCTCAGGCACCTACCTGCCGCAGGTGTGGGAGCATTTCGCCAATAAAGAGGAGTTCCTGTCTTCGCTCTGCCAGGAGAAGGCGGGGCTTTCCGCCGACGCCTATAAAGAAAAATCCACCGCGTTGTACGTCTACACGGTGGATTGTTTCAACGAAAAGTAACTTAAGTCTTAAGCCGCTGCTATAGCCAGCACCAGCAGGAAGCCAAGGCCGAAAGTGCAGGCTCCCAGCACCGTGCCCATCAGGGCAAATCCCACATAAGCGCCTACCGCGCCCATGGTTATCTGGGTTTTGTGCTCGCCCACCCATTTCTTTATCTTCTGGCCGGGGGTTTCTTTCTTGGGTTCCTCTACCGCTTTGGTAACGGCCGGGGCTACGGGCTTGGAGTATAAAGGGTTCACTACCAGGGGCGCGCTTTTGTTCTGCCAGAGGGAGTCGCTCTTCAACTGCGTCTCGGCGGTCCCCGCCGCAAAGGCGAAGCCGGTAGCTATGAAAAAGCTGCCGAGGATTATCATTATTACCGCTTTTAAGTTTTTCATATATTTTCCTGTGCCCGCGTAACCCCTGCTTTGTTGTTATATCTTACAGATTAATTCCTTTCCTGGAAAGAGTAATACTGCCCAAGCCACAATAGGCCTAAAGTCCTATCCTGTTTTAACCTGATAAATGGTGATGCCGCGGGCAAGACGCCCGGCAGGACTGAAGGGGGGCCGGCTTAGAAGAGCTTGTCCTGGTGGGGCTTTTTCGCGCGGGGCTGTTTTTTCAGGGCCCCCTCCGCCTCGGTGAGGCCGAGGCGGAAGATGTCCACTATCTGATAGCCTTCTTCGCGCAGCTTGGTCAGCTGGACGTTGTCTTCTTCTGAGAGGGAGATAACTATCTGGTAGCGTGGTTTCATCTGATTACCGTCCTTTTTTAGAAGTATAAGCCAGCGCGGTCTTTATACGGTCCGCGCGGGGCTGGCTGGCGCCCATCTTGCCGTCCTTGATCAGGCCGAGGGTAGCGCACATCCAAACCTTGAAGTCCTTCTGAAGCATGAATGTGGTGGTAGTCTGAGCGTTCATAAGTTCTCCTGGGCTGCGTCTGCTTGTGTGTATAGTATAGCATAGCAAAGCATAGTTGTCAAGCCCCCCCGCCAAAATAGCTTCCCCTCCGCCTTCCCCCGGCGTGGAATTGCCGGCAGGGGCAAAGAAAAAGCCCCGGGTATTTCACCGGGGCTTAGCTGGCGTACGTGAATTTGGTTCTACTTTTCCAGCAGGACTACGGAACGGGTTCCTTTGAACTTGCCGGCATTGGTCAGGCCTTCGACATGGGCGTTGTACCGGGTCTGCACGGGCTTGCCTTCGCCCAGGCCGCTGAGGGCCAGGGCGTTCTGCGCGAAGCCGGAATTGACCGGGAAAGCGGAGATGAGGTAGGCCTGCTTCAGCGCGGAATCGTAAACGGAATAGATCAAGAGGTGGGAGTTGCCGCCGAAGTCCCCGGAGAACGGCACGAAGTCGGTGCGAAGGACTACCTTGCGGCCGCCGGCCAGCTTCACTTCTTCGGTCAGCCTGCTGCGCTTCACGCCAGCGAAGGAGAATTTCTTAATGGCCGGGGCGCAGGCAGCGCAGGCCTGCTTGAGCAGGGCCCAGGCGGCGGGGTCGTCTTTAAGGGCTATGCCGCCGGTAAGGCAGGTGATATTGGAAAGCAGCGTTCCCCCTCCCTTGGCCAAAGGCCCGGCCGAGCCGCGCGGCAGGCCCAGGCCGTCCTCGATGTCGGGCTTTACCCAGCGGGCGCGCTTGAAGCCGAACTTGGTGGGCAGCAGGCTGAAGAGGTAGCCGTAGGTATGCTCCGCCCCGGCGTGCATGAGCTTGCCGCGGGGCTGCGCGGCGCCCAGCCTGCCGGCGATGAAGGCGAGGATGTCCGGGGAGACTATCTCGCCGTTGGCGAGCTCGTCGAAATTTATGCTTTCCCCCCAGAGCTTGAGCAGGGCCTGGTTGCTCCTGTCCGCGTCCAGCTGCTGCAGGAGCCCGGGCGCATGGGCGAGAAGTATTTTTTCCGTTTCAGCGGCGGATCTGCCGGCGGCAAGGCGGGCCGCGCCGGCCCAGGGGCAGTCCTCCGCTTTTTCCTGCGAGCCCTTCTGCGGGCATTCAAAAGCCGGGGCCAGCGCGGGCACCAGCAGCAGCACGGCGGCAAGAAGCTGTTTTTTCACTTCTAACTTAAATATATTTTTCATATTATTCCCCGCTGTTCGCTCTTATTTGTAAAAGCCGCTGTGGTTGCGGATATTCAGCTCGTCGTTTTCCGGGGACGCGGGCTGGGGCTGCGCGGGAGGCGGCACGTACTGGCCCGGCGTCACCGGCTTTAGCGGGACGCGCGCGGCGGCGCTTTTAACGTCCGCGGCCTGCCGCTTCATGCCGGAGAAGATAAAGCCTATAACTATCCCGGCCAGCACCAACAAGCCCCGGGAGCCATATTTGCCAAGGCCGCCGGGCTCATCCCGGCCGGGCGCGAACCCCGGCTTCATTAACAGCAGCTCGTCGCCGCGGCCGGGATCGATGCCGATCAGCCCGCTTACCGCGGCGCGTATCTTTTGCGTCTCCTCGTCCGTTACGGAATCGCTCAGCGCGATAAAAACTGTAAGCGGCCCGGCCCCGGGCTCCGGCGCCACGCGTACGGTCACCCTGGCCTTGCCCGGGCCCAGCAGGTTCGTTATCTCGCGCTCCGCCTTGCGCTCCAGCGCGTTTTCCTGATCGGCCTTATCCTCGCCCACAGCGCCGGCGGCCGCGCCGGCCAGCGCGAACAAAAGACAGCACGGCAAAGCCGCGCGCGTTAACGGAAAGAACAGGCGTATTAGTTGACCCATAAATATAGACGGTACCGCGGGGATTTCCCCCTGCTATTATAGCCATAGTAGGCCGGCGCGTTCAAATATAACTTCGGCCGGGCGCTATCGCGATTCTGGCCGCGCTCTAAAAATCCTATAATACCTGTGAAACGCCCCCATAGCTCAATGGATAGAGCACCTGCCTTCTAAGCAGGTAATCCAAGTTCGATTCTTGGTGGGGGTATTTTAATTTATATCAGGGATGAAAGTCCGAAGAGCCGTAAACCTCTTCTCTCTTCAGGTAGCCGCTTTCCACCAGCACCTTGCCGAGGTTGCTTTTATCAACGGCCAAAGGTTCCAAGAGCAGCGACGGTACGTCCAGCTTGCCGTTGGGGACCGCGGCGTTGACCGGGGCGCTGCCGCCGGCCGCAAAGCTCATGGCGGCGCCGAAGGCCGCGGCGGCCAGCTGCCGGGTATCCTTGAAAACCGTCATGGACTGCGTACCGGCCAGTATGCGCCTGGCCGCTGACGCCTCGGAATCCTGCCCGCTGACGGGCACGGCGCCCGCCAGCTTGTAAAAGGCCAGCGCCTTGATCACGCCGCCGGCCGTGGCGTCGTTGGGCGCCAGCACCGCCTGGATGTCGCCGGCATTCTGGGCCAGGGCCTTTTCCATGAGCGTGGTCGCTTCCGCCGGGTTCCAGTCCGGTATCGCCTGGTCCATTACTATCTTTATCCTGCCTTCCGTTTCAAGCGGCTTAAGCACGCGCATGGCGCCGTGCCGGAAAAGCCTGGCGTTATTGTCCGTGGGGGCGCCGGAGAGCACCACGTATTTCCCGAACGGCGCCAGCCGGGTAAGGTAGCGCGCCTGGATCTCCCCCACCTTTATATTATCGAAAGAAACGTACAGGTCCACGTCGGAGTTCAGGATGAGCCGGTCGTAGGAGATAACTTTCACGCCCTTGAGCCTGGCCTTCTGCACTATGTCCGCGGCGGCCAGCGCGTCGTGCGGGCCTATGATGAGCACGCTGATCTTCTGCTCCAGGAGTTCGTCGCACTGCGTCTTCTGCCTGGCGGTATTGTTCTCCGAGACCTTCACCAGCAGTTCCACGCCCAGCGATGCGGCCTGTTTGCGCAAATACTCCAGGTCGCGCACCCAGCGCTCCTCGCGCTGCGTCGGGATGGACAGGCCTATCCTTATCTCTTTGGCGCCCTGCTGCGGGGCCTTCTGGCAGCCGCAGAAGAACAGCGCGGCCAGTGAAAGAAGGGTAAGTTTTCTCATAACGTTTGGTGTGATAATTCTACATAAATAAACGGCGGAATGGTTCCTGCGCGCGGCGCGGGTTCTGGCCTAACAAAGCGCAGAGCGCTATAATAAGGATAGGGGACGGTTTATGAGCAACGCGCATATAAAAAGGCTGGACGCCTACAGGCTGGAGATACTGCCGTCGTACCGGCGGGGCATGCTCGCGTCCGCCATAGTGTACGCGGACGCCGCGCTTGAGAAGTTCCTGGAGCCGGCCGCCCTGGACCAGGCCGCCAATACCGCCACCCTGCCCGGGCTGGCCGGCAACGCGCTGGCCATGCCCGACATTCATACCGGTTACGGTTTTCCCATTGGCGGCGTGGCCGCCTTCGACGCCGCCGACGGAGTGATCTCGCCGGGCGGGGTGGGCTACGACATAAACTGCGGCGTGCGCCTGCTGGCCACCGCGCTGGAAGCGGGTGCGCTCCGCCCCCGGCTGGCCGAACTGGTGGCCGCCTTGCATGCCCGCGTGCCCGCCGGCCTTGGCGCCGGCGGCGGGGTGCGGCTCGATAAGCGCGAGCGGGAGCGGCCCCTGGTGCACGGCGCGGCCTGGGCGGTGGAACGCGGGCTGGGGCGGCAGGAAGACCTTGCCTGCGCCGAATCCGGCGGCGCCATGTCCGGCGCCGATCCGCACGCGGTCAGCCGGCGCGCGCAGGAGCGCGGGCAGGACCAGCTCGGGACGCTGGGATCCGGCAATCATTTTTTAGAGGTGCAGGAAGTTACGGAGATCTTCGACGAAGCCGCCGCCGGGGCCTTCGGCCTGTTCAAGGGCCAGGTCACCCTGATGCTGCACAGCGGTTCGCGCGGGCTGGGGCACCAGGTCTGCGGGGATTTTACCGACGTGATGCGCGGCGCGGCCTCCCGCTACGGCATAACGCTGGCCGACCCGCAGCTGGCGGCAGCGCCTTTCCGCAGCGACGAGGGACGGCTGTACTTCGGCGCCATGCAGGCCGCCGCCAACTTCGCCTGGGCCAACCGGCAGGCCCTTACCGGGCTGGCGCGCGAGGTTTTCGGCGCCGTGCTGGGTATGGGCGAGGCCGCCCTGGACATGCGCCTGGTCTACGACGTGGCCCACAATATCGCCAAGCTGGAAGAGCATGTGGTGAACGGGAAAAAGCTCAGCGTCGTGGTGCACCGCAAGGGGGCCACGCGCGCCTTCGCCCCCGGCCACCCCGAACTCCCCCCCGCCTACGCGCGCACGGGGCAGCCGGTGATCATCCCCGGGGATATGGGCCGGGCCTCCTACCTGCTGGCCGGCACGCAAAAGGCCATGGCCGAAACTTTCGGCTCGGCCTGCCACGGCGCCGGGCGCCTTATGTCCAGGCATGAAGCCAGGCGCTGCGCCCGGGGCCGCGATATCACGAACGAACTTTTGAACATGGGCGTAAGCGTGCGCTCTGCTGACCGCGCTACGCTGGCCGAGGAAATGCCCGAGGCTTATAAGGACGTGGCTGCGGTAGTGGGCGTAATAGCCGGCGCCGGCATAGCCCGCAAGGTGGCCAAATTCCGCCCCCTCTGCGTTATCAAAGGCTGAGGTATCCCCAAAATTACATCGAGCGGCCGGTCAGGTGGCGGATGGCTTTGAACAGGCGGTAGCTGGCGGCCAGGGCGGCGTCCACGCAGGACAGCGAGAACGGCGTCAGCGTTTCGGCCGCTTCTCCCATGGGTACCCGGTAAAGGCAGCAGAAGGCGGCAACCTCCTCCCTTGCCTTGGAGAGGGCCGCGCCGACCGTGAAAGCGTCTGGCGAGGCTTCCACTTTTTTTGCCAGGGCGGGAAAGCCGAGCCGGGAATAGGTTTCGGTGATCCGCCGCTCCGCGTCGGGGTCCCTGCCGGAGGCTTTCAGCTCTTCACCTATCATGGACAGGGCCGCTAGCGCCAGGAGGCGTTTTTTTACGAACTCCTTGCTGCCCGCCATGCCGGCGCTCACGCTCCTGAAGTCGGCGGCCGAGATGAGCCTGTCCGCGCCGGCCTTGAACTCGCTTATCGTCTCCATCGTCACTTTCCCCGCGTCCAGCTTCCGGGTGAAATTATCGCACAGGTCCTGAAGGGTTTCCTTCTGCAGGTCCGACAGGTACTCCGTCATGGTCTGCAGGGAGGTAAGGAAGAATTCCTTTTCGTCGGCGTAGCCCGGCGGCAGCTTGCCGGTGAAGGCCCGCAGCGCGGTCACAAGCCTGGCCTGGTTCTCAAGTTTGGGCATACTGTATTTTAACAGCCAAAATCCCGTTATTCAAGGGCTTTTATGGCCATGCGGTGCAGGTCTTCATTGGCCAGCGCCTGCGCTTTCTTGCGCACTACCCGGGAAAAGTATTCCCTTTCCGTTTTTGTCATGGCCTCCCCCCGCAGTTTCTTCATGAACAGCTGTTTCTGGGCCGGCGGGAAGATGCGCGCAAGGGCGTATTCCAGGCCCAGTTGCTCGCGTACCGTTTCCGCTTTTTTCAGCCTTTGCTCGCTTTTGCGAAAGCTGGCCAGGAAGCAGTCGCTTATTTCCTCGGTGCTGAGGCTTTCCTCCCCTATCCTTATCTCTCCCCCCTTCTGGAACCTGTCCAGGTAGCCTGTAAGCGTTCCCCGGCCGAACCCGGCCACCGCCTCTTTGGCCCAGCGGAAGCGCAGGTTAAGGTGGCGGTACAGCGCGGCCGAAGTGAGCATCAGGGCCCTGAAACTGTCCCTTTCATGCCCCTGCAGGTAGGCTACTACCGCCTCCGGGTTGAATTCCCCCTCTTCGGCGGCATTGGCTACCATGGCCGGGAAGGCCGCCCAGAAGCGGGGGTCGCGGCTGAGTATGGCTTCCGCCAGCGTCCTATTGGCGTCACCTGCCTTTTTTGCTTCCGGCAGCTGGAAGCCCAGCTTGGCGGACCCCTTAATAAGGTCTTCATGTTTCATAGTTTAACTCCGTTATAAATTCCTGTAGCACTGTTTATAATGTATCTTATAATACAATATATTGTATATATAAGTACAATAAGTATCGTGTGCTTAGGGATGTGTCTGGCGATATGTGTACTGGGGGATATGGAGCCGCATAGCCAAAAGATAAGCCCCGCGGTCCGCCTATAAATGGCCTGATCGCGGGGCTTAACTTGCCCTGAAGTGGTGGTTTAAACGGCGCTGGTCTCTTTCTGGGCCTGCGCAGGCACCGCTTTAAGCGCCTGCAGGGTCTCGTTGACTATAAGGTCCGCCCATTCCTTGCGCAGTTCCGTGGAGGGCGCGGGGAGGGTCCTGTGTTCTATCTGGAGGTCGCTGAGCAGGGTATTAAGGCGGTTATAGATATCGGCCTGGAATTCGTGGCTTTTGGCGTCCCGGATGCCGTCTTCCATCAGTTCCCCCACCATGGGCAGCTTGTAGATGACGTCGTAGGGGAACGTTTGGGCGTAGCCCTGCAGGAAATCCCTTATGAACTGGTTGGTGCCGCAGCGGCGCTCCATATAGGCCAGGTTGTCGAAGACGCTCCTGTCGCAGACCACTACCTGGTAGCCGCGCAGCGTGCCGCGCAGCTCCTCGGTGATGTGCTGCATCATGATGTAAAGCTGGGCGGGCAGGGTGGTGGTCTCGTTTATCGGGATGCCCTGTTCGAAGGCTGTGGCGGCTATTTCGGAGAAGACCTTTACTTTCAGCCCCCTCTTTTTCAGCTCGGCGGCCACCTCGTAGCAGAGGGTGGTCTTGCCGGTGCCGTGGGTGGAGATGAGCGAGATCTTGTAGGGGCGCTTTTTTGCAGAGGACATTTATTGCTCCGTGAAAATGGGATTAGGCTTATACTACATCATTTTCGGGCTTTCGGCAAAAGTTACGGCGGGAGGGAGGGAAAGACGCGTGGAGCTCAGGAGTTGTTCCTGTCGAGCCATTTTTGCGCGGCTTGCTCGTTCTTCAGCTGGTCGGCCCCGTACCTTCTTAAATGCGCCTTGGTCTTGGCGATAAGCAGCGTCATGTCTATGGAGTTGTTGATGACGTCGTTAACGCCGGAGGAAAGGATCTCTACCATCTCGCGGTTGGAGGTTCTCGCCGAATCGCACATGGCTATCACGGAGATGCCCTTGGTCTTGCCGACAAAGGCCCGGAGGTCCGCCATCTTGGCCAGGCCGAGGCAGTCCAGGTCGAGAAAGACTATGGCGACGTCCCGCTTGTTGTCCTGCATTATGAAATTAGCGCAGGAAGAGACCACGGAAGAGTTGATGCCGGCGGAAATAAAAGCCCTTGTGCCGGCGGCGGCCAGGTTCCTGTTGGCCGTAATGAGTACTATTCGGTAGTCCGGCATATTTTTTCGCCGCGCCTGAGCCTAAGGGCCTCCGTGCGCGTGTCTTGTTAATTAATGCGACAAATAACCCGCCCTGTCCGGGCTGTTGCGGCAGCGCTACGGACAATAGTCTATTTTACAATAAAAAATTAATTAAATCTTTGCGGAAATATTACAGGAAGAGCACTTTACGCGGCGCGGTTTTTATTGGTATCCTTGAGAGCGTCGGATGACCGGTCCCGGAGGGTTTTGCTGATGAAAATTTTAATAGCCATTTTTCTTGCCGCGGCGCCCGCCGCGGCTCTGGCCGGCGTCCTTGAGGAGGCCGCCGCCGTTCCTTTTACTAATATAGCCGTTGCGCCAGGGGCGCTGGCCCTGCCGGCCGTCCCCGCGCCCTCGCTTGTCCCCCTCCGCGCCGCGCAACCGCCTTCGGCCGGCTGGATAAAGGCGGTGAAAAAAGCGTACCTTTCCACCCCCATAGGCAGCCTGCCGCCCGCGGCCGCGGCCGAGCTCCCGGCCGCCGCCCTGCAGCAGCTCCAGTGGGACGCCGCCACTTATCCTTCCAAGGCCTATAAGCTGACCGTGGACGGCCGCACCGCTTTCGTGATAGAGAACGATAACCAAGACGCGCTCTACGTCAATATCTTCGACGAAACGGGCGCGCACATAGCTTACGGCGGCTTTGATGAGAATTACGATTTTTACTGGCTGAGCAAGAAGGCGAAAAAATAAAACCATCCGCCGTGCCAAACTATTCCCTCCCGGGCAACTCTCTCCTGAAATTATCCGCGCTGCTGGCCTGCGCGGTTTTTTCCGCCTGCGGGCCGCGCTTCGACGACGCCGCGGCGCTGCAGCGCCAGGGCCGGTACCTGAAGGCCGCGCAGGAGTACAGCCTCTTCGCCTCGGCCAAGCCGGACGATCCGCGCGCGCCCGAGGCGCTGCTGCGCTCGGCCCGCATCTACGCCGTGGACCTGGGGCTTTGCGCCCAGTCCCTGCCGCTGCTGGAGAAGCTGGCCCGCAGTTACGCCGCTTTCAAGATACCGCCGGAGGATTTCAGGAGCATCTATATCTGCCCCGACTATTTCCCGGCCGCGGACGGCCGCGCCTGGATCTACGGCGATACGCAGACTTTTGGCCGCAACGCCCGGCAGATCCTGCAGGTTACCTCGGCCCGGGAAGGTACGGCGGAGGCGCGCTACAGCCTGTACGCCGGCGATACCCTGGTGAACCGCCAGAAGCGGGGCTACGCCTATGCCGGCCTTTCTTTTTTCGAGAAGCAGGGCGGCTTCAGGACCAATATCCTGGTGTACCCGCTGGAAAAGGGCAAAACCTGGCAGTCGCGCGGGGCCGAGGGCCGGCTGGAGTTCCGGGTGGAGGCCGCCGGGCTTAAGGTAAAGGTAAAGGCCGGGGACTACGACAACTGCGTGAAGGTCCGCCGGCGCGTTACCGGCAGCCCGTCGTGGATCTACGATTATTACGCGCCGTGGACGGGCAAGGTGCTTACGGCCGTAGGCGGCCCGGGCTATGAGAACAGGGTAATGGAACTTATTAAATATGAAGAAAAAAAGCAGTGAAACCCCCGCTCCCGCCGCCGGCCTTTTCGGCGATCTCCCGGCTCCCGCAGCGCCGGCCAAAAGATCCGGGCTGCTGGCCTTCTCCTATTCCAAGATGTCGCTGTACGAGGAATGCCCGCTCAAGTACAAGTTCAAGTACATCGACAAGATAAAAGAAGAGCCCAAGTATTATTTCGCCTTCGGCAAAAGCGTCCATACGGCGCTGGAATTCATGTACGCCGTCAAAGCCCCCCCGTTCCCCACCGTCGACGAGGTCTGCGAAGCTTTCAGGCAGGACTGGAACCTGAAATCATACCTGGAAAAGGGCTACCGCACGGAGCAGCGGGCCGACGACGACTACAAGAAAGGCGTGGCCATGCTGCGGGCCTACTACGAGCACAACCGCGTGCGCCTGGCGCCGCCGTTCCTGCTGGAGTATTCCACCGACGTGGAGACGGACGGCCTGCTGGTGCGCATCATCGCCGACAAGATCGAGTACCTCGGCGGCGGCCAGGTGCTGATCACCGATTACAAGACCGGCAAGGACGTGAAGCGCCAGCCCTCCCAGCTTTACATGTACCAGAAGATAGCCGAGCTGGACCCCCGGCTGAAGGAAAAGATAGCCGAGACCTACGGGCAGAAGGTAAGCAATGTGCGCATCAGCAAGATGCTTTATTACCATGTCCCGACCAACAAGGAATATTTCTTCGAACGGGCCGACGACCGCGAGATAGGCGGTTTCTGGGAGCGCGTGCTGGGCGTGGCTGACTCCATCCGCGGCCTGAAGTTCGACCCGACGCCCGGCGAGATGCAGTGCTCCTGGTGCGATTATAAAAAACTGTGCCCTAATTTCTCGGGAGGCCACAAGGTGCTGCAGCCCCAGGCCGGCCCGGCGGACCCGGTGGAAGTGCTGGTGGACCGCTACGGCCGGCTTAAAGAGCGGATGGACGAGCTGCAGGTGCAGCTCGACGCGGTGGCCGAGGACCTGGGCCGCGCCGCAAAGGACGGCGGCGAATACGCCGGCTCGCAGTACACCGCGCAGGTTAAAAAGAATTCGAAGTGGGAGTTCAAGAACCGGGAAGCCGTCATCGGCGTGCTCAACCAGTTCGAGCTTTACCAGAAAGCGCTTACGCTCACGCTCACCGGCATCATCGGGGTGCTGGAGAGCGAAGCCCTCCCGGAGGAAGCGCGTAAAAAGCTGCTGGAGCAGGCCGTAAAAAAGACGGGCTACGAGATAAAGGTCGCTAAGAAAGAAGGGCTGATCTGAGGCTTGCGCGGCGCCCCTGACCTATGGCTGAAAAATTCATAATCGTGCTGGACCAGGGCAGCTCCAGCTCCCGCGCTCTGGCGCTGGACCTGGACGGGAATATCCGCTACAAGTCCCAGCACCGCCTGGAGACCGCGTACCCGGCGCCCGGCCGCGCCGAGCACGACGCGGAAAAACTTTACGCCGCCCAGACCGCCAGCCTGTCCGAAGTCCTTTCCCGGCTGCCGGAAGGCGCCGAGGCCGCGGCGCTGGCCATAGCCGCGCAGCGTTCCACCGTGGTGCTCTGGGATAAAACTACCGGCCTGCCCCTGGCGCCGGCCATGAGCTGGCAGGACGGCCGGGCCCTGGAGCTGCTCGGGCGCGTTCCCCTTTCCAACACGAAGATCCACGACCTGACCGGCCTCTACAAGACCCCGTATTACAGCGCCTCCAAAATAGCCTGGGCGCTGGAGCACCTCCCCGAGGTAAAGGCCGCGGCGGACGAAAAGCGCCTGCTGGCCGCGCCGGTGGCCTCGTATGTGATCTGGCGCCTGTCCGGAGGAAAAATATTTGTCGCGGACCCGTCGCAGGCGCAGCGCACGCTGCTCTTCAACCTGAGGCGGCTCAAGTGGGAGCCCAAACTGCTGGCGGCTTTCGGGATAAGCGGGGCCTTCCTGCCCGAGATACGCCCGAGCATAGGCCGCCTGGGCGTGGTGGACATAGACGGCAGGCGCCTGCCGCTTACGGCCATGCTGGGCGACCAGCAGGCGGCTATGCTGGGCTTGGGCCTGGAAGCCGCCAACTCCGGCGCGCTCAATTACGGCACGGGGGCGTTCCTGCTGGTAAACACCGGCGCCAAGCCCGTGAAGATCCGCGGCCTCTTGAACTCTTTCGGCTGGCAGTCCGGGGCTTCCAAAAAGGATATCTGCTATTTTACCGAGAGCACGGTGAATTCCGCCGGCACGGCCCTGGAGTGGCTCAAGGTCAAGTTCGGCCTTTTCGGCGATATCTCCGAAGTGGACGCCATGTGCCGCGCGTCGAAGAACAGGCTTTGCTGCCTGCCGGCCATCGGCGGCATCGGGTCCCCCTACTGGGATTTCAACGCCTTCACCACTTTCACCGGGTTCTCGCCCCACTCGGATAAGAACGACGTGGTCCGGGGCGTGACGGAAGGCATAGCCTACATGGTGGCCGACGCTTTCGACCTGGTGAAGAAGAAGGGCTTCAAGATAGAGGAGCTGAAGGTCTCGGGCGGGCTTTCCAAGATAGACTGGCTGCTGCAGTTCCAGGCCGATATCACCGGGGCCAGGATCTCCGCGCTGGAGGAGACCGAGGCCACCGCCATAGGGGCGGGGCTGGCCGGCGCGCGCGGGCTGGGGCTTTCCCCCGCCTGGAAGACCGCCGTTTCCACCCGCGTCTTCACGCCGGCTATCGGCGAGGAAGAGCGGCAGAACCTCATACGCGGCTGGCGGAGCTTCGTGCGCAACACGCGCGCCCTCAGCCGCGACCTGCGCCGCCTCAACGTGCTGCCGCACCAATAATAGAACTATTTGTTGATTTCTTCCAGGTAGCGGCCGGCTTCCATGGCGGCTTTGCAGCCCGCGCCGGCGGCCACTATGGCCTGCTTGTAGGTGCGGTCGATCACGTCCCCCGCCGCGAAAACGCCGCGTACCGAGGTTTCACCGCGGCAATCCGTGACGATATACCCGTCCTCGTCGAGCTTCAGCGCGTCCTTGAACAGGGCTGTGGCCGGGGTGTGGCCGATGGCGATGAACACCCCCGAGAGGGCTATTTCCCGGCCGGCGCCGGTCTTGCCGTTGCGCAGCCTTACGCCGGTGACCTTTTCCGCGCCCAGCACTTCTTCCAGCACGGTGTCGTAAAGTATCTCTATCTTCGGGTTGTTGCGGAGCTTCTCCTGCATGCGGAAGCTGGCGCGCAGGATATCCCGGCGGTGCACCAGGTAGACCTTGGTGGCGAATTTGGTCAGGAACAGCGCGTCCTCGGCGGCGGTATCCCCCCCGCCGATCACGCAGACTTCCTTGCCGCGGTAGAAGAAGCCGTCGCAGGTGGCGCACCCGGAGACGCCTTTGCCGGCGTACTTGGTTTCCGACGGCAGGCCCATCCAGCGCGCCTGCGCGCCGGTAGCCACTATCACCGAGTCCGCCGTGCAGGTCTTGCCGCCGGAGTAGGTCAGCTTGAAAGGTTTCCTGGAAAAATCGACCCCGGTCACTTCGTCCGAAAGGACCGCGGTGCCCAGGCGCCGGGCCTGTTTCATCATGGCCTGCATCAGGTCCGTCCCGGTGACCGCCTCCGGGAAGCCGGGGAAATTCTCTATATCCATCGTCATGATAAGCTGGCCGCCCGGGGCTATGCCGCCGAACAGCGCCGTCTTAAGGCCGCCGCGGGCCCCGTAGATGGCGGCGGTGAACCCGGCGGGGCCGGAGCCGATGATGACCAGCTCGTAATGCGCGTCGGGCTGCGAAAAAACGGGCACTTCGGCGTTTAGTTTAAGGTCCATGTTATTTCCCTCCCGGAGCCCGCAGCCCGGCCTGTTTTATGAATTTGCGCACCAGGTTCATGGAGAGGCCGACCACCGTGTCGAAGCGGCCCTCTATCTTCTCGACGAAGAAGTCGTCCTTGTCCTGCACGGCGTAGGCGCCGGCTTTGTCGTGGTGCTTGCCGGACAGTTCCTTCAATTCTCTTTCCGAAAGCTTGCGGGTCTTGCAGCGCGACAGTTCCGAACCGGCCAGGAAGACGCCTTTTTCCAGCCAGATAAGCGCCACGCCCGTATGTACCGCCTGCCAGGACCCGTTGAGCAGGCGCAGGAGCCTCAGCGCGTCGGCCTTGTTCGCCGGTTTTCCCAGCACTTCCCCCTTGCAATAGACGAGGGTATCCGAGCCGAGCACGGGGCTGCCCGGATGTTTCAGGGCCACGCTGAGCGCCTTCTTATATGCCAGCTCGCGGACTATCAGGGCGGGGCGCCGGTAGGAGGAGGTCTCGTCGATATGGCTGGGGACCACCCGGTGTTTTATGCCGGCTTCTTTAAGGAGTTCCACGCGCCTGGGCGACTTTGAGGCAAGTATGAGCATGTTCGGGTCTGGCGGCGGGCCGCGGCGGGCCGCGGCGAAGTTATTTGACGAGCTGCTTGTACACGACGGCGGCCAGGAAGATGCCGGCGATGCTGGAGATGTTGAACTTGAAGACCAGGCCGGCGGTTATTTCGATGAGGTTCAGGTCGACGGTGGTGGGGTTGAGCCCGGTGTGCACGCCCGTGTTGAGCAGCGTGTTGATCTGGCCGACGGGGAACCAGATGTTGAGCAGCTTGCCGATGAACAGGCCCAGCAGCGAGCCCACGACCACGACCACGGTCACATGCAGCGCGCTTTTCATATTAGCTTCTTTTCCGCTTTTTTATCGGCGGACATATTCGTGGTGAAAGCCGTGTTGGCGCCCAGCCAGTCCAGGTAGTCGCCGGAGGACGCGTCGATGCCGAGGAAGATGGTTTCCGGCACGGCGTAGGGATGGTGCTGCTTTACGAACTGGATCACGTCGGCGCGCAGCGTGCGGCGGGTCTTTATTATCAGCAGTATCTCTTTGGCCTTCTCGATGCTGCCCTTCCACCAGTAGGCGGATTCTATCCCGGGTACCGCCGAAACGCAGGCCGCCAGGCGCTCCTTCAGGAGCCCCGAAGTCAGCGTGTCGGCTGTCTTCTTATCCCCGACGGTGACAAAACAGATATCGTAGGCTGTGGACATAATCAAATACTATAAATAGGGGGCTCGGCAAGTCAATGCGCTACCGGCCCTCCAGCCCGGCCATGCCGCAGGTGGAGAATTCCCCGCGGGCCCTGTCCAGCTCCTCCCCGTGCGAGGCGCGCCAGGCCTCGTCCGCCTGCATTTCCTTGCGGTAGAGCTTCTCAAAACCCGTGAACACGGCCTTCTGGTCGTCGTAGAAGGTGCGCTGGAAGCGGTAGGTCTCGTAGGCCGGCAGCGCCCGTATGGTGGCGTCGTTCTTCATGGCCTCGCTGATCGCCATGGAGCCCCTGCGCACGCGCTGCATGTCCCGGTCGTAAAGCAGCTGGTGGAAATTGTCGTCGTCCATGGATTGCCTGATCTTTTCCAGCCAGATCCGCTGGTTCTCGATGGTCTCGAGCGGGCGCTGGCAGTTCTCGTCGGGGGTCAGCGCCTCCCTCCTGGCCTGGGCCATGGCGTACCTGGAATTTTCCATGATGTAGGTGCAGAAGTCCGCTTTAATGGGCCCGCCGGCTTTCCCTTTGGCGAAGTCGCCCTCCACCACGTTCACCTCCAGCGCCAGCCGGGACTGGAAGAGGGCGGCCAGCTCTTCCTCTTCCGAGATTATTTCTCCCAGCCCGGTCTCCTTATAGAGCCGGTAGATGTAGGCCGCCCTCGCGGCCGCAAGCGCCAGGATCAGGTCCGAGCTCTTCATTTCCACCGGGAGGAAGATCAGGCCTTTTTTGAGCGAAAACTTGTGGCAGAACCCGGCGGTGTTGGAGAATTCGAAACGCACCGGGTGCTTGTAGAGGTATTTGACCAGCGGCTTGCCCTGCCGGGTGCCGCTTATGATGTCGAAAGCGCGTTCTATCGACGGCTCGCTGGTGAGCATCAGTTCCTTGCGGCTGCCCGCGCAGCCCGCCAGCAGCGCCACGCAGGAAAAGAGAAGAAGGTGTTTTTTCATTTTTTCAGGAGACCCTTCAGGAACTTGGAGCCTTCCTTTACGGCTTTATCCAGTCCTTTTTTTACCACCGGCTGTTCCATTACCGATTTCATGTCTACCTTGACGGACGGCGACGCGAAAGTCCCTTTCACCAGCATGGCCACCGGGGCCGTCATCTTCACCCCGCTGGCTTCCTTCAGGCGCGTCGTGATCTTCATGTCCTGTTTCTCCGCCGGGAGGTCGATGGTCCCGGACGACGAGACGTCGGCGACCGCCGCCGTAAGGGAGGACTTGTCCAGCGTCATGACGCCCTTGTCGAAGGTGTAGTCCCCTTCCATCTTGTCGAAAGCGATATCGTTGAAGTCCGGCAGGTTCAGCCCCTTAGCCAGCTTGGAGGATTTCTGCAGGATCACGAACGGGTAAAGGACCACTTTGGCGGCCTTGTAGCGGCCGGCCAGCGCCAGGAGCTCCGAGAACTTCCCGGGCCCCGCCGTAAAAGAGGCGCTGCCGCCGAGGGCCTTCAGGTCTTCCGAAATACCTGTCAGCTCCAGCTTCAGGGAAGCGGGGCCGCACTTCAGGTTGGGATGCTCTATCGCGCCGGCCTCGGCGCGGCCGGCCAGGTCGAAGCTGAACTGGCCGGCGGGCGCGGCGGCTTTTGCGGCGCCTTTCTTCGGGGCCGCGGGCGGCGCCGGGGGCGCGTCGCGGAGCACGAGTTTGGCCAGCTTCAGTTCGAACGCGGCCTTCGGATGCCCTGTCAGGTCCTTTACCTGGAAAGAGCCCTTCAGGTCTTCCCCGTCCAGCTTGCCTTCCAGCTCGCCGCAGGCGATAGAGTCTTTTGTGAAATCCAGGGCGCCGGCGGCCGACGACAAGGCGTGCCCGGAGAAAGAAGCGCCTATGCCGCTGAAGACGGCATGTCCGGAGACGGAGGACTGGGCGGAATAGGAATAGTCGAGCTGGGCGGAGGCCGAGCCGGAAAGGGCATACTCGCCCAGCAGGGCGGGCGCTATGGCGGCCAGCTTCGAGAGGTTCTTTATCTCCACCTTGACCGGGCCGGACGCTTTCAGGGAGGGCCCGCCGAAATTAATAGAGGAACGGCCGGAGATGCTGGCGGCGGCGCAGTCGAGCGAGAAGGCTGAAACTTGCGCCGTGCCGTCGCGCAGCCTCACGGCCGCGCGTATTTCCGCCAGCGGCAGCTTTATGCCGCGCGGTATGGCCGGCTGCCTGAGCTTCTTCGCCAGGTCCCCGGTATCCAGCTCGGGCGTCTGCAGCGAGAGGTCCGCGCTGAGGTCGTACGTGAGCCGTTTGCCCCAGGCCGCCGTACCCTTAAGCGAGCCTTTGAGCGGGCCGGCCCTGAAGGCCGCGGAGCGCAGCTTCAGGTCCCGCGGGGTCGCCTTGAAGTCCGCGTCCAGGTCCACTTCCGGCAGCAGCAGTTTCGACGGCAGGCCCTTCACTATGCCCTTGAGGTCGGAAGTGGAAAAAGCTTTTATGGAGGCCGACAGTTTAGCGTCGGGCTCCAGCAGGTTGGAGAGGGAGCCCTTCAGTTCGCCCTTTACCCCGCCCAGCGAAAGCGACAGCTTGTCAATTTCCGCTTTGCCCTTTTCGGGGTTCCAGCCCCCGAGGGCGACCCGGCCTTTCAACTGCACCGGTATCGTGCCTGTGAAATACGGGGAAGTCATCTTAAGGGTAAAGCCGGATTCCAGCGGGAACAGCGCGTCCGCGGAGATCCCGGAAGCGGAGAAGGAGATGTCCCGGAGCTCCACCGTCATGTCGCCGGCGGCATTGACGTAGGTGAACCCGGAGTCCCGCACTTTCAGGCGCGAGATGGCCAGCGGCGGGACGGCGGTCTCCTTTCCGGGCCGTTTCTCTTCCGGCGGCTTTGCCCCGGGTTTGAGCAGGTCGGAAAAATTATAGGTGTCCTTGCGCGTTTCCGTAACGCGCATTTTCAGGCCGGAGACGGAGATGGAGTTTATCTTTATCTCGCGGCGCAGCAGGGCGCGCAGGGAGGGCCGAACGGAGAAGGTCTCCGCGCTGAGGAATTCCCCCTTTTTGAAATCGGGGTATTCGGAGAGGCGGAAGTTGTGCAGCGAGAGCCCGGAAAGGTCCAGCGCGGCCGAATCGAAGGCGGCTTCGCGCCCCAGGTTCCTCGCGGTGTAATCCAGGGCCAGGGCCTTCAGCCTTTCGGGCGTAAAATAGAGCTTCAGCGCCAGCGCCGCCGCGGCGGCCAGGAGCAGGGCGGCGCAAGCCGTCCAGAGAGCTATTTTCAAGGCCTTGCGCATGGCTACTATTATATAAAGTTATGTGGCCTGAGCCCCCCGTGGGAGCTTAATCCTTGCTTTTGCCGGGCTTGGTAAAAATGCTAAATTTAGAACTGTGAACGCCGTAATAATAAACCTCAACCTCGCCGTGGACAAGACGGCCCTTATCCCGGAACTGGAGAAGGGCCGCGTTTACCGCTTCCCCAACGCTATCACCATGCCCGGCGGCAAAGGCGTGAACGTGGCGCGCGCGCTGCGCGCGTTCGGCATGGACTCGCCGCTGGCCGGCTTCGTCAGCGGGTACAACGGCCGGTGGATAACCAAGTCCCTGGAGGAACAGGGGTTCCGCCTGTTCGTGGAGCGCCACGAAGGCGGCGAATCCCGCATCTGCTACACCGTGGTGGATAAGAGCGGCCGTTCCATAGATATGAACGAGAACGGGCCGGCGGTGCCCGCCGTGAACCAGGGGCGCTTCCTTAAAAGGTTCTCGCGGATAGTGTCCGGCTTCAGGGTGGCCGCTATCTGCGGCAAGGCCTCCACCGGTCTGAAGAAGGGTTTTTACTCGTCGCTGGTGCGCGCCGCGGCGGCGCACGGCTGCTTCACCATTTTCGACACCAGCGGCCCGCCGCTGCAGGAAGCGCTGGCGGCCGGCGCGGAAGGCATTAAGATAAACCGCTTCGAATTCGAGGAGCTTTCCGGCGGCCCGTTCAACCCGCACCGCCTGGCGGCCTTCTTCCGCAGGCATACGCCCAAAGGCCTGAAAACCCTGATGGTAACCGACGGGCCGGCCCATGCCTATGCCGTGTCGCCTTTCGGGCTGTGGCGCATAAGCCCGCCGCGCCTGGCGCGGCTTAAAAGCCCAACCGGCGCCGGCGATTCTTTCATGGCCGGGTTCCTTTTCGGTTTTTTGAAAGGCTACGATTTTGAACACACGCTTAAACTCGCGTCGGGCGCCGCGGCGTCGGACTGCCTGAGCCTGGGCGCGGGACTGATAAACCGCGCGCAGGCGCTGGCATTCGCGCAGAAAACGCGCGTCACCAGGCTGGGCTAGCTCAGGAGGGATCTATATGCAGGATCTTCAAAAGATAGAGGAAATATTCGCCAGGGGCGGCGCCGAAAAGCGCTCCAGCCTGAGCGAGCCCGAGGTTTACAGGGTGCTGGAGCTGGCCGGGCTGGAAGCTCCCAAATACGCGCTTTACCCGGTGCGGGGCTTTGACGCCGCGGCGGCCGCCGCCGACGTCTGCGCGCGCCTGGGCGGGGACAAGGCCGTGCTCAAGCTGGTCTCTTTTAAAACGCTGCATAAGACCGAGTCCGGCGGGGTGAAGGTAGTGGAGAAGACCGCGGAAGCCGTAGAGGAAGCGCTGAAAGCCATGGCCGCTAAATTCCCCGACGCCGAGTCCTTCATGGCGGTGGAGTTCCTGCCCCATTCCCCCTTCGCCCTCGGCGAAGAGCTGCTGCTGGGGGCCCGTTCCGACGACGCCTTCGGCCCCGTGATAACTCTCGGTCCCGGCGGGACCAACGCCGAGGCGCTTATCGGGTCGCTCAAGACCGGGACGGCGCCCTCGGTGATACCGGTGGACCTGGCTTTCAATACCAAGGCCTGGGCGGCGTTCCTGGCCAAAAGCTGGATCTGGAAATACGTAGCCGGCGACGTGCGCGGCGGGCGCAGGCTCGTCCAGGACGGGGAAATGCTCAAGTGGCTGGAGGGCTTCGCGCACCTGATGCGCCATTTCCGCGACGGCGGGCCGTCGCAATGGGCTATAGAGGAATTCGAGATAAACCCGCTGGCGGCGGCCAAGGGACGCCTGACGGCACTGGACGGGGTGCTGCGCTTCAGGCCGGCGCGTAAAGCCGCGCCGCGCCGCAAGCCTTCGCAAAAAGGCGTGGGCAGCCTTATTCACACGCGGAGCGCCGCGGTGGTGGGCGTGAGCGAAAAGAAGATGAACATGGCCCGCATCATCCTCAACAATATCGTGAAGGCCGGGTTCCCTAAGGAAAAGGTCTTTATTATAAAGGAAGGCGTGGCCGAGATAGACGGGGTTAAATGTTTTGCCTCCCCTTCCGCGCTGCCCGAAAAGGTGGATATGTACGTGGTGGCGGTGCCTTCCCCGGAAGTGCCCCGGGTGCTGGCCGAGGCCGGGGAGTCCGGCAAGGTCAACGGCGTGGTCCTGATCTCCGGCGGCATGGGCGAAAAGGCCGGCTCGGAGGATATGGGCAAAACCGTGGTGGAAACTATCCTGCGCGCCAGGGACAAGAACCCGGATTTCGCCCTGAGCGGCGGCAACTCCATGGGCATCGTGCTCAACGACGTAAAGCTCAACACCTTCTTTATCCCCGAATATAAGCTGGAGCACCCGCTGGGCGTTAACCCCTTCAACGCGCGCACGGCCTTTGTCAGCCAGAGCGGCGCTTTCGTGATCTCGACGATCAGCAAGATGCCGTGGCTGAAGCCGGCTTACAGCATTACGGTGGGCAACCAGCAGGACGTGACCGTGCCCGACTACGTGGAGCGCCTGGCCGACGAGGACGACCTGAAGGTGATCCTGGTCTACATGGAGGGCTTCAAGCCCGGCGACGGCCTGGCGCTGGCGCGGGTCATAGAGAAGGCCCGTTCGAAAGGCAAGCAGGTGATCCTTTACAAGGCGGGCCGCACCGCCGTGGGCCAGAAGGCCGTTATGGGCCACACCGCTTCCATCGCCGGGGATTACCTGGTGACGCGCCTTATCATGGAGAGCGCCGGCGCCCTGGTGGCGGAGACCTTCGACGATTTCAGCGACCTGACCGCCATGGCCTGCTACTTCGCCGGCCTGGAGCTTAAGCACGGCAACACCTTCTTCATCAGCAACGCCGGGTTCGAGGCGGCCGGCATGGCCGACGGCGTGCAGGGCCGCGTGACCGCCGAGATGCACGCCGACACGGCGGCGGAGATGACGAAGACGCTCAGGGAGTTCAGGCTGGACTCCATCGTGGACGCCAAGAACCCGCTGGACATCACGCCGATGGCTTCCGACGACGCGATAGCCGGCGTGGTGAAGACCGCGCTGGCCTCGGACGAGTTCTCGGGCGTGCTGGTCTCCATGATCCCGCTGACGGTCATGATGAACACGCTGCCCAAGGGCGGCGCCTGGCCGGACGACTTCGAGAAGTCTTTCCTTAAGAACGCGGCGGGCGCCGCGCGCGAGGCGGGCAAGCCGCTGCTGTTCTGCGTGGGCTCGGGCGTGAAGTACGAGCCCTACTGCGCCTACGCGCAGGGGCTGGGCCTGCCTGTCTTCCGCTCCGCGGACCGGGCGGTGAAGGTGTACGCCGCCTACCTGGAATACGTCCTGGCGGGTTGAGAAAAGCCGCCGCAAAAGAAAACCGCCGGCGGTCCTTTTGGGGAGCGCCGGCGGTTCTTTGAACTGTTCGTTACTTGCGGGAGACGGCGTCGACGTAGACGCCGCGCTGGGAGCTGCCGCCGAGGTCTTTCTGCACCGGGGCGTTGGCCTTGCAGCCGGTGATGAAGGCCCGCGCCAGCGTCAGTTCGTCCCAGGACACGAAGATCGGTACGTCTTTCCCCTTCTTGAAATCCACGTGGTCTTTCTTCACGATGTTCTTGGAGTTGAGCTTGCCGGAATAGTCGTTGTAGATGATCTCCACGTGGCAGTCCAGGTAGTCCTTATAGAGGCTCTTGAGCCACATGCGGTTCTCGTCGAGCTGGGCGCGGAATTCCTTGCTCTCCACGTACTCTATGCGGTCGCGCCAGTCTTCGCTCAGGTCGAGGTACACTTTGGGGTCGCAGTAATTCTTGTCGGGAGTGAAGGTGAGGTATTCCCGCTTTTCCATCGCCTTGGCTACCTTAGCCCCGACCTTGCCGCCGGTGGCGTTCACATAGTCTTCCTGCTGCTCGTCCTGGTCGTTGGCGCCGCTGAGCACGTGCGACCCCGCGGTCTCTATGCTGCCCACCAGCCAGGCCTTGAAAGCGCCCTGCACGTAGCCGTAGAGCATGATGCCCTGGAAGTGGTACCACGCGCCGTACTTGTCGCCCTTGCCCTGGTAGAAATTGCAGATGACGGCGAGTTTCTTGGTGATGGCGAGCTGGTCGCGCTGCGGGTGGCGCCAGTTGTCGGAAAGGATGTTGAGGTTGGTGAGGATGGTGAGGTAGAACTCGCCGTTATTGAGGCGGTAGCTTTTGCGGAACATCTCGTCCATGGTGACGCTGCCGTCCGGGCGGCCCAGCAGGTACCCGATGAGGGCCTCTTCCTGACCGGTCCTGAAGTGGCGGGAGGTTACGCCGGAGGCCAGGGCCACCAGCAGCTTAGAGAAGCCCAGCGGTATCACTTCGCCCTTGTCTTTGCAGTACTTTATGAATTCGGGGCTCCAGGTGTGCGGCGTGCCGAACTTCGGCTCGATGCCGTTGGCGCGCTCTTCCTTCATTATCTGGAGGAGCATCTTCACCATCTCTTTTACCTTGAAGGGGTTGATGCGGCCGTCCATCTGCAGTTTGGAGTTGCGCAGCTGCACCAGCAGGCGCTCTTTTTCGTCCTGGGGGATGTCCTGCGCGTTGATCTCGGCTTCGGTGATCTGGTGGGGCTTGAGGGCCGGGTCTTCCGCCACTACGGGGTTGATGTCGCTGTAGGTGCCGCCGCTGGCGCTGCCGCCGTCCTGTATCACGCCGAAAAGGATATTAAGAAGGGTCTTGGCCACGCCCTTGGTGTAGACGGTCAGGGACACGTCGCTCTGCAGATCGTTCACGGCGTAGGAGGACTGGCGGTACTGGCGGGCGAAGGTAAGGTCGCCGTTGATGCCGGGGATCTCTATCTCGCCGCCGATGACGCTGATCTTTTCAGCGTTGCGCGAGAGCAGGGGGTCGTAGGAATTGGGGTTGAGGAAGTAATTGCCGGTCTGCGGAGCCGGGGCCGCTATCTTGCGCGCGGGAAAGTCCGCGGCTTTGAGCCTGCCGAGGGATTCAAAATTCTGGGCCCCGGCGGTGCCGGTCAGCAGGCTGGCTATGAGCACAAGTATGGTCTTTTTCATCAGCTTTTCTCCGTGCGCAACTCTATTTACTATAATTTACCAGTAAAGCGCGCTCTTGTAAGGTGAAGAAAGACCCGCCCCGGCCCGGCTTTTAGGCCCATCCGGCATAGGTCCTTTGACCTTATATATATTATGGCCGACAAACTTACTGTACTTCACGTGACGGAAAGCCATGGCTGGTCCGGCGGCGCCGCACAGGCGCTTTATCTGGCGCGGGAGCTCCGCTCCGGCGGCCATACGAATATTTTCGCCTGCCCGGTCGACGGGGACCTGGGGAAAAGGGCCGCGGCCGACGGTTTTGAAGTGTTCCATTTCCGGCCTATCAGGGATTATGACCTCAGGACCGCTTTTACGCTGGCGCGCCTGATAGACGCGCGCCGGCCCGATGTGGTGCAGGCCCATCATCCGAAAGCGCATACCATGGGCCTCCTGGCCAAGTTCCTGGCCAGGCATAAGCCGGTCTTTATCTTTACACGCCGCGTTTCCCACCCCATAGTATCGGGCTTCTTTGCGAAGCTTAAATATACCAGCCGGCTGATAGACGGCTGCATAGCCGTGGCGGAATCGGTGCGCGCGCTGCTGATAAACTACGGCCTTAAGCCTGAAAAGGTGCGCACCGTTTACAGCGGCACGGACACTTCCCTTTTCTCCCCCCGCAGCCCGGACCCGGCCATAACGGCGGAGCTCTGCCTTCCCCCGGGTCTGCCGGTAGTAATGCTGGTAGGTAATTTCAGCGAACACAAAGGCCAGCATGTGCTGCTGAAAGCCGCAAAGACCCTTTACGCCCGCGGGCGGGATTTTATACTGGTCTTCGCGGGCAGGGAGACCGATTCCGAAGGTATTAAAGAAATAGCGGCCAAGGAGAACGTCCCTCTTGAGAAATGCCGTTTCCTCGGCCTGCGCAACGACGTGGCCCGCCTGCTTTCGACGGCCACGGTAAGCGTAAACGCCGCGGTAAAGGGCGAAGCCCTGAGCGGCAGCGTCAGGGAGTCCCTGGCGATGGGCGTGCCCGCCGCGGCCAGCGATATTTCCGGTAATTCCGAGATAGTGGAGCACGGGGTCACCGGGCTGTTGTTCCCGCCCGGAGACGCCGGCGCGCTGGCCGACGCGCTGGAGAGGCTTTTGAAGGATAAGGAACTCTGCGCCGCGCTTTCGCGCAACTCGGCGGCGCTGGTGCGCGCTAAATTCACCGTGCAGGCCATGGGCGAGAGGACTCTCGCTTATTACCGCGAACTGCTCACGCGTCGGTGAAGTCCCCCGCCAGCAGGCGCTTCCGGCGGTTTTCGGGAAAGCGCTCTATGGCGTAGCGCAGCGCCGTGCGCGGCAGGCGCGCGTAGTTCTCCCGCAGGAAATCCAGCAGCAGTTTTTCCGAACAGCGTTTCCCCACCTCGCGCAGCATCCAGCCTACGGCCTTATGCATGAGGTCGTGCCGGTCGTCCAGCAGCCGGCGGGCCAGCCGCAGGGCGGTCGCGCTTTCCCCGGCCTTGATGAAGGCGAAGCAGGCCAGGATGGCGATGCGCCGCTCCCAGAGAAGCTTTGATCTGGCGAGTTCGAAAAGCGGCTTTTTACTTTTATCGGCCAGCCACCCGCCCACGACTTGCGGCGCGGAAAGGTCCACCAGGTCCCAGTTATTTATATACCGCGTATTCGCAAGATAAAGGGCGAAGATGCGGTCTTTCTGCGCCTGCGTGCCGCGCTCGAAATTTTCGGTCAGCAGCAGCAGGGCGCAGAGCCTGTGTTCGTGCCATGGCGAACGCAGCAGGCGCAGGATGCCGGCTTCCGGGAGTGCGCCGAAGCGCCGGGCCAGCAGCCGCGTTACCGGCACGGTAAGCCCCAGGAACTTGTCCCCTTCGGCGTATTCCCCACTGCCGGTCTTGAAGAAACGCTGCAGCAGCTTTGCTTTGGCGGGGTCCGCCGCCAGGCGGAAAGCGGCCGTCAGCGCGTCGAAGGAATTTTCTTTTACCGTCATGGGAAGCCTTTTACAGGATCTTTGACTGAAGCAGCCAGGCGGTGCTGAGGAAAGCGAAGAAGCCGACCACGTCGGTGACGGTGGTGAGGAAGATGCCGGAGGAATGCGCCGGGTCGTAGCCCAGGCGCTTCATCAGCAGGGGGATGACGGCGCCGGAGAGCCCGGCCGCCATCATGTTCACCGTCATGGCTACGCCCACTACCAGGCCGAGCCAGGCGTTGCCCTTCCACAGCCAGGCCGCTATTGCGGTCATCAGCCCGGTGGCCAGGCCGTTAACGAACCCGACGAAAAGCTCCGTCTTGATGAGCTGCCAGGCATTGTGGACGGAAACCTCGCGCATCAGCATGCCGCGCAGGATTATGGACAAGGTCTGGGTCCCGGCGTTGCCGCCCTGCCCGGCTATAATGGGCAGGAAGACGGCCAGCACCGCGGCTTTAGCGATGAAGCCTTCGAACATCGCCACCACGGAGCCGGCGAGAAAAGCGGTGGCAAGGTTTATCGTCAGCCAGGGCAGGCGCCGCGTGATCTTGAACCAGACCGGCGAGAAGGGCCGCTCCTCGGCGCTGGCGCCGAACAAGATCTGCAGGTCTTCGGTGGCTTCCGCTTCCGTAGAGGCTATGATGTTCTTCGTGTTCACCACGCCGATGAGGCGGCCGTTCTCGCCGGTAACGGGGACGGCCAGGAAATGGCGGCGGGACGCCAGCGTCACCAGTTCCTCGCGGTCCGTGAACGGGGAGATCTTAACTACGTCGCGTATCATTATTTCCTCTACGCGGGCTTCAGGGGCCGCCAGCAGCAGGTCGCGCATGTTCAGGACGCCCAGCAGGGTGTTCCCCCCGTCGACGACGTAACAGTAGGCCGCGGCGGGCAGCTGTTTCTTCGCCATCTGGCGCAGCTTCAGGATCACTTCCCGTACTTTCATGTCTGAACGGAAGGAAAGGAAATCGGTGTGCATTATCCTGCCCGCGCTGTCGCGCGGGTAGGCCAGCATCTCGGCCATGTCGCTGGAGAATTCCTGGTCGAGCAGCGGCACTATGCTCCTGGAAAAATTCTGGTCCAGGCTGCGGAAGATGTCGGCCGCGTGGTATTTGCCGGTGCGGTGAAGTATGGCGGCCGCCTCTTCGGGCGAGGCGCCGTGCAGCAGGGCGGCCGCGCCCGCCGGCGGCATGTGCTCCACGCATTGCGCTGCCATCGAAGGGGGCAGGTCCCTTAACAGCTGGGTCGCGTCCCTGGGCGGCAGCGTTTCAAGGGCTTGAGCGGCCTTCACCGGGTCGGTCTGTATAAATTTCTTTATTATTTCCAGAGCTGCTTCTTTCTTTTTCATGGTTGAAGTTTACTTTGCCGAGGCGCGGCGCAGGCGGTCCATAATGGCGCGGCCAAGCCCGCTGGCGGGGACGCGCTCGGCGTAGATGGTTGCCACCCCTGAATTTTCCAGCGCGTGCAGGGAAGAGAACAGGCGCGCCGCGGCTTCGCGCAGGTCACCCGAGCGGGAAAGGACCTTGACCGACCCCCATTTCCCGGCGGGCCTTTGCGAGAAGGCCAGGTATCCGGCGCGCGCGGAAGGCTTTACTTTTTTCGCGCG
>Ga0209417_1001875_pt1 | contig 36205 bp, 36 predicted proteins | sample RifGroF2_FD_184002 | JGI IMG/M metagenome (GOLD analysis project Ga0209417, IMG submission 184002) | Groundwater microbial communities from Rifle, Colorado, USA - Groundwater F2 (SPAdes) (version 2) | ecosystem: Environmental > Aquatic > Deep subsurface > Groundwater | place: Rifle, Colorado... | reverse complement strand
CAATCGGGATACTATCTAAGATGGATATTCTGGTTTCGACTGGAGTACTCCTCAGAATTATCCTGCCCCGAATTTTTTATAAGTTTGGGCTTTTGCCTACAGATTACAAGGTTCGTTTTTATATTCCCAAGACTCTCTCAATTTCTTCAATAGAAGTAATGCCGCTCAGGAGTTTTAGATAGGCATCTTGAAGCATTGTCGTCATGCCTTCCTTAACTGCCTGATCTGCTATGTCAGATACTGTAGGAGAAGCTAATATCATTCTTTCAATCTCTCGGCTTATGGTGAATGCCTCATATACACCTACCCGTCCCTTATAACCAGTTTCATTGCACTCAGTACAGCTGCCCGGGTGATAAATTTTAGTTTCCGCAGTAATATCTCCAATATTAAATCTCTCTTTCAATGGTCCCAGTCTATCCTCAATGGTCCTGGCTAGATCGCTTCCAATCTTTTTTTCTATACGGCATTTAGGACAAAGTCTTCTGACCAGTCTTTGTGCCATGGCCATGGATATAGCTGGAGCAAGAGTCTGAGGCTTAATGCCAAGGTCAATTAGACGGGGGATAGTCCCAGCCGCATCATTGGTGTGCAGTGTTGATAGAACGAGATGGCCGGTTAATGCCGCATGAAGAGCAATTTCGGCAGTTTCCATATCTCTAATTTCTCCGACCAGAATAATGTCCGGATCTTGTCTTACAATAGCCCTCAGGCCATTCGCGAAAGTGTAGCCCTTGGTTGGATCAACTTGCGTCTGTGATATACCATTAACATGGTATTCAATAGGATCTTCGATGGTTATGATTTTCGTTTCAGATCCATTTAAATAGTTAATAAATGCGTAGAGACTAGTTGTTTTCCCAGATCCGGTTGGGCCGGTAGTTAATAGTGTGCCAGTGGGCTTAGCTAACTGTTTTTTTATGAGTTCAAGAAGATCTTCGCGTATGCCTAGCTCATCTAAGTGCTGTTTTATTTTTCTTGGATCAAGCAATCGCATAACAATAGTTTCTCCATATTCACTTGGTAGGATAGAGACTCTGACTTCTATCGACACAGATTCTTGCTTGATCGTAAAACGTCCATCCTGGGGCGTGTTATGGATATTTAGTTTCATTCTAGTTAGGACCTTGATACGGCTAACCAGCTTAATATAATCCGTCTTCTTCAGCTCTGTTATATCGGCAAGAACACCGTCCATACGATAACGAAGACGGGTAATCATTTGTTCTGGTTCAAAATGTATATCAGAGGCTTCTATCTTGAGTGCTCCGGCGATTAATATTTCTAGAAGTTTAGTTGTTGAAATCTGAGTAACTTTATTTTTTAAGTCAGTTATATTTCGAATCTCGTCTTGGAATTTTTTAAGATCTTCTTCCGATACATCAATAGCACCGACTTCAAAAGTTTCAGAGGTTTTTATACTGGCATATCTGTCCAATAGACGACGCAGTCCATCAGGAGAAGTGATATATATTGTGAGGATAAAACCTTTTGATTCTAAGCTCTTGAGCATGGTTTCCGTCTCAGGGGCTCTGGGGTCGACAACTGCAATTCCAAGTTTGTTGCCTAGTTTATTAAAAGGACAAAGAGAGCTAGCACGAGCAGCGTTTTCGGGTAAAGCCTTTAGGGCGTCTGGGTCAAACGGTACGGATTTGAAGTTAGAAAAGGGCAAACCAAGACTAGAAGACAAACTCTTGTATTTCTCTTCTTGTCTCTCTAGCTCAATATCATTTAGCTTATTATTAAGCGCTTCCTCCAGTTGAGAATTGTTGGATTTATTTGCCATGGTCACTTTTTATTTTATCACTCCTGGTATTGCTATCAAAGGGTAATCTATCAATAATGAGGCAAACATAGCCCAACTAAGTATTTTGTAAAGACAAATGTGTGGATAAAATTTATGTGCATTACCAACTTGACTTTTAATTTAGTTCTGTTAACCTATTAGTAATGATGTTGATGGCCCGCCGAGAGCGGGTCTATTATTTAGCAAAATCGATTGGCCATAATGTGATTTGTGGCCCATGGATTTATCGAAATGGATATAAAACAATTTATGTCGGCAATTAAACAGATTGCCGAAGAGAAGGGTATACCAGAAACGAGTGTTTCTGAAACGATTGAGGCCGCTATTGCCGCTGCCTATAAGCGCGATTATGGTAAAAAAGGCCAAATAGTCAGGACAAAGATGGACGTAGAAACCGGAAAGTTGGACATGACTCAAATACATTATGTCGTCGAGGGAGTAGATGAAGAAGGAAACATTACGGGACCTCTGCCGCTTAAGGTCATAGAAGAGAAGCCCGATCCTCAAGATTATGAAGGTAATAGAGGAAGGAGAAGGGGCAGCGATGATAGGGAACCCGAGCAGACGCAAGAAGAGGATGGTGTGTTGAAAATAAAATTTAATCCAGAAAAGCACATCTTACTAGAAGATGCCAAGAAAGAGAATAAGAAAATAAAAGTTGGCGACGAATTAACAACTAAACTCGAAACTAAAACAGATTTTGGAAGAATCGCTGCTCAGACAGCGAAGCAGGTCATTATTCAAAGATTACGCGAAGCTGAAAGAGATGCCGTCTATGAAGAATACAAAAAGAGGGAAGGGGAGATTGTTAGCGGAGTTATTCAAAGAAGAGAGGGAGCTTTAGTGTTCGTAGATCTCGGTAAAACAAATGGCATATTGCCTCCAATTGAACAAATTACAGGCGAGAGTTATCGTATGGGCCAACGTTTAAGGTTTTTAATTCTAAGAGCGGAAGAGAATCCTAGAGGGCCGGTAATTGTATTGACCAGATCTCATCCCAGAGTTGTCTATGGATTATTTAGGGTGGAGGTTCCAGAGATAGATAGCGGTACCGTTGAGGTGAAAGCTATTGCCAGAGAAGCTGGCTCCAGGACAAAGATCGCCGTATCATCTAAAGAAGACGGTATTGATCCTATTGGTTCTCTAGTTGGACAAAAGGGTGTAAGAGTGCAAACTGTTATTAATGAACTTGGCGGTGAGAAGATTGATATTATATTATGGAGCGATAAAGCAAAAGAGTTTATCGCAAGCTCATTTTCTCCGGCCAAGATAGTCGACGTGATAATAGTCGACGAAAAATTGAAGCATGCTCTAGTTGAAGTTTCTGATGATCAATTTTCTTTGGCTATAGGCAAAAGGGGTCAGAATGTAAGATTAGCAGCTAAGCTAACTGGTTGGAAAATTGACGTTCGCTCACCAAAGGAGAAGATAACCCTTGATGAGTTGGAAGAGACTGAGGGCGATACCAAGAAAAACGATAAAGTAGAAGACCAGTAAATATTTATATGAATTCATCATCTAAGAAAATAAATGACAGTGAATTGGAGCTGACTATTGAGCTGGGAAAGGAAGACCTGGATGGCTACGTAACGATGACGGAAGATAAACTTAGTAGGGAAGTAGAGGTAAAAGGTTTTAGAAAAGGGAAGGTGTCCAAAGACGCTATCCGTAAAGAGATCGGCGCTGCAAGGATACTTGAAGAGGCTTTAGATTTAGCTATGCGTGATAGTCTTGCGAAAGTAGTTGTGGCAGAACGGCTAGACGTTGTTGATACTACGGATCTAAAGATTATAGAGAATACGCCTATCAAGTTATTATTTTCGGTAAAGGTTACGGTTTTTCCAGTAATAAAGATTGGGCCTTTAGATAGCCTTAAGATAAAGAGAAAAGAGATTAGCATTGAAGATTCTGAGATAGGGGATGCCATTAAGAGTCTAAGAAACTCAAGGGCGTCATTTTCTGACTCAGATGACCCTATTAAAAAGAACGATAGAGTGGAGGTTGATTATGAAGTAAGTTGCGAGGGCAAAACCTTAGAAGGTGGCGTAAGCAAGAACCATCCTTTAGTTGTTGGTAGTAATAGTTTTATCCCAGGGTTCGAAGACCAGCTTTTGGGATTAAAAAAAGATGAGGAAAAGAGATTTTCCATTGAAGCTCCGGTTGATTATTATAAAAAAGAGATAGCGGGGAAACAACTTGATTTTGTAGTTAAAATTACCAGAATACAAAACGTAGTTTTGCCCGAATTAAATGATGAGTTTGCCTCTAGTCTTGGTAAATTCAAAGATCTTGCTGAGCTCAGAGAAAATGTTAAGGCAGGATTGTTAGCCGAGAAGAAAGATAAAGAAAAGCAGCGAGCTCGTCTGGAGGTATTAAAAACTATCTCTGAAAAATTTAATATTCCAGCCCCTGAATTTATGGTTAAACAACAGCTAGAAGCAATGATAAAGAATTTCGATGGCGAACTGCATAAGAGTGGCTTAGAACTGGGATTATATCTCGCCCACATAAACAAGACTCAAGATGATCTTAAAAATGATTGGAAGGGCGAGGCCGAGAAGCAGGTGCGCATTCTATTGGCACTTCATGGTGTTTCAAAGGAAAATAATATCTTTGCTGACGACAAAGAAGTCGAAGAGGCTACCGCTGAAGTCGCAAAGAGTTATATGGCTGACCAAAGAGTTGATGCTAAAGATATTAATCTCGACGCAGTTAGGGACAATATACGAATGAGGATACAGAATGATAAAACGCTTGATTGGATAGAGAGGAATTGCGTTGAATAAAGCGGTATAGATATATAAACTAAAACGAACGCGTATGCGTTCGTTTTAGTTTATATCGGTCCGCCCTGTAGGATTCGAACCTACGACCTTCTCCTTAAGAGGGAGCAGCTCTACCAACTGAGCTAAGGGCGGATGCAAAAAACACTTTGTGCCCCCAGAGGGAATCGAACCCCCATCAACAGCTTCGAAGGCTGCTGCTTTATCCGTTAAGCTATGGAGGCGATCAATGGGCCTAACGAATATAACATGGAAACGAGTGTTTTTCAATCTAAAACCGTCCTGCGAATCGCAGGACGGTTTTAGATTTTACGATACGATTTCGATAACAACCTGTTTCTTTCCGAAATGGATAGCACTAGCTCTATCTGCAAACCATAAGTCAATATTATACCAATATCTTGAGTTCATCCTGTCTTCTACGATGAATTGCTTGTCACCGAATAGAGACGGGATTCTAACTCGCGTACCGATTGGCAAAAAGTTAGCTGCGATAATACCATCTCTTACGAATGTATTCGATGCTGTTATAAATGGAGTTGAGTCAGTCTGGTCAACAGAAGAAGAATAGCCAGTGGCTGTGACCAAAAAGGTTCTGCGCTCGGTCTTAGCTTTTGGCTTCTGAGTAGAAATTTGACTAGAGATTGCTAAGACTGATCCATCCTGAGATATGTCGGAGTTAGTCTGTACTGTATTATTCTGCAATTTAGAATACAACATATCAAATGACCAGTTCTTATCGCTAGAGTTGGCGCTGCTATTCTTTGATCCTAACCAGTCAAATAAGTCAGCCTTTGTTGTTAAAGGAGCGCTCATAACTAGGGCTAAAATTGCGATGGATAATAATGTTTTTTTGTTCATATTGTTTTGGGTACTATATCGGTTTTCCCACAAAAAAACGGCTTACTTAGCCATTAATGTACCGATACTATATAACCCTAACTTGTACCTTAATGATAGCAGATCTAGGCCAAAAAGTCAACCTAGGGGCCAAAAAGTGGCCTTTTAAGCCACTAATGAGCACACTAAAAACCGCAAATGCTGAAGCTTGCGACTTTTAGTACAGTAGGCCTTCTAAGAGTGCATTTCTAAAGCCTTTTTCTCTAATATTTCTAGCGTATCGATTAAACTAAGGAGATCGGCTCTTGGTTCATCAGATGCAACATCTATGGCTTCTTGAAGGTCTGATCTGCGGTCGCCAATTTCAGTTAGTAATTGGGTTATTTGGGAGTCTTTCTCTGGAGAGGAGACAAGTGAGCTTAGCTCATTAATTTTGGCCTCAAACTGCTTAATAGCAGTACCTATGGGCTCTTCTTCCCACGGTCTGCCAGTTGGTGATTCGGTTGTCATATCTATGTTTACCCGAGCTACCGATGTTAGCTGGTAGGGCGGGACGTTAACTTGGAGCGGGTAAGGGGAATCGAACCCCTCTCGCCTCGTTGGCAACGAGGTGTAATACCAATATACGATACCCGCAATAAATCGTTACTATTCTATAATATTTTTTCTTCAATATCAAGAAATTTGGGCTAGGAGCATCTTTTGAGAAAGATCCAACCATACGAGCATTTTTTCTTTAACCTCTCGACTTTGGACGTATATATTGCAAACTCCATAGGACAAGCGTTTTGTAGAATGCCGTCCAACTATATAGACGGACTTCTTAAACTGGGATAAAGGAACACCAGTAGCTCGGCTCCAGAAGCTCTTCTGCATATCGTCGGCAAGATCTGGATAAAGTAATAGTCGAATATTAATCTTGTTTTTGGGTACTTTGATTATATCCTTCAGAAAGGCGTAAAAGATACGAACCATCATCGGATCAGAGTTTGCCAGTTTTACCCGGCTACTCTTAGCGTCTTTCGTACCTTCACTCCAATACAACATAATACCAGCGAGGAATAAGGGATCGTTTTGTAATTGTTTGAACTCATTCTCTCCAAGGTCGCGGTATTCTTGATGCTTCTTTGACCACCGATCCTTATTGGATTTTATTATCGCGGCCAACTTGGCGGGGGATGCTAGTGAATGCTTGGTACCCAGGGAATCTCGTATAGTCTTTGACCATTCCTCATCTTTAAACCATCCGCCTAGGGTTCCTTTAGGTATGCCAAGTGCTTTACTGATTTCTGAGTAGCTTTTATTCTGTCGACGTAATTCATAAGCTCTGATCTTGTCTTTTCTCATATTGTGGATAAATTCTCGAACTGATCGAGAGTATCTACGTTTAGTATAACACGGGAGTACGGTATTTAAATAGATAAAGTTGATATGTAGATAAAAAAGGGGATAACAATTGAAAAAGAGCAGGTCCCATGTTACTATATAGGAGTAATGCCGTGGTAGCTCAGTGGTAGAGCACTCCCCTGAAGAGGGATTGGTCGTCGGTTCAATTCCGACCCGCGGCACATTGATTAACCTAAAAGCCCTCACGGGGGCTTTTAGGTTAGATAGTGTTTTGAGTCGAGATGTTAGATCACAGTTCGGCGGAGATGTTGAGGAATCTGGGCTAAAATTTCATATGGGATTACATTGCACATTTTGGCTATATTTATAATCGAATTAGGATCATTTTCGTTGTTACTTATAACTATGGCCTTATCTCCTAGTATTATATCTGGCACATTTGAAACATCTACAGTAGTTATATTCATACTAACTCTGCCGATAATTGGACAGAGAATATTTCTAACTTTAATCAGGCCCCGATTTGATAATTTTCTATTTACACCTTCAAAATAGCCAACAGGAATCGTGGCGATTTTAGTCTCATGAGTGGCCTTGTAAGTTATACCATAGCCGACATAGTCTCCAGCTGGGATGATTTTGATAGAACTTATGATGGATTGCATTTGTAATACGGGCTTTAAGTTGGCTGACTCTTCGGTTCCTAGATCAATGCCATAGAGGCCGATCCCTAGGCGCAAAACATTACTGGTAATATTTTCTAACTGACTGGCTCCTGAAGTTGCAAGAATGTGGAAGTATTTAATATCTGAGAAGCTGTTTTTAAGATCATTGACAGCTTTTTCCCATGTACAAATTTGTAATCGAGTAAATGTTTGATCAATACTATCTGCATCAGCGAGATGGGAGCAGATTCCATCCAGATGAAGAAGTTTATTAGATTTAATAATGCGTGTTGCTTCATTGATCTGGCTTGGCAATATACCTTGGCGATGCATTCCGGTGTCTATTTTTAGATGAATGGTTTTCTCATTAGTAATAAGTTCAGAGATCAGGCGTAATTGGTCCAGGCTAGTAATAGTAAAGGATATATTTGATAATCTGCAATTATCTATATTGTTGGGACTAGTATAGCCAATTACCAGAAGAGGGGACTTGATTCCTTTGTCTCGTAGAATCATTGCTTCATAGAGAGAGTCAATAGCAAAGAATGCCAAATCTTCTTTCTCTAATATCCTAGCTACCTCAACGAGGCCATGGCCATAGGCATTGCTTTTTAATACAGGGGCTAATAGTCTTTTTGGATAGGATTTTTTATAGGTATTTAGATTATGAAGTAGATTTTCTTTAGAGATTAAAACTTCCACAGAAGGACTGTAGTTAGAGAATTTCTTCTTGATATTCCTTAGGATATCGGCCAGCTTCATTTATATTCGAGTTTACTACTTGTGGGACCGTCGGGCAATCAATAAATTTATTCAAATACCTAAAATCCCCGAGAGGGGATTTTAGGTATTTGGTGGGCGGTAGAGGACTCGAACCTCTGACATCTTTCACGTCAAGAAAGCGCTCTACCAACTGAGCTAACCGCCCTTTCATTTCTACCTTGTGCGGACGAGAGGATTTGAACCTCCATACCCTTGCGGGTGCTACCACCTCAAGGTAGTGCGTCTCCCAGTTTCGCCACGTCCGCCTATGACTTTCTCGGTGCTGATTTCTAGAGCATTGTATATCTTTTTATACTTTCGCTCAAGATAAATAACAAACGGGCCATCGGCCCGTTTGTGTAATGTTATTCTTCTTTTGTTTCTACTACCTCGGCTTCGCTGGTTTCTACTGTAGTCTTCGTTTGTTCAAGTCGGACCTTCTTACGTATTTCTTTGGCAGTTTTATCTCGTAGGTAGTATATCTTGGAACTGCGAACTTTGGCCTTTTTTATGACTTCAACCTTCTCGATAGTAGGTAGGAATATTGGAAATATTTTCTCCATGCCAAAACCACCATGTATTCTTCTGACGGTGATTGTACCACTTGGGGTATTGCCATGTTTTCTAGAGATAACCATACCCTCGAATGCTTGAACCCTAGTCTTCTCCCCGTCTTTAATCTTCTGAAAAACCTTAACTGTCCAGCCGGTTTTTACGTCTTTAAATTTGTTGGCACCAAGTAGATTTTTGATTGAATCGTGTGTTTTATTCATATTAAATTTACAGCCTGCTTATTGTAACTGATAATTATTTATTTGTCCAGCTTCCAAGTTTTTCTATATATTCATTGAAGCCTGCTGGTGGGTCAAGCTCTAGAGATAACGACTTGCCGTCTGGGGTAGTAAATTCGAGTTTATGAGCGTGCAGGAAGAGGCGCAGGCCTTTATCGCTAGGCTTACCATAGACCATGTCGCCGACGATTGGACAACCAATGGACCGAAGATGAACCCTAATTTGATGCGTACGACCAGTCTTAGGTCGGACTTCCAGCAGAGTGAATTTATCAAATTTTTTTAGGGTAGAATATTCGGTTAGAGCTTCTTTCTTATCAAGGAGTTTTTTACCAACAATTCTTGTTGTTCTTTTCATGCCAAGGCGACCGAGGGGGGAATTGATTATATCTCGTGCATAACGCGGTTTACCGTGGACAAGTGCTAGGTATGATTTCTGAATATGGCGTTCTTTGAATAAGTCTTTGAAATATAGGAATGCTTTTTGTGTTTTAGCGAGTATCAATAAGCCGGAAGTTTCCTTATCTAGGCGATGAACAATCCCGGGCCTTTCCGGGTCCTCGCCAACGGTGGCAGTCTCAGGAAAACGATGAACCAACCAAGCGGTTACGCTTGGTTGGTGGTCGTCTTTATTCTTAGGGTGAACAATTAATCCTGCCGGCTTATTTATAACCAGAAAATCCGAGTCTTCATAGACTATCTTTGTTGAAATGTATTTTTTATCCATTTAATATGACCATTCAGATGTACGGGACTTTGCTAGTTAATTATTGCATAGTATTTTACCAGAATTAAGCATGGATAGCTATTTGCTATAATTTTTACAATCTTTTATAAAATATGGACGCAATTCGTAATTTATATTATCATTCTTCCAGAAATTCAGACCTAAGAGGGGGGAGTTGTTCTATGAAAACAAGGATCCTGGTTCTCGATGCCTTTACCAATAGACACGAGGCGGCCCTAGTCTTTATCCAGAGACAGGGATGGCTCAGGGAAGATTATGAGATCATTTTTTGTGGAACTCATACTAGTGTATTAAAAGGACTAATTGATGGACCAGCCTATGCCGTTGTTCCAGTTCGAAATTCAATTACCGGTGAAGTGATTGAGGTAACGGAAAATTTATCGATCCTCAGAGGAAGTGGATTTAATTTACGAGAACGAGACAGGTTTGATTTACAAATCAATCATTGTCTTATGGCGCCTGAACATATTAATCGGGCCGAAGAACTTAGGTATGTTGTGTCACACGAGAAGGCTCTTCAGCAATGCCAAAAATATCTCAACAAAATTCATGTATTACCGGATCGACGCCTTAAATATCACTCAACGGGAGCTGCAGCAAAAATCGTGGCAAGACTGGGTCGCAATATCAATATTGGAGCTATAGCTCCAAAGATAGCAGCAAGGGAATATGGTCTTCGTATCTTGGCTGAGAATATCCAAGATATCAAAGATATCAAAGATATCAAAGATAATAGAACAACATTCGTCCTTCTTGAGAATTTGATTCCAACCAAGTAGATTACGACTGGCGATTTAATCGCCAGTTTTTTATTAGACACTCTAGATTAGGACTACGATTGTATGGTGAAGTTTATCGGGATAACTGGAAAATCGTGGTTAAGGAAATATACATGTCTAATCCAGCCACCGTATTTGAATAAAATAAGACCCCATACCAGACGAGGTTTGGGGTCTTTGGTCTGCGAGGTAAACGCGGAGTTTAGTGATTAAATCCAGTCTGGGATTGTTTCCCCGGCAGCTTCGATCTCCGACCTCTGCACAAAAACGGGGTAGAGATCGGCGCCACTATCAAGTTGAAAAGGCTTGCCACCTATCATATAGGCGACTTCCCCAACTCGAGCCGTTGCCCATCTCTGGGAACTGGCAAGTGCACTGGTAGTGTTGTGGCTGTATACTTCACCCTCTCTCAGTTCTGGATGAGTCCAGCCTTGGATTGGCCTTTCCATCGTCTCCCTCCTGTTCTCTGTTCTCGTTGTTTACGAACGTAATAATATTATATCACGACTTTAAATAATTTGCAAGTTTTCGCTAGTTCAGTTCCTGTTGGTGGACCTACGGGGAATCGAACCCCGCCCTCTTCCATGCCATGGAAGCGTAATACCGATTTACTATAGGCCCAATTATTAATAATTTATGTGCGTGTGCCTGGCTTCGAACCAGGGACCCGGTCATTAGTAATTCATCCGACTGAACCCAATATATTAATTCTGCCCTGATAAAACATTTGTGGGCGCACCTGGATTCGAACCAGGGACCCCGTCATTATAAGTGACGTGCTCTAACCAACTGAGCTATGCGCCCATGGCACACAACTGTTTTACTCTTCGCTAATTAATATATCAAATATATCAATTTCATTCGGCTGAACTGTAGATAAATCTCCATTCAGCCTCACCAATTGATATAAGTGACGCGCTCTAACCAACTGAGCTACACACGCCTCGTCTTTGTCTCAAGAGACAAGGGCAAAAAATTCTTTTTGCTCAAGTGTCTCCTTCTTAATTAATTCCATTGCAATCTTCTTCAGGACGTCATCTTTCTGTATTAATACCTTTTTGGCCAATGCTTGGGCCTTTTGGATCAATTTCTGTACTTCTAAATCAATCTCATGGGCGACAGTTTCGGAATAATTTTTATGGTTTGCGATATCCTTGCCTAAGAAAACCAGCTCTTCTTTCTCGCCAAAAGTTACAGGACCTAGCGTTTCAGACATGCCGAACTCTGTTACCATTTTTCGAGCGATATCAGAAGCAACGCGAAGGTCGTTTGAAGATCCGGTAGTTGTATCGTGGAATATAAGCTTTTCAGCTGTGTAGCCACCCAAGAGAACTGCTAGTTCTGATTCAAACTCAGCCTTTGATTTAAGATGCCTATCTTCGGTAGGAAGCTTGAGAGTATAACCGCCGGCTCTTCCACGAGAGACGATGGACACTTTATGAACTGGGTCGCTAAAGGGTAGAGTGTGGGCAAGTAAAGCATGGCCGGCTTCGTGATAGGCGGTAATCTCTTTTTCTTTGACGCTAAAGGCGTGGCTTCTTCTCTCTGGCCCTAGAATTATTTTTTCGACTGCTTCAAGCACGTCAATTTGTTCGATACTTTTTTGATTTCTTCTCGCGGCAAGAATGGCAGCTTCGTTTAACAGATTAGCCAAATCAGCTCCAGAAAATCCAGGAGTTCTCTCGGCGGCTACTTTTAAATCAACCCCAGGGGCTAATGGCTTTTCTCTCGCATGGATTTTTAATATTGCTTCACGATCTTTCATGGAAGGCTCATCAAGAATAACACGTCGGTCAAATCTTCCTGGACGTAGTAATGCCGGATCAAGAATATCGGGGCGATTTGTCGCGGCCATGACAATGACGTCATCTTTAGTATCAAAACCATCCATCTCGACTAGTATTTGATTAAGCGTTTGCTCACGTTCATCATGGCCTCCGCCAAGTCCGGCACCGCGATGTCGGCCAACGGCATCAATCTCGTCAATAAATACAATTGCCGGTGCCATCTTTTTAGCAACTTCGAATGTATCGCGTACACGATTAGCACCGACACCTACAAACATTTCTACAAATTCAGATCCTGAGACATAGAAGAAGGGGACATTAGCCTCGTTGGCTACAGCTTTAGCAAGTAATGTCTTGCCTGTACCGGGAGAGCCCACGAGTAGAATTCCGCGGGGAATCCTCGCGCCAAGATTATGGAATTTCTTAGGATCTTTTAAGAATTCAACTACTTCTGAGACTTCAGTCTTAGCTTCGATTAATCCGGCGACATCTTTGAAAGTGACCTTCTTTTTGCCGTCCGATTCGTTAGCTAATTTAGCTTTTGTTTTGCCAAAAGTGAAAGCTTGCATTGATCCCTTTTGTGCCTGACGAAACATAAACCAGAAAATAAATAGAATTAATAGAAATGGCAGGAGCATTGGTAGGATGCTATAAACTGCAAGCATAAATCCGCTAGGATCCGTAACTTCGATTTTAATAGACGCGAGCTTTGATTTTTCGGCACCAAGATTTGTTAAAGACTCAACGGCTGAGATACTTGATTCCTTTTTGGCTGTGAGTTTTGATCCATCTGTTGCAGTAATATTCATAACATCTCCTTCAACTGCGATCTCTTTTATTTTGTTTGTATTAATTTGAGATACAACCTCAGACAAAGAGATAGTCTTGGTCTCGGTTGGAGTATAGAAAATACCGACTAAACCGATAGCCGTCAAAAGTACTAGGAAAATAATGGAAATATATTTAATAATCTGGTTCATAATTGAAGTAAAGCTTAGCATGAAAATGATGTCTCGACAAGATAAAAAACAGGGGAGTCGGCGCTATGCACCGCTCCCCTCGAGCCTAAGATTACTGGCTCAATAATCCGTCGAGAACCTCTTCCAGTGAGGCCTCGCTGTCGAGCTTTGCCTCTTCCAGTCGAGGCGAAATAAAGACTGGCTTTTTTGTGGGCTTCTTCGCCCGCGGCTTCCGACGTTTTGCCGGAAAGTCGGCGGACGAGATACCCTTGGCGGCGAAGATGCCGCCAAGACCGAACGTGATCGGTGGTAGGCCCTGTCCTGCTCCTCCCAATCCGATGGTCATGATGTCGTCTGTCGGCTGGGCCACTCGCTCTCCTTGTTTGGGAGAAGTGTGATCGGTGGCGACTTCTTTCTCGGCCCGCTGACTTCTCGATGCCAAGAGGACATCGAGGAGGCGGCCGAGGCCATACTTGGCGTGCTTACCCGCATACTCGCGGGCCTTCGCCTCACCGTTTCTCCGGAGCGTCCTCCGAAGTTTCCCCTCGAAGAAGCGCTGATTGGCGCTCTCGGAGAAGAACCCCTTGTATTTCTGTCCGCGTCGCCCAGCCGAACTGGGCTTACCCTTGTTCGACTCTTGCTTGTTCGCCATTGTACTCCTCCCTGGCCCAGTCTATGAAGGGTCAGTGTTAATAGGATTATACTATAATATAGATGGCAGGTCAATAGCAAGGAATAACTTACCATTTTTGTATTAAAAAGGGGCCCCTTTGGGCCCCAGCCTTTTATCATGTGACTCGAATATTTCTCCGTGTAGACCAGGCACGCGTTTTTTCAAATTGGGCCATGGCCTTCATGCGACCCAGATCCTTGCGTCGTTGTATAGTAACAGTATCATAGGCTTCTAACAGCCACTGCAGATGGCTTTTGTAGAAAAGACGCTCTTCTCGGGCTATGCCGGATTCTTCATAGAAAGCTAAGATAGCTCTCAATAGCGACAAAGGGAATATGCCAATTTTGCCGATCTCATTCCTCTCTTCAATATTGAGGCTGGCAATCTCTTCTTCTGAATACGTGCTACTGTCAAGGTCAATGATATATGCGATACCATCGACCTGAAGATTATGGTCAAAAACCTGGCGGCTTCGGTTTGTGTCATGCATTAGAGTGGCAAGATTGGAACCATTAAAGCGTACTCCACCCATAAAGATGTGAAGGTGATTATCAATCCTAGTCCAGCCGAACTTAGGATTGAATTCGTGATCAGGTATTTCTCCTGCTGGGTGAAATTTATTCCATCTCATAATCCCAGCCCTATTCATCAGTATGAGCTTTCCTCGAACCAGCCTTTCTTCCAGATTGGGGACGACAAGACCAGTTTCCTTGTGAAGCTCTGTAATAACAGTGTCCGTCACTGTTGTATCTCTATCTGATGAAAACCCACCACCGGGGAGCCCCCATCCAGCCGACTTTCCATTTAGTCCTGTGCTGGCATTGATAGATTCCGGTTTCTCATCCGGATAGTTATAGACCATCAAGACACCTATTTCATCTTCTACGCCCTTGCCCTTAAATAATACGTTGTCTTTAATTAAAGGAACTATGAAGGCGGTGTGTGTTACCGCAATGGACTGACCCTTAAAATCAACCTGTGCTACTGGCGAGTCGTCTTTCATTAAGAACCTCCATGGCCATATTATTTCACATATTTTAAGTCTTGTCAATATTTCGATGAAATATAAAAGCTCCCCACTTGGGGAGCTGAACCATCATTAATTAATTAATTTCAATGTGTTTAAGACCAAACCCACGATGAATATGGGTGCCGGTGCGCAGATGTCTAATAGCTTTGGCTACGGCGATAAACGATGGCTCGTCGCAATGCTGGATGATCGTATGGGCCGGTCTCAATAAGCGCACACGTTCCACCAACGCCGGATGATAATCGTGAGCTGATAAATCGAAGTGTCTCACCTCGCATTTAACATTCACGACCACATCTCTGTTATCCACGAAGGAATAGAGCTTGATCGTATGGCCCTTCTCGAGATGGATAATCTTCTCAGTCGTTGAATCATTGAATACATGACCCGTAAAGATCAGGGCATTTTTATCATTATCTATGAAATGCCGGGCATATTCGGTGCTCCAGCCGCCATCCAAATTAGCTGATGGAACAATGATCGGAGAGAATTCATGACCGCATGGATCTGTGCCAGCCCATAAAGATTTTCGATGCTCGAAGCCAAGCCTGCCTTCTTCAATCAGCACAATCTTGCCTTGGGCAATTAATTCTTTGGCATTAGGTACTTCAAGGAGAAATAACTTACGGGCCATGCCGTCCAAATGTGGAACAAGACCAGCTTCCATCAAAATCAGAGCAACATTGGACGATCTGCCTTTGGCGAATGTCGGCAGGAGAACTCGGCCGCCACGATCTCTCACGTCGATAATGGTCTTGATGAGCTCCAGTTTGGTCAATTTACGACTGTGATTGATGGCCGTAACAATATCCATATCCAAGGGCATCATGTCTGGTACTCGCGTACCATTGGTGGCCTCGGTAATGAGAATTGGCGTTTTTTGTGAAGCCAGTATTTCTCGTAGAAATTCATCGCTAGGTACGAGCGTACCTTTAACGATTTCCTGATCATGTGCTGACGCATCACCGGTGATAATTACCGGATGATCATTAGGCGGATTAATAAAGATCGAAATTGCACCTAGGTCATGACCAATCGGATGAAATCCGAACAGCCAACCGGGGAATGCCTTATCCTCAAATATGGCGGGCAATTCAGCCTGTCCTAGAAGAATGAGTCTATCGTCTCCGAGCGATACGAAGTTTTGGATATCCAGTTCAGAAAAAACTGCATCGATTTCCGGATGCTCGTCACTTAGTTTATTGGAAATATTAAAGGCATCCCAGAGCATAATCAGACCAGTGTCATAGGCTTGACGTGTGATAATAACCAGAGCTTCGGGATGCTCGCGGATAAACCGTGGCAAGGAACCAATATGATCAGTATGGGAGTGAGTGATAATAATGAGGTCAATGTGTACACCTTCAAAATATCCACCCGAAGGACCGCGAGCAACATTGCTCCGGCCTAATTTTTCGAAAGAAATTCCGGCATCAATCAGAATATTCTTGCCATCAATTGACAGAAGGGTGCAGGACGCACCGATTCCACCAGTATCGTTGCTTCTATATATCACGTTTGCCCACCTCCATGGGCTGTCGGGATCTTCAATTGTCAAGGAGCTAGTTATATCGAGCGGGGAGTGCGATATAATCAGAGCCCAAACACTAACTATATTTAATCATAAAATTCAGTATTAGTCAAATAACGCTCGGTATGGTTGTTTTGAGAGTACGGCTGTCTTTTCTGCTGAAAAGCACCTCGTTCTCGGACCAGTCGTCCTGCGAAAGCCTCTCAAAACAACCATACCTCGCTCCGCCTATATTTAATAGTTATCCGAGCGAAGCCCAGCCATATTGAAGAGGCTTACGGAGCCTGACGAGGCGAGTAAGAGGTAAGATTCTAGTAAGAAGCTATGTCGTACTCTTCAGTATGGCTGGGCGGAGTGATTTTTAGGATCATAAAAGGACGCGGTAGCGTCCTTATGCCTTGCTTCACGGTGGGCATCCCCGAAGTTTTTTATTTAAAGGTGGTTTGCTTTCCACCTATGTCTCGGACAAAGAACTTTTATACCTTTCTGATTGATGCGTCTGTCGCTCAATCGTTTTTGTTGTTTGAGCCCACCGACGAAGGACACGTCCTTCGTCGGTGGGTACTTGGCTACGATGCCGAGCTAGCCGCGGCGCGTGAAGCGCGCGCGCTGGTCACCGGGCCGGCGCTTGCCAACCACCGGCAGCCGAGGCGTGTACGCCGGACGTGCCAACTGATCAAGGTCGCGGATGCGCCCGATCAGCTTGAACCGGCGATGACTCGGTTCGGCCAACGCCGACACCTCGTCGGTGATGAATGCCTCGACCGCGGCCGGATCCTGGCCGGCCGCATCCGCCTTGTCGCGGAGCTGGCCGATCAGGAAGTCCTCGGTCACACGCGACGCAGAGGTCGCGGCTTCCTCGGCCTGTTCGACCGCCGGTTTGAAATCGACGCCGTCCTTGAAGAAGTTCGCCTTGACGCGCTTCTCAGCGAGCTCGGCCTGGGCCTGTTCGGCCGACAGGTCGAGCCCAGGGTTCTTGTCCCGCATGAGCAGGATGAACCCCAATGCTTCCTTCACTCGCTCTGCCGCGGGGCCGCGCTCGACGATTGGAAGGCTCGCCAAGAACGTCTCGGCCTTGGCCTTGAGCGTCTCGAACAGGGTCGCCGAGACGGGCGTGATGGCCTTGCCGTCGGAGGTCCCCTGAGTTTCAATCTCACCCGCTTGGACGGCTACGCCCAGATTGCGGATGATCGCGTCCTGCACCGCCTTGGTGCAGGCGAAGAACATCGCCTGCACGCCGTTCGCCCACTTGGCGAAGACGCGTGCCTTCGGCGCGTCGTCCTTCGGCGGCCACACGGCCTGAGGCAGACTGAGGTCCTCCACCACCGGCGGAGCCGGGGGAGTAGTGGGCGGGACGTCGGTGGCGGCTGCCGCCTCAAACGTCTGTGCCAGGTCCGCGTCGCTAACACCCTTCAACCTCTGAACTCGAGTTGTCTTTCCCATGATGTCCTCCTCGTATCCGCGATCTACCGCGGTCGAGAAGCTCCATCTCCTGTTTGGCTCCAGAACTCTGGTAAAGGATGCACATGGGCATCCAAAGCCACTAACAATTATACGACAGGAGAGAGCTCTTTGGGGCCATTTAAGCCACAAAAAGCTCTCTCCTGTTAAATTATGTAGTCATTTCAAAGTCCTAACTATATAGACATTATATATCAATTATAGATAAATGTCAATAGTAAAGCGCTCGGTGTAGCTATTTTGAGAGTACGACATAGATTCTTGCTAGAATCTTGTCTGTTACTCGCCTCGTCAGGCTCCGTAACCCTCTCAAAACAGCTGCACCTCGCTTGGCAGTTAATCTTGCTTAAGTATTAAAAAGGGGGCTCCTTTGGAGCCCCATGAAATACCTTAATTGACTACTTCAACGCCCTTGAGTTCCCACTGAACGGTGGTAGCTCGAGTGGTTGTTTTAGTGGGCTGTACGAGCCCGATAAACCTGACCATCTGGCCTGTTTCAAGTCTCATCAAGCGTTCATCTGATCGAATCTCGCTCCAATGGACCCTTGCTATCTGGCTCTGTCCGCCAAAGACTACAAGACCAAATTGCTGGGCAAGATTGTACCAGAGTACTTTTCCCGTATTATTTTCAAACTTCTGAGGTTCTTGTTTTTTCTCAGCTGGCCATAAGGCAATATCTGGCACTTCTGTCATGACAACGAGCATTGCTGTATAGTATTGAAGAGACTCCCAGTTCGTGAAACCAGGATACTCAGGAAGTAGGATATCGCCAGCCGCATTCTTATAGATGGGACTTTCGTTGGTTAGCTGAGTTGTAAGGAAGAAATCCGTCTGGCCATTTTCTTCGTTACGTTGTGTAACGATGGCAATCTCCCAGAGTTGGAAAATTACCTGGGCTTTCTCGTTGGAATAAATCCAGACTAGTTTAACGTGATTTGTCGGATATTTAGTAACGCCCGTACCAAGCTTGCTGGGATAAATTGGAACAGTATGTCGAAATAACTTCTCGGTGTCACTGACGAAATGTAGGTTGATTGGATGTAGCGTCTTTCTATTGTCCTGGTCTTGTCTCAGAACGAGATACTTATTTCCCGGAGGTGCAATCTCAATTTCGAATGTTCCCGAATTATAATGACCAAGATAGCCGTCTTCTTTTTCGTAAATTCTCTCGGTCACTGAGTCATCCGTGGCTTTATAAAACACCTTAACTTGAGCAACTTCTACCGCTGATAGATCAGGGTCTTCTTCTTTGGTCCAGGCCATAGCAGCTCCTTTGCTGGTTGTCAGAGAGCTCACAACGTGGCAGTAATATACATGAAAATAGCTAATATGTCAAATAAACGTTTCGTCTAGTCCATTTGAATGGTACGCTGTCTTTTTCTGCTGAAAAAGCATCTCTTACTCGCGCCGTCGTGCTCCGTAAGCCCATTCAAATGGGCTAGACCTCACTCTATATAACAAAATTAAAAGAAGCCAAGCCTAAGACTTTTAAGAGACTATCGTAGCCCGACGGGGCGAGATAGAGGCCTGATTCCCTGCCTTGCCGGCAGGCAGGTCAGTAGAAAAGACAGCCGTGTGATTAAAAGTCTTAGGCTTGGCTTCTTGGCAACCTCTATTAAGCTTTCTTATCGAGAGTAAGGGTTAGCTTGTGCTCTTTGGCATCAATGGTGACAATCGCAAAATCATATTCTTTGCCGGCTTCAATGGCCGTATCGCCAAATTCTGAAGAGGGGACGAAACCAATAATATTGCCAGTGCCTTCGATCGGACTTTCTAGTTCAATAAATGCACCAGTATTTTTAGTCTTAATAACTTTTGTGTTTATTTTCTGTCCGACTTTATATTTCTCTTCGATCTTAAGCCAAGGATCTTCTTTTAATGCTTTCAGAGATAGAGAAACACGTCCGCCATCAAGGCTTATAATCTTAGCGCTAATTTGATCACCTGAATGTAATAATTCACGAGGGTCCTCAATAAATTTCCAATCAATTTCTGAAGAATGGATCAAGCCATCAAGCGTGTCGCTTAATTTAACGAAAGCACCAAAGTCGGTAACTTCAGTAATAGTGCCAGAAACAATATCACCGACGGTAAGTTTAGATAATTCAGCTTTGACGACTTCATCTTGAATAGCTTTCTCGGAAACAATTAATTTGTTTTCAGCCTCGGAAAAATCTAAAACCTTAACTTTAAATTCTTGTCCTTTGAATTTCTGTAAGGCCTGTACAATCTTAGTTGTATCTCCGCCTTCTACTTTTGGATAATGTTCTCCAGAGAGCTGAGACAATGGCAAGAAACCCTGAACACCACTTATTTCGATTATTAATCCGCCCTTATTGATATTAATAATTTTAGTATTAACTACTTCGCCCTTATCTTTGATCTCTTTAATGTCTTGCCAAGCAGTTGTGGCCTGAGCAGCACGTAAGGACAGCTCGCGATAGCCGTCGTCATTTTCGAGTTCGAGCAACATAGTTGAAACCTTGTCTCCAACCTTTAAAACTTTCATTCTGTCGGGATTATCATAAAATTCTCCCGGGTAAACTATGCCGATACCAACCGATCCAAGATCAATAATAACATTAGCTTTCGAAGTATTGATGACTTCGCCGTTTAAAATACTACCTGGTTTTGGCAAATAAAACTCCTCCTTGGAAAGGAGTTCCTTCATAGATTTAATTGATGAATTTGAGATATTCATTATTCCGCATTCTCAAACATCTGACCATAGTTTTTTGCTATGTGCCTGATCTCCGAGGTTAATTAATGCCGATGCGGTCCCTAACTTCTGTTTAAAACAACAGAAGCGGTATACATAAGCACGAGTAGCTTACATTATATTGGGCGGCGGGTCAAATTATGTCTGCCATAGCTGATGCTAGGTGAGTTGACGGGACGGTACCGAATATGGTATAATATAAGAACAGGCTAGAACGATTATCTCTCGGGTCTCAAGACAGGGGAGGTTATTGTGCAAGTTGACGTGTTGTTTGAAAAGAACGGAATCCTAGCATTGAATAAGCCTGCAGGCCTGATCAGCCAGGGTCCCAAGACGAGTAGTCTCCCAGAGCTTTGGGAGCTCGTCAGGTCACATCATCCGACAGGGCACGTGGCTCATCGGATTGACCAGTTCACGACGGGTATCAATTTGGCTGGCGCCTCGCGTCACCAGATTGGTTATCTGATGAGTAACTGGCACACGATCACCAGGAAAACCTACTTGGCGATCATTGAAGACCCGTACTGGGTTGAGATGCTGGTGACGAATCCGATCGGTGGGAAGTCGGCGTCAACGTTCTTCAGAATCATTGAGCACGACTGGAGTTACGCTCTGGTCGAGTGCACCTTGGTCAAGAATGGCCGGACCCATCAGATCCGTCGTCATCTGTAGTCTCTAGGGTCGTCGATAGTAGGCGACCGCAAGTACCATGGTCCGGAGACCGATGTGCGCGGTGGTCAGTTGCTCCATGCATGGCGCATGGAGGTGAGACTGCCTGACGAATCAGGAAAACCGGGGCCATGGGAAACGATCCAGGCGCCGATTCCCGATGATTTCCGTCAGTTTCAGTTCGATTGGGACCGATGGAACGCCGACGCCAACGGTGTGTTGGAAAGTTGGCCAGTGCCAACCAACTGGCGTTGATGACTATGCCTCGGATGCGAGAAGCGACGTGCTTTTCGCCTCCGAGGCTGTTTTATTTTTCTATGACCAAGGTGAGATGTAGCCCAGCCATATTGAAGAGGCTTACGGAGCCTGACGAGGCGAGTAAGAGGTAAGATTCTAGTAAGAAGCTATGTCGTACTCTTCAGTATGGCTGGGCGGAGTGATTTTTGGTATTGAAAAATTCTTATAATTTAGTAGAATATAAGTAATGAATATCTCATGGTACGGACAAAGCTGTTTCCGACTGGAAGCCAAGGAAGGCTCTATTTTAATAGATCCGTTTGATAAAGAAATAGGTCTTAAGCCACCCAGAGTAAAGGATGATTTAGTTTTAGTTACTCATCAGCATCATGACCATAACAATATAGAAGGAGCTAATCCCGAGGCATTTGTAATAAGCAATCCAGGTGAATATGAAAAGAATGGTGTGTATGTACAGGGCATTATGTCTTTTCACGATAAAGTTGAAGGCAAGGAAAGGGGATTAAACACGATTTATATAATAAGAGCTGAAGATATGACGATTTGTCACATGGGCGATTTTGGCGAAACAAAGCTAAGCGATAAGCAGCTAGAAGCAATCGGCGACGTAGATGTCTTAATGATTCCAGTGGGCGGTTTTTATACCATAGACTACAAAGAGGCGGTTGAGATAATAAGCCAAATTGAACCCAAGATTATTATTCCCATGCACTATAAAGTAAAAGATCTAAAATCAGATAAAATTGATGGTGTAGACAAATTTATAAAAGAATTGGGATTAACCCCGGAAAAGGTCGATAAATATAAAGTAAATAAAAAAACATTACCAATAGAAGAAACAAAATTGGTTATGTTTGAACTAGTCTGATGTCTATTCTAGAAGAAATTCGCCAACAACCAAAACATATTAGAGAAATAATGTTTGGTTTTTGTGTGATTGCAACCGTATCAATAATTGGTCTAGTTTGGTATCGATCGCTTGAAAAGAATTTATTCGTATTGTTGAATCCTAGTGATACGACAAATCAAAATCAGTATGCCCAGACTAATTCTGGTTTATTTGGTGATATTGGTAGTACATTCAAAGATTTAGGTGGAACAATATTCGGTTTCATGGGCATTGATAACGAAGATAGAAATCCAGATATTCAGAATAACCAAAATCCAATGGTTGAAAACGAGAAAGGTTATCTCTTACCATTATCGGGCCAGAAATAGTAATGAGGGTTATTAATTAATACTGGAGCTGATGTTCCAGTACTGATTATTGACCCATTATTTATGAACGAGGAAACAAAAAATATAAAAAATAGAGAAATCATCGATGAGATGCAGAAATCGTACTTGGATTATGCGATGAGCGTAATTGTAGCACGAGCTTTGCCAGATGTGCGCGACGGATTAAAACCAGTCCATCGTCGAATTTTATATTCAATGCACGAGATGGGCTTACGACCTCAGGCAAAATTTAGAAAATCAGCAACTGTCGTAGGCTATGTTCTTGGCAAATATCATCCTCATGGCGATACGGCAGCTTACGATTCAATGGTTCGTATGGCTCAAGATTTCTCTTTGCGTTATCCGCTGGTGCATGGTCAGGGTAACTTTGGTTCAATTGATGGAGATAATGCTGCAGCTTACAGGTATACCGAAGCAAAACTGGCTCCGATTACAGAGCAACTCCTGTCTGATATAGAGAAAGATACGGTTAATTTTGTAGATAACTATGACGGTTCAACAACGGAGCCGGTTGTTTTGCCGACAAGGATTCCCAATCTTTTAATAAACGGTTCGATGGGTATTGCCGTAGGTATGGCTACGAATATTCCACCGCACAATCTCACGGAAATATTAGATGCCCTAGCTTATTTAACAGAGAATAAGGAGGCCGATGTTAAAGACCTGATGCAATTTGTAAAAGGCCCAGACTTTCCAACCGGCGGAGTTATATATAATGAAGGCGATATCGTAAATGCTTATGCTACGGGCAGGGGACCGATTGTAATGCGCGGTAAAGCCGATATTGTTGAAAACAAGAAAGGATTCCAAATAATTGTCTCAGAGATTCCTTACCAAGTGAATAAATCGGAGCTTATTAGAAAAATGGCCGACTTGGTGAAGGATAAGAAGATGGAGGGTATTAAAGACATACGTGACGAGTCTGATCGAGAAGGTTTGCGTATTGCTATCGATCTGAAACAGGATGCCTATCCCAGAAAAATCTTAAATCAACTCTTCAAATATACCGAGCTTCAGAAATCTTTTCACTTTAATATGCTAGCGCTGGTTGACGGTATTCAGCCTCAGACATTGAGCCTGAAGGCGATGCTTGAGAAGTTTATTGAACATCGAAAAGAGGTAGTCACTAGGCGTACCAAATTTGAATTACAGAAAGCCAAAGATCGAGCTCACATATTGGAAGGATTAAAAAAGGCCTTAGATCATATTGACGAGATTATAAAAATAATCAGAGCATCAGCATCTAAAGAGGAAGCATTCTCGAATCTAATAAAAAAGTTTAAATTCTCTGACTTACAGGCTACGGCAATTTTGGAAATGAAGTTACAGGCATTAGCCGGTCTCGAAAGGAAAAAACTAGAAGATGAATTGAAAGAGAAAAAAGCCCTGATAGCATACCTCGAAGATCTATTAGCCAGTCCGAAGAAAATGCTGGGTGTTATAAAGCAAGAATTTATCGAGATTAAAGATAAATATGGCGATGAGCGTAGGACTAAGGTGGTAAAATCGCAATTAAAAGAAATTGGAGAAGAGGAATTAATTCCCGAAGAAGATTCTTTGTTTATGATTACTCATGGTGGCTATATTAAGCGTATGGCGCCAGATATACTACGATCGCAAAAGCGTGGCGGTAAAGGCTTGATGGGTATGACAACAAAAGACGAAGATGCTGTGTCTCATTTTTTCATGGCCAACACTCACGACAGCGTATTGTTTTTTACTAATTCTGGAAAAGTGTTTCAGACTAAGGGTTATGAAGTACCAGAGGCGTCAAGACAATCCAAGGGCCGGGCAATTGTTAATTTTCTACAAGTTTCTCCGACGGATGTCATTACGGCAGTTGTGCCGATTCCTAAGGAATCAAAGGGTTTCCTATTCATGACTACGGCTAATGGTGTGATTAAGAAAGTTGATATTGATGCATTTTCTTCTGTCAGAAAGAGTGGCATGATTGCAATTAAATTAAAGACTAGCGATGAACTGAAGTGGGTTCTAACTACTTCAGGTAATGACCAAGTTATGCTTGTTACGTCAGATGGCAATGCCATTAGATTTAAAGAAAAAGATATTCGACCTATGGGCCGAAGTGCTGGCGGGGTGATTGGTATTAGAGTGGATAAAAACAGTAAAGTTGTCGGTGCTGACGTTGTCCCGTCTGGTGTTGAGAAGGGCCTTAAAGTTTTAACAGTGATGGAGAATGGTTACGGAAAAAGAACCGATGTCAGGTTTTATAAAGTCCAGAATCGTGGTGGTAAGGGCGTTATGACTTCAAAAATAACATCGAAAACTGGTAACCTAGTCTCTGGTCATATTACTTCTGAAGAAAATAAGGAGCTAATAGCTATGTCTAAAAAGGGTCAGACAATCAAGACAGAGATTAGCAGTGTATCAATTTTGGGAAGAGCCACTCAGGGCGTGCGAATCATGCGAATGGAGGCTGGAGATTCTATTGCATCTACAGTGGTAGCCTAATTCTAAATTATAAAAATCGGATTTAGTTATTTTATCAAGCCCGGCCGTAACGGCCGGTCTTGATAATTTTAGTGGATAACTGTGTTCTTCTGATCCTTTAGGTGTGATAAAATTAGGGTAATGTCACAATATAATGAAGGTGATTTGATCTCTCCGGAAAATCTAATTCCACAGCTTAGCATTACATCAGGTATGCAAGTAGCTGATTTTGGCTGTGGTTCTGGCCATATGACCATGGCTCTTGCAAAGGTAGTTGGTAAAGATGGTTTTGTGAATGCATCCGATGTCCAGAAGAGCGCCTTGGAGGCCGTTAAGAATAAAGCAATAGCATTAGGTCTAGAGAATATTGGTTATATTCATGCTGACCTTGAGGTTATTGGTAGCACGAGAATTAGTGAATTAACTCAAGATGCAGTTTTTATTTCTCAAGCACTGTTTCAATCCAAAAAGAAAGAAGAAATATTAAAAGAAGCCTTAAGAATTCTTAAGACTGGCGGATTATTAATAATGATAGAGTGGAAAAAGGGGAGTGGTGGATTGGGGCCACCAGATGACCTGCGTAGTAGCGAAGACGAGTTGAAATCTATATCCGAACTGGTAGGTTTTAGTTTTGAGAAAAACTTGAATGTAGATAAGTTTCACGTCGGTTTAGTATTTAAGAAATAAATTGAATAACAAAAAACTCTATCTGATTATCGGCGGAGTAGTTCTCATTGTGTTTTTTGTTGTCGTTTTTTTGATTATTGGAAATATTGGCGGTGGAACTGGCCAGAAAGTTACGCTCTCATTCTGGGGTGTCTATGATGATCGTAATGCGTTTGAGAAAGTTATTCAGAATTTTCAGACAGCTAATCCTAATATTAAAATTATCTATACGTTGATGCCCTACGAAGGCTACGAGAAAGAATTAGTGAATGCTTTGGCGGCTGGTACTGGTCCGGATGTACTCATGATTCATCATACATGGTTATCAAAACATGGAGACAAGCTGATTCCATTGCCAGCTAAGATTCCAGGAGATAAGCAACCATTAATGACTATTAAAACTTTTAGAGATCAATATGTTGACGTGGCTTATGACGATCTCGTACAAAATGATCAGATATACGCCCTGCCTCTTTATGTCGACACTCTAGGTCTTTATTACAATCGAGATTTATTTAATGCAGCTAACATAACTCGTCCGCCTCAGAATTGGGACGAGTTTAATACCGACGTAGAATTGTTAACTAAACTGGATAGCTACGGTAATATTGTTCAGTCTGGAGCGACGATTGGTACAGCCAAAAATACTAATCGTTCAACCGATATTTTGATGTCTTTAATGTTACAAAGCGGAACTAATATGGTAGATACCGATAGGACCCAGGCTACGTTTAGTACCAATGTCGATGGCATGGCCGTTGGTGAAAGGGCGCTAAAATACTATACGGATTTTGCTAATCCAGCAGTCAGGACTTATTGCTGGAATGATAGTCAGCATTATTCAGTCGACGCTTTTACTGAAGGTACGGCGGCGATGATGATTAACTATTCTCATCAAGTAGCCAATTTAAACGCAAAGGCATCAAAGCTAAATTTTGGGATCGCACCATTGCCGCAAATTAGCAATACTGATATTAAAAATTATGCTAACTATTGGGCCGTGGCTGTAACCAATAAATCTCAATCACCAGATGAGGCTTGGAAATTTATTACCTACCTTACTTCTAAAGAAGGAGCTACTGCGTATTTGACAGATACTGGCCGACCATCGGCGCGAAGAGATATTCTTGAATTACAAAAACAAGATGATAATCTTGATGTCTTCGCTAGCCAAGCATTGACTGCTAAATCTTGGTATCAGGTTGACGCTTTAGCTATTGAGACAATTTTTGCCAACATGATTGATGATGTTAATTTTCATAGACAAAGCACCAGAGATGCTATCCAAATTGCCGAATCAAAGGTTTCAGTGTTAATGAGCCAACAAAGAGATAGAAATGGCCAATAAGAATATAATAATATTTTTAACCGTCATTGCCTTGATTTTTGTTTTGGGTACTAATGTTGCCCTTGCTGTCAGTTGGTTTCCAATTGTTCAGTGTGGCGTTAATAACCCACCAGCTGATCATCCAGAATTTGCAAATCCATGCAGTAGGTGTGATCTATTTAAGTTAGCACGTAACTTAATGGACGCCTTGGTTGAAGGGCTTATGCCGCCAATTGCGGTCATTATGTTTGTGTATGCTGGCTTTCTAATTCTCCTGGGCGGTGCTATGCCAGCGCAGATTAAAAAAGGTCAGAGCATATTTAAGGCAACGGCAGCTGGAATTGCGATTATGCTGATTGCATGGATCGGCGTTAACTTTTTAATAAAGAGTCTTGCTGTCGATGATATATCTGATAACTGGTTTACGATTACCTGTTCGGAGACTGTTCCTGGGACGGGCACAGGCGCAGGGACGGGTACTGGACCAGCCCCTGTACCAGGTGCAGGGACCGGAACCGCGTGTCTTTATACTGGAAAAAATTTGTGCGACAACGAACAGCCGCAAGGCGGATGTTCTAATTCTAGTTGTTCTCAATATAGCTCAGCTATTGCCCAATACGCCGGTGGTACAGCATCAGCTAATTTACTTAAGGCAATAATGGTGTCAGAGTCCAGCTGTAATGTTAAGGCAAATAGCGGTTCGTCTTTTGGTTTAATGCAGTTAAGACCAGAAACGGCAAAAATCTATGCTAATAAGTGCGGTGTCAATCAAAGTATAACGGGAGCGTGGTTAATGGATCCCACTAACGCTAGTAAAAGTATTTGTATAGCAGCAGAATATATTAGAGCAACATCGCAAACTTGTTCTGATACGCGTGACCTGATTGCAGCTTATAATGGAGGAACAGGTGCCTGCGCTAATTCAGTCGATTGCGCTGGAGGGGCAAGCTGTGGCGGTGGCGCAGTTAAAAAATGGGAGTGCCTGTATGATAATAGTGCCCATACTACATGTAATACTGGTTTTGACGAAACCCGAGGTTACGTAAGGAAAGTATCTTATTGTTTAGCTAATCCTGGATTTTAATGAAGAAAATATTTTTAATTTTATTGTTATTCTTGTCTATAAACTTCGCCAATGGAGATGTTCCTAGCCTGACTGGTTATTATTATCAATTTCACCTCTACTATAATAATGGTGTATTAGTAAATGATAGAGACTTTAAATATAGTTATGATGTGATTCCCGGATTATATATTCAATCAGGAGTGCAAACTGCCTACCCGTACGTGATAGAAATTATCAGTATTAGTGGCGTTAAGCTTACAGAAGTCGAATTTGATCCAGGAGTACAATTAACAGGAAAGACAGTCGGAAAATTAACAGTTACTGCGCCATATTTCGCCAATGCTAAGGATGTTAATATTTATGATAGTCAAAACAAAATACTAATAAGTATTCCTGTTAGCGAAACATCATTTTGTAATGATGATAAAATTTGTGACTCAGATGTTGGAGAAAATTATAATAATTGTCCCAATGATTGTACTAGTTCATCACTATTGGCCGTGACGCCATCGCCTTCGGCGACGGCTGTTCCCGAAACAGACAAGACAAGTTCTTTGCTTAGCGCTATACTGTACATACTGGGTGGGCTAGCCATAGCTGGAGGATTAAAATTTCGTTGCTGGTACCAGAAACGAAATTTTAATAATACTTAATAATTATTATGCGTAATGTAAGATATGTATCAATATTTATAGCATTAGCAGTCTTGATAGTGCCCATATTCTCGTCTGCTAGTCAAACTACGGGTGGTGACATAACAAACTTTGATGTCAATCCTAAAATCATAAAGAGTAATTCTACTACGGATAGAAATCTTGAGTTTAAGATTGATCTGGCAATTTATGGTAAGGGGTTTAGGGAGTATTGTGGATCAGTTCCTCAGATAAAAAGATTTACTGTATATATAATGGAAGACTTGGCGGGCGAGGCGGATACAAAGGTACTCAATCCGCCATACACGATCGATGATTTTAATTCTTATCTATACGACAGTACTCCCTATAAGAACACTTTTAATACAAAAATCCTAGTTACTTCATGTACGACGCCTAAATGTGCCACAAGAAACTTTTATGCAATGATTTATTGTGGCGGTGGATATCCCGATAAAATGATTACAGAATCCAGTAGGATATCGGTTACTCAACCATTTGTCAGTAGCGGGACCTATGCATGTAATGCTGGCGGTGTATATGCCTGTGGCACTAAGGCAGACTGTTCTGATACTGTAGGTTGCTCTGCTACTACGAAAGCGGCTTGTGCAAAAGTTGATTCCAATTTGTGTGGTAAGTCTTTCGGTGGTGGAACCGGGACTGGTAATATTGGGACGCCGGGCACAACGCAGAATTATCAGTTTACAATACCAAATTGGCTTAAGGGTCAACCAAGCAGTCTGACCGACTTGTTAGATATTATAGCTAAGTGGCTGTTTAATTTAGCCATACCCGTGGCCGTGGGTCTGATCATTTACGCTGGTGTATTGCTCATGACCGCAGGTCCTAATCCAGCAAATGTTAAAAAGGGCGGCGCTATCTTAAAATGGGTTGCTATTGGTCTTGCCATTATATTCATTAACAAAGGCTTTATCAGCTTGATCAGGAGTGTTCTTGAGCTCGGAAATAAATAGTAAAATGAAAAATTTTAAAAGATTTGCATACATTATCGGAGCACTAGTACCCTTTATTGCTTTGGCCGAAGATATGCCAGAATACGACTTAACTATCCAAAATATATTTGCTATAATTAACGGGTTAGTATGCTGGGCGGCAAGAATGTCTTATTTGTTAATGATCGTGATGTTGGTATATTCTGGCGTCATGTTTTTCTTGAGTAATGGTGAGCCGGCAAAAGTAACCAAGGCAAGAGAGGGTCTAAAATGGGTAGCTATTGGTATTGCTGTTGTGTTGGCCACTTATACCATCATTGCTACGGTAGCCAATGCTGTCGGAGTGCCTGATGTTTCTAGATTTTTGCCACTTCATTGTTAATAAATAAATACGAATAAAGGAATATGAATAAAAAAATTGGAATTAGTTTACTAGGTTTGGTCGCTGTTGTTATGCTATGTGGGCCTGCAGTTTACGCCGTTGATTCCTTGCCATCGGGTACTCCAATAACGTTAGGAGAGATCTATGATACGATGAGATTCGTGGCTACTACGATTATGCTTATGAGCATGGTCTTTGCGGTCATCTGGTTTATATGGGCTGGCATTAAATATATGACGGCTGGAGAAAAGGGTGTTGAGGCAGCAAAGAAAATGTTTTGGAATGGTGTATGGGGGACGATGATAATATTAGGCGTAGGTGTAATTATTAGAACAATCGCAGCCTTAGTGAATAGAAGTTTTTTCTGGTTTTAATAAAAATAAGTTAATTATTTATTATTTGAAAGGAGGTGGATTTATGGAGAAGAGAAAAATATTTATAGCGATAGCATTATTAGTTGCCCTGATGCCGTTGTTTGTAGGCGCGGCAGTTTTGCCGACTCCAAGTCCGGCGGTGGGTGGAAACCCAGTAACATTAAACGAGATAGGCGATACGATTCAATTAATGGCTCGATGGCTTATTGTTATATCAGTAGTTATTGCTGTTATTATGATTATCTGGGGCGGTATCATGTGGATGGCAGCTCGTGGAGATGACAAAAAAGTTGAAGCTGCAAGAAAAACGATATGGAATGGTATTTTTGGTGCTGCAATCGTTTTAGCCGTTGGTGTAATCATGCAAACAATCGCGTCTGTAGTTAATAGGGGATTCTTTAATTAAATAAAGAGAAACATAAAGCGGTCGTCCCAAGCTTGGCGAGGGGCGACCGTTTTATGTAGACTGACATGGATATATTTATTGCGTATTCATTATTAATATTCCTATTATTTTTTCAGATCAGTGTGACAGTTCTGTTAATAGTATATATGTTTTCATGGGCGCAATCGGTTTATAAAGGGGCACCATTTGTTCCTAGTAGAAAAAAATATATTAAAGACCTACTCATTTTCGGAGAAATGAAACAGTCTGATATTGTCTGTGATCTTGGATGTGGTGATGGCCGTATCCTTATCTCTGTAGTCAATGATTTTAATGTCGCAAAAGCCATTGGTTATGAGATTGCGTTTTGGCCTTATTATGTAGCATGTTTTAGGATAAAAATCCTAAAATTAAATAACAAGATAATCGTACACAGAAAAGACCTTAGGGCTGCCGATTTGGAAGGAGTCTCTTTCGTTTACGCATACCTTTTTCCTAAGATAATAGATGTAGTAGCTAGTAAGATTGAGAAAGAATTGTTTTTGAGGAGTAAAATACTCGTGCTTGGTTTTCCGATAGATACTAGAAAGCATAAAAAGATGCGATTGATTAAGTCAGAAAAAATAGGTAGAATAGCAGCGTATCTTTATGAAAAGATATAATGAGCTGGGATGGTGAAATTGGCAGACACACTAGCTTTAGGAGCTAGCGCTCGCAAGAGCATGGGAGTTCAAGTCTCCCTCCCAGCACCAATGCATGTTATAGTTTAATACTCGAAGCTAAGGAATAAGACTTTTGAAAGTACACTAACTTCGCCCAGCCATACTGAAGAGTACGACATAGATTCTTACTAGAATCTTACCTCTTACTCGCCTCGTCAGGCTCCGTAAGCCTCTTCAATATGGCTGGGCTTCGTTAGTTTATTTACCAAACTCTATAAGAAACCATCTCTTCAGAGCTTGCGCAGGTGTTTTGGCAAGTCATTTAATGCCGATAGGCATAATAAAGAAGGCTTAAGCCCCCGCCGTTGGCGGGGGCTTAACAAAACACCGAGCATGCAGGTAGTATTTATCGGCGGGGATAAATAACTATCGGTCTGGAAGAGGTGGTTTCTGAAGAAGCTACTCTAGTGGATTTTTCTCAAGAGGATAAAGAGACGGTGAGCGATAGTTTGAATTAAATCGATCATTCTTAACAGTACCATCAAAATAGATTGTTTCTCTAGTGAAGTACGTCTTCATAGAACCGTCTGGCTGAATATCATATTGGACTGGAGCAGTGACTGAAACTTTACGACCATCATCGTGGCCGTAGATTTCAAAGGATATTTTTGTTCCAATAATTTTTGTCTGGAGGACTATATGTCGATCGGAATTATTCTTGAATTTAAAATCAGTTATGCCTGGATAAATGGTGGCATCAAATCCTTGCGGATTATAATATTGGACTGGAAAGGCGTGCGGCTTTCTTTCTAGGATGGGAAAGCCAGCACTAATTGCGGCACGGAAAAGAGTTGTAGATACCTGACATATACCACCGCCAAGCTCATATTGTAATTTCTTATCTTTGATGACTTTTTCCTCGGCATATCCGTCTACCGCCTCAACTGAACCAAGAATGGCATTAAAAGAGAATTCTTCTCCTGGTTTTAAGATTAAGCCATTAAATCTTTTAGAAGAGATTTTTATATTCTGAATCCTAGCTGCACTCGAGCCCGAGAAATTTGATTCACCGTGGCCGATAAGAGTATCAATTCCAAGAGCATTTATTTTATCCAGAGTTATCTCTGGCTCGGTCTTAGTTATCGATAAAGAGGCGACTATATTACCAGACATAAGAGCATTTTGAATATTATTGGCAGAAGCCCCAATATCTAATACTCTACCAGGAATTGCTGGAGAAAAGATCGCAGCACGGCCATCTTTAAATTGAAAACGAGCATCAATTGGTTCACGATTGATATTTGGGGCGATAGACTGGACGTAGTCCAATATTAAGCCATGTTTAATTCGAATATCTTTTGTTCCCGAGTAATTTCTATTGTATTCTTCGGTAAAATCTCTTATCTCGGTGCCCTTTAATTTAATAGTTTTATCTTCAATGTTTATTATCAGGCCATCATTAAGAAGGGGAGTAATCCTATTTTCTAGTTTTTTGGTAGTAATTTTGTGATTTTGGAATTCGTTGCTTTTGGCGTAGTAATATATACCCAACTGAAAGCTTGCGAATATAAAAACGCCAGCTATCAACAACTGGTAAGATAATTTATTTAAATTTACTCTATTCCACAAAGACACGTTATTCGGAGATCTTAATCTTTTTGGTTCTAATCTTGTCTAGACGAGGAAGCCTAATAGTCAAGATCCCATTGCGCACGGCGGCTTTAGATTTATCAGAATCGACTTCCATAGGAAGTATTATCGAACGAGAGAAGGGGCCCCAATAGAGTTCTTGATGGTAGTAGTCTGGTGACTTGATATCTTCTTCTGGCATTCGACGGCCGCGGATGGTAACCATATCGTTGGTAACTGAAATATCTATATCTTCTGGCTTAGCTCCAGCGATAGCCGATTGAATAACAATCTCGTCATCAGTCTTAAAAACATCAACAGTCAGTTGGCCCTCGGGCTGATTATTGGACTTATTATTTTCTTTTCTAACCGCGAGAGTGGGTTCGTAATTTGTTTCTTCGAAGAAATTTGGCATATATAGTATTTTACCAGAGATATTGGCTAAACGCTAATAGCGCGATCTGCTAGGGACTTTGTTCTATTGTGATGGTCCCTAGCCTTATAAAACAATATTGCAACTAATATACCCATAAAGCCCAATAGAACTAATGAGGTCAATAATCCACGAATAGCCTCAGTATTAGATAAGAACAGGTTAAACGCAAAATGAAAGAGTGAACCTATTATTAGACCAACAATGATTAATTTTTTCTTATGATTTTGGAAAAACCAAGACATGGCTAAGAAATAACCAACTGTCGCTGACGATAGAGCATGTAGTAGTGTGGCTCCCAGAGAACGCAAGGCGATCGTTTGATATGCAACTACAATCTGCTTGCTTGTGGCGTCAAATAGATTACCTTCCGGAATTATTTTGAATAAGAAAAGAATATTTTCAATAGCGGCAAAGCCCAAGGCGGCGCAAATCATATAGATCATACCGTCTACGGGTTCATCAAATTCAGGACTTCTAATGGCGATAATCATAACGCAGTAAAATTTAACTACTTCTTCAATAGCTGCGGCCCAAAAGATATAATTTAGAGATGGCACCGATGTCCCACATTGCGAAGTAAGTACTGAGCAGTAAACTAATTGGAAGATAATTGCTACAGGTGCAATGATGATTCCCATTAGGAAAGTCTTTGTTATCAAGTATTTTGGCTCAGGGTGACAGTCCTCGCGACGAAAAAAAGAAAGCCAAACAAGGCTCGGTAATATCCCGATAAGAACTAGTAGGCCCATGCCAATAATAAGAGATGGACTCACTAATTAATTATAAAGCAAATTACGATAAATTAGAATTCACAATTCGACAAAATCTTGACTAAATATCCAGATATATTATTCTAGAGTAGGTTTTTTAACAGGAACAGAAAATGCCAGAGCTTCAGACAGTTGAAGAAAAGCCTTATTATTTGGGCAAGCGATATACGGGATCAAATATGGCTCCGGAAAGGTACTTCAAGCGGATGGAGGGTGATACCCTCAAGCGTAGACTTTTAGCCGACAGTATCCTACATACTAACAAACCAAGGTTGTGGTGGATTAGAATGGGGCATCGTAAATTTATTGGTAAGGTATGGGCTAAAGGTCATACTGGCTATATCGATTATTACTTATTCTGGTGCGACCAGTGCAAGAGTTTTCAGGTTGATTATGTCCATGGAGAGGATGACTATACGCTCTGTTATTGCCAGGTAGTGGCTTCTAAATAGATAGATTGGCATCCATCAAGATATTCCGCCATTTATTGGCGGTTTTTTTGTGCTTAAATTCGTAGTAACCAGCGATAGCGATCATTGTGGCGTTATCAGTTGTGTATTTCATCTCTGGGCAATAAAAGGCAAAATCACTGTTTTTGCAAGCAGAGAGTAATTTTTCTCGTAGACTATTATTAGCCGAAACACCGCCAGAAAGCATAATCGATTTTACTTTATATTTACGGGCAGCTTTGATTGTTTTCTGAATAACGACATCAGTTGCGGCTTCTTGAAAAGAAGCCGCAATATCAGCTCTTACATTCTCATTTATTTCAACCATTTTTTCTTTTAAATCCCTGAGTAAATAAAGTACTGCCGTTTTAAGTCCCGAATAACTAAAATTAAAATCTTTTGAATGAATCATAGGTCGAGGCAGGGGATATTTATTAGGGTCTCCCTGACTCGCGTATTTGGAAATGATCGGGCCACCGGGATATCCCAAGTCAAGGAGTCTCGCGACCTTATCAAAGGCCTCACCAATGGCATCGTCAAGAGTTTCTCCAATAATTTTTTGTTTATTATGTTTGCTCATCAGGGATAATTCCGTGTGGCCACCTGACACAATCAAGTTTATCGTCGGGAAAAGTTTTTTCTCGTCGAGTCTTGCTTCTTTTAGCCAATTTGAATATACATGTCCCAGAAGATGGTTTACTCCAATAATCGGTAAGTTATTTTGCCAGGCCAATGCTTTGGCAAAAGTCAAACCAATTAAAAGGGCTGGTCCGAGACCGGGTCCACGTGTTACCGCGATTAAATCTATGTCTTTAACGGATTTAGTTTTAGATTCTTTGAGGGCCAATTCGAAAACTTTACCAATATTCTTGGCGTGTTCACGAGCGGCTAGGTTTGGTACAACACCGCCAAACCTAGCATGCAATTTGACCTGCGATGAGACCACATTTGATAGGACGGTAATCTCATTTTTGGCACTTGCGTCTATAACGGAAACAGCCGTCTCGTCACAAGATGTCTCGATTCCAAGTATGTTCATAGTATTGACCATATTACATTATTATCCTATTCTTTTCAAAGTTATTTGATTGAGGGATATATGGATAATCGAACGATAGACGTTGTCTCTGAAGGTAACGAAGATCTCGCTTTAG